>Ga0065711_1007220_pt1 | contig 19067 bp, 13 predicted proteins | sample Hoacrofraction12_FD_59098 | JGI IMG/M metagenome (GOLD analysis project Ga0065711, IMG submission 59098) | Hoatzin crop microbial communities from Cojedes, Venezuela - Epithelial fraction 12 v2 (version 2) | ecosystem: Host-associated > Birds > Digestive system > Esophagus > Crop | place... | reverse complement strand
AGAAGGAGACTCCACAGCCTCCCTGGGCAGCCTGGGCCAGTGCTCCGTCACCCTCAGAGGGAAGAAGTTCTTCCTCATGTTCAGCTGGAACTTCCTCTGCTTCAGTTTGTGCCCATTGCCCCTTGCCTCCTTGTCAGTTGCTGGGAGCTCTAAAGCATAGCTGATCCAGCCTTGGAGGGGCCAAATCTCCCCCCAGACATACACTTCTGTCCCAAGTGAACAATGTCCAAGCAGCAAAACCCCCAGTATTTCATCCAACCCTTGCACACCCCGGAGCTGTGGTAGGGTTTTCATCCCGGGTGAAATGGCTTGTCCAGCCTTGCCCAGTTTGTGAATGAACTCTGGTACCAGGCAGGGACCCAATTTCCAAATTGGAAGAAGGAGGAAAAAAGAAAAATAATTTCTCCTAACAGAGAATCATCTTTCCCTTTGCATTATTTGTTTTGCCAACAGCAGCAAAAGCGACTGTCATCAGCTTGAGACCGAGCGAGCTCAGCTCACACACAGAGCACGTGTGGCATGAGGAAACGTTGTCATCTCGGAGCAGGCGAGCTCACCTTGCTATCCATTCCACTTCAGGCTTGAAGTGCTTCCCGTTTTGTTTTTGGAGGTTTTTGCCTACACCATAATCAACACATTCAGGTTTTTTGTTTTATTTTTTAAGTTCTTGCTTTGTTGTTTTTTTAAAGCCACATTTACCATAGGGACAAGTAGGCTGATACCTTGCTATTCCAACCTTCAAACTTTGTAAAAACTGCATGAGGTCAGTAGAAGGACTGTTTTTCCTAGTGAAATGAGCACAACCGTAGGGCAGAAACATTATCAGAGCTATCGAAAGCTTTCTTTATCTGGTCGGCCTAGAGACCAGATGTTTTGCTGCAAGCTCTCGGTGGCTCACAACTGCTCTCCACCATCTTTGCACATCAAATGTCTGTAAAGACTGGTTTGAATCTCGGCAGAATTTCAGACTTTCGGGAGAGCTATTATTTCTGCTGAGGGTTTTTCAGAGAGAGGGAATTACTTCGATGGGAAACCTCACACCCAAGAACCTTCTGGCTGTTTATTCCTAGGCAGGGTAATTCTCTGGCTAACACAGTACAGCTTCCACCCCGATACTGCGCGAGTCGGAGGCACATTTCCACCAACCCTCCGACTTGATTAATCACATCAAATAATTTGTTTATGAAGTTCAGTCCTGCAAAGCCCGACCTGGAAGCAGGTATTCATCCTCCCAGATACAAACACTTTTGCTATAATTTCTTTCAAAGTCAAAGCTGATCTTTATCTACAAAAGGCCGGAGCAATAAGCATTTAGTGTGTTTAGAAAACAGAGCTCTTTCACCACACCTGCAGCCCGGCTGCCAACTTTCAGCCATGTGGACTCTCCACTGCTCCGGAGACTCCGGTGCAGTAAACAAAGTCGCTTTGCCTGGCTTCCCATGTCCCAGGTACCTCTCCCAAATGTCTTTACGTACTCACGCCCGAAAGGTCCTCGCGCAGGTCCTGTTTCCACAGCATTTCCAAGGGCTCGGGCTGGGGTTGGTGGTGGGAGTTGATGGTAGGTGGGTTTTCCTCCACTTCCCCTAGGTCATCCTGTTAATGACTGCGCTATGGATGCAGAAGAGCCTTCACAACAGCAAGATCCATTTCAGGAGTTACTCCTAAGATTTTTTTTTTTTCTGCTACCCTTGATGCAAGAGGCAGATTAAATTCTGCCTTTTTCAGGCTTCTGATGGAAATTTGTTCCAGTACCCAAACCCACAGCTGCCTCCCAGGAGCTGCTTCTACCTGACACACGGTAATGTCCTGTAAGCCTCTCCCTTGGCATCGCTGGTGTTAGTTTTGGTCATAGCAATGCCACTGAACAAACAAACTTCAAAGTAAAAAGCAATGCCAGAGCCAGGGAGACGCGCCTGGGGGTGAGAGAACTGGGATAATAAAACTCATGGCATCACCCCTGTGCCAACAACCCTGTACTTTTAGAGCCTCTAATTTCTGCAGATTCTTGGAATGGTTTCCCAAGACACCATTTCATTTTGGAGATGAAAGGAACAGGCATGGGTTAAATCAGAGCCTCCGTGTCCCTGTCCCCTCCCTGTCTATTCACAGCAGAAGGAAATCTGTCTCTCTCCCACCCCTTAGCATCCTGTCTCTGCTGCCCTGGAAAACACACAGATCCCTCACAGCTTCCTGAGGGGCAGAAACCTCAGCCCAGTCCCAACGGACCCTGCGGGATCCTGGTTTCCCTGTGGCCAAGCACCCTTCCTGGGGGGCTTCACACCACAGCAGCCCCTTCCCTCCCTCCCTCCCGGATGGCCAGCCGGCTAGGACCTGCTCCAGCAGCACCAGCTGGTTCTCCTGGGTGTTACCCAGCTTGTCCTGGCCAGGTTCTACAACTTGGCATCAGATGCAGCAAGTACCCAGCAGCTCTTCCTCAATCATGGGTCAAATTATTCCTAAGTGGCTTTTCACCCCTGCATTGTCCCCCTTACCAGGTCTACCCCAGTGGCTCATTCTCCCCTTTTCTCTTCACAGCCAGAAGGGACATGAAACTGCTCCCTCAAGGTTGTCCCGAGCTCATCCAATGCGTTCCCCACTGGGCGCCCAAGAGTTTCCACATCCCACTGATGCCTACCCTGTGGCTCCAAGAAGCCAAGACATACTCACAGCAGTCTGAGGACAGGGAACCCACAGGCAAGTTTCAACGTTAAATCAAGTCACCCAAGCCTCAGGAAGTCCCCCAAGGTCACACAGGCGTGATTTCTTTCCCTACGTGGCCCTTGGGTGCTGCTGAGCACACCTGCCTCTCTGCTGAGTAGAAGGGCCAGCTCCAGAGCTGCAGGTCCTCACCCTCTTCCCCTCCAACAGGCTCAGAGAATGGACCAGCTTCCACCTTGAGACACAGGGGATAGGTTCTACGAGGAGAAGCCAGCCCCTGGCACCCGAGGAGGCTCAGTGTCGCTCAGAGCACCCCAAAGGCATCCAACCCACCACAACCACACAGCACAGCAAGGCACTGCTCAATATCTGAACAGCAGCGTCACCTCAGAGCTCTGCCCATGTAAACACGGTTTGAAGCACAAAATGGCCGTGCTACCTCCAGTCCATGAGCCCGAGCGCGTTGCTGTCAGCTCTAGGGCCTCTGAACCGCACGCCATATGCTACTCATAGAGGCATGCCCCGAGAACGCTTCCAAAGGGCAGGTACTGCACCCTTGGCATCCGCANGGAGAATCTGTGCAACGTAACTAGGGCACCGTGAATTCACACCCCGGCTCTCTGTGCTGTAACTTGTCCCTGGAGACAAGCCCCGCACGGCTTCTTCCAACGCTCCTGGTCACGGGGGAGCGGCACGGAGAACTACAGCCTTGCCAAATCAAAGCATTTAAAATCATGAGTCACTGTTTCCAAAAATTATCTAACTGGTATTAAAAAAAAAAAAAAAGAAATGTAATGAATTCTGTTTTTTCATCTTTCAGATTACACCCAAAGTTTTCCCCACAGTTCTCAGTGCTAGAAACTCAAGGAAAAACAAACACATGACAGAAAGCAGAAGCAGAGATTTTCATGTGGTCTCATGGTTCCAGAAGCTGGAGCTTTAAGGGAAAAAAAAAAAAAATCAATAAACAACAAAAAGCTAATGATATAAGGATTATGATTTAGCTAGCTGTGGAAGCAAAACCTCATGATTTATGTGACAAACCTCAACTGAACAACTCAGCTCAAAAACTTGGAAAAAGAAGGTGAAACATTCCGGCATCATTTTGGCTGCCAAAATAACAGAAACAATCGTGCAAAATTTCAACACAAGAAAAAAATAAAATTAATGAGATTTGTTCCACTTTCATGAACTCAAAGACAAACAGATGTTGACAAAAAGATGTTGCAAACAGCCCTTGCAGTTGTTCAGCCGAGCCCGACTCGCTGCGGTGCGAATGCGTCTCTCGTTCCCCGTGTCACCCCCTTTGCTCCGGCTTTTCACTCGCTCACACGCAGCAGCCGGTGTCTCTGCACGCTGGGTGTTCTTTCATGTCTTTTACCAACACAATGGGCTTAATTTCAGTCTCTTGTGCACCATGTTAACAGTTGCAATTAATTATTCTCATTTATTCTGCAAGAACACACCTGTACTAGGTACTTCCCTACGAGAAAGAGACACAGACCCTGTTTCAAAGGCACATGAAAAATCTCCACTCCTTACCAACATCTGCAGTTTTTAATACAAGTCTACCATTTGGACTACCAGTACCAAGGGGCTCAGCTGGCTCCTGTGTGCTACTTTCTGCCCTCCTTTAATACTGAAGCAACCCTTAATTTTATTTACTCTATATTAGACCTGTAGGACCCAACCTAGATGATACCAAGACCCATGAGGCGCTCTGCTGGAAAAAGGCTTCAGAAACGGATCCCATGTCCAAATTGAAGATGACGCCAGCACTGGTTTCGTTTCAAGGCAATCCAGATGTTCGGTAAAGTGATTAGGAAGTGGTGTGTATCAAATATAAGATAATCTGCATTGAACTAATGCATTTATTTGCTCTGAATGGTTTTCCAGTTCAGGGCAGCACTTTGCCTGTCACAAGCAAAGTGCTTTGACAGAACACATGGACATTTCTGCTGCTTAAACTGAGCCAACAAACAGAATGGCCAGCAACTCCCAAGTCTCAAAAGAGTTCAAAGAAGTACTGTCACTCTGATATATTTATTTCCTTGTCAACTAAATACATGGGTTCAGGTCCCATTTGTCAGCATCCTGCATATTCACAACCATTCCAAAGGAAGCAAATGAACATCATGATGTTACCATAGGGTCATCAAGTTTTCACTCTATTACTCATCAGCAGGTGTCCAGAGTGTCCCTAAAATCAGATAATACGGCCCTTTGCTTTGAAGAATGGAGGCCAAGAGCTCATCCCGTCTGTCGGTGGTGCAGCACCTCTGCCCAGACAGATGTGGTCTGTCCCAGCCAGGTGTCCACGCTTGCAGGCGTGGGGCTCTGGTGCATCACCAGGCCTCGGTTGTGTGACTGTGACAAGGTAGGGGAGACCTGTCCGGGGCTAGCAGGAGACGGTAAAGCCTCAAACTCCTGTGGAGTGCAAGTGCCTCTTGCCTCTCCTGTTGGTGGTTTGTCATTCCCTCCAAGGAGCAAGAATGAGGATGAAGAAGGCCAGGTTGGATGGAGCTCTGAGCAACCTGGTCTAGTGGAACATGTCCCTGCTGATGTCAGGGGGGTTGGAACCAGATGATCTGTAAGGTCCCTTCCAACCCAAACCATTCTATGATTCTATAAAGTTAAACTGGGGGCTTCCCTGTTTTGCTGCCATATCTACTGGTCCAAGAGAAAGGATAGCCCCCTTCTTCCCCTTCCTCCTTGGTGAAGAAAGGAAACTTTCTGTGGCTGTGTGGACTATTACCCCTCGCTGCCTTGGTTTTCTAGGGAGAGTTACAGAAACAAAGTCTCCAGGCAATCACAAAACCACTAAATCCAGAGGCATCACATCCTCTGCCAATATCAAACACTAACTCCACCCAGCTCAGAAAAGGCACCAGCCACCCCATCCCATCCGAATGCTGCACCCACAGCCACAGGCAGGGTCTTCTGCCCTTACAGGGTCCCTTTTGACTTTGGGCCTATGTCTCTTTCTCACTCAAGTTTCCCTTTGCACCTTCTGCTTGTGAACAGGGGAGGACTCACAGACACTTGTGGAAAAAAAAAATCCAAATAAGAGAATGCAGCTGGGTTGTAATTTGTAGTTTCACAGTCCTCTGTGGATAAGCCCCAACACAATACATCCATTTGCCTGCAAATTGAGAATTGTGTTAAACCCACAGTAGTTCTGATGTAACAATATCTTCATGCTGAGAAACTTGAAGACTGCTGAGAAATACAGCACTTAAGCAGAACAAAAAGCAAATTCCCAGCAGCACCTTCCACCCCCATGTTTTTATTGAGTTTTAGTAGAAAAGAATTCAAAAATACAGAGGGCCTGCAGACCAGACTAAGCATTGTCTGCATTAATTTGGGGTATACATTACTTTCAGCTGATACTCAGATGAAAAATTAACCCAGCATTCCTCCATGGTTTGGGAATTCACGAGCGAGTTTTGCAGACACATCTCTGCTCCCTGGACCTGGTGCTCTCAACGGTTTCCACTTGGAAATCCCCATGGGCACATGGGGAAGGGAGAAACAGCTCTGTGTGTGTGTGTGTGCGCATGCATGTTGGGGCAAGACAGTCTCCCATACAAAGAAGGAACACGCAGAATAACAGCAGCTCTGAACTCAGGAGAGCTCTTCTGGAAGGGGTAATGGTAATGCGGCTTTTCACCAGCTGGAGTGACAGCAGAATCTGGCCACCAAGACACCTGATCTGCACTGGCCATGCAAAAGCAAATATCAGAAATGGATTTAAGTTTTTCAGTATTTTTAAGATTTTTCAGTAGTGCTTAAAGGAGCTGGAACCCACACCTTCCTGCACACCAGGGGCTCTCGGGCTCCTCAGTTTTTACCCTAAGCTTTTTCCTTATGGCAAAAAAAAGATTTTAGGTTATAAAGGTACTATGGTCCCAGCTGCTTTTATCCAGTTATCATGAGATTTTAATTCTCAAAATCCATAACTTTATAGTTGTCACTTCATTGTGTTATGCAGAATGCAAAACAGAGCATTGCGTTTATAGGGATTCATCAGTGGAAAATATTTACATTTTTAACTTATTTCTGATGGAAGCTAAGTGTTTAGCAGCCACATGTAAGTTCAAACACCTAAGGCCCTCCCTTGCACAAGAGGTTACAAACTTGAGTCGCTTCTCCTAAGAACTTTTAGGGCCAACAAACTCTTCCCATAAGGGGCCCTGATCAGCAAAAGCTCCATCCGTGAGTGAAAGGGAGGAAGCGCAACTGTGGGAGGTTAACAGGGCATCAACACAACCCTGCTGAACAAAACACACGTTGGGGGCTCCATCCAGACACCTTCAGCAGCAATTCCACAAACTCCACCATCCTGTAAGGACAGGCTCCCTCTTCTAGCCACAAGCCCCTTGATGCTCATAGAGCAGATCTCCAGGGCCCTGCACCACCACCACCACAGCATTCCCACCTCCCAGGGAAAGGCTGATGGTCTCCTCCAGCAGCACCACTGCCAACACCCAGCCACCTAAGAAGTACCACCACAAAACTCCCCAAGTCCCACTACTAACCCCCGCACCCTCCCGGGGCACACAGATCACTCCTGGCTCTACCAAAGCTGCTTCTCTCCCAGTTTTTCATGGTAGCCCCCTCCCAGCAGCCAGTAAGCCCACCCGGGCAGAGCCCAAGAAGACCTACCTCCTCACAGCAACACAAGAGGTTGTCCCCTCTCTGCCTTAGCTTCAGTCCAACCAGCCTTGATGCATAACTGGCAGAAGGCTGAAATGTATGGGAGCCCCTTCTCAGGGGCTGATATTTCCCTTGCCCCTTCCAAATCACCTCCTGGGAGGGGAGCTCACCTTCCTGGTGAGCTCTTATAGCCTTAGGGAGCTCTGGAAAAACAACTTCTGCAGATGAAGCCAGTCAGGCCCATTCCCCCACGTCATCTGCTCACAGGTGTAGGTGTTTTCCTCTCCTGAGCAGGAGCTGGAGGTTGCAGAAGCACTGTGTGAACCATCTCCTTGCTCTGCTTCCCGGGGTTGGGATGGCTGCCAGAAATACAGGGACCTCAGCTCCAGGCTTGCTCATCTGGACTGATGCCTTCCAGTTAAAGGAGTTGGGTTGTTTTTACATGAGACAGACAGGGTAGCAAAACCAGGACTAAAGCAGGTCAAACACTGGGTTTTCAAAAAATATGATAAAAGTAAGCTCAGTTGCAAGTGATTGGCAAGAATGACCATGGGCATCCTCACTGGAGCAAGATCTGCAAGGTGTAGCAGAGAAATCTGGGCATTTCTATCAGGCATCGCTTGATACACACCCTACAAAAGCAAATCACTGGGTGGGAAATGAAAATCAAGAAGGAAAAATATACATGTTTCTGATTATTCTACCCTAATGTTGTGTTCTGTCATTATGGCAGATTGCTTAATTGTGCCTCTGATTACTTTTCCTGAATTCTTCCTACAGCTGTAGTTTCTGCAGTGCCGTGGAAACACTAATTAGCGGGAGGAATGTTGCCTTAAATTTTAGTACAATATATACTTGTAAAAAAAAACTAGAATTCCTTGGCATTTGCTTACTTATTCCCTCTCTCTTGTTGATTTAACCCGTCTCACTCCCTGTTCATCTGTCCCCCTGCAAACCGTGCCTGGGCGAAGGTGGAGAGGTCGCAGGCAGACCCGTCCCGCCGCCGGCTAGAGACTGCTGTCATCCCAGGTGGCAGTTCGGATCAGCCCTTCCCACCCCACAAAATTCACCTTGTAGCACACTCCAAACGTGCATTCACCACGGGACAGGCTAGTCTTCGCGTGCGTTTGCTACCAGGAATTATCTATATGCTTTGCAATATGCAAAATAAGCTGCTGGTGTAGGAACATCTGCACGATGCTGTAATCTTACCGCACATTTAGACTCCACATTCTTAATGATCCATCACGGGGGCTGATTTGATGTTGTTTAACTCTTGTTTCACTAAGCCGTGGCATGTGTTTGCCCTGCTTCTTCTGCAAGATATTCCTGCCATATATCCACTCACTAAGGAGAAATGCTTCTTAGTTTGTGTAAATTAATGCTTTGACTTTTTAAAATTATTATTTCTTTGTCCTTAAGTGCTGTAGGTTCAGCCAGCCTTCGTCTTCCTCCTCCTCTTCAGCCTCTCCCCAGCAGCTCTAATGGGAAGAGTGCAGTGGCTCTTCACTCAGCAGCACGCACGGAGCCCTCTCAGCGGTTATTTTAAGAGGGGTCGGAGGGGATCCCAGTCTGACACTTCCATAAACCCACCGGTGTGGGACTGCTGATGGGGGGTCAGCAGCACACGGGTGCTGTTTGTAGGATTCACCCCTCTCTGAGGTGACTGAGCCGGTGACCCAATCTGGCACAGCACTTTTTCTGTTTCTCTTGCACGTTTAACCCTGGACTGAGCCAGCACCTCGGCTGTGACCTGGGACCAGCCGCCTCTGTCTAATCAGCATTTTAAGCCTCTGACAGAGGAGGTTTTTGCTCTGGCTGCTTGAGGCTACAGCTATTCCGTCAGCTCAGTTTGGGTTTGACTCCCCAGGAGCTCGCGCAGCCCACGCGCCCCGGTGCAGCCACCTCGCTTCCCAGGAAAGGAAACTCGGGTGGGATGAGAAACCTCCTCAGCGCCCGCGCTGCCCAGCTGACTCACGCCCGATGCCCGCGGCGCGGCCGCCCATCGCTGTGAAAGCTCGGTGGCTCAGCCGCCTTCCCCCGGGCAGCCCTGCCTGCGCCCCGAGACGCGAGCCAGCGACGGGTGTTTCGGTTCGCCAGCAGCACCGAAAAGTCGAGGCGAAGCAAAGCAAAAGCAGGTTGGGCTGAGCTGTTTAACAGATCGAAACCCGAGGTGAGGAGTGCAGCTCGGCTCAGCTTAGCAGCTGCAGCGGGTGAGAAGTGCCCAAAACTCACTGACCTGGAGTCTGACCATCTGAAAGCTGGGAAGGAGATCAGAAATCTGGGTACAGTCAAGGGCAGCTCATGAAGTCCAACCCTGAGGCTCAGAGCAAGTGTTTGGGGGGTGGAAGCTGCACAGTGACGCAGCTCTCTCGGAGGCAACGCATTCTGCACGTGCACAAAATCCGTTGGCTTCTTCCCGCGTATGTTTTTCCACCAACATATTGCTCCTGAAACACTGCTAGAACGACTTGAATAGTGCTGCACACCAGGACAGGACTTCAGGATGCGTCACTCCGACCGAAGCCGGCTCTACCGCTGGCACGGTGTGTAAGCAGAAACCCTGGCATCTCCTGGGCTTCCTACATGCTCTTAAAAAGACCAGACAGCACGTGCACGGCCCGGCTTGTGATGCTGGAGGCACTGGACTTGCTTTGAGCCTGCCGGGGAAGAGCTGGTGCATGCTTAGTGGGCGAGGTCAGCGTCTCTGGACATCTGGCAGCTCCCAACGGGCTGCCAGACATTGGGAAGGCTCAGACAAACACACAAAAGCCTCCAAATCTGCCTGTACACAACGTTCAGGTGGAAAATATCTGGGGAAACCTGCAGGTATGGTAACCCTCCACTCTGCAGCTTGCCTTGCTTTAGCCACAACTGAAATGCAGCCAGCTCTGGGATGGGCTTGGACACCTGCGGTGCCGGGAGCTGTGCTGGGCTGTGGTGGGAGACAGGAGCCACGTGAGCCCAACGTTGTGGACCGGCCAAACGTTGCTTTTGCGATACAAACCTCAGCAGCCCCCGTGCTGCGCATGTCTGGCCGTGCTGCTGGAGCAAAGCGAGCACAAAGCACAGCAATGCCCGGCATTAGCGTTGTGCTAGCTCCTGCTCGTTAGAAATGCTCCCACCGAGTCCTGCTTCAGAGCCTGGGCTTGTCTGGGGCTTGGGTTTTTGGAGAGAACATCCCTGGACAAGCTGCACAGCACATCCAGGTCAAGCAGTACCTGAGACATCCCTCTGCATCACATCTGGGGAAGATGAGGTGGCCCGAGGCTTGGGGTTTCCTGGAGTCAAATTAGGACCTTTAGTCCTCAGCCCACTCCACAGTCAGGTTCGTTAAGGTATTTAGGAACAAGAACCTCATTGAACAACTAAATCCCATTGATTTCACTGGACCTCTGGTCATAGGGAGCAATCCCTACCTGAAAGGGCTTGCAGGTGAAGAGCAGGAGTGACAGATTGTTAAAAACCAAGCACACATACAGCACATCATTAAAAACCAACAGCAGATACATGTCCTCTAGGAGAAAAGCCATTTTTTCTGCCTATTCCTGGTAAGTACAGGAAGAGGTTTCATGGTCACCATAAGTATTAGGATTGAATAATGTTTGGCTATATTAATCTGAAGTGCACAGCAGGGAATAAGGTAATTTTTCCATCCTTCTGATTATATGTAAAAATTTTATATGAGCTTTTTTGCGGATTTGATTGCAGCAACTTGGGATGTTTCCCAATTTGCTCCTCTCCCAGGACAGTTCTTCTGGCTCAGCTGCTAGCGAGCCCTGGTGGAACACACGGCATTAAATATTTGTTGCTTTGACATTTTGAACAACCTAGAGAGAGGAGGTCACACTCTCGTGGCCTGTGGCCCGTGGGCAGTGGCTGCGTTGTCTCGGAGGCCCTCCTTGAATATCTGCTGCGGCCGAGCAGCGAGGAGCGAGCTGGTCCTGTGGCACCGTCTCGGCTCCCAGGCACGCTCGCGCAGACACAGGTCCACGCTGTCCTGCCCTGGCACTCTCCCGGTGACACCGCCTTGCAGATGGGTGAAGGCAATGGCATGTTGGCTAAGAATGGCCTCACCCACCCTCTGAATGGCAGCGCCTGTAAGTCACTGTGTCACTTCAAGCCTGTATTTCCTTATCAGAGGAGATGCTGCAAAGTACTTGAAAATAATGCTGGCTGCTGTGAACTGCGGTGCCCGATCAATGAGGGACACGACAGTCAATTACCCTTCCACTCTCTGATTGTCCCCAGCAATCAGCCCGGATCAATACCTTCAATCTCGATTGATAGCAGATATCAAATCTGAAATAATATGTTTCGTTGTTTTGGAAGTACTATCACGTTGTGTACAGGCGGCCCATTTAACCATTCACTTAACACCCTTCTGGTCCAGCCTGGCCAGGAGATGTGATGTCCCCATGGCTCGGGCTCGTCCTTGCAGCCCACCAGCAGTTCCGCCTGCGCGGAGGGGACCGCGTCGCCTTGCTCCAGGGCGTCTTCACCGCAGAAATAGCTACCTGAGAGAGGCTGTGTAGGAAAATGAGGAAAAAAAGAAAAATTTAGGCCACTGCTGTGGGGCAAAAGCATGAAAATTAGGAGGGGAACTCAGGCATTGAAGCATGGAAGGTCATTCACAAGGCGCTGCTCTGCAGCAATGCTGTGCGAGTGGGGCAGCTCTGGCAGGGCCACCACAGCCCTTGCTGTTGTCCCAGGCAGGTGGCTTCTCCGTCCCCTGCCACCCCTCGTGTCACCCAGTCCCCGTTCAAGCAGTGATGGCCTCTCGGTGCGGCACCGCGGGAGGGAGGGTGCTGGAGGAGCCGGAGGTTGCTCCTGCCTTGGTTTCGGGAGACTTAGCAAAGCTTCCAAATATTTGAAGAAGCGCCGTGCCAGGAGCTCTTTCAGAGTTTCCTTTAAACATGCCAGTTCGCACAGGCTTTTGTAATTGAGGAGGATCATTTACATTTGTAATGGTTTAAACAAAAAAACATACACACCGATGCGGGTGTGATGAGCCAGAGCCCTGCTGCGGCGGCGGTGGCAGGGGACAAGACTGACAGGGATGGAAACAGTCTGGAGCAGGGGACACCTTCTCTGCACCCCCACCTTCCCATCCCAGAGCCCTGTGGGCTTTGATTTTGGTGTCTGCCATGCATCCCTGAAACCACGGGCTGTGTGGCATCCCCCTGCCATTGGCACCCATGGATGCCTGGGCCCCCCCACCATGCCAGACCTATCATCTCGGTGGCCCTACAGCACCGGTCCTTTGTACGGTGGTATGAGCTCCTCCATGGGATGGCCGTGGTGGCCAGAAAGCTTCATGCTGACTTCTGGAGCGCTGCTGCCAGGTACCTGCAGGCAGCTCGGCTGTGAAACCAAAGGTCTCTTGTGTGCAGCAATTGCTCCCCAGGGGTGAATCCCAACCCCACGGCTCGCCACTGTGGTGCTGCCAGCTCCCACTGGCTTCTTTAAAGCACCGTGTCCCAGGGTCAGACAGCCAAGGCTCTTGGCTTCTCCTGAAAAGGAGTTGGGGAGGGGTGGTGAAAACAGGAGGGCTACCTGCTGCATCCTTGGAGTCACAGAGCAAAAGCTGGAAAAATGTGAACTCAGGAGCTCACGATGTGGACAGGCAAAAATCCACTCTCTTAAAAACGATTTACTGTCGGGGTTGGCTGTAACCCCAGGTCTGAGCGGTGGGTCCCCTCACCCTCAGGTGACACCCTCAGCTCCCTGCAGCATCAGGAAGCCCCACCAGGCATCTCAGGACACACTGCGTGAGCAAACGCCGTGAGCCCAAGCCAGGACCGTGGCTGGCTGCCTGTGTGGAAAGGAGTGGAGAAATACGCACTTAATCCATTCACCAGAGGGGCTGGGAACGGCACAGATCCAGTACATCCTGGGGAAGACCAGGCTGGGTGATGCTGCTCACAGCCACGTGAGTAGGAGGTCCTCCTGATACACCTTTGGCTTCTCCCACCCTGCCCCTCACAATTCCAAAATAAAAACATCCAAGGCAAGCAACGTCCAGGGAAATTCAGACGCCTCGGGATGTTCCCTCAGCCCTTGCAGCCCCAGCTCCTGTCCTTGCAGCACCCTGCCCTGCTCTGATCTGGACACCGGATGCAGGCTACCATCTTTAGAGGCCAACCTAATGAAATAGATCCTGATTAGCTGGCCGTGAGTTACTTCTTTTCAGTGTCCGCGTGCAACGGAGGCAGGAGCACAGCCGAAAGATAATGGAGATAAAGCATTAGCCCTGTGATCGCAGCATGGCCGGGAGCCAAGGCGCTCCCTTTTTAATCCACAATACTTGTTATAAGATTGAATATCCATTTGGGGGCAGAATTCACCCACTTTCCTCTGCCTGCTCCCCTCTGAAAGCATTGTAATGCTTTACTTATTGGCATTTTATTTTGATGAATAGGCTGCAATCGGTGCAAAAATATCCTGAATGGCATTAGGAGGCTCAGCCATGTGACCATTGGCCCATTTGCGCTAAGTACCATCAGTCAAAATTCATATTACTTAGAGGATGCTTAAGCCAGCGCATTTTCCTAACAGGGACGGTCCTCTGAGGGTAGCACTCAGCATTGCTGGGGGCTTCTTTGAAGTAGCACAAAGGGTAATTACTCCCCAAAGTCTTATTTAAAAAACACCCTTAAAAACTAAGGTTTGTGCCTTTGGAGGAAAAAAAAAAAAAGGGCCCAACTCTCCTGCCTGTGTGGTAGCCGGCAGCTGGTGAGAGCTGTCGCTGGAGGGGCCGGGGCAGCGCTGGCTGCTGGGCTGGGCTCCGAGTCCTTTCTCTGCTCCTTGTCTGGTCCGAGGTGCAGGTATTGGGGAGTAAAAGAAGGGAAGAAAAAGGGCCCTTGGAAAACTGTGGATCAAGTACAAGAGGCTGCTTTTATTTGTTGTATTTTATGTAGCGGGTAGGGATAACACAGACCACGGTGCCTGGGAAAAGCAGACCTCAATCAACAGTCGCAGCAACGAAGTCTCTGAGCTCAGGTGGGTTTGCGTGATGTACAGCCACGTACAGATACTTTCTTCCCCATGAGGGTGGTGAAACACTGGCCCAGGTTGCCCAGAGAAGCTGTGGCTGTTCCCTCCCTGGCAGCGCTCAAGGCCAGCTTGGATGGAGCTCTGAGCAGCCTGGTCTGGTGGAAGATGTCCCTGCTGATGGCAGGGGGGATGGAACCAGATGATCTTTAAGGTCCCTTCCAACCCAAACCATTCTATGATTCTATGAAATATCTTCCCTGCTGACAAGCTGGCCCCAGCACTGGGCTGCCCCTTACCAAAGCCTTTTTCTGAACGGGAGCCCAGGCAAACGCAGGTCCCTGGGGCTGTCTGCACGAGCACCCCTCAGCAGGTGCTCTGGGGTGCACATTGCTGTGCCATGCGAGGTGGAGGGGTCTGCCCAGCACCACGGAGCGGGTGGCAGCCAGGGAGATGCTGAAGTTGTAACCACATTAAGGAAAACACTCAGGCAACACGGCCGGCTGCCCGCAGCCCTGCCCGCACCCTGGCACCGCAGCAGGTTGATTAACACCACCAGCTAACGAAGGTGGTTTAACACAGCAGCAAGGAAAAGTCCCGCTGCTGACCCCAGTCACCAATCCCTCCTCACGCCGCGGGGCAGGAAAAGGGCATCACCACCCCCAGCCCACTCCCATGTGCGGGTTTTGCCGGTTTCTTCCAGCGTTGCTCCTGACCTTGTCAGCGCCGCAGGGAAGCCGTGGAGACATGGCCCACTCTCACTCTCCGGCTGCAGAAACGCGGTTGACGTGCCGTTGTTTACTTTGCAAAGAGTTAGACCCAGCCAAGGCCCCGGCTGAGCACCAAAAAAGCCTATTTATAGGTGGGGAGAAGAAGGGGAAAGGCAGCTGTTTGGTTCAGCTCAAGAGACGTAATAAGCTTCCCACAGTATATAGAGGCTCCCTCCATGGTTAGGATTTCTAATAACAATTAATTAGAAATTGTGGCATGCTCCGCCCTATGCTTTCTGTCCGGCTTTGGGCAAAATGGTTCGCAAAAGTTTTTTTTTCCAAGAGCACTTAATTTACAGCGTCAGAGACATCACCGACACGACGGAACTTTGCTAAAGACGTGCCACGTGGCTTTTTGAGGAGGATGCTGATCCTGGCGTGGACACCAAGTGCTTTTCCCACTCGCTACCAGGGGCGCAGAGCCCCGCGAAGGCACCCTGTCCCGGTGGCACAGCCAGCCCCCTCCTTGGCTGCGATCTGCCCAGCCACGACAGCTTCTCCTCCGTTCCTGCAGCCCGTTTGAGGCTTTGTGCGCGCTCAGCGAAAGGCAGAAGTGCCCAAGTCTAGTAGAAAGTTGTACCAGGACTATTTTTAACGTGCAGCTATGCTCAGGAACCCCTCACAAATCAAAGACTTCCCAAATTTGCCAGCAACGGTTAAAGAAAATCCATTTCCTTGCTGCTGTTCGTAATTTAGGTAGCCTCCCCGCTCTTCTTCGCGCTGTTTATACATGAATTCCTACAGAATTATGCGCTTTGTGTAAGCAGGAAAAGTCCAGTCCAGACAGGGCTCGGCGACAGCTCGCCCTGACTCACAGCAGAGCTCTCCTCGCCCCGCACCCCGCTGGCAGCGGGCTGGGTGCTGCCCCGCGCCCCGGCGGGGTGCCAGCCGCCGCCTCCATCCCTGATGCTGCAGTGCCATCTCACGGCAGCTCCAGGGCCGGCCCTGCGCGGGGGATCCCGCGCTTTCCAACCCTTTGCAGGTATTCTCTCCTTCAGCTGTTGAGGGTTTAGATTTATAAAACCCCTGGAAAAAAAAAAATTAAAAAAATCCAACGATTAAATAATTTTTCAGCTACCAAAAGCTCCATGTCCAAAACTTAAGAGCCTTCAAAGGCAGCTCCCAAGCAGCAAAGAGATAATTTATTTTCCTAGAAGATGATCAGTTTTCCAGTCCAGACTGCTGCTATATAAACGGTAACGCTACACAAACATGTGTCTTCCATATTACGTCTCCAATGGCTCTTTTATTTCAGCAAAGAGGAAAAAAAAAAAAGATGATAAAACCCATACTTAAATCTGGAAGCCATCGCAGGGTTCGAACAGTAAAACTATTGCAAATGTTGAATTTCCACTCCCACCTCCTCACGGCGCTGAGAAGTTTCCAGCAGTGAAAGCCCGGGGGGTACCAAACGCCGAGGGCAACCCCTGCTCCATCCGGCACCCTTGGGTGCACGCGGGAGCACCTCCGTCCGGGACGGCTCCTTCGCTGAAGAGAAGCAGAACGCGCAGACACCAAAACCAGACTCTGCGCTCTGTCCTGGGGCGTGCGGGCAGGCTGATTCGGTGTGCCGGGAAAGCCACGCTTCCAAAAGACCTTTTCTTCAAGGCTTCAGCCCATCCTGTGCTCGCAGGAGGATCAGCGGGAGACCTCATCCCGAAGATTAAGGTCTGGATGCGAGCGGTGGAGGGAAGCTCTCTGCTCCTTGAAGCCGCAGCAGGAACAGCACCGGCTTGGAGGGGATTCTGCTTTAGCAGGCAAAACGCAGGAAAATCAGATGTTCTTTCCAACCAGCTCAGGACCCCCACCGCAAAGGCCAACACCGGGGTGGGAGATGGGCTGTCAGCACCGCGGCGGGGCTGCTGCTCCCCACCCCAGAGCCAGGCCAACAGGACCCTCCTCGGAAAAACCCAGGGTCCACATCTGATGAACACAACGAGGGAAAATAACCAGAGAGGTGCAGCAGCCTGCCCTGCCCTCAGAGCTCCCCATCGGGTATTTTCCACGCTGCAGAGGAAGGGTTCAGCTCCCAGGGCCACATCCATCCCTCTGGTTTGGGTTTGACTCTCTCAAGACTGTGGGTCCAGTAGGATTTGGATCTTCAAAACAAGCTGAAAGGTTTGCAGCCAACTTCAGAAACAGGCAGAGGAGGGAGAGAGGGGTGCTCAGGGGGATGAAGGCTGCGAGCAGCTAGGAAGGGTGAAAAGGGACCAAGAGGGATGGAGGGGAGGGCAACAGGGAAGCTCACATCACCTTTTGTCACTGGCTTGACTCTAGAGGGAGAAACCTCTTGCTGACCGCCTCCGAAAACATGGAGAGGGGGCTGCCCCGGGCTCCATCGGTCGGGTGTCCCGCTGGGAGAGGCGCGGGGAGAGTCACCCCGTGACCCCCTGCCACCCAGCCGCAGCGAGAGGGAGGGGATCCCGGACGCAGCCAGCGGAGAGGTGCAGCTGCAGGGCGTGGGGACCGACTGAGGAGCTGGCTGGGAAACACCGAAAGCAAACAAAACAAAACAAGAATCTTCAAAAAATTATCCCAGTGGAAAAAAAAAAAAAAAGCCAGCAAGCTTTCTGCGCGGACCGTGCCTGCACCGTACATCGCCGGATCGTTTTGCTTTTTACCTGGCAGGCCACCTTCTGTTTTACAGACAAATCTGATTTTTAAAGGTTGCTAAGAGCCAGCGGTGCTAATGCATTTGGGTCAGGATTTTCCTACTCCAAAACCACCGTTTCGTGACCAAAAGACACTCAGGAAAAAAAATCCCTTCTACTTTAGATTGCATTTATGGCGTGATCCCCCCCCGCCTCTGCCGGGGGAGGCAGGGGAGGGCGGCGGGAGGCAGGGATGCAGGGTGCCAGGCTGGATGAGGCTTCCCCGGAGCGACGGGAGGCCGCGCGATGCGATCACCAGCCCGGGAGAGCACAGCGTTGCACAGGTTTACGCGCACCATCCATCACTGGCTGCCCGACTTGTTTTCTCTTCGCACACTTGTATGGAAATGTGACCACAAAACGTTCCTAGGAACTGTTCTCTGATGTGTAAATATAGCGTTACATGACTTCTCTAGGAAAGAATCCTCACTATTTTATACAAATTGTCTTGTGTGTTTATTACACAGAATCGTGATCCAAAAAGAAGGGGATTCATCCCACGCCTGTTCATAACACTGTTCTCCCTTACGCGTTATGGGCTGGAACATACTCCAGGCCCCCTTGCATGATGTATGATACCTGCCTCGCTCTTCGCTTCCAGCCTGCTCCGATTTGCTTATTTATGGAGCCTCCGTGCGCTGACAGAAACCCTTCTCTCCCAGTTTCTCCGGGAGACGGCACATCGTGGGCACTGGGCTGGCAAGGGACAGTTTGGAACGGTAAGAGTTGAAACTCTGCTCCTGGCCTCGCCACTGTGCAAAGACACCCCGGGACCGCTCCAGAACCGCTGCCCTTCCCACCGGCACTCTTCCCAACAGCTGGTAGTTTCTCCATCACATTTTAAGCATTGAGCCAGCAGCGTGGCCTGGCTGCCAAGAAGGCCAATGGGATCCTGGGGTGCATTAGGAGGATTGTGGCCAGCAGGTCGAGGGAGGTTCTCCTTCCCCTCTGCTCTGCCCTGGTGAGGCCCCATCTGGAGTGCTGTGTCCAGTTCTGGGCTCCCCAGTTCAAGAAAGATGAAGAGCTACTGGAGAGAGTCCAGCAGAGGGCTACGAGGATGGTGAGGGGACTGGAGCATCTCTGCTACGAGGGGAGGCTGAGGGAGCTGGGCTTGTTTAGCCTGGAGAAGAGAAGGCTGAGGGGGGACCTTAGAAATGCCCATAAATATCTGAAGGGTGGGTGTCAGGAGGACGGGGCCAGACTCTGTTCAGTGGTGCCCAGCGACAGGACAAGGGGCAATGGGCACAACCTGAAGCACACGAAGTTCCAGCTGAACGTGAGGAAGAACTTCTTCCCTCTGAGGGTGACAGAGCCCTGGCCCAGGCTGCCCAGGGAGGTT
>Ga0065711_1006205_pt1 | contig 19068 bp, 12 predicted proteins | sample Hoacrofraction12_FD_59098 | JGI IMG/M metagenome (GOLD analysis project Ga0065711, IMG submission 59098) | Hoatzin crop microbial communities from Cojedes, Venezuela - Epithelial fraction 12 v2 (version 2) | ecosystem: Host-associated > Birds > Digestive system > Esophagus > Crop | place... | reverse complement strand
GACAAGGTCCTGTGCAGCCTGCTGTAGGTGACCCTGCTTCGGCGGGGGGGTTGGACTAGATGACCCACAGAGGTCCCTTCCAACCCCTACTATTCTGTGATTCTGTGATTCTGTGAAAATAATAATTAACGAAAATAATGGAATTCACCTAGGTGCTAGGAATTACTTCAGAAAGAAGGCCAATTTATTTTCTATATTCTATCAATTTTCTTCATAATTCTGACCATATGGCCTCTCAAATTCAGTCTACGATATGTTAATATACCGCTCATATAATGCTCAGAAAGAAAAAGGAATATAATCCAATTTGTGCCTGGAATAAAAAGCCCCAGTAACTGTCATGTTCTAATCAGTTCTTTAGCTGTATTTTGTTATTTCTGTATTTTGCTTATTCTGGCAAGGATACAGACATAAACTTTAAGCTTTCCTTAAATCTAAGATTTAAGGTACAGCCTATAATGATGTAACACAGTTCCATCACTCCTGAATTCTTACCATTGTTAAAAGCTATATTCAGTAATAGAAATTAATTTCTAGTAAATTCTTAGTAGGATGCCACAATTCTTCATTGAATTTTGCCAGAGATGTTTTTGTATTAAAAAAATAAAAAAACTTTTTAAAGACACTGCTTCCCCTGCATGTTATTTCATATACCTAAAGGAAGGAAAATAGGTGAAGTTGGGGGGATAATTTTTTATTTTTCATATTAACTGTAGGATGATCAATAACTTTTATTTTGTATAGCTGTATAGGCAGTTGCTTTCATGTTGGATAAACAAAAGCAGTCAAATTGATTTTTTAGTTTTACGCCTCCAAGTTAAGCAAGTATGGACATACGTACTTAGCAAAGAAGGGGTGTGAAATAATTTACACTGTTAAAATTCTCTTTTCAGTACTCTTTGATTTGAGTTTTTATTTCCTGCACTGCACACTTGCTTTTAGAATCATAAAAATACTGTGTAACACAACAGCAAGGTTATCTTAGACACATTTAAACAGCTGAAATGCATGATAAAATTGAAGAGAAAATTTTGTTTTACTTATTGCAGTGCAACTGAGAAGAAACAAAAATATTCAGATTATACCTAGTATTTTCAGGGTATATTTCTACTTTTAATACATTATTTAGTTTTCAAGTAGATAATGCTGGACAGAAAACCTGAAGAATATGAACCCGTCAAAGCCAAATCTGGAATGTGGCTTCTGTGGAATTACTGATGACAATAATGGCAGTACAAGAAAGAGTAGAATAGAAAGGCACCAAGATGCGTTTTTAGATGCGTTTTTGTCTTACTTTGTGCCTTTTGTGCTAAAGAGTCATCATCTTTTCATAAAGAAACACTAGGACTTTGACTATGACTATTGCATAAAAAGCAAATGCAAAGGTCTAAAGCTTTGTTTGTATTTTGTTTCTTTATTGTGAACAAGGGGGGATAGGTATTTCTGAACATTTCCAGTCACAGAAAAGTTGCAGAAGAACTTTTGTTAAAATGTTGTATTCAATCTCTTGAATTGCACAAATAATCTCAGCACTGCAAAAACAATGTTTAGTTCTTTACTTTTACAAGCATTAACCAGTTAAATCTCACAGCAGGCATAACACAAAGAGGTATTTTCTTTTAAAAATAGTAGTGAGGTTATTTAACTTAAGGATGTGTAGCTGATCAAATGCCTTGACAAACCTGAGGATTCTCTATTCTGTTTGTATTCTCAAGGTTTCTTTATAGATATATTGGGTAAGATATTCAGATTGCAAGTAAATACAGGAAAATACATTTTCACTGAAGTCCACAATCAGAATTAATGTAAATATATCTCAATTTAATACAATAATGCTTTTGCTTCAATTGTACATCACATTTTTGTTATGAATCACGAATAGCCTTTAAGCATAAAATTCTGTATTTGAAAACGTGTATAACTGAGGTTAGTCATGTTTTCTTTCATTCTAATGCAGAAGGCAGTAGAACGTGAGATTGTTTGTCTAAGGAAAGTGAATGATGAAGAAAGATTTGTAATAAATTTTCCTGTTTATAGAACAAAATTGATCCTTGTGAGGCTATACTATTCAGAAGAAATGGAACAATATACATGCCCAGGTAACAAAGTACACAAATTTAGTACTATTTTTTTTTCCATCTTGGAGAACATCTGTGACCAGATGATGTAGCATACATGGAGGTATACCATTTTATATAATACATGCTGTTTTATTCCAAAGGAGCGATCTCAGAATAATCTTGTGTAATGATTCATTAGTAGTTCATTTCTGTCAAAGATGGATTTGGTAGATTTCATCCTATATCGTTGCTTCTATTCCCTGACTGGTGAAGTCTGCAAAATCTATTACACTACAATATGAAGGAAAGTTTGTTTACCATAGTTACTTATAAATGTTTCTTCAAATTTTAATTCCTTCACATATTTATGTCAGTAAAGCACAAGCAGTCATGTGTTTGGAGCACTGGAACAGGGTGCCCAGAGGTTGTGGATTGTCCTTCTCTGGAGATATTCAAAAGCCACTTGGATGCGATCCTGTGCAAGCTGCTCTAGGTGACCCTGGTTTGGCAGGGGGGTTGGACTAGATGATCCACAAAGGTCTTTTCCAATCCCTACCATTCTGTGATTCTGTGACTCTGTGATGCTGTGATTCTGTTTATGAAGGGTGAAGGGTGGTTTCAGGAAGAAAGTGGTCAAAACTTCTGTGACTGGTAATCCTTAAAATAGATCTTTTTTTCCATATATTTTGATTACATGTGATATCAGTGAAATATGATATCAAATATTCTACACATCTAATTATTTTACTTTATATATGACACTAAAATTATAAAGCATAAACAAAAAAGAAAACATACAGAATTAGGTTCAGAGTTGCTGTTCATTCATAAAGAATGCACAACTATTCCCTTAAAACTTTCGGGTGAAAGACAACATAATAATATACAAATTTAATATTTTTTCCTTATTTTATGTATGTCTTATTCAGAAATTTAATAAATTAATACATTTACTAATATAATTGTATAAACCAGAACATTTTGCAAAAGTAGATGTGAATTCAAACTTTGATTATAGTCCTTTACTGAGTAACTATTATGAAAGATATGTTACCATTCAAAATGTGATTAAGTTTCAAAACATACGCTTGATTTTTCAGTCCTTGTATAAGATTCACCCTTTGATTGCTCCTTGATGTAATTTTTCTCTTCTATAATATTTCAAGAGGACATTTTCACAGGTTTGGGTAAGAGTGAGCAACATCTGACAGGTAAAATTGCTTGGAATATTTCAAGTTGCACAGCTTGCTGTAGGCAATAAAAGTCTATCGTCTTCCACATACTTATCTTCCATGTATATAAGTACATAAAAAGCACACATGTGTGTGTTTATAATTCTTATATAAATATACACATGTACACATAGAAGTGTAGGTTTTGATCCGTCAAATACTAGATCTGGACAGTTTTCATCTTCCATGTGGTAAACAGAAGATAAAGAAAGAATGTACACCCCTGCTAGAAATTGAGATAAAAAGTGAGTGACCTTTGAGAAATCAACCCAAAATACGTATCACCCAGTGCTAGTGGTGAAGTTGTTTGCACATGCGTTTTAGCCTTTTAACCACACATGACTATTTCCATCCCTTTTGTGACGCTTTAAGACAAACACTTAGGAAATGAAATGATGATTAAATATGTATGTTCTCAACAACTTCCTTTCCCTAGCATGCACCTCTCTCCCAGGCTCCCTAAGGCTGAGTAAAGCAGGTTGCTGAAGAAAACAGAAATCTGAAACTTTTGTAAGTCCTGTTTATAATGACAGAGTGGCACTACATGACCACTTACCCATGAGAGGAACAGTGCCACTGACTGGATTAGAGCAGAGAGACTAATGCAGTTATGTCCTTAAGGGTGAGATGAAAAATGAATCATTCACCTCTGTCAGTGAGCACAACCAGCAATTCAAAAGCATTATATGTGTGAGGTAGTTTGCAGGATATGTTCTATTTGTCACTGGAATTGGCTGTAGAACATTTGGCAGTCTGAATTCTTTCAACCCTGGATCATTATCCCAAAGTCCCTTTCTGCGTTTAAACTTTAAAAGTAGCTTAGGGGCATCTAAAAATAAAGGGGAAATCATAACACATATGTGCTGTTTAGATCAATACCATTACTTAATACTTCTGAAAACAACTGCTACTTACAGTTGCAGAAGATTTCAGTACTATGAGATTCACAGCAGAATCTATGGAAAACCTCCCAAGATTAAGGAGAAAATTTTCCAAGACACCTAAATGAAGAAGCTGCCCCATTCTTAGTGATGGGCACCAGACTTCAGGGAGGTAACTAATTTTCTTGTATAACTTGGTAAATGATGAGTTTACTGCTGTATGGATGAGTGTTTTTTGCAGAATGTTGTTACTTGTCCAGAGACTCATTTGGAATTTTTCCTTCTGGATATATTTTTTTTTTAAATAATCCTTCAATGATGAGAAGGAAATTCACGCCTCTCGGCCCACAATCTCCTTACAGAAATATTATTGTGAGACAAAACAGATGGTTTAATTAGTTTTTTAGATGAATGGTAGCCAACATTTTTTCTGCTTGTAAGTTATTTGCTAATGAAAGCTAATCTTTTTATAGTATTATTTTTCATTTTCAAGAATGTCCTGTTTGAATGTATACCTCTGTTGTTTTGCCAACAGTTGTGGTTTTATTTTTCATCTATCAAAAGTACACTGGCTATAACTAGTCACCTATGGTAACAAAACAAACTGCTCAGTTCTGTGAAGTTCTAAAATCTTTTTTCTATTTTCTTAACAGATTATTTTCAATCACAGATTAATGAATGCATAACAGCCAAAAAAGTTCATAGAAGTTCTTCTTAGTGCAGTATATGGGTTTTCACAGGTGGGCTGTCTTCAGCAAGGGTACATTTTCATGTAACGCACTGCTAAGGCAACTCACTAAATTTGGGAGACAGATCACAGTAACCTGAGACCTGCTCCACTGGCTATATTCCACTCAGAAATGTGCACACATATGTAGTCTCATTAATTTTTTCTATTATTGCATAAATGGAAATTACCCAGTGCCATTATTGACCCAGTGCCATTATTGACTAAAAAAAAAAATAAAAAAATATCCCCTTGGTTTTCTCCTGCTCTTAGAGAACAGTCCATCAGGGCTCAAACCTCAGTAGATGCTTTCGTCATGAGAGTGGTTAGCAAACTGCACAAACTGGAAATATCTCCACAAGCTGACGTGTAAAAACGAATCTGGAGCAGTTGTTGTGTTCACTTAGAGAAAAGTAAGGTTCTCCCTTTTCCTAATCCCCAGGAACCCCTTAGCAGGTGGATATCAGGAGTACGCAAGTCCCACAATGGGTTGTGTCATTAAAAAGGAGCGTTTCTGAATAGTGCATAATAATTAGTGTTAACAGATTGGATCAATCTGGAAGAAAAACGACAGCTATTGGTGATCCAGATTATGAGACTGTTGGCTCAGGACTGTCTAATACTAATCAAATACACTTGACCATTATAAGAGTAATTAAAACATGAATTCCTTATGATCTTTCTCTTATTTTGAGAGCTTTAGATATTAGTTGCTCAGCTATTTTAATTTGTTAGGGTCGTTTTATTTTTTCCCAGTTTTTTTCTTCTCTTTTTATCTTCAGAAAAATACAGTATGACCATTTTTATGACTATTTCTGAAACTGATTATACTGTTTGAAAGTTTTCCTGATACCTTTTCAGTAATTCTATTGTGTTTTGATTGTGGTGCAGTTTTTCAGATCTTGTTGCTATCTGGTTCTCTAGATGTTATGAAGGCTCATGAACAATATAGTTGAAGTCATAGGACAGGTTCTCGTGATTTCTTCCCAAGTTCATCAAAACAGAGACTATTCCTATCTGAGTATACTCTCTGACCTACTATAGTCTTGATTAAATTTATGTGCTTGATTGATTGGCACATTTTTTTCTTATTAAATAGCAACAGCATCAGATCATTAGACACATCAGTATTGTGATTAAAATGTAGTTTAATTTCCATTCTTATCTAGTAATCAGTCTTATTGAACCCTTAGTTTTAAGTAGTATGCTTTGCACTTCTTCAGTTACTTTGTCTGTTTCTTTACTTAATGGATCCCTTCTAATTTTTGTTCTTTTATTTTTTTTTTACCAAATGCACTAAACCAGATATTAGGATAGCAAACTGCAGAACTTTATGGAACAGATCACAGCTCCTGTCTTTGTAGAAGTATGAAAAATATCCATCAATGTCAAAAGTCCCCTTCCAGCTCTGTCATCCCAGAATCTGACTCTAAGAAATGAGTTTAATTTCTAACACATTTTATCTACCAGTATCTATTTTCCTAGTTTGAAACAATTCATTTAAAATAATTAATAATAAATAATTAATTCCAATTTTCTGAAAGACTAATAAAAGCAGTGTTTTTGTGGGTATCTGTTTCTTGAAAGCTGCCTGTTTATTTGAATAGCTGAAATTCTATGTGAATACAAAGAAATGTGTGACATGAAAATCTAGAATTTGAAGGACTACAAAAAGTAAACCAAAGTATATTAAATTTTATGGTTATCCCAGTAACTTGCCTTGAAGCCTAAGAACAGATCTTAATGTGCTTGATTTTTCTAAGTCTTTTTTTTAGCAGCATTCTTTGACTTTTTCCAGAGGGACAGGTAGATGCAGACCACTTCATAAATTCAGTCTATAAAGAAAATCCTTGCATATTGTAACCCTTCCTCCCTGGACCATGTTAGGCAACTTCTACCATGTACAAAGTGACTCTTCAAGTAGCACACACACAGTCTGAGACTACAAAGCAATTATTTTTTAGTAATCTACTCAGTAGATAGTTGGGACTAATAAGTTGTTATGCTAATATGTTCACCATCCCCAGTGAGACATTTAACAAGTCTCTGCTGGCCCAGTAGGCAGCGGCTGGGTGAGGATGCATTAGCCTCCAGTGCCCCCAGGCACAAGCAGACCCCCCATGTTGCTGAGCTGCCATCTTTCAAATCCCCTTTTTCTTTAGGGCTTATACCTGATCATGTTGGCATTTGTTTCCCTAAGCAGCTAAATGTCACTGTCTTGAGAAGGGTAGTATTTTTTGAGCTTTTATACATCTCAGCTTACCTGGCTTTAGCTTATGTATGTCCAGGTCGCATAGGTTCAGATCGCAAACAGCTGAAAGCCTCATCTGAGGGTTACATTATTTTGTTTAAACAGAGGATGCTATGGTTGAGGTGGATTACGTGTTTAGAGAGATCTGAAGTCTCAAATCCATGATGAAAGCTGTATCATCTTTTCGCCAATAATACGATTTAAAATATCTGAGTTCCCCAATATTTTTTCTTGTGCAAAAACTGCAAATCCAGCAAAGGGCTTAGATGTTGCCCATCTACAAATAAATGAACGATCAGTGATCTGTTGTGTGGGACATTTACTCCTCTTTGTCCTTACACTATAGTTTTAGAAAGACGATTATTACTACTTGTTTGAGCTGTATCTATACCAGTAAAACACAGATGGTTAGGACCGCTGTCTGGGACTACAGCCTAGTGGCATGGAGTAGTCTGTGTCCATGCTGCTAAATTCTGTAATCCTCCAGAATAGTGTGACCATTCACAAATTCCTTAATGGCAAGAGCATGTGGTGCCCAACCCATACTATCTCCAGGGCTGTGGCTGCGACAGTGTTAGTGAGCTCAGGCCTAAACTACTAGGAACAGATCTAACCATTTTGCAGAAGAGATGACCACCCACCTTCCAGCACACTTCAGTGTTCCCCATCACTGCTTGTGCACTTAATAGCTAGCTAACTTACATTATAGCTTTGTCTGTGACTGATAGAAAGAATTTGTTTTCAGTTATTTCAATGCAAATATTCGACTTCATATTTTTGCAGGAGCTAAAGATACACCAGTAGAAATTGCACCGTCCACATGAAATTTTAGCTTTAGTTTATCTTATAATCCACTATTGAATTATTTATTTTACTCTTTGGTAATATAAACAATTTCATAACAAAAGTATGAAAACCAAAAGGGAATCCTGGGCAACATCACCCTGGTTTTCCATAGTAGAAATAAAAAATTGGTAAACATACCTCTCACCATTAGGTCCCTAATCTAAATCATGAATTGTTATTATTAAATGTTGTTTATTGTTTCATGTATGTCCTAAAAAATTTAAACAGCTGTATGCTCACTTCATATTGGAGAAGTGTATTTAGACGCACTTCATACACGTAAAATCTTAAAATTAACATGCAAAGGAAAAGAAAAAGGGCCTTTAGTGAGCTTGAGTGTTATTTGTAATAGATAAATTGTGGGCTACCTGTATAATAAGTCTACCTCTACCAGGAAGAGATGTTAAGACTGTGGGACTAAAATCCTTGAACAGGGTGTTCGCTCCCTTTGAGAAGGACTCTGGGTGAAAACAGAACTGCTGGTTACATTGCAAGCAGCTTATAGAAAATTTTCCTCCATATTTCCATTTCAGGGAAGGATTGTGCTGTTCTGTGAAGCAGGAGCACTTTTTATTTGAAGGAACAAATCCTCTAGATTCCAAGAAAACCAAAGAGTCCTGATTGTAACTCTCCCAAACCAAAATATTGCGTATTATGTTTCTTGTCTAAAACACTTCCCCTATGTGTCCCCCCTTATTCCCCCAATCCGTATGACGGAATCACATTTCTGATTAGATATACTTATGGGTAGGGGGAAGAGATGAACATCAAATTGTGCCCCACTAACTTGTGCCCCATGTACAAAAATTCTAGAAAGGGGTTTAAGATTGCTTAAAGTTATTTTTACAATAAAATTATTATTTTACAGTATAACTGTGTGTATGAAACAATAAAATAAAGCATTTTTAGCTTTCTAGTACTTTCTGTAATTTTTTAGCTTCCTTTGGACATCATCACATAAATGAACTACAACACTGTCTCAGGGAAGCAGACTGAAACCACAGTAATGACTTAGCTCCTTTTTTGTCAGTTCCTATGTCTTCTTTGCAAATGAGTAACAAGAAGATGACAGGAGCCTTTGAATGTCTTTCAGGCTCTAATTATAGTTTAATGTGCTTTTTCAGTCTTCTCAGATTTGCTTAAAATGTTGTTCTTGTTAGAAACAATACCTTTAACAGCTGAAATCTACTCTTCCTTAAAAAGAGATGGGTAATGCATATGGATCAAGTGATTAGGAGTAACATTTGCCATACCTCTATTATAAATCACACATCATTTTTCCAAGAAAGGAAAGAGCATGAAGAAAAAACTGTTTCCTTTGTGTTATTACTGTGCCTAGAAATGACCGTGCACTGCAACAGAGAAATGAACGAGAAGCAGATAATTAATGTTTTCAGCTTGTTTTTTTATATTTGGTATTTATTGGATTTTTTACCTAATCACTTTAATATGTGCTAATCAGACTTTGTCACTGGAGGCTCATCAGTGGCAGCTGCTTGTGCACAAGAATGGGAACAAAGCAGTCACTTTAGTCTAGTTCTTTTTCTCTTGCATGCGCATCTATCCTCCTGCTGCTTTTGGACTATAAGATTTGTCAAAACAATGTTGTGAGACCTGATTATCTCAACATTAAAAATTATTTTGTTATGTAAATTGTAGGATGTCTGTTTGCACAGAAATCCAGTGCTACTTTTTCTGCTATAGATGACTACCTTTCTTTAAAGGAGAGTGAGGCAGCTCACCGGGGGCTGTTTGCAAAAGACACCGAGAGGTACTTTGTGTGCGAGCCCCACTCTTACATCTCCAAGTGGAGGAGATGCAATCCCTAAAATGTAGCAGTGTCCCCTACCAATATTTTCTGGGACAAGGTTCTTTCTGATCACTCCCTTTCTCCAGGTACACTTTTGGAATCTCATTTGGAAACAGCTGAGAGCAGGAGCAAGATTGGTCCCCAAGCCAGTTTTGTTCCACTTGAAAAATCCTCCTGTTTTTGTGTTTTAATAATTCTGTCATCTGCCGCAGGAGAGAGAAAGGGAATTGAGCAATAGAGCACCATCTGGTCCAGTAGGTCACTAAAGATCTTTTAAAAAAATCCCTGCTGTTATTTTGCGCATATGTTGGTTTCACTCTGTCTAACATGACACACAAGGCACTGATTAGCTGGTTTCTTCCACTTGCCCAAATCATCATTAAATAAATGTTGTCACTATTGTGTAAGTGTGAATAAGGACTAGCATATATTTTGAATATCAGAGATTCCTATCCATTTGCAACGGAAATTATACCGGAATGTGAATATTCCTGGGCATGAAACATTCTTTGGTTTACATGCAAACTTTCTAATGCAACATCCTTGACATCATATTGACTATGTGACAAGACAAATTCTATTCACAGCTAGCACATCCAGCTCATATTAGACTTTAGTACCTCCAACAGCCTAGTGACTCCTACTCATATGTAGATTCGCTTTTTTTCCTCCTAGTTACACTTTATTACAGAACCAAGAAAATGAACCGTTAGATATTCTGACACTAATATTGGATTCCTCTACCTCCTGCCTTCCCCCAGCGCAGCAATAGCCCCCTGTTTCCCGGGCGGGCAGTTTCACCAGATGAGATGTAAGCAGTTGTGAGACTGTGGGTCTGCATTACCAAAGTGAACAACTCCTGGCTTCTGTTTCCGCAAGCAAGCAGGCAACAAAGCTGGAGAACTACTGCAAGCTAAAATAGCTCTCTCTGTCCTTCACAATTTATTTATTTGCTTGTTTGTTTAGTCTGGACCCGTTTCCCAAGCAAATCTTTCATGTGCTCCGGTAAACAGTTGACCTGGCACTCGTGACTGGCATTGTCTCTGCGATTGTCTCCTCTAAATTGCAGCCTGTACCCTGGCGAGATCAGCCAGGATGAAACTCAGCAGTGAATCACAGTTGATTCTCTGCTTCTATCCAGCCATGCTCATCAGTCAAAATTGAAAAAATCCTAGTGGGGCACACACTTTCCTTAACTGAACAGGCCCTCATTCACTTCTACAGAAAGAAGGAATACTATATCCAGGGGCTTTGCTTGTTTACTAATGACGATTATCTGGTGGTATATTTGCTACAGACCCTGCAGGAAATTTTTTTTTTGTCTCTAACATGTTGCATTGATTGCTGTAGAAACTTAACCATAAGCTATAAGATCAGTTGTGCTGGGCAAAGTCTTAGAAGTGGAGAGGGATTGAGAAGAATGATTGAGAAGAGAGTATGTTGAGACAGCTGGTGTTTTAGCAGCTGTACAATAACGGGGAAACAGATCTGCCTCAGTGTCAGCTGAGGACACTAAATACAAGAATCACCCTGGTAAGCTAAGGGCATGTACAAACAGCTCAGTGTTTTGTTTCTTTGGCGAGCCACCATGTTGTGTCAAGTCTCCTCGTTATGAATACAAGTTCTGATTTTTTGTCCTTTCTCATGTATGGACAGACTGGAAACTTTTTTTTCAAAGACTATCAGCCTTTAGATGCTTCTTATTAACTAGTAATAAAGATAGCTAATACTAAATAAAGCAATTGCATTTATTTAGTTAACCACACCACATTAAATTTTGCATGATAAATAACAGATTGTCCTTAAACTTCTCTTAAATACAATGCTGAAAAAAAGACTATAAAGTTGCTTTAATATCTGCAATAACATCACTGGTTCTACATCCTCCTAGGCGATTAGAGTATCCAGTGGTTGCTTTTAGGGACCCATAAGTGGTTCTTAACAAATCTTAAAACTTTTCTTGTTTAGTATACAAGACTAAAGTCTTCCTAAGGCACAAAAAGCTTGTTGGTCTAGAGAAGTAAAAATTGCAGAATTGAACCAATGTAACTGTCCATTTCTACATGTTCTATGGATATGTGTGTGTGCATGTGAAGGTACAGAAAGTGAAAGAGAAGGGAGAGAGAGACAGAGTTATGTTTACAGTTTCCTAAAATGATTTAGAATTCATACTTCAGTTTGCGGTGATCCCACAGACTGTTCTGGCAAAACTCTCTCACATTTAATTTGAAGCTTTGGCAATGTAAAGATTATCTTTACATCTCTTAAACCCCTCTCTTTTAATTGCTCATGTTTATGTCTTACAAAAAAACAATTAAGAAATTCTTGCTAATCTTTGTTCCTACTATACTAAATTAAACTGTAAAAACCTGAACTATTGTCTTGAGTTTGCATGGCAAGGTTTTGGCAGCGGCAGGGCTCCAGAGGTGGTGTCTGTGAGAAGCTGCTAGAAGCTTCCCCTTTGTCCAATAGAGCCAATGCCAGCCAGCTCCAAGATGGACCTGCTGCTTGCCAAGGCTGAGGTCATCAGTGACGGTGGTAGCGCCTCTGTGGTAACGTATTTAAGCAGTGGGAAAAAACTGCACAAGAACAGCAGCACTCAGACGAGAGGAGTGAGAATATGCGAGAGAAACAAATCCACAGATGCCAAGGTCAGTGAAGAAGGAGAGCGAGGAGGTGCTCCAGGTGCTGGAGCAGAGATTGCCCTGCAGTCCATGGTGAAGACCATGGTGAGGCAGGTTGTCTCCCTTTAGCCCATAGAGGTTAATGGTGGAGCAGATATCCACCTGCAGCACATGGAAGGCCCCACATCGGAGCAAGTAAATGCATTTGAAGGAGGCTGTGACCTTGTAGAGAGCTCGTGCTGGAGCAGGCTCCTGGCAGGACCTGTGGCCCAGTGGAACAAGAGGAGCCCACACTGGAGCGGGCTTGCTGGCAGAACTTTTGACCCCGTGGGGGATCCACACTGGACCAGTCTGTTCCTGAAAGACTACACCCCATGGAAAGCACCCATACTGGAGCAGTTTCTGAAGAACTGCAGCCTGTGGGAAGGACTCATGTTGGAGCAGTTTGTGGAGGACTGTGGAGGGACCCCCTCTTGGAGCAGAGGAAGAGAGGAAGCAGGAAGGAGCAGCAGAAACAAAGTGTGATAAACTGACTGCAACTTCCATTTCCCATCCCCCTGAGCTGCTGGAGGGGAGGAGGAAGAGAAAATTGGGAGTGGAGTTGAGCCCGGGAGGAAGGGAGGGGTAGGGGGAAAGTATTTTAAGATTGGGTTTTATTTGTCATTAGCCTATTCTGAGTTGATTGGTAATAAATTCAACTAGTTTCTCTGAGCTGAGTCTGTTTTGCCCATGATGGTAATTGGTGGCTGTTCTCTGCCTGTCCTTATCTTGACCCACAAGCCTTTCCTTATTCTCTCCGTTGTCTGGCTGAGGAGGGAGAGTGAGAGAACAGCTCTGGTGGGCACCTGGTGTCCAGCCAAGGTCAACCCACCACAAGTAAATGCAGATGTATTAAATTATTCCCTTACTGCATAAAGGCCCATCGTCTTTATTGTCATTTAGGTTTTGAGGTACTGATCTGGAAGCATAGTCAAAAATAGTAGTGTTCATGACTGTTCAGTTACATAAAAAATGTGATTTTTCTTTGACAAGTTTGAAGCAAAGAAAGCATTAGGATGACTTTGTCTACATAGTGCTGATGTGGGAACAACATAAACAATTTATTATTAAGCAGTGTGTTCCTCTTCTCCAGTTGTGACATTACAGTTCTCCTTTCATATTTACCCTCTTTTTCCTGCTGCTCTGTACCAGCCACTCTTTGTTTTCTTGAACAGGCGTGTTTACAGTTCTCTGAGTTCTTCCAAGGACCCCAGGTTATCATGGCCTCATGCCCAATGTCATCTTCTTGAACACCATTCTCCCTAAACACAGTGTCATTGAAGATAGGGTAGAGAAAAGAGAAAAAACCATGAAACAGCCAAACCAATCTAAATAAAAACTTCTATATTCAGAGTGCCCTGCTAAACATCACCAAGCTATACTAGCTGGCAGCTGTCTTAGATATGAGACTAATAAAGACAGGGTGGTTGACAAATTTTGAAGAAGGTGAAAGGAAACGAAATTCCATGAGATAAACCAGCTGGTGCTCTGTTCTTGTCATTACACTGTGGCACTGTGCTTCAGCACAGTCCTAACTGTGCTAAGAGAGATGCAAGGTGCCAACAAAAACTTCTATGAAAATACATCTCTGGCTAACTAGAAATACAGAATTCTGAAACAAAACTTGGGAAAACCTGGTTGATTAAAAAAATTCATAAAACCTATGCTAATGTAATCTTCTTGTGTCAGTAATTCTCCTTAGTCCCATATTTCAGTTTTTTGAATTACTTTTGGCAACTTTGGCTTTTCACACTGTAGCAAGAAGACACACAAATTTGGAGAGCTGTATTAACAAAAGTGTCTTTTATATCTGTATATTTGTTCAAATAAGCAGATTGTCTTTCTGTCCTGGTGGAGATAATGAGTTTTGCATAAGACTTCTAGAATCATAACACATTACATTGAAGAAATAGCATCAGTGTTTCTGAACGACTTTGTTTCATCGCCAGTGTTCTGTTATTACTAGTTGGGTTTTTTTAAAATCATAGAATCATAGCATGGTAAGGGTTGGAAGGGACCTTAAAGATCATCTGGTTCCAACCTCCCTGCTATAAGCAGGGACATCAGATGTCCTCAGATGGTTTTGCTTTCTGTCATTCAGAATTCAGATGCCAGGAGAGTTTAATGGCCACTTCTGCCTAGTGTAACCATTACAAGAGCCATATTGCAATATTTACAATACAGTGTATTTATTATTTGAAGCCCTGCTTCTCAATTGCCCATATCAACTTTTGTTATGAGTTTTTATATGAAACGGAAGCACTCAACTTCATTTCAGTGAGTAGAAAAGTCTTTATTTAATGGAGAGGAAAAATGTAAATTAATTTGCAGGAAGACATCATTCTTTTGTAATTTTTAAATTATTTATTCATAGGGCATCAAAAGTGAATCCATCTCAGGAGAGTCATTTACAGTGAGAAGGCACCTAAAGTAGTTTTCATTAGCTAACATCTTATCCATTACCAGAATGATATAAGACAGGGAAAAAAGAAAGAATAAAACCTTGAAATATTTAGAAAAGAGCTATAAACTAACTCAGTCTCTATCTGAAATGATTATTGGATTAACAGCTTCATATTGACTTTAGTTCTCTTTTTTGTTATTCCTACAATTCAACTCTACGATGTCACACCATTTTTTATAACAAATGTAAACATACATATCACTGTAACATTTAAACAATACAGAAATAACCTTATATTTATATGACTTTCTAGAGTCTTTCACATAAATTGAAAATAATTCAGTTTTGCTGTTTAGAGCTGTCACCACAGAAAACTACAACTACTTGATCTTATTTTTTATTCCCATAATAAGTGTAATGAGCGAAGTTATTGTCTTTCAAATAAATGCAAAGCAAAGCAATTCACTAAAGATGTCTACGCAATTATTCATACCTTGTTTGTTATAGGTGACATCAAGTTCATGGAAAGACTTATCGATAAAAATATTTAAAATTGCTTCTAGTTCCTTTGCTATCACAGTACTAACTGTTTACATTATAATGTCATGAAAGAGACCTGATGAATTGTTGGTAAAAAGTACATTAACTCCTCTCTTTAAGGGAAAGATAAAACTGTATTTACTATGAAGATTAGAAAGGCATTGAAAATTTTTTCCTGAATTATGTTGTCTGAAGATTAAACTTCCTTAAAAGGTGTGTTCTGATTCCCTTTTACCCGTTTATTTAGTAGAATTGTCATTCATGGACTACATTCAGAATGTAGTCCATTAAGAACCAAGAGGTTTAGGATTTAAAAATCTCGCATGAAAATCACATTATCAGCTGGTAGGGAATTCAGATACTCAGTACTTACTCTCTTCTGGACCTGACCTAAGCCACACAGAGGCCTGTGGAATTGCTACCTCTGGTTTTAGTGATCGTTTAGATGGTATTATGAGTTTAAAATCCAGAGATGCTCCTGTCCTAATGGCTGTCACATGATGGAAGAAGTTGAATATACAGGAAATATGGGTTTTTTTTCATAAACAGGGCTTGGAATTTCCTTTCACAAAGTTACATAGACTGCTGAGATACAAAGAAACATAATGTCATACGAGGTCTATATAAGCACTGGCCATTTTGGGAAAGTTAATACTCAGCCATTGTCTTCCCAGGTAGAAGGGAATTTCTCCATGTATGTAGTGTTTTTAATATTGAAAGTGTAGTTAATTTAGTTTTAATTTAAAATTTATTTTAATTTAATACTTCAAGGAAAATACCAGACCAAAAGTACACATTTTCCTGAAGTATGTACTGTCTTAATATATTGTCTATTTAACAATGCAATTTTAGGCATAAGATTTGTAAGTCCACAGAGAATGTTAAGAAAATTCATCTGTTCAGGAAGTTTGAGATTTTCTTCTGTTTTAGAGAAGATAAAATGAGAAAACACAAATTTGCTATTTTTAAGAAAGAAATCGCTGAAAAATCTGAGTTCCAAATGACTACAGAACAAATTTTCCCCTCTTATTGCATTTAAAGACTTTCTGAATACTTCCACGATAAGTTAATTAGTCTGACTGGGTGGTTGAAAGAGAAAAGGAACAGTTGGACACATTTAATGACAAACTTACCCCTATGTGCTTAGCTGATTTCAGGTTGCAGTGAAAGGAAGAGCTTATATAGTGTAATAATGGGTTGAGCATTTGCTACCTTGTCGATCAGGCTTGTAGATGATTAATTATGTCTGTATGTAGAAATTTTTCAAATATTTGAGTGATGTACATTGTTATAAGTTTATACAACAATTTCCTAGAAGACATGGCATATGTATGGGCATAACACCAGTTCAAATCTAGTCGATTTTTCTCAGAAGGATCTGGACAATCCTCAAAAAATGCTATATGTTTAGCTGCGTCAATTTTAATGGAAGTGAGGTTCAGACACACTAATGTGTGTGCCAGCATACTCTGTATGAACCAGTGAGGGTGTCCTCCCTGGATACTTCTAGCCTTTTATTTAGGGTTTTGTTTTGTGGATAGAAAGTATTTGAGTTTGGATTGCCAAAATGGAATTTTACATGTTAAAAAAAAAATTACTAAACCCAGTACTTAGAAATACATTGCAGAGTTCTGAAGTAGGCTATAGAAAGTACTAAAGTGAAACAAGCAAACATTTCTGAATTCCAGTTTAAATACTTACATGAAATTGACAGGGAAGGAAATAAATGCAAAAATACGCATTTGATTTCAACTTTCTAGCAATAATCAATCACATAATATTTGGAACTCGTAAAGCTTGAAAGTGCTGTACAAAGAAAGAATTCACACTGTTAGCTTTACAGCAGAGAAGAACAGGGATATTGTCAGCAATTCGCTCTAAATTACGCATGCATTTGAAAGCATAGCTACAAACAGAGCCAAGATGTTCTGAGGAGTAATCCCCTGGCCAAGCTGGCATTAACACACTTTATTATCTACCTGGAGGCATCAGCTGATAAATCTTCCCAATGACAGAGTAGTAAGTGGGAGCCTAAATCGGAGCAGTCTTTATCACTTTTATCACTTCTGTTGCTTTCATCACTTTTATCACTTTAAGGCTACTTTCCTCTAGGGTAAGAGTCATCAGAATCCAAAGTCCTGAGAAATCTGAGAAAAACAGAAGTACTACAATAGCACTGATACACTGTTTTGCAATTGTGATGGAGGCACTTGCAATGCCAATAGTGCAGTGACGGCAGCTCGCAGATTTTAATTTTTTTTATGGCCACAGGTTTCACATCCAGTAACTTCTGTTACTTTTTATCTGCTTCCTTCAATTTGCAAATCTCTTGCACACACTCCGTCAAAGAAAGGGAACCAACTAAAGGTTAAACAGTTTGTAGTAGGTAGAATACAGTGATAGAAACAAATATGGGAAAAGAGGACAGTTACAATAAGAGAAACTTAACTTTGAGTATTGTCCTTTCCTCTACATTTAAACTATTAATGATAATCTCTTGCACACACTCCGTCAAAGAAAGGGAACCAACTAAAGNTTAAACAGTTTGTAGTAGGTAGAATACAGTGATAGAAACAAATATGGGAAAAGAGGACAGTTACAATAAGAGAAACTTAACTTTGAGTATTGTGCTTTCCTCTACATTTAAACTATTAATGATATTGCATAATGTTTTACAGAATTTGAAACAGAACACTTAGCTCCTCATACAGAAAGCAAGTAAGATATTTGGTACAAAACACTGTTGTTATTACTTTCTATTCTGAAACCGTCAGATTTTCTTTTCTTAAGTTACTGGGTGAAGTATAATTTTAAAGTACACTTCTGATTCTGGGACGCAAGATCCTGCCTCCAGTTCAGTGCTGTATAGTTATTGAAAGATTAAGATTTATGCCATTAAAACAGAACTCTGAAGATTAGTATTTCCCATCAGGCACATGAAATATCACTTTGTTAATGCATGAATCATGTCCCTATCTGCTGGCATAATTAAACCCTTCCCCACTGTCCCTTAAAACTCATAAAACTTCTCAGTGCGAAAAAAAGCATTCCAAAATTTAAACCTTGAACAGAAAGACAAGGCATCTCCCTTTAAGCCACTCTACGTGGCTGAGATATTGACAGACTGACATAATCACAGAATCACAGAATGTTCGGGATTGGAAGGGACCTCTGTGGGTCATCTAGTCCAACCCTCCTGCCGAAGCAGGGTCACCTACAGCAGGCTGCACAGGACCACGTCCAGGCGGGTCTTGAAGATCTCCAGAGAAGCAGAATCAACAACGTCCCTGGGCAGCCTGTTCCAGTGCTCCGTCACCCTCAGAGGGAAGAAGTTCTTCCTCATGTTCAGACGGAACTTCCTGTGCTTCAGTTTGTGACCATTGCCCCTTGTCCCTGTCACTGGGCACTACTGAAAAGAGTTTGGCCCCATCCTCCTGACACCCACCCTTCAGATATTTATCAGCATTTATTAAGTCCCCTTGCAGCCTTCTCTTCTTCAGGCTAAACAAGCCCAGCTCCCGCAGCCTTTCCTCGTAGGAGAGATGCTCCAGTCCCCTCACCATCCTTGTAGCCCTCCGCTGGACTCTCTCCAGTAGCTCCTCATCTTTCTTGAAGTGGGGAGCCCAGAACTGGACACAGTACTCCAGATGGGGC
>Ga0065711_1005815_pt1 | contig 19070 bp, 12 predicted proteins | sample Hoacrofraction12_FD_59098 | JGI IMG/M metagenome (GOLD analysis project Ga0065711, IMG submission 59098) | Hoatzin crop microbial communities from Cojedes, Venezuela - Epithelial fraction 12 v2 (version 2) | ecosystem: Host-associated > Birds > Digestive system > Esophagus > Crop | place... | reverse complement strand
CCTGGACGCGGTCCTGTGCAGCCTACTGTAGGTGACCCTGCTTCGGCAGGGGGGTTGGACTAGATGACCCACAGAGGTCCCTTCCAACCCCTACTACTATTCTGTGATTCTGAGATGTTCTCTTCGTAATCAAACTGCTACATCTCTGTGCATTGCAAACCGAGCCCAGGTAAGGCAGATGTAGTCCTGGAACTTTCTGAGGATTATCAATTAAAAAATATAAAGCAAACGCTAATGTCTGGTAGGGAAAGTATGGCAGCAGAATTAAGTTGTCAATGGATACTTTATATTCTGTCAAGAAAGCAAGCATTTCAACTATGTGAAACTATGACCGAAATGGCTTTTGAATTCTCATTCCATGCTGTCAGTGTCCCTAAAGCTCAGGAGCACACTGGACAGCTGATGTTAGTTTTGATCTCTTGAAGCACTATTATTTTGTTTTCTTATACGTGGTTATTGTTGGAACTTTAAAAATAGACTCTGCAGTCTGTCTAGTGTATTCATTTAATCTTGTTCTAGATGCCTCACTTTATTTCTTTACATGTGATGTGAATACCTCTGTGCCTACACTTTATACCTGTCATCACTAGACTATCAGAACACCTTTCCCTGGAAAGTCAGTGCTGAGTCATCTTCAGAAGGTGCTCGTCCTCCCTGCATCAGCTTGGTATACAAGAAATTAAATATTCAAAATATCATTGATGCAAGGAGCACAAGCGGAGTGGGAATCACTTGGCCATTCAGGGCTGATCCTATATTTTCAAGGAGGTCTTGTGGAAGCTCTGTCGTTTCAGGCTCCTGAACCACAAGGCACAGATTTATAATGTTGGTTGGCTAATGGGGCAGACGTCGTAAAATCTCCAAAATAAAGTACCTTTGGAGGCAAGAATGTGATGCCTAATTGCAGTGCTCTGTGTATGTGGATAACATTTCCTGAATGTGGTTTTTCCCTTGTCCCCTTTAAAAGATCATTATAATACTATATGGTTGTTACTGTCCCCTGTACCAGCTGAAGTTCAAACTGGACGTAGGCTTATCTGGTTGGAGTGGATTGAATTGAAAATGAAGTGGTAAATTAATTTACAGCTACAGTAAAGCATGTATTGATTTCTCCAACTCTACCACATTTCTTCTCCTTCCTACCTCCCCAGGATATAAATGCATATGTTACACATTTTAATCCTTCAGGGTTAAGACCTTCATGAGGAATATAGCTCACCTGATTATATTCTCACCTGGAAGCTTTTTTTCTTATGATTATGTGACATTGAATTCACACTCCTCTCTCATCTAAGCCTTCATTACCAGAAGGAGATGCCCATGAGTGTACAGGTACACACCACGTTTATACTGTTCCACATCAACAAGCGTAATGCCTGTGCCCACTGCATAAATTCAGACTGACATGGCCAGCAAACCAGCCCCACGTGTCTGCTGATCTTTGGTGGGCACCCTGCGTGATCTGAGACAGAAACTCCACACATGTGATTCGGTGTATTTTTGAGTCATTTTATCATACCAGTTAGATGTTCTTATAGAACAGAATAGTTTCATTATGGAAGACAAAGAAGTGGGAGAGGAGAGAAAAAATTTAGGATAAGTTTTGGTACATATGTGTGTGTAGCTCTGTGTATATATTATCAGTCATTCGTCAGGGTAGATCAGTAAGGAGCATGGTGTTGCATTCTTTCTGCATGGTTTTGTGCATGAAGGGAAAATGTTTCGTCTCTTCTACCCCTCATCTTATTTACCAAAGAGTAAGCATAATTAGGCCCGTAAATTGATGATAACTCTTTCATATCCATCATCACTAGGATGCAGCATTTTTTAAATAATCATTTAAAGTACATGTGAACTAGCAAAGTAATGAATGGGCTGTGCTTCTGGACTTTGTCTTTTCATATGCTAAGTGGTAACAGTTAATCAGCATTGGTATGTGGTACAACAGCAGATAATGAGACCAAAAACATCCATCTGCTTCTCTTGAAGTGAATCATCGTTCTAGTATCCTTGCTCAATATCTTCTGCAGTAGAAAAATTAAACAAACTTCTTTTAGCAGCGTTATTTTTCTTGCTTATTCTAAATGAATGTCTAAGAGGAGGGAAAAAAGAAGTGAGGCAATACAGGTATGTGTTTTTATAAGGCTGGCCAATCTGTAACATTTTCTCTATGTCCTTTCTGTCAGTCCACCAGAAACAAATGTGCTTCTCTGCACATTAGCTTGCCTGGGCATGTGGGGAAGCATCTGTCCCTTGAAGTTTTACACTGCTCTTACTACCTTGAGTGATAGATTCCAGTTATCCAGTCTGGAAAAGGGGGGTATTTATGTAAGGATGTAAGTTTGAGATGATAATTTTTAGATCCATGCAAATAGATGCGTCATGTGCCTCTGCACTCAACGGAGGATGTGTGACTACCACTTGGAGCAAACGAGAATGTCTACTCAAAACATCTGGCAGAAGATGTCTGGTTTCCTCCTCTCCCTCCCACCTCCCTTCGTCTCCAGCAGTGTCTCCGGTTGGGGTTCCTTCACTGCGTCTTGCCACAACTAGTGCAAGTCTGTCCTTTGTCATTTCTGCTACTTGGAGCCTGAATCCTGGAGTGCACGGTGCATTTGAGAATGCAGAGGAAATCTCACTTTTACCTGCCTACGGTTCATTCTCTCTTTGGGCAGAGCTTGTTATTTCTATCCATGAGCATGTTCATCTGGTTTTAGTGTTAAACATCACTTCTTTTCACAGAATTATAGAATGGTTTGGGTTGGAAGGAACCTTAAAGATCACCTAGTTCCAACCCCCCTGCCATGGGCAGGGACACCTTCCACTAGACTGGGTTGCTCAAAGCCCCATCCAGCCTGGCCTTGAACACTGCCAGGGAGGGGAAGTTGTTTTCTCGTGTTTATTGTAGTCTCATTTAGAGATAAGGCAATGCTTGCATTATTTTTTTTCAATTTCTACTATTCCAGTAGCTTTCCAAGGGCTAGTTATGCATGTGATTGTAATTCTGCAATTCAGTGTGTTACTGAAATTCCAAAGTGTACAAATTAAAGTGCTTCCATATGGCCACCTCGGCTTTAGAGCTTTGTTAATCGGTAGAGAAAGGGGTCTAGCTGGATTATTTCTTTTTTCATATGAACATCCATCTGTTGTGTGATTGTCATCATCTCCATGACTTTGGCATCGTCATGCTTTGCTCTGGCACTTATCTGATTGTAAAAAATGCTTCTTTATAGATTTGGTCATTATACTTGTTTCTCTTTGATTACCAGCTTGCAAGCTGATCAGTGTCAAGAAGCTTCCATAATATTTATTATAATACAGACTAAATCAATATCTGTGTAATGGAACAAGAATATATGCATTAAGGTTGTGAATTATGGTGGTGTCTTTGATGTTGTTTAGCACTTCTGGACTCTGGCCTTCAGAAGGCTGGGATGATGCTGACTGACAAAAACATAAAAGATGTAAAAAATCTGGTTCCTGTAATTGTTCTTTACCTGGACTCACAGGTAAAGAGACCTGTTTGCTGCTCCTGTCACTTTTTAGCAGGGTAAAACCTGGTGCTTTATAGTAACATATCTAAAGCCCACTGTGTAAGCAGTGTATTTTTTATTTGTCTTGGACCTGGGAGGAATACTCCATTTTCCTCCCTATTGATTAATAAGCTTCCACGTTTACTTTTCTACAAAACTCATCAAAACACAATTGCAAGCACTAATTTCTAATAGCCAAATATAAAAATGTTAGTGTGCTTTGCTCTCCTGCCTACAGACTAACAGAAATGAAAACTAGAATGACATTGGCACCCTTACATACTAGCGTGGAGAGAGCTGACTGCTGTTGAAGTTAGCTGGAGTTACCTTATTACATAAAATAAAGAGCAGAAAATACCTGATTTCGCCCAGTTACCTAGAAAAGAGCTTTATGCCACTTTTCAAAGCTTGCTTATGGCTCTGCTTTTCACAGTTACATCTGGTGACTTGTGTGGCGAAGTGTTTTTTCTGCTGCTTATTACTCAGGACCCTGGAAGCCAGTTCACGGAGGACAGCCAGCTAATGCCTGTGCATCACCATCATGAGGCTTTTATAACCTTACTGAAAGAACTGTGCTGGGATTGTTGAAAACCATGCTCTTTTGTTTCCTTCGATGCAGTTACTTGTATTGCATCCATCATGACATCTCATGTTACAAATACTAATGGTGTTCTTGCCATCTTCCCAATAAAAAAGGGGTGTAAGTGAACAGAGGAACTATTTAAGTGAACAATTCATTAACATGATATATTTTTGTTAGCAAAGGCAAAGCTGTAGAAGTTCACCTGTGTTTGGAATGTGAGGACATGGCTAATGACATCTAGCATTTCTTTCAGCCTTGGATCACTCCTCTGACTCTTGGGCAATTTTCTCCAGGCACTGTTGTATCTGAGGAATGGATTTCTTATCCCCAGCGTGGTGGTATTTGGTGATATTTCGCGTGTCTTGACTGCAGATCACTTGGAGACATTAAGAACTGTAGGGCTGCGAGATGTAACTGGTGCAGAACTGGGTTTGTGAGATCTTTACTATTGGTGATGCAGGTTGACTTTTAGAACCCGAGTTGATCATGAAGCAGTAGCTCTTAGAGGAAAGCAGAACTGATGCGTTAAGCATTATGGATTCTTATAATGGAAAGCCATAAGGCTGTTTTTCTAGGAATATTTTTCAGAGCAGAGTCTGTTTCTCATCTCCAGTGTCCTTCATATCATGTACTTTTATTAGATATTCAAATAACATGGGGAAGGATATCCCTACCCTGCTAATTTGGTCTCTGATCTTTCAAACGCTTTCTTATATCCTTATGTTTATTCACCTGAGGTGTTCATTTGACTAGTTGCAGAATAGAAGAAGCATAAATAGCGCATTTTGAGTTTATTGCGCAAAGTTAAAGAAGATAAGGGAAAGCATGTATATGTCATTGAAAACTCATTTATTTCAGGGTATACTGTACAGAGCACACCAACGTGTCCTACGATGAAATTTATCCATGTGCTGCTGGTGGTACAGAGGAGTGAATAAAATACATTTGTTATAACATAATAAATCATATTAATACCGAATAAAATAGCATAGGGATCTTGTTATAGGTACTGTGGCTGCAATATAACCCAGGGCAATATGTGAATAAGTAACATATATTATTAAGTGTAAATTTTGTGCTGCTTTGAAAGTGACAAACATTTGACATGTTCAGTTAATAGGTTTAATTAAAATTCAAGATTAATTCTAAAGATGAGTAGCTCTCCTTCATAACCTTGTAGGAACAAAAGATAACTTACATTTTGAGAAAGAAAAGATGATTAACCCAGTAACATGTATCAGAAGAATTGCAAATACTCCCTTACAGGAGCAGAGATCATAAATATTAAATTCTGCCTCCCCCAGCAAAGAGGGAATGAGATTCAAAGCAAACTGGATTTGCAGAACTGCTGGGTTTCAAAAAAGTGATTTTAAAATAACTGTAAGTGCACTTGTCGAAGAGGTGAACTGTTGCTTCAGATATATCAGAGATGATTAGAACAGGGGAATGCGTTGGAGTCTTGCTCTAAATTTCAACACATTATTGAAGTATAACTCAGATGTAAAACATTGAATGTGAGACTGGTTCCCTGGGTTTAAGTTTTGAATATTCATCCCATGGTCATGTAAGAAACTTGAAAGAGGGTATTAGACAACTATCCTGATTTCTTCCACTGTTTCCAAGAAAGTGGCAACACCAGCTGATGCATTCTAATACGTTATATTTATAGGTCAATTTAGCAGCTTTTTCTATTAAATCTTGTCAGGCTTTGTGATTTATATGGTATTTGTTCAGCATGCCTGCAGCAGATATGACTGGATAATTTGAAATATGAAATGTGTTAACCTCTGAGTTGAGCTAATGATAAAGTTGAATTAGACTAATAACAGTTTAAAACAGCCGTATGTTTCCTTTCAACTTTGTAGACTTTCAATCTTAGATATGCTTTAGACAAGTATAAAAATAAGGAATGTTCATTTTTTTTGTAAGTACAGCATGCTGTTCTGAAGGGTCACCTCCAGGTCTTCAACTTACAAGTAGTAAAGAAAGGATATTGTTTTTAACATGTTCTGAAATTCTATTTTTTGAAAGATGTCTCCTCGTGTTTCCTGTGTCAGTCATCGGTATTTAGCTTAGACTTTTATCAATTGCCAGATCTCACCGCTGGTTAAAAACTACTAGTACCGTTGTTTCATCTCTGCAGCCTTTTCTGTTGGGTCCTTTGCATTAGCTCTAAATAAGCTATGAGCACTGCAACTCTCACACCATTTTATGGATATGATGTGAAAACAAGGCATTGCTGTACCTGTCACACAAAGAAGCTCTTGAAAATAGTCTGATGAGAGAAGAGTGCGTTTTGGCCAAGATTCAATGCCTTACTACCAGATTTGACAGGCAGGTTCGGCTTTCCAAAGGTGCCCTCTCTTCAGTGACTTCTTAGGTGGTTGGTGTGTCCAGTCTTCTAGTGTGTGCTGCAGTTGAACTATTTTATGTGAAAGTGCCTTTCACTGTTGAGTGCCTTTTTCAAAAATGGAGTAGTGTTTTTTGCTTGTAAATGACGGAATTCAATTTTTAATAGTGACATGGACAATGAGAGAGAGCTGGGAAATCAGCAACCATATGAGATTTAACAACAACAAGTGCTGGATTCTCCACCTGGGACAGGGTAATCCTAGTTACGCATAAAAATAGGGAGATGAGAGGTATGGAGAGCAGCCCCGTGGAAAGAGATCTGCAGGTTTGGGTTGATGGCAAGTTGAATATGAGTCAACAGTGTGCCCTGGCAGCCAAAACGGCCAACTGTGTCCTGGAGTGCATCAAGCACAGCATAGCTAGCTGGTCAAGGGAGGTGATTGTCCCACTCTGTACTGCACTGGTATGGCCCCACCTCGAGTACTGTGTGCGGTTTTGGGTGCCTCAGAATAAGGACATCAAACTATTAGAGAGTGTCCAGAGGAGGGCGATGAAAGGCCTCGAGGGCAAGACTTACAAGGAGCAGCTGAGGTCACTTGGCTTGTTCAGCTTGGAGAAAACAAGGCTGAGGGGTGACTTCATTGCAGTCTACACCTTCCTCAAGGAGGACAGTGGAGGGGAGGTGCTGATCTCCTCTCTCTGGTGAGCAGGGGTAGGACACGAGGAAATGGAATGAAGCTGCATTAGTGGAAGTTCAGATTGGATGTTAAGAAAAGGTTCGTCACTGAGAGAGTGGTTGGTAACTGGAAGAGGCTTCCCAGGGAAGTGGTCACTGCACCAAACCTGTCAGAGATCAAGGAGTGTCTGGGCGATGCTTAGTCACATGGTTTAGTTTTAGGTAGTCCTGTGAGGAGGAGGGAGTTGGACTCGATGGTCCTTGTGCCCCTTCCAACTTGAGATATTCTATGATTCTGTAGGTTGAGAAATTCTCGTTTCAGTTAGGAAGGCTGTCCCTGCTGGTGATTCCTTGAACTACTGTACAAGTATCCAGGTGTAGAAATCAAGCTTTTTGTGTCACTCCAAATAAGCAGTAATGACTAGCAAAAGTAGAAAACTTAGAAAATCCCTCCCCTTCTTCTCTTTCTAATAATGATTTTTTAATACAAAATTAGTCTTCCTTTCATTGTCTTAACAGGCAATTTGTGGTTTTATGCCCAGGAGCTTTGCAGGCAAATTTTATATGTAGGTCTGGATGCGCTTGTTATGTTCAGCATGGTTACCAGCATCCAGAGTCTAAGGCACGTGGTCATGAGCAACAGCTGTGATATCTGGTATAGAGGCCATAGAATGTAATTAAGTTCCCACAGAAAAAAAAAGTGTCTGTTAGCTGTCTTATCTAATGCCTAGAGGTAACCCTTAAAATCATACATATTTGTGCTGTGTAAATGGTGCTTGTCAAAATGTTTCGGTTGAGGGGATGAGGGTTTTTTATGTGGACAAGATTACTACTTGGGCGCATTAGCAGAGAGCTGTGCTTTGCCATAGGCAGTGCAATAAACTTCCAGATCTTGACTGTCACAGCAGAGGTACCGATCTAGGGTGAATTTAAATTGCTTTTCAATGCATGGCCATGAGATCAGATTGGAAGAGCCCAGGAAAATCTTTTGAGTGGAGGGTATCAGTCACCTCATGTATCCAAATGTATTTGCATCTCATATAAAAAAGTCCTGTAATGTTAAGCAGTGACTACAACATATTTATTGGGTAAGCCATTGCCTGGTGGCATGTGGTAGGTTTGAATAAAATAAAGATTATCTGCAGCACAAATAAAACCAAATGGAAGTCCCTTTGTTGGACACAGCTGTGCTGCAAATTGTTCAGATATCTTGTGTGTCATTGTCCCCACTTCTTTCTGATGTACATCATTTACGTGAGGGGCTAATGGTCCCTCGGTGTCCTGGATCTGCTCAGACCATCTTGAATGGTCGTTCTGCCAGCAAGCTCAGTGATAGTGACTCTGCATTGGGATCCTCCAGCCAAAATGGAAAATCTAATGGGTTTATTTTCTTATTTTATGCCATAAAAAAACTTTCCATTGTTTTCTTGAAAAACATAGGTCCTAGCCTTGCATCATGGCAAGACACCAGTTTAAGAAAGTGTAGACCACCAACCTATACAGGATCACCTCTTTAACTTCACTGAGCCCTTCACAGTCCAGATGATGAGAACATTCTGACTCCTCTCTCTCAACTGCTGTTTTGTTTTTTCTTCTCCTTCTTAAATATGTTATCACAGAGGCACTACCACCATTGCTGATTGGCTTGGCCTTGGCCAGCGACGAGTCCATCTTAGAGCCGGCTGGCACTGTCTTTATCAGACAAGGGGGAAGCTTCTGGCAGCTTCTGACAGAAGCCACCCCTATAGTGCCCCCGCTACCGAAACCTTGCCACGCAAACTCATTACAAAAGGAAAAATATGGAGCTCTCCATCTGCAGATATCTCTAAGGTAATTTACTGCATTTTGGGGAAGAAACAGAACACTTGCATGTTTTCCAGTGTAGACAATTACTGGCTGAATAAGGGAGATTGTGAGGCCACGTGGTTGGAGACAAATGTTTGTGCGGGATGACAAATGATAGCTTTTATGCACTGTTTTACAGTTAATATTTTTTGTGTTAGGTACAAATGCATTTAAACCCCAAGCACGTTTGGATCTTTTTCGAAGTGCCTTAGAACACAGAGCTAGGCTGCATTTCAGTCTCTGCAACGTGTAGTCCACGAAGTTGGCTACTCTGACAGACGGCGTTGAGACAGGCTTTTAGTTCTGAGGATTTCTTAGAACGCAGCACAAAGAAAGATTTCAAGTGAGTGAAGGAGCTCATCCTTCTCACATTTGAAAAGTTCATATTCTAGCAGCAAATAAAAATAACTATTGGTCTGTGCATTTCAGTCCCTCAAAAGGGGGTCTATAGGGACCTCTTCCGTATTTATTTTTCATTTTTCCTTGGAAGACACTAGAAAAGAAAAGATTTTATCCAGTTTGGGTTATTGCATATTTTTCTTAGTAAGATTTCGTGTACTTTCCCTGGAAGATCTGGCCCACAAAAAGTCAGATCATACCTCCCTTAAAACTGTTCCTTAGTAGGGAGAGACGAGATCACAACTTCTCATATTTGGGCAGGGATGTGAAGGCATGTTGAAAAGAAAGTGGGTTTTCGTTTATTTTCTAGTCAGTCTGATCTGAATTTTTCAGAACTGAGATGCCCTTCTGCCACTTTTGTTCTCTGTCTGGTGCCTACCTATAAATAACAGGCCATTTTCTATATTTTCCTGCTGAACTTCTCAGTAGCATTCCCCTATGTCTGAGCCAGTTGGATGTCACATCTCAAAATGTCTCACCCTTAGCCTCCTGTATTTCCATCCAGCAGCTCTAAGGCCTTTATACAAATCAGAAACAGGCGCCCATAAGTTACAGTGAAAAAGAAAAGTTCTTATAGAGCACTTCAGTATTTCTCTTCTCTTCAGCTTTGTGGGGTCTAGAAACAGTAGAATCATAGAATATTTTGGGTTGGAAGGGACCTTTAAAGGTCATCTCTTCCAGCCCCCCTGCAGTGAGCAGGGACATCTTCAACTAGACCAGGTTGCTCAGAGCTTCATCCAACCTGACCTTGAAAGTTTCCAGGGATGGGGCATCTACGACCTCTCTGGGCAACCCGTGCCAGTGTTTCACCACCCTCATGGTATAAAATTTCTTCCTTATATCCAGTCTAAATCTACCCTCTTTTAATTTAAAGCCATTACCCTTTGTCCTGTCACAACAGGCCCTGCTAAAAAGTTTGTCCCCATTTTTCTTATAAGCCCCTTTTAAGTGCTGAAAGGCAGCAGTAAGGTCACCCTGAAGCTGTCTCTTCTCCAGGCTGAACAGCCCCAACTCTCTCAGCCTGTCCTCACAGCAGAGGTGCTCCAGCCCTCTGATCATTTTTGTGGCCCTCCTCTGGACCCACTCCAACAGGTCGATGCCTTTCTTGTGCTGGGGGCTCCAGGGCTGGATGCAGTAATCCAGGTAGGGTCATACCAGAGCAGAGCAGAGGGGCAGAATCCCCTCCTTCGACCTGCTGGCCATGCTACTTTTGATGCAGCCTGGGATATGGTTGGCTTTCTGGGCTCTGAGCACATATTGTTGGCTCATGTCAAGCTTTTTATCCACCAGTACTCCCAAGTCCTTCTCAGAGCTGCTCTCAATCCCATCATCCCCTATCCTGCATTGATACTGGGGGCTGCCTCAGCCCAGGTGCAGGACCCTGCACTTCGCCTTGTTGAATCTCATGGGCCCACTTCTCAACCTTAACCATAACATTATCTCCAGTATTCATACCAAGATCTTTTTTAAGTGAGACCGGAGGTCCCACCCTAACCCAGTATCCTTTTTCTGACAGCGGCCAGTAGCATGAGTCTTTTTTAGGGAATAAAATGTCAAGTCTAAAATAACACTTTCCCAAATGTGTGCCCTTCTAGTTTTGGAAAACTGCATCCTACACACTTTCAGAGCCAGAGGTTGTATCTGCAGCTTTGTGTTTATTAGGTCATGCTGAACTTTCTTTGATGGATTTATCTAATTAGTCTTTGAAACCACTTGTACTCTGCAGTGCCTATATCATAGTGAGTAATTTTTTATGCATGTTTTATAGCAGCTTAAAGGACCTCCTACGAATACCTACAGGTTTTTTTGTCTACCATAAATCCGTTTCTATGTGTATAAATCCAATTAGTATAGCTTTTATTCTATCTGTTGACATTTTGGTAAACATCTCTGCATCAACATTTTTATCAACAGGTTTATATAACAAGCCATTCTTCCAGTTTCTAAGTACAACTGTCCTTCTTAGTTGTAGCAGAAGGAAATATTGTTACTTTGCCAGATTTTATAAAAGAAATCTACTAATAAAGTTTTCAACTCTTTTAAAGCACGTAAAATTCAGTTATGAACTCACATATAATTGGATTATCCAGCCTCATCCTCTCATCTTTTTCTTACTGAAGCTGGTGTCAATCCATAGGACAGTTGGTTGTCTTTTGTGTAAGGGAGATGTATCTGTTCCACATAATCCTTTATAAAACATGTCCAAAAACTTTTACTGTTTATTCTGAGCTAGTTATCAGATATTTCTTGCTATTCCTAATGAATTGACTGGCTTCATTGTACCTTTTTTTCTTTAAGCTTAGCATCCTATTATTTTCTCTGCATTGTCTGCTGCTGTTAGAGACGTGGTTTTTCTCTCACTTCTCTATTTTCTTTAAAAAGTTTTAGATCTGCTTGTGCTTAAATTCCAGGGCTAATGAGATCTTTGTCAGATAGCATTCACTCCTTGTTTTTTAGGATTGGAAACTTTGTCAATTAAAGGTGCTTTTCACCACAGCCATGCTGGTATCCAGGTCTGGGTTTTATGTGTTTCTTCTTTATCTTTTTCTCATAGTTCTGAAAAAAAACGTTCAGAATTTTTAAGGAGCACCAAATAAAGGTGTACTGAATCTCTAAGAATGTTCCAGCCTCTTCACCCTGAATTGGTGAATGATCTTGTATCTACAGTGTTCAGTGTATATCTTACCAGCCAGAAAGGAATAATAGGCTTGCTTTAATTTTTAACAGGATCTCTCCTCTGGAAGCCTTATACCTGCATGTTAGTCTTTCATGCTTTTCTTATCCTCTGTGTTCTCTGTAGGACACCTCGTTTGTTTTTTTTTTTTAAACGATGGCCTCTATTTTACTGGTCTTGTCTTAGTTGTAGCTTTTAAAATGTATTTATCTCTAGCTTAGAGACTGTACTTCCAATTCCTTCTGTCTCCTTGATTTAGTTTTGGAGGTACAATTTCTGGTTTCAGCTCATCGGGGACCTCTCTCCTTACAGAGTCTATGTCTCTTCCACATATTCTGTTTCCCACTTGAGCAACCATATTTTATTTGGCAAATTCCAGAGCTGTGATCCTCCCTGGGAATTTCTTTTGGGAAATAGCACTCATAATTGCTCCCTTCCATCGAGTATCTATTTCACAACCAGAGGTGTAAAGGTAGAGAGTGAACAGGGAGTGGTATTTTTGGAAGATTTTGACATCTCCCCCTTCAAACTCCAGCATCAAGCAGTGACGCTGTAGGCTCCTGGTCTCTTAGTGCTTGTTTTCCTTTTTATAATTTTTACAAGTTTATTGTAAAGGTGAATTCAGAAATTTAAAAACTATTTGGCTTCTGCTAACAGAAGGTTGTAAAAGATGAATTCCAGCGAGTGTGTGTCTTATAGATTTTGAAGTACCCGTACTTGCTTTTAAATTGCCAAGCCATGTGCCAATGTTCCTTAATATTAATCCTAAATGCCAGCAGAAAAACCTCATAGGAAATGATAAAAGTTATCTTGGTAATGATTTCTGCAAAGGAGAAAAACAAGAAGAGTTTTTGTTCTTGTTATAAAACACTGGTTTGAAGATTATAACCTGTTTAGTGCTTCCACTTTTTTATATAAAGCAGTTTGTCTGGAAATTCTTGAGCTTTTCCTGTAATGAAAAGTCCTTTAATAGAAACCTTGGAGTAAGGGATACTCTGCAGTTTCATCTGTGGAAGATGGAGGGAGAATAACAGAGGAGCAATAAGAACCAAAGCGAGGAGAAAGTAAAGGCTGGGGGTTTGGTGGTTTAAAAAAAGAGCAAAGGGCCACAACAAGAAATGAAATCCAAGACACAAGGTAAGGATCACATGGACATGCTGTTGTTCTACGTTATGTTTTGGGTGGGAGGGGAGGACTCCATACAGCAAAAGCTGATGTACCTTGGGAGGAAGGGAAGGCTGTTTTCAGACTCTCAGACTAGGATGATAATTTTAGCAGCTGTGATTCAAGCAGGCTGGAAAGGAAAGAAGCACGTGGGAATTGGATGTCAGACAGGAAGGAGTCGCAGTAATTGAGGCAGGAGATGATCAGGGCAAAGATCAATGATTTAGCTGGGCTGCTAGGAAAAGTGTTTGATATTCAGTAAATTGCAAAGCAGGGAACCGATGTGACCTGCTGAGCATCCAGATGCCGCACAGAGGGCAAAGCGAGCAGCAGAGCGGATGGCGGTGTTGCAAGGCTGCTTGAGCACGAGGTTGGGAGTGGCATTCCCAGACGTGGAAAGAGGAGATGTGCGAGGGAAAAGAATTCACCTGATGCTGGCGTGTGATGTGCCCTCCTGGCTGTGAGGTCTGGGGGCTGTGCTGGGAGACCATGCAGAGATGTTTGGGTTGAATTTGCATGTTGGCTCCATAGCAGTTGCTGCTAGCTTGTGAATGAGCTTGTAGGCAAAGGAAGAAACATAGAGATTAGAATTTACACGTACAGACATTTTGCGGGTGGGAGACTGAAATGAGACGCTGAACAAATCCTCGGAGGGGAGGTTAAAGTTTGCCAAAACTTCTAATTACACTATCACCCCCCACTGCAGCAAAGAAAGAAGCTTTTTAGTGACATCTAACACTATTTACTCCAGCAGGCTTTGATTTTTTAACAAAGTAACCGTATGCTGTGCTTTCAGCTGGAGGGAGGTGACATATGGTGTCGTTTAATAATTGAATTTATTTTAGAGCATCATGTAACATAATTGCCCTGGAAGTACTGTACATACTGCTTAGCTGCCTCTGAGAATGCAGAACAGTGTTTGTTTCTTGTCTGCAACGGTGCTATTGTGCTGGTAGATAGCCGTGAACATCAACAAGTCTAATAAGACATGGAAGTGATTCTGGATCCGCTTATATCTAGTGAGGTGAGAGATTTTTCCTGGCTTTCTCTCTGCTTTTCTTGCCAGCATTTCCCAGTCATGATGAGACCAAGTTAAGGCACCTGATGGTCACTTGCTGCAAATGCAGTAAATATATGCCCAAGCACTTTCATTCTTGACTTCTCTTTGTCCATTAATACTTTTATTTGTGAAAATAGATGGGGAAAAAAGTTGATGTTTACTCCACTTGTCCTTCCTGTATCTACAAATATTTCAGAGTGAGTTTTTGTTGAGGCTTCTTTTGCCTTGGCATCCTCTTTGTAACAGGGCTGGCAAATGAGAGCACGTGAGAAGGCATTTGTAGAGCTGTCTTGGACAGCACTTGTGGTGGCAGAAATACCCTCCCAGCATGGCTCATGCCCACTGCTTTGTCTGTCATTAAAAGACCCCATGCAGTGGGGACGATCTTTCGCTTTATTTCCAAAAGGAGTAAAAAGTCTGAGAGCACTGGGACTCTTCCTAGCGTGAGTCCCTGGTGAATTTTTTCTGATCCTGGCAAAAGAAATTTTTGTTCTAATTGGATTGTGCTAGTGCGTTATTTATGAATACATTTTAAAAAATCTTTATTCTGACTCTTCATAAGATTGAATGTGAGCTAGAAACAGCAGGATTGATATTCTGCCTTGGTTAAATATAAATTTTTTATCATATTAGCAATTTTGTTGTCATATTGGTTTTCACTTTCATTAGTACAAGGCGTTCAGACGTTTATTTTCCTTTTGAGTTACCTGAAATAAATGATAATTTAATAAATGCGAATAGCTGCATGAAAACAACATTAGGATTGAAGGGGAAGAAAAATAAGAAATAATTAATATGGAGGTAAAGGTTTAGTTTCTCTCCTCCTCCTGCTCCCACAGGGTCCCAAAACAGGCATTCCCACTGCAGACTCTGCTTCAGTTTTTGCCCTGTAAGAAATTTCCCTGTGGAAGTGACCATGATACGGTCCTTCCTCACACTGCTCTGAACCAAGCAAGGATGTTATGCAGTTTGTAAAACAGTTTCCCACCCTCTTAGATTTGTGCTTTATTTATTGTAGTATATAGTATTATGTATTATTAATGCTATTAACTGCAGCAAATAGCTTCATTCGGAGCCTTCTACATTGTTCTCAGGTCCACAGGTCCTTAAAAAGGTAAATCAGCTTTTTTAGTGACCATAGTGGACCAAATTATGTTGCTTCTACAGTTAAACTTCAGGTCTTTAGAGTCTCCATTAATTCTGCTAGTACACCTGGCTGCTGTTCTTTCTCATCCAGAGGGAAATTCCTAACTATATTTGAAACCACTAAATAATTATTTCTGGATGATTTAGCTCCCTAATTTGTTTTTCCAGTTCTGAATTGTATCTGCAATTGCACTTATTTTGGGGGAAGACAGTCCTTTTGCTGAGCTCTCCCAGGGAAGTGTTTTTACCAGAAGATGTTTCAGGAAGGAAAGCCGGAAAATCAAAGGCATCAGTCTCTGTGTCCATTATGAGCCCATTACCCCTGTATTACAATGGGTTATTTTAGCTTTTTGGCTGATAAAAGAGGCAAAAAAGAGAACTAGAGTAGCTGGCTCCTACCAAGGAATTACCACTTCTGTCCTTCCCTTCCATTTTCTTCAAGAGAAAATGAGAAGGATGATATGAAAGATAGTAATCTGTAAAGATTTCACCAGCGGTTCTTCTAGGCATGGCTGGCAGTCAGTAACACACCATACACATTGTCAGTCTTACAGAGTGGAATAACTAGGAACTGCTTGCAACGACACTATGGATGAAGTTATACTGTTTTGGGGAGGACGAGAGTTCAAAGCGTGTGTATGTGAGACTTGCCATGGCTCTTACCTGCCCAGCTGATTTTACTCGTTTATACAAATCTAGTGTTTGAGGCCCTCAGAGCTCCTTCAGGAAGTTGAATCTCCAGCATCTTCCAGGAGAGACTCGTATGTGACCTCTTGGAAAGAGGAAGATCATAAACCTCATCTCTAGACTCCCTGGTGGGGAGATTTGTGGCCAAACACAAGTGACTGGAGTTTCAGTAGGAGAAATGAATGAAATTTTGTGTCCTGGGAAGTACAAGAGGTGAGAGAAGACAAAGATATAACGCTACCTGTTGGTTGTAATGTCTATGACTTAGGGCCAAACTCTCAAAGGAAACATTCATAAATCTGAACTAGTTCCCCTGCTCAATTTATTTTAAGGCAAACTGAGGGGTTGTGGTTGGCCTCTTTGCATCACGAACAGCACCGAAGTCCCTTCTCTCCACTTAATATATAGGAGCCCAAAATCTCAGATTATCTTTGCAGAAATCATCAATGTTTCTGCCTGATATTTTCCCACTGCTCTGCATGGCTATATAAAAGCCATGAAAGAAGGAACACCATGCACAGCGTATCTTACTTCCTGACCTGTCTAAAACTTGCATGGCAGGTTAACATCACATTGTACTGTTTGATGATGCTGCCTTATGACCGGCTACTATTTCCCTGTCCCTTTCTACCAAACAACAACAACAGAAAACCCTGAAACCCTCCTCAAAACCAATATACCATTTGGCATCAGAGAGTCCCAAAGGAGGGTTATTGGATGAAAGGCGTATCACTGCTCTAGGCTGTAGAAATAAACAAACCAATCAACAAATGTATTCCGTTCAATACAAGGTTTGTGATTTGAGTAGTTAAGAAGAAAGTAAATAATAACCTTGTATTCGTTGGAGAGGCTTCCAATTTGTTTGTATAAGCAACCAAGAAAAATGATATTTTTAATTATCTCGGGTAATATTCCGTGAAAGGAAGATGTATTCAAACAGAAACAGTAAGGACAAGATTCATGTTACTTGATGTAAATGTCTGTATCTACTCCTGTTGCATTAGTCTGCCTTTATACTGATAGGATAGCAGGAAGCACTTGCAAGGTTTGAGTTGCTTGATCTGTATAGTTGTCTGGGTCAGGACCAAAGAACCCCTGTGTTTCGCCACTGACCTTGAAGGGAGCATAGGGAGATGTAAAACTGGTGAAAATCAGCCACATTTGCTTAGCTGAACTCTGCCTTAATTACTTCCTGTATTAAAGAACTATTTTTTTTTTAGCTCTGTGAGTTATAGGAAACAACCCTGGAACAGCTCCAACCATACAGCATGCTTTAGTATGACATAATGATAAAATCTTTACAGTCATTAAGAAGTCAAGGAAGGTTTGCGCAAACTACCAATCCAAATGTTGCTTTACATCCTACTAACAGTCACTGGCACGTATGCCATGCCAGAGCAGTAACAGTATATAAATATTTAAATGTTAAGGGAAATATGGAAGCACTGTGCATATAAGCTATAAATGAGATAAGATTAGTAATACCAAAAGGCAATACCATTTGAAGAAATCTATTTAAACAGTTGCTTTGTAAATTACACTACTAAGTTGGGGAATGTTTATTGTCACAGTTAAAATTTCACAACAGAATTTGCTTCTAGGAAACCTGGAACACTGTAATATTCCCCAGTGCACCTGAGGGCAGGATTTAAGGGCCACATTAAACTAAAGTTAGACTGCTAAACTGTACTCTAAAGTTAGACTACTAAACACTGATGTGTGAACAAACCCTCGATTCAAAATTTTGTGAGTAGGAAAAGCAGAACACACACTGATTTCAGGAAGTTATCTTAAAACTCCAGCATGTTGCATTTAAAGGGTATTTGAAGGATGCGGGTTAGTTTTATTGGATGAGACCCAAAACAGATGGGTTTTTCGATATACAAAACTGAGAGGAGGAAAAGATTTCAAGTGTACCTTGAAATCTCACAGCACAACTACTGTAGCTTGCCCAGGGAATATTAGAACACTAATTTGTTTGCTAAAAATGTGAAAGTAAATGACACTGGCTGCTAAACTGTTTATGTTTGTTTGCTTTTCTTTGCCCCCTTGAGGTTTGATCTTTGGAGGTGTCGGTGTTATTGCAGGTTTGAAGTTGAGTAACTTTCTTTGTTATAGTTTATTTTAAACTGTGTCCCAGAAATTAGATGCTACTCAAAGGAGAGAGGCAATTTCCAAAACAAATTATTGTCTCCTGAGTTGAAACCTCTGTTGACAGCTCTTTAGGGATCTTTCTAGAGCATTGCAAAAGGTAGCTGTAATGCATGATACTGAATTTCTATAAATTATGTCACAATTTTGCTTATGGTTGCTCTGTAATACTTACCTTCCATTGTTACAACCTTGCATTCCTTCCTTATGTGCTGTGCATTTTTATAAGATGCAAAGGATCATAATTAAGAGCAAAAGGAGAAGGAAAATGCTTCCCTATTGGGAATGCTCTTTGGTTCAGCCTTGCTGTGTGGTAGCTCTTCTTGCAAGAGAGGTGGTGGTTGTCCCATCACTGCAGGGCTTTGTGGCTGTTTAGGAAAAAAAAATTAAGAAAAAATGGACCAACCCTTTTCTATTTCATATGCTTGAACATCTTAGCCAACTTCCTACCCCAAAATGAAATATTCAGCTAGAACAGTCTCATAACTTCCTTCTCTTGCTTCCAAGTTGACTGCGTAGCCTGGAATTCTTTCACCTCTCTCACCAGGTAGGATATCTTACATGACACATTTGGCCACCAGGCAATTCAGTTAAAATAGCTCATGAAATTATGGATCCAGGAAATTATTAAAAAAACCCCACAAAATCATCAACCCTAACCCCCTGTACTCTATATAATTAGCACTGATAAAGTACTAAAGCATATCATAGAATCACAGAATGGTTTGGGTTGGAAGGGACCTTAAAGATCATCTAGTTCCAACCCCCCTGCCATGAGCAGGGACATCTTCTACTAGACC
>Ga0065711_1038170_pt1 | contig 19071 bp, 14 predicted proteins | sample Hoacrofraction12_FD_59098 | JGI IMG/M metagenome (GOLD analysis project Ga0065711, IMG submission 59098) | Hoatzin crop microbial communities from Cojedes, Venezuela - Epithelial fraction 12 v2 (version 2) | ecosystem: Host-associated > Birds > Digestive system > Esophagus > Crop | place... | reverse complement strand
TTTTTTTTTTTTTTTTTTTTTTTGTTTTTTTTTTTAATGGACTGCAAATGATGAGTTTAGGGCAAATGTGGAACACGACAACATGCAGTGTGTGAAATGCAGGTCAGTTCAATCAGTCACAGGGCTTACATTCAAGAGTAAAACCCTGCTTTCTTGGACTGCAGAGTGGGTCCCTTTGGCTATTCACATCAGTAAGACAAGACATGACTCTCAAAACAAATTAATTGCTTAGGTCCAAAACACTTGCTGGAAGATTCTTGAAAGGTTTTTTGAACAAGTTGTTAAGAAAGGTACAGTGTAAAACCAGAAGACAACAATTATACAGCAGCAGAAATACACTGGGTTTGATCTTTTCTATTACACCTGCCTTATCTAAGAGAGATTAGCACTTACTGTTTCTTCCTTGCCATCTTGCAGGACTGTAAAACCCTGTTCTTTGGGTTCATGCAAGTGCCTAATCGAAACACCTTTCTGATAGGGACCCTGGAAATATTTTCTGTTGATTTTAAAGTCTGTCATTTATATCTATGCAGCCTGAGGCATGGCAATGGTCATACTTTTGGCTCTGTTGGTTTTCAAGATGTGTCAAATTCAGCATGTTATATGAGGAAAAGACCCTGAGAGAGAAGCAAAAAGAGATGTGTGAGTCATGAGAAGCAAATACAAAAAGGAATTGGGGGAGAGGAAGAACATCTCTGCAGGCCAAATGTGTTTCACACACCTTGAGCTCTTGCCCTCCGTCCCCTGTATTGTGGCGTGTCTTCCTTCCCCACCTCTCTGCTTCAGGAACTTCAAACCATCTTCTTCCCTTGTGGCAAGGGCTCTGTAGGTCCTATCACATTCCCTTTTCGTACCCTTCAGTAGCTTTCATTATTCCTTATCCCAGCACTACTCTCACTGTTTTACTTCATATCTGAGTTCTACAACTCTCACCTATAAGGAGCTCTATTTTTCTCATTGTCACTTCTTCTCAATATGAGGAGTTGTGTGCCTCTGTGTGTTCATCCACAACTCCTTCAGTAGAATGTTCAGATAACAAAAAAGGAAAGAAAAAAGCTTGAATTTAGAGAAAACAAGATTAATTTGCTATGTGTACTAGAGTTTTTATGGAGTATTTGCTGCTTAAATAGACAGTGAGAGGCACACTGAATACTTCTACTGAATCCTGTGGTACGGACTATTATGCAAAGGGTGTAGCTCCTACAGTACTTAACTGTTTTGGAAAAAGTTATCCCTTGTGTTCTCGGATACTTCCACACACAAAGGAGTTTTGTTTTTTTTTTCTCAGCATGAAGCAGAGAAGCCAAGTAAACCACTGAACTCTCCACAGTGGGGCTATGAGTCAGCTCCAGGGAGAATCTAATCAACCTGTCATCTTGCCTGAGCTTTAGGAGGATGAGGGAAGTTTCAATTACTTTATCTCTTCTCAGGGAAAGTGCCTGTCACCTGGTTTCTAATGTCAAGTACATCATGGGTGGATGGGATACTAAGTTTTTGCTTCTAATTAAACCACATTCCTTTCTGAAGTTGAGCTCAGCAATTGGGAATGCCTCTTCCCTGCGTGCAAGATTTGTGCACTTTAGGCTCCCAGACTCCTTGCATGTATAAAATTTTTAAAAATATCAAAAGATGTAGGAGGTCAAGCCACTGCAATGTAAAAAGAAAAAGCCTCCTAAATGTCTTTTGGTGCTTTTGAAAAATGTTAACTGCTGTCCCTACTGATCATGGCTAGAGGAAGAAGGAAGAAAGATGGACTGTGAGCCATGCCTAAGCCATTTCAAGATTTTACAGCTGAAAGACAAGATCCTTGAAGGCAGTTGTTTAACTGGACCAGCAGCCCAGAGGGAGTGCAGAGCACTGGTGTGAAGTGCTTTCTTTGGCATGTCCGACTCAGGAGACAAGTCTCATGAACCAGTTACGGGTTCTGAGTTCCTTTTTGTGGTTAACTCCAGCTTGAGAATGTATTGCTTGCAATAGTCTAACTTGAAGGTGATGAAAGCATAGTTTGCTCAGCCAAGTTCCATGTCCGAATGTGAGGGGCACAATTTCCTGGCTAGTTTCAGATGAAATTAGGTGTTCCTGTTGTTATTTTGGTTTCCTGAAACAGAAAGAGCAACAGGAACCTTAGGTCCACATCCATCTTAGCTGCAGGAGAGCCAATCCTTCCAACAGAGGTGAAACCACAGCTCCTGCACACGTGTTGGCTTCTCCCTTTTTGCTACACCCAATTGCTTTCTCCCACTTATTCTCCAGAAAAGAGGTTCTTCTATCTGGATTTCAGCTTTCTTCAGACTGTAGACAGCTAAGAAAAGTGTTGCCAGGGCACAGGAAAGAGGGAGAAATAAGGCTGCTGGGACAGTGGTGGCCCATAACTCATGGGGTCTTCTTGTCCTGGCTCATGGTCTGACATAGTCAACAAACAGGAGGGGGGTGACAAGACTCTGAAGACTTTCACAGCTAAAGATCTGTGAGAAAATCAAGAGGCATTGGAACTACTTTGCCTAAGTCTATTTATTATGAGACATCTGAGATGACTTAAATGGTCAGCCCCTGCTGTCAGATTGCCCCATTCTGGAAAGGGCACCTGTTTCTCTGGGCCGGGTTGCTACCGCCACCTGGCTTTCTTCTAGTGCCAGCGTAGGCCTCTTGCTTGCTGCTGATGTCCTGCCAGCTCCTATATGCTGCATGTCTTGGATCCTTGATAACGCAGCACATTTCAGCAGCTTTTAAAATTGCTGATTGTAGGTGGTTGTTCAGAGTTTTTCTCTGAAATGAGCCTTACTTGGGTTTTGACACTTCTGAAAGTGTCTCAGTTGAGAGTCATTGCAAGGCAGTGGTTTTGAAATTTGGCCTGTTTCTGGCATTTCAGAGTGCTTTGTAATACCTTGCATTCAAAGCATACTAAATATGGGATATCATCACCAACACAGCGATATCCTACAGCTGAGCTCTTGTGCTGGACAGTCAAATGATATCTCTTTCTGTGTTCAGAAGACCTGCATTGTTGAAAAGATGGGTAATATAAAGTAAATGCAAATGAGTATGGTGATTAGTACATATCTGTGTGATGTGTACTAGAAGAGAATGTAACTTGAAGGTGTTAGTTATAGTATTATTAACTCGGTTATTTTCGATTCTGAGCTCTTGCTGGAAAGACGTGCATTGAATGCGTCATGAGAGTAGTTTTGTTTTCCTTTTTTTTGTGTCTGTAAAATTTGCAAATGCTGTATGCACCCTTATTTACTTTGCAATTATCCTGCAAGAGCAATGCTTACTCTGTTGGCCACATTTTTCAATTACTCTAATTCTCTTTTGGTAGGCTTTCCAGATAGCAAAAGATTCTGCCGCACAGTCTCAAAACGTGATGGGCAGCCACTGTCACAGCACAAAGCCTTGCTTTCCTCATAGTTGCTTGCTTTGCTGATATTTAAGACCACATCACAGACTTTGTTCTGAAGACTTGCTCCTAGGGTGTGGCCAAGAAGCTTTGGGCTGAAATTCATGCCCTCAAAAGGGATCTCAGCTCTGCCTGGAGATGTTTCCTCCGCAGGAAATGGGAAATGTGGGAATCTGTTCCAAGCACTCCTCCCAGCCTGCTGTCTGACCAAACATCCCTGTACCCGCATTTCTCCTTTTGTGCAGCATCAGCCATACTATCTACCTTCTGTGAATCTCTTTGAGATCGAGGAGCGGCTGTAGGCAGGTAGTGAGTAAATACTGTGTTTGCAGATGTGGACACAGAAAGACTCCCACGTGTGAGTATATGTGTCTCAGTTCTCCCTGGGCTGGGGGAGCAGGGATGTACCCCTGTGTTCACGCACCCTGTGTGCCCAGTCCGACTTACATCGCCTTTCCTTTTCACTGCAGGGCAGGGATCCCCCCAGACACATTAGCTAGCATCCATTTATTATGCTGTTTCCCACACAGGGGCTATCAAAACCTATTTCTGCTCACCTGACTATATCATTCTTAAAATGAATAAGATTGAAGACTTTATATTCCCAAACAAACCAAGTTAAAAGCTTTTACTGACCTATTGCCACTTGCTCGAGGACCTGGAAGCGAGCTACAAATTGCATGTCACTCTTTGAGCCATTACAGATTCGGCGTGCACCCTCCTATGGGTGAGAGCTCTCCTGTGCTGCTGACAGTGATGGAGGGATTTGCTTGCAGCAGCACGGGTCCCAGCTAGGAGGCAAAATCGATTCTTGGCTGTCCCCGGGCTTTGCCGAGCTGTTTGCTCCTGGAGAGTTGGTGGTAATTTTTCTTGTCTGCTCAGAAAGGGAAAGAGAGAAAGGCCCTAGTGTAGTGGTCTACCCTTTAGGACCCAGAAAGTGCCCGAAGCCCCTGACTCCCATCAATTTCAGCAGGCACTCAACAATTTATGAGTGATGGTGCCTGCTACGATGCAAGTCTTGCTTAAATTTTGGTCTCTTCATCCTCCAGTGCATATTCATTATCATAGAATCACAGAATCACAGACTCTTGGGTTGGAAGAGACGTCTAAGATCATCAAGTCCAACCATCCACCCAACACCACCATGCCTACTAAAACATATCCCAAAGTGCCACACATACATGTTTTTTGAATACCTCCAGGGATGGTGACTCAACCACCTCCCTGGGCAGCCTGTTCCAATGCCTGAGCACCCTTTCAGTACAGAAATTTTTCCTAACATCTAATCTAAACCTCCCGTGACACAACTTGAGGCCATTGCCTCTCGTTCTATGTTTAGTTGGTTAAAAAATGGTGCCATTCTGTTTGTCTACTTTGATTTATACTGGCTGCAAGTATAACACTTTCTGTGTATGAGTCTCTTTGGGTTTGTGTCCTGGAGGCAGCCAGGGGTAAGGGAGAAGTTTGTTTTACTCTTTCACAGGTGTGCCTCTCTCTGCAGTTCCTCTCTGCGAAAGAGCTCCGTGGTAATGAAAATCTGCTCAAGCAACATCCTTCTTGAGTTTTTCTTTTAGGATATTTTTAGCATATTTTTTCAGCATCTGGTACTCCTAGGACCAAAGTGGATTTCTCTACAGCTGAAATAGAGCAGAATAATAACAGAGGTTTGAAGTTCAGATTGCTTTCATGGTGTGCCCAGAAGCAAGCCTTGCAACTGTAATTATTGTCAGATAATTTTTCATTTTATTGATGTAAATTTTTCCCCATATCACCAATTGTCAGTAAGGACTTTTTTTTCCCCTGGACCATTGGGTGTAAGGCAAAAATACCTTGCAGTCTAGTAAAACAGTAATAATTGAATGGTGATATACACAGATGTGGCTGGTGAGGTTTCAGGGTTATTTTCTGAGTGGAAGTTACATAATTCCAGAAATCTGAATTTGTCATTTACTTTTTGTTTCAGGAGTTGCACTATTCAGCCTAAGAATATGTAGTTTTTATAAACAGAATTTAATAGAAATAACATACGTCTTTTTTAAAACAACCTATCGTAACAAATGCAGACCTCCAGTGTTTTAAAGATATATGTAAAGCCCTGGTGCCAGCTACTCAAAAACCATTTAGAGACCAGTAACACAGGATCAGATTTTGCTGTTGTTTCTCAGAATGAGTCATTTTTTGCTCTGACTCAAGTCTTTTGAGGCTAATTTGCAATCAGATAAAACTCAGTGTGAGAAAGAGCAGCAGAGCTAGACCCTGGGTCACCTGGCACTTAGCAAAAATTGAAAAATACCAGAGGCATCTGAAATTTTCACTGAAGACTGGTGGTCAACAGCAAACAATTATTATTATTATAGCAGTAACAGTGAATCTTGGCTTCACTGGCCTTTTAGTACTTTGAGTAAACAGTCACTTGCCAGATTATTATTATCTTGGCACTTGATGCAAAAAGCTTGTAGTTTTCCATGTTTCATAAAGCTGAGTATAAATTTGTTGAATGAAAGTATTTATTAAACTTGTGGGGACAGATTCTCAACAGGCATTAAATACCTTACATCAGTTTCCTAAGAACTCCTGCTTGTTATGTTTTATTCCGCTGAGAACTGCAGGTTTCATAGGACAAAAATGGTGGAAAATGGAAATAGGTGGAACTGCAGCTTCACTAGGAGCAGCTAAACCTTTTTCTATCTCCTGATATCACGTAGACCTCAACTCCATGGTTTTGGATTGTCCTCACAGTTGCATCTGTATTATAAGGTCATGAGCAGCACAGAGACCTGGAAGAAGAAATGACTATCCTAATATAGGAAGAAAGGGGCATACAATGAAACTAGGAGATATCAGGTTCAAAACATTCAGGAAAAGAAGAGTACTTTACCCTCTGCCACAGGACACGATATTAAAGGTTTGCAAGGGTTCAAAAAGTAGTTGGAAAAAATAATGAAAGAAAAATTCATGAAGGCAAAACACTAAGATAACACTTCAGGGTCAAGAAATCTGTGATCATCAGCCTGCAGGGACAGTATTCTGGAAAAACAATGCTATGTACTTTCTCTATTTTTACTCGCTTTCCCAAATCTCAGCTGTTGGCACTGTTGGGACAGACTACAAGAGTGGATGGATCTTCGATCTAACCCATTACAATTTTTTACATTCTTATGTAAAACACATTTTTTGAGCCAAAGCATGAGAAAAACTTGCACAAAGAGACTGATGTATATTGAGATACACACTTGAGCTATGAACTGGTTCTAAACTGTAACCTAAATCTCCCAAATCAGGCGTCTTCAGACATAGGATTTGGTGTGATCCCATCACCAGACATACTGATGGCACACAGAATTACTACCTGTAGGGATATCCTGACTTCAGAATTCAGGCCGCTTAAAATTAGATGGGGTGTTTGCAGTACGTGGTAAAATTTTTTCTATTCCACAGATAATCTCCTTTGATCTTCAGGAGAACTGGACAAAGCCTGAAGCCTTCCTCAGCTTTCCTTACCCTAGCTCAACTTCCACAGAAACAAGCAGGTCTTTTGCCCACATAAAAGCGTTTGGACTTTTTCCAGCAATGATAAATATCAGTAGATAGACCATCCTCCTGGCTGAATACAGGGTGCTATTAAGAGTCAAAACCAAGATGTTGCATTGAAGAGTCCTAACTGTGTGACTCTTCACAGGCATGAGTTAACATGCACTGCTGGTTGCTGGCTCAGGTAGACATCACCAAATAAAAAGGGATGAAATGATTGATTTTGCTTACCGCTACCTTGTATTAAAATCATCTGCTAGCCCAAATCATGTCTTTCCTTTGTTCACCTCTGAGTTCTTTGTCAGTTGAGGTCACCTGGCATTCACCCTACTGATCACATCTTCTGAAAGCTTATTGTTGTCAACAGTGATAATAGTTTGACACTACCCAGGATTAAAAACTTGGCCCAGATCTCATTCAAGTAAATGGTAACTTCAGTGGGTGCTGAATTCAGGACAGGCAGTTTTCTACCTTTGTTTATTTGTCCAATTTGTGTAGTGAAAGAAACCCAGGCAGGTAAGTCAGAAAACATCTAGGGACAGATTCAGATGTTAGCCACAGCAAGGTCACACAGATGTCACCAAGAGGGCCTGTAGGCTTTTATTACCTCCTTTCTCTTTTGCAATAACTGTGTTTTAACATGATTCACCAGCTATACAGCCCACTGCAGTGCACTGCTTTATGTATCAGCATCTAGATGAACTACTGCTACTGGGCAATCCAGGATGATGATTATTCCAGATACGATTATTACATGAAGCCCAGGAAAAGGAAGGTAAATTTCTGTGTGTGGAAACAGGCATATATCCATATCCTCAATCAGGCTTTAAAGCAGTTGTGGAGAGTCAGAGAGTTCTCATGGACAATCTGATACAAAATATAAAGAAATCCTGACCCTTTTACCACACCTTGTATCCTGGGACCGAGCAGCTGTTGTGATCTTCACAGGATGCATGCTATTCCAGCAATACATGGTAGAATGGAGGACAAATAAAATGGAAAGGGTAGGGATTAGACAGTTTAGGTCCAGAAAGTATTAAAGGGCCCTTGATAACTCTTGGGAACTATTTATTGATTCCTTCTACGCACTGCACATTCCCATTAAGTGATTTCATTTCCTTATTTCCCCTAATCACATCACTTGGTTTAGAACTCTTTTGCTCTCTGAAACCTAGGGGTACACAGATAAGTTCAGTTTCTCATGTGACTATACTTTTTATTACATGTGAAAAGTTGATACAGTAAAAGTAACTCCTTGGAGCCAGCAGGTCTGGAGCTTTCATCATTACGAATTGCTGCATCAAGGAAGTACCGGAGGGTTAATTGCTGTGTTAGTCTCAGTCAGACTAACATGTGGCTTTTTCCATCTCTGTAATGGGCACTGATATAGCCCTCAGAAGATGTGGCTGCCTCTGAAAAGTATATTGCCACCTTGGAAATAGTAGCAAGATACCAGTAATAATAATACTAAGAAGACAGTGATGCTGTAATGGTCAAATCCTTGAGTCGCTGTAATAGCAGACACTGCAAGTAATTTCTACCACAGAAAAACATGCTCCATGCCCAGGTACACTGCTTGGAAACAACGCCATCATTTTGCGGGGCAGGGAGAGATTGCAGAAAGAGAGAGGGGTTGCAGTTTTGTTTTTTTTTTCTCTTCAAAAATAATGGAAGAAGTGGAAAGTCTTAAAATCTTTTGGTTTGGCAAAAAGGAATCATAGAATAATAGAATCATGGAATAGTTTAGGTTGGAAGGGACCTTATAGATCATCTAGTGCCAACCCCCCTGCCATAGGCAGGGATACCTTCCACCAGACCACGTTGCTCAAAGCCCCGTCCAACCTGGCCTTGAACACTGCCAGGGAGCGGGCAGCCACAGCTTCTCTGGGCAACCTGTGCCAGGGCCTCACTGCCCTCCTTGCAGAGAATTTCTTTCTGATATCTAATCTAAATCTACCCTCTTTCCATTTAAAGCTGTCACCCCTTGTCCTACCACTATGTGCCCTGCTAAAAAGTCCCTCTCCAGCTTTCTCGCAGGCCCTCTTCAGGTACTGGAAGGCTGCTGTGAGGTCTCCCTGGAGCCTTCTCTTCTCCAGGCTGAACAAACCCAACTCTCTCAGCCTGTCCTCATAGGAGAGGTACTCCAGCCCTCGCATCATCTTCGTGGCCCTCCTCTGGACCCGCTCCAACACATCCATGTCCTTCTTATGCTGGGGGCTCCAGAGCTGGACGCAGGACTCCAGGTGGGCTCTCACCAGAGCGGAGTAAAGGGGCAGAATCACCTCCCTTGACCTGCTGGCCACGCTGATTTTGATGCAGCTCAGGACACGGTTGTCCTTCTTGGGCTGTGCTCACAGACCAGAAAAAAAGCATCCCTTACTCTACTTGGCTCTCACATGTCATCCCAGGGCGAAGCAGTGCTTTTACTGCCCTTGCCTTAAGGAGCTGCCAATGGCCATGGCTTCTCACTAGCTAGCCCGCTGGCACCCGGAGCACGGGAGGTTTCTCTTCCTTCCCTGGGAGTGGGCAGAAAGTCCCCTCTGCTGCCTCCCGAAGCACAGCCGACTGCGGGAGACCGGACAGGGCACTGTGACTCCTAGGGTCAGGGGGACCCCGGCCACCGTGCCCTCCCCTTGCAGACCTTCCAGCCCACTCAAGGTAGGGCTCACCATGGGCTGCATCTCACCCAGACCAGCTGCTGGCACCGCTCACCTCTGAGCCAAGGAAAAACTCTGCAGCTCCACTGGAACAAGGAAGAAATGAAAACAGAGGTATAGAACATCGGGTCTGTTTCCATTGGCTTGGGCTGCTGGGCATGGTGTATCAGCAGCCTTTCGTTCCGAAAGGTCCCTCCTTTGCAGATATTTACAAAGGCATCTGCAGCAGTCAACCGGACGGCACCTAAATGAATGAAAAATAAACCTACGAAATGGTGTTTCCCATTCTTTGGAACAGAGTAAAAGTGTCTCCTGTTCCTTTCAGCACTGAAACTAGATACATTCATCAGCGCAGGAAAAGACACTGGCACAGAGTTTAGGGAGACACATATCCAAAGGAAATGAACCTGCGTCATCCAGTACTTTCCAAATTAAATAAACTAGTCATTGTATGTATTTTTGAAAACCAGACTACCAGCAGTGTGAATCATTTTCTCCTGTATGATGCCGAGCCCTTTGGAAGACCTTTGCTTCCACAAGGCTTTGTGCTCTTTGTAGCATAAATGATTCACCCTTGTTTAAAAAGATGTTAGTTTTCCACTGCAACTCTTAGTCGTATTCATACAGGTGAATTCCCGTGGTTAACACCTCTGCTTTGAGTGCAGAGCCACATGTCATTTAAGGTTAGTAGTAAAACAGTTCATCACAGACAGGTGTAGTGTCCGGTCCTTTCTTGCTGCAAAGGGAAGAGGACGGTGTACGATGCCAAAGCAGCACTGCACCGTGCTGCCTCTCATCCGAGTAGCACTGAGGAACACTGCCCTTCCTTCGCTTTCAGATTTCACATTCAGCTGATGAGGAGTAAAAAGCCACCTCTTTGTAGTGAGGCAGCATCAGCCTTCAGACACCATTTAATCCTGTTTAAGGGGGTTTAAATGTTGTACGGCTCTGCTAAGACCCCTCACAAGGGGAGAATTTTCACCTAAAAAGAGCAGCTCCCCGTGTGCTCACCCCCAGAAAACCAGCCAGCAGTGGGCACAGAAACAAAACCTTAACTTGAGATGCAAACCAGTCTGGATACAAACTGAGAACGACTTGTGTTTTGTTTTAAATGAACACAGTTTCTCTTACTTATTATGCTACTTTATGATTCCATATAGACAGAAAGGATTCATTTCCCTCTCACGTTTAGGGAATATGCACGCTAGCAGCCATTAGACGTAATTTGTCACCTGTTTAAATCCCACATGCATCAATAGGAAAATTAAATTAAATTTCCTTTCAAGTTTAAATATCTCTAAAGATATTCTCCAATCCAGGAAAATTCTCAAGCAAGTGCTTCACCTTAGGCATGTGAGTGGTTCTAGTGATGTCAAGTGCTTTCCTGGACTGGGCTGTGATCCATAGCAGATGTACACCTGCACCGTAGAATGAACACCCAGCAAATGCAGAAGAGTTAAGGCACCAGGGTACTAGAAACACACTTGATTAGTGTTGAGGTCCTGCGATTTTGCTCCTGTCTGCGAGATTTTCAGTTGGAAAAAAAAAACCAACAAAACCAGGGAAATTAGCTACAGAAAGGCAACATTTCAAAAGCACATAGTTCTCTTGGTCTCTTGGGGAAAATTTTACACAATCCTAGTTTCAAAATAATGTTAAGGTTGCAAAATTGGGCGATCATAAAAGTCAGGAAATTTAAAAAGTTAGTACGTGTCTTTCAATGTTAGCTCAGCAATAGCAAATATATGTAGTGGGAGAAGTTTATACTTGCAATTTCTGTGTTAAATATAAACTTTAAAGTATTCTTGTTGACCATTAATAAGCAACATAAACTATATTGGGTATTTAATGTCTGTAAGAGGCATCTTAATCATAAGAATTTCCTGGCTTTGGAATTCAGAGGGCTTAGTTTTGAAATATAAAATGTCACTGTTTTGTTGCTGAGTTATTTTGGCTCTTTTCTCACGTATGAATGAAAGTCATCACTGGGAAAGGAAGGGAATTTCACCTGTGTTATAATATAATTCTCACATCGGAATAGCATTGTGATGTTTATGAAAGCTTATGATTTATATAGTTAGGGAACTGACTTAATTTTGGGGCTTTCTTTGAGAAGTAAGAACCTCTGTGGTAAAGAGACCGCAATGCTTCCCCCTTGCTGGCAAGAGAACTAAACCTCCCATAACAAATGTTCTCTACCTGAATTAATAATACAGAGCTGTTCCGCAAAATGTTTAAAATGCAGAATGATCTTTCCAGGCCAGATGTATGACTTTCTCAAATCTACGTGTCGTGGTTTAACTTACCATGAAAACCTAAATACAGTGTGATGGCAGTGTTTAGATAAGACAGATGTAGAGTGCAGCGCAGGCTTGGTATTGCAGAAAGGCTGATCCTTATAAATGAGCTGTATTGCGCTCTGGGATTTTCCTGGCTGAGCCTTTCAAAACCCAGGCTAGATTAAATCATCACAGCTGGGGAGAAAATAGAAAGAGTTAAATAACTACCTTATGAGAGTTGTAAGAGTGTGAAAGTTTTAAGAAGCTAAATAATTACAGCACTCTCAGAGCTACAGGAAAGATGAATGAGTTTGTGGCCAGTGGTTGTATTTATTCTGATGTCGTCCTGAAAGACAAACGAAAGTGTCAAAGATGTGGAGAGAATTTCACACACGACCAAAGCTATCAAAGCAAATACAGGTCAGAGTGCAGCAGTGAAGAGTCCCACACATGGTCAGCTTAAAGGAGAGATGACACTTTGAACTTGGTGCTTCTACCAATTTTTAGGTTACATTTAGTGCCACGGGTATTGTGCAGCAAGTCACGAGCATCTTGAGCTCTCTGTTACTCAGCTGTCAGCTTGTTTGTTAGTGGAACTAAGCCAGCCTGGGAATAATATGTGTCTCCCATTAAGGTATGCAAGTGTGAGGACCTAAAACTTTACGTAGAAGCTCCACGAGTGTGTCACAAGTCCGAAGATAAGACAAACACCTAAGGGAGAAGAAAATCTTTGCATTAGGTTTGATCTCAATGTATCACCCTCTTAAGGGGTGGACTCTGGGGGAGTGGTTCTCCATTTACACCAACACAAGTGAGCTGAAACTCATTCTCAGATAAGTCTTCAGTGCACCCAAACGCTGTGTAGGCAAGGATGGGGATGTTTGGCTGTTGATCTGGGGATGCCGAATGTCTGTCCTGAAGTGCAGTTGCAGCAGCGTTGCCAGCCACCTTTCTGGCGTCTGCCAAACCCGGGCAAGCATCACCGTGTGTGTGTGGACCCCATAGGCAGCACGAGTGCCACCCGTACCTTGACCCCGTGCTGCCCGTCTACTCAGGCTAGGTGCAGTTTGTGCAATGTACACAGGCATACAGGATGTGCTGTTCAGCGATTGGCCGTATTTCTGCCTGGAAGCCTTCCTGGGGGAATCATGGGAACAAAAATGAAAAAAAATACAATAAAAAATGTGAGTGGACTGTGAATGCCCGTGTGGCTGTGGGCGATTGGGATGAAAGCTTACTGGGCCAAGAGGGGGACAGCAGGGAGAGGTGAAGGATGCCCTGAGCCCACATGTATGGAAATCACTGGGAGATGTCCCGCTGACTCCGGACAGCTTAGCTTGGATCCAGAAAATGGCCTTCCTCTTCCCCCACCTCCCTCCGCTTTGTGATTGCTGAGTGAAACATGGCAGCCCAGATCTTATTTCAGATTTTACAGTGGTGCATATTTTATCCCTTAGATCTTTCAACGAGAGAGCACCGGCCTCTCCGTGCAGGACCAGTACCGCCCCCGGGGACTGAGCCCGGAGGCGAGGAGTCAGGAGGGGAGGGCTGGCTGCACTGCCAGCTGTCACCTCTGGTAAGCCATCAGCCATCCCAGGGGTTGGACTAGATGACCCACAGAGGTCTCTTCCAACCCCTAACATTCTGTGGTTCTGTGTGAATGAGAAGAAGACACAGACACCTAGCAGGTTATGCTACCGGCAACCTGGTGAATTTTATTTCAGTCTTTAACAAAGTAATGGTTCAATATCCAGCAGGAGTTTCTAAAACCACCTGAACCATAGGGTAGTGCTGACTAGGAGCAATAAAACAGAAGATTTTGCAATGAGAGGTTCGATATCAGTCTGAGTAGCACAATCTCCTTCTGAGATCAGTCTGTATAACAACTGAAGGGGCACAGACAGCATAAGGTGCAACACGTCACAGTGACTTGCAACAAAGATGAAATTAAATTGGGGTAAAAACTATTTTAAGCACTATTAAGTAATGTAAATAGCACGAGAGCAGGGGACAGAAGGGGAAGAGGGAGAGAGCCCAGGTGAGACACAGATAATAAAAAAGGTATGATAACTCTCAATAGGTATTTGCAGGGCATACACACTAACGAGGTAATTTGTTTAGACTGATTCATGGACATATGGCTGGGAGAAAGAGTAGGAGAATTTAGTTTGGCTCTCAGGGTATATTTCTGAACTGCGAAGTGTAGCAGACTGTAGAGCAGCCTGCCACAGGAAATGTCAGAAACTGCAAGGCTTGACTCATTTAAAACTGACTGGGCAAAATCACCCAAGAATAACCTGGAGGGAAACGCTCGTGCAACTGGCAGGCTGTGCAAGCACAACGGTCTCCGGTCATAAATTCGAATAACTCGGATACAATAGGTAGCCAGGAAGCTGCACGCATGCAATCCAGGGGAAAAAGCTCAAAACCTCTGCCTCCCAAGGTCCCAGAAGCCAAATACTGTGTCAGTGTAAATTGGTGTAGCCCCATTCCTTTCACTGAGTGATGTTGCATGGATTTATGCTAGCTGAGAGCCCGGCCCAAGGGCTGCTGACCTTCGGGCTGAAATAGCTCCATCATCTCATGGTATTCCCGGGTAATAAATGCTCTGATTTAGCTGTTGGGCTTTCGTAACCTGACTGGGCAGCGGTTAATCTACCAGCTCACACTTGCAGACAGGAATCCTCCAGGGCACAGAGCCCCCCTGTAAGTTCTGCGTCATTCCGGCTGCAAACCTTTCTGCAGATGTGGTGGCCTTTTAATCTGAGGGCCCGATAAAAGGCCAGCCTACGCACAGACTTCCCCTGGTTCCAGCAGATCGTGTTCCAAAAATGGATATGGTTGTTTCCAACATGAGACTACGGGGAGAATTTCTGATGCTGATTTGGCTAGTTTTATTCTGGAATAAAAGGGTCCACAAAGACATTGGTACACAAACAATTAGAGTTTTGGTTCCCTCGTCTCCTTATTTTGCGCAAATTTGTTTGCACACCAATACCATGCATAAATACCAAGGTAAACTCTTATCTTGCCTTTTCCCTTATACCAGCTTACAGCAAGATGCTATACTAAATTTAGAGCAATGGCTTTGTGGTCTCACTGTAAAACTTCAGTGTTTCAAAAACTGATGAATTTACCCTCAGCTGAAATTATTTCCATTTTGCATGTGGAGAAGAAAAGCCAAAGGATCAGAAATGTCACCCAAAGTTTAGTGCTTGGCAAGTGAAACCATGTACCTGATTTTCATAGTACTGAGTATTTCATAGCACTTTACCTTGTCCCGTCTCCCACTGAATTTCGTAATTGTTATGCTTGTCATGTTTGGTACCCGCTGAAGATGAAATCTGGTGCCTGTGGTTTGCTTGATACTCCTCAGGAGCTTTGGGAATAATGCGGATAAAACACCTTCGACAGCAGCCTTATTCATCTCACTTCTCTGAATACAACCCATTCCTCCAGCCCAAACAGGGGATGGGCTCCAAAGGGTAAAGGGCTGGTTTATCACGTACATAGACAGTACTTCATAATGTCTGTGTGTTTGCAGACAGATCCAAATTAAGATAACCTAGACAGGTACTAGTAACTCCAGCAGATTCTTCCAAAGCCACTCAACATGTAAGAAAAGAGCCCATTACTTCTGACTCATCTAGCAGTATCCCACAGACAAACAAACATCCCCTAGATTCAGTAAACCAATCTCAGTGAAAGGATTGACTTTCTGGAGAGAAATGAAGATTTATAGTGTATATTTGCTACAATGCTCTTTTAAGACATTAATACTATAAATAAATGGCAGAATTAAGTAGCCACATTGCATGTAGAATAAGTTTTATAAATGTACCATTCATGATGTCTCCTCTATGTTATACTATATGGAGGAGTCCCTACTACACCGTGGATGTTCATTATCATTCAAAACTAATAACCTTGGCCACATTCAGCAAAAAAATGAGATCACGTGAGCTGTAAGTGGTCCAAGCGCAAGAGCTTTTGTTCATGTGCCAGCCAAATAGTTATATGTATATATACCTCTGTCTGAACACATCAGTTATTTTAATATAATCGTAGTTTAGCTCTCAGATAATTTTTTCCTTTCATTGTTTTTTTCCATATGACAGATTTTATGGGTGGACATTGAGACCCAGTTATAGATGTGACAGGTGATCTTAAGTTTCCCAGTTCTTAGAGCTTAAATCTGACTACCACAGAGTTGAGCATTTGAAGGTTTCTCAAGCCAACCATCCAAAACCCAAGCTGCTTGAAATCGCAGGATTCTTTAGACAGGTCTAGTCCAGATGAAGAGTTTTGGAAATATATACACGTTCAAGTTCGGAAATATATATGTATACATATGCATATACATATTTCTGGTTAGTGTTCCTTCATCCCTTAAGCCTATTGTCTATCCATGCCTTACAAACTGCTTCATGCTGCAGTCCTTGCCCCTGAGGCCTGGGATCTGGCACTGCCTGGAGCACCTTGGTGAGAAGACCCGCTCCTTTCAGCTGCCCCAAAAAGCAGGTAGCAGCCCTTGAGGGTGGTTCATACCAGTGATGATCTAAACCTCTCTCTGAGGGTAGCTGCCTCAGCCCCTGGCTATCTGGAGGACTGAGGTGACAAGACTCCAAAATTTGGGCAGCAAAATCATGTGGAATCATATTCTGGACTTGATCCATTCTTCTTTGTGGCCTTTCTAGTTTTTCCAGGTCTATTGACTTTTACGTAATTTCAGGGTGAAGATGAACCTTTTGGTTTGCACCTTTAGAAAAACACCAAACAACAGACCCCCAAAAGTTAAATACTTCCATGACAGAAAAAAGTGTGGGATCCATTCAGAAGTATTTCAAAGCAAGATAATTTTAATGTAGAGATAATGTATAGCTGGTCTCGGTCAGGAACAAGCCGTGAAATGAACGGCAGTACCGCCGGCGGCTGACAGCACCCACAGCCAAGACAGACACTCGAAAAGCTGCACAGGCAGATCACCCTGGCACTCATGGGAAGAATCCTGTCCATTCAGAAGGAAACGACAAGGTGGCACAGGGCCAGTTCCAAGCTGATGGCGTCGCATGCACAAAGTCCTGGAGGCTTTGCGGATCTGAGGAGGGGTTAGGGATCCTCCTGCACATCTGGCGGAGCAGCAGCTGCGCTGCAGTGATCAATGTCAGCACTTGCCACGAGGACTTGTTTCACAGAGAGGGGGTGGGAGTAAGTGTAGGATCAGGATTGGTTACAATGTGCCTTTCAAACTTTTATTGATTTCCTAATCTCTTCTCGAAAGAATTAAAGAGGTGGGGGGAGAAGAATTTCACTGTGAGCCCAGGGGGCCTTCTTTCCCCTCAGATCTACCCACCCACACCCACATGCAAGGAGGCATCTCTTCTTACCGAGTGTGTAGTGCCAGCCAGCCTTTTTTCCCTAAAAACACTTCAGCAGGAGTTAGCAATGAAAGCGCCTGGGGAAGGGAAACGGCCGAACTCAGGGCGTCAAAACGGGCAACCTCACTCGTCACCCAGCAAACACGGCCCTGAAACGTGGGCCCAAGCTCAACCCTTCAGGCTGTGCAAGATTCAGCTAGCATGTAAAACGGGTGCACACGGAAGGGCCGGGCTCAGCTGAGGTCCACAACAGGGAGCGCTTCAGGCCTGGCTCTCCACTGGCTGGCAGCCGGTAAGGACATCTGCAAAGGATGTCGCCGCGTCCTGCCACTTTGCACTCCAAGTGAAGAGGCTGAAAGAATTTGAGAGATTTGGCGTAGAATTTGAGGTGTTTAAGTGAAAACATAGGCTGGTAAGGGTGCACAGAGAAATAAGTGAAAACATAGGCTGGTAAGGGTGCACAGAGAAATACTGAGATTACTGAATTAAAACTAATCAGCAGAACCGCCTGCAGCCCAGGGGGCGAGAGGCACCACAGCCATAGCCCGCACGAGAAGAAGCAATTCACAGGTCTGGATAAAGGACTTGGAAAAAGCAGAAACAAAAGGATAAGACTGATATGGGTAGGGAAACAGTAAAATGAGAAACAATGAAAGAGACAGCAGTAAAACATGCATCTGTCATTTAATCCTAGGTAAATACCCAGATTAGTGACATCAGTTTCTGCTGTTTATTTGGAGCTTACTTTGGAGCCATGTCTCCCAAGGCTATCGCAGCTGTGATACAGCCCAGCAGAAAGCACAACCAAGGATTTATCCCAGCTATATCCGTTCCTGTATAACACAAGCATTAGGCAAAACTACAGTTTGTACGGAAAGTTGTCTTTCCAATCCTTGTGCTCATAAAAATAAAGCTGGCATGAGCTGACACAGCAACAAAATTCAAAAGTTGCACAGTTTCTCTTCACAAATTTTCACACTATTTTACAACCACTCACTCCTTAGATGGGCTTTGAAGGTCATGAAGGCTAAGCATGCACACCATCCTGCTCTTTTCTTGGTCTAGTTATGGGGCCTTGACATTGGGATCCATCACCTCGTGTATGCCAGCAAAATAACGGTACTCATCAAGCCAGGCCTGCTGCAGGGGTTCAGTTCAGCCAGCTCAAAGCTTCTCGCTGGTACAAGCCAAACCACACCAAGAGGATGAAGACAAAATGATCTATCTGAGATGATGGGCTTGAACAAGAGCCCAGGAGGTTGCTGGTGTTGCTGCTGGAGGGGTTGCAAACAGACATCACTGCAGTTAAAAGGGGCTTCCCCTCAAAGAAGCAGCTCGCATCTCACGTACTCTGCAGCAGCCGAGACATGGGCGCCTGGCTGAGCAAGCCAAAGGCAGAGACAAGGCATTTCAGGAGGGTGCTCGGTTTGAGAAAGCCATCCCTGCCTTCTCTGGCAGCTGTGCACTGTGCAGTAACTCTCCTGTCTCCTCTTAGAAGTAAGCAGCCATTTTACCAACTTTTCTGCCAGTCATCACCTTTGCAGCCCCACAAAGGCTGGCTCTGGTTCACTCACTTTCCAAAAAATTATTAACAAGCACAATGCACGCACAAAAAAATGGCTTGTTTTTCTACTTGTGTTTAACTAGGTTAGCCCACGAGAAACATCCAACCAGCTGCTCACCTGATCCCACTGCGGTGGTGGTGTTCCTCGCCTAACCCCTTAGGAACAAAGCTGTAAGGTGAGACATTTTAACAAGGCCATTGATGTTCTTGGAGATAAATGTGTTAAGTTACTGCCGGTTTTGCCACTTGCAAGCGGGGGGGGGAG
>Ga0065711_1038169_pt1 | contig 19073 bp, 18 predicted proteins | sample Hoacrofraction12_FD_59098 | JGI IMG/M metagenome (GOLD analysis project Ga0065711, IMG submission 59098) | Hoatzin crop microbial communities from Cojedes, Venezuela - Epithelial fraction 12 v2 (version 2) | ecosystem: Host-associated > Birds > Digestive system > Esophagus > Crop | place... | reverse complement strand
AAGACCCGCCTGGACAAGATCCTGTGCAGCCTACTGTAGGTGACCCTGCTTCGGCAGGGGGGGTTGGACTAGATGACCCACAGAGGTCCCTTCCAACCCCTACTATTCTGTGATTCTGTGATTCTGTGATCTGCATCAGGACTGATACTCTAATTTTAGGATTAACACTTTTTTTAATACATATCTTGCCTGTGAAATATATAATGGTGAAAAATAACTTGTGATTGCATATGCATAGGTGCCAATAACTACACAAATGAAGCAGCAGAATTTTTATAGTAAAGAAGTATATGCAGAGCTGCTGTAGGCTGCAGACAAGACTGCAATGTGTCCAGATGTTAGACTACATATAGCTAAGCAAATGCTGAGGCACATCATCTTTTAGTAGTATAGCAGTTTCAGCCTTATGCTGATTTTTCTACCGAAACACAATCAATTATTATTCAATTTTGAGCCATACCAGAAACATTCCTTCAATAGCTGCAAGTGCCTTGATCATTTACAGCAGCTCTTTTTAGGCAGTTAAAGTGAAACATCTAAACCGACGAGAATGCTTTATTCCTGCGCCATTCCCAAGTTTATTGCAGCTCCTGTTTCTCCTGTGTGCTTCCCTCCTTCCCTTGGGCCCCATCCAGGCCACCCTCTCTGTGAGGAATCCCTGACCCACACTCAGAGGACAACTTCGTGGTGGGCCTCTGGGGTTCAGCGCAGCCAGCCCAAGACGACCTGCACCACCGCTCTCTCCAGGCTAACGACACTGAGGTCTCTGGATAAAGTACTCTCTGTTCAGAAGGACAACAGTGCGAAGAAAAGCCTGGCCATAACAAGGAGTTAATGCATCTGCAAGGCTCACAAGGAGTCATGTGCCTCCTTTGTGAAAACCTGGAAGGGTTTTCCTGCCTGCTCAGCTGTGAATTGAGACTTTGTCTGGGAGCTGTCGTTTGCTACAGTTTGAAGTCCTCTTTCCTCAGCTTCAACCAGGGTAGAAAATATCTGTGGTTCCTCTCCAGGAAAAAGTGCCTTCAGAACCTACAGAAGGGATTTTATCACTTCACCTACTCAGCCTGGAGCACAAAGCCCAAGAGAGCTCAGAAAAGAGATGCACATGCAATCAGCCAACACTACAGTCACTGACGATGTTGTATATTCCCAACGTATCTGATGTCGTCTGTATCGATATCACCGGCTCCCCTGATTGAGGGAACCCATACTCTACACCTATAACCCAACCATTCCTGCAGAGACAACTGAAACATAAATGTAGACAGATTTCCGTATGTTCCCAGCAGAGCCTTCCAAGTATTTTTCATAGATTTAGCTGAATGAGAAATTAGTTAACGCACTGCCTCCATCTTAACTTTCTCATAAGTAAGACGCCAAAGGTAAAAGGAGATTTTGCTCCCACCAGAAAACCTTGCATAGGCCTAGAGCTTGTGTCGGTGCTAGTTGCTATTAAATCCTCACAACTACACTGCACATCAGCCTGAAGAGAAGGTGTCCTCCTATTGCCAGGTATTTATCAGTTCACAAATACTGTGTGCCCAGGAAAGAGAAACAGAGTACTGTTGCTTAAGGTACAGGATTAGTGCCAGGATACAAATGTGTTATGTCTGCACATTATTGCTCCAGTTCAAACATACCCTCATCTAATCTAGTTCTGAAATGTATTACCTTCAGTTAGAGAATAAATACTATTGCAATGAATACTAATAGCCTCCAAATAAATAAGAATGAGATTTTTTTGCCTTTGCCAGGGAACTATTACAGGTGACTTACGTGCAGACAGGGTGGCCATTCCCTGATACAGAATCCATCACTGTCACCTAACATACCAGTGTCTTGTAATGCTGTGTTAGGAGACAGAAAGTCAAATAATCTCTTTTGCTTTGATGAAAGCATGAGGAAGTTGACTCAGATAAAAGCAGGGAGTAATCTGTTTAAACAGCTTGGGTCCAAAGTTGAAAATTAAACAAAATCAGTAACAAATACAGGCTTGTTGCTGGAGAATCTGCCTTGAGCATGACGTAAAATAGAATGAAATGCTACTACAAAGACATTTCATACCAGAATATCCTATATGTGATGTCTGTGTAGACCTTCAGCTGCTTTAATTTACATGCATTTATTTATTTATAAATCTGTACAATGCCCTTTGTTTGCTAGTAATCATGTATTTAAAGAAGCTTTTGGCTGACCTAAAGGTAATGAAGAACATCAGAGTAAACTGATATTTATTAGAAGAACAAAGAAAGAAAACAGATTGTGAAAGCCCTCAACCTGTTCCCAGTATTCAGGTTCCAATCTTCAGCGACACAGTTCTGGCACATACCCTTTCAGGTCAGGTTTTTATCCGAGCTAGTGATGTGTGCAGAGGGAGCACAAAAACAAATGCATCTTGCTGTCACAAAATGATTTTTAAAGAACTGACCATTCACACCTTCGGGAAGACACGTCGAACAAGTCTCCTCTGCCTTTTTAAGGAAAAATCAAAAATACGCAACTTGTGTTTGCAAGGTAGGAGAGATAATATCTTCCCACTCCGTACATGGAATATTCAGCATAAATACCTACACAGAAGACAACAGAAATGTTGACAAAATACATTAATATTGAATCTGCATTTGGACCACTATAACACATCCTTTCTATGCCTCAATAGTCAAAGGCGTGAAAGGAGCTGCAAAGAGACTAAACATGTGGTCTTTAGCTGATACTTGTATTCAGGAAAGAAAGCAAAGCCTCAAATAATCATTGCAGGCTTCTGAGAAAAGATATTAAATGTGCATGGACATTTTCTACATGGACAACCTGCAAAAACCTCCCCATTAATCCGTCTGAGCTCTGTGGAAGTAAAAACCAACCAAAAAAAACCCCACAGCACCTTTCAATTTCCAAAAGCATTTTTCCATAAGCGTCAAAGACTAGCAACAGTTCTTGCTGCCTTAGTGAGGGCAGACAAATGTTAGAAGCATAACATCCAAATTTAAAGTGTCTCTGTGAATACAGAGTTTAAATTCTTTAAAACTGCAAAATTATTGTTAACCTAATGACAAGAAGCATGTAGCACAAACCACCAACTTTACAACTGACTTCTTTCTAAAACCCGAGTGAAGACAGCTTTGCAGATTTTTACTGCTCTTCTCAGCAGTCAGAAACAATGTTCCTCATGGAATTGAACTCGTGGAAAGGCCAAAATTTTCCACAAGAAAGACTGAGGATGACAACATATTAGACTGGCCAAAATAAATAGTTTCAGATTCTGATTCATACCATACTGTGAATGGTATTTATATCCTTCTGTAGCAAAAAAATCCAACCCCAAAACCACATTCCTTGAACAGTGCCTGGTCTTGCTAAAGATTCAGAGAAGGACATGTTGAGCTGCAGTCCTGTGAGCAGAGTGACTTGGGGTCTTGTGACTCCATTTGTCACAGAGCTCAAAGCGTTGGAACAAAACCCACGACACCACCTGGCCACGGGTTAAAGCAACCTTTAACAAGGAATGAGCCTTCGTGGTTCTCGGGATGGCTTCAGGCTCATAAAGAACCAATTGCATCTTGCCCTAATTACTCCAGCTGACGTGATGCACGAACTGGGATCCCTCTGCAAGCATTTCAGAACATTTTGCAATATGGAAAACTAAGGTGTTCCATTATATTTCCTAGACTTGACAGCAAATTTTTCTGCAGAGCTCATCCAAAGTACAACCACTATAAAGAGAGAGGAACAAAAGGCATGCCAAAATTACACAGAGGACAGGACACACAGAGAAGAGCTTTCAGATATAACATCGGACTGTCATACCTGGCTCTCAAAAATGGCAGCACTACATTCCTGCTGCTTTATTTCCCCCTGGAAATTCATCTAAGCTCATTTCAGTGAAAAAAAGATTTGTTATTTTCCCTTAGTAAGTAACACCACAGTTATTCTTGCCTCCTTGTAAAAATAAGCAATCTCTGCAGCAGATGTTCTATAAAGTTTCCAAACCTTCCTGGGAGGAATAGTATTTTATTGTTCAATTTGGTTTCTCCATAATACGCATCTCCATCTTCAGTAGTGATATACAAGGAGTTTTGATCAAGCAGTTTTATATTGTGGAAAACACACATATAAGGACACAAATATATGATACAGGATTATAAGAAGAAAGCTGTGGCTTTGTATATTCTTATGTATCTCTTTATATGTATCTTTCCAGTGCATGTACATGTGCATTATAGATATGCTAGGAGTAGTAACGGTAATTCTACAGAGTTGTATGTCTTTCTCACTGTATACATATTCCTGGAATTCAATCAATTACAAGAACAGACAAACATCTAAGACACTGGCAGGTAGCTGCTCATCTTTCAGGCAAGGCATGTATTGCCGGCTAATTTCATGCCAAAATAAAATCATAAGGTCTATATATTAATTCAGTATAAATTGATGTTGGCAAGCACTTATGACAAAGTGCCACAGTGCAACATAAAACACAATAGGTGGCTGTTCACATTTCCACACCAGGCTGCGAAGCGAAGCAGCCGAGGAGCAGAGATGTCCTCTCAGCAGCCCTGGCTAGCGGCTTCCAATATGGGCGGGGCAAGGCTGCTGCTGGCAGGGTAAATGCTGCAGCTTGCCCAGCTGCATCTGCTCGAGTCTGGGAGTCAGAGCCTTATGTAGGAAACCGGAATCAGAACTTTGGAGAAAAGCAAAGGCAAAAAGCACTGCAGCATGTTTGCAACCTCGACTGCTAGCCCTGCATCTGCAACATGATCTGTTCTCTCCGTTCCCAGACCACTACCCAGGGAACTCTTCCATTTTGTGGCATTCATTTCAAGGTTTTTCATTCCACTTCGGCACACAAAGACCTTCCCAGGATGTATTTACTTTCTTAACCCCCTCAAAAGACATTGCACACCTACTTTGCACTTTTCAAACCACCTTTCCCTCATTGACAGCCCAGTTCCACAGCGAGTGCACCATGCTTGTGCCTACGAGATACTCTGTGTGGGCAAGCATGTATATTTATTGATTGCAATGCAATCCTGTAACATGGAGGTAAACTAATGTGCAACCCACTCCCTCCTACAATGACACCTGAAGACCTAAATATAGTTCCTTGTCACGAGAGCCCATCAGCAGATAAGCTATCCATCTTCATCACCACCATTCAACAGCAGGATTCTTTTCATACAACAGGACAAAAATAAAGTCACTAGCAACTAACATTCTGGGATGCTTCTGAACACAGGAACTGGCAGATAAAGCACAGCATATCTATTCAACCAATGCCCTGAATACAGTATTCCTGTGGTCAGAAGCACTTTGACTCATCTGAACCTCTACCCTGGTTAAATCTCTCTTTTGGCTTCCCTGACATGACTGTGGGGCAGGCAGCAAAAGCGTTTGCTTCCCCAGGGATTGTGCAGAGCACGGCTGCTCTTTGGTGGCATGCAAGAGGAACTTAGGGCCTTTTTATCCCTACCCCCCCCTTTCAATCCCAGGTCAGACCCACAGGTCACCCTGTGTACACAGGATTTTAAGTGGAGGTCAGCAGCTTGTCTGTTGCACGTAATTAAATTTGTTTTACAAGCCTGTCTAGGCAGCAAGTAATTAAATATCACTTCTCAGACTGAGATGAGCATTGTCCTGGGATGTCTGACAATAGCATTTTTCTCAATCTGTCTTGTTCCCAAGCAAATGTGAAATTTCAAGAGAGCTATCACTAATAATTCTACAAGAACTACAAAGCAACAAGAAGGGTTCAACTGCTGATACTTTACTGACAATAATAATTAAGTATTCCTCACACAAGTTCCAAACGTGTATCCAGATTTTCATCAGCTTGTTGGCAATGGCAATGTTAAAACACAAACACAGAGCATTCTGTCTTTGTTTTTATGATAGGCAAGATAAATCCAGAGGTAGATCTGAATCACAGTTTTAAATTCAAATCCATCTTTTTCAAGTCAGAAATACACCAAAATTACCGTAAGAATCTATAGATTCCTAATTTGGAAAACTCATTAACCCAATAAAAGGATTATGCAGCCTTAATTCCACGTGTTATATTAAATAATTCCTACTGTTTCACTATATACTATGAAGCTTCTTGAATTCACATAAAATTATAAACTCCCTGAGCCACTACCACACAAACTTTCCAGATGTGGGCCAAACCTATTTCCAGAATCTGAAACGCAGCATACAAGCTAGAAAAGTACGTGCCTGCCTTCACTGTAACGGCACTTATACAGCAGCCCCCCTGCAACGTCCAGTTAAAGGACTTATCCATGTTTTCAAAATTTTAAACTGCAGTCTATTTTACTCTGTGGCCCACCATATTTTTCCACAAATAGCAGATACCCCACATTAGGTTTTGGAGAAAAGAGCACAGATACCCTGAGAGCTTGCTTTTGTGCAGTCAGATACTCACACTGGATGGGATCAAGGAGGGAGATGTTACGTGTTTCTCTTTCCTTATTCTCTTTGACCTATTTTTGGATGTTTGACCACTTGTGTGCTGTCTTGCTATTAGCCTCTGCATTTGCACCATCCTGACCCGGAGATAATATTCACAGAAGGGACCTGCTAAGCTGCAATTGCTTTAAGACTACCCTGGGGGGGGTGGGGAGGAATGCAGATATTACATAATACATAAAAACCCCATCACAAACTTCCAGGACAGCATTGCCAGCATGTCCCTAGCACCTGTCACCTATTCAACAGAGACAGTCTACCCGATACCGATTACTCAAACTGCCTTCTGTTTCTACAGTGGAGCTTAGCGACTGTGATGGGTGGCAGACTGAGAACCCAAAAATTAAGTTCACATAATCCCTCAGAAAGAAGTGACAAATCTGCATGGACACTGTTAAGCTGCAACAAGTTATTCCAATAATGAGTGTATGTTTACCATGTAATTACTGTCTTTCTAAATCCCAAAGGAGCAGTATGTGAAGACTTACGTAAAGTATTAATGCAGTTTAAAATGATCCGAATGCATATCGAGTTATGAGCCCCTAAAAAATCCTACTTACATTTCAAATATGTGTATTTGAGCTAACCAGCTTATAATGCAGTACATCCAATCATTACGGACTGCTGACTATAAAAAAAGGCGATCTGTTAAATTATTTTTATTCTGACAATTATAATAATTTCATTCATGGGGCATGCTACCAGTCATGCAGGCTATGATCTGAATAAGAAACAGCGCCAGCCAATCCACCAATACAGCAACATTCATCTGCAATTCCACACACACTTATTCTGGGTTTCAGGTATTCCATAAGGTACCTTTGAAGCTGCAGCTCTTAAGATGGTTCAAACTCACCATCAGCCTAAGTCAAGTTCACCATCAGCCTAAGTGATTTATTGACGATCAGTTCTTCACTGTGATAAATACAAACATCACCAGGAAGTTTTTCTACTTGCTAATGCCAAACCACACACACAGCTTCTGCAGTTTCCGTATTTATTGCCTACTTTGAAGATTGAAATAGCCTGAGTTCTCAGGTAAAACATTTGGAAATTTGAGAACCTCCTCATGCTTCTGTCCTTTTTCTGGATTTATAATTACAGTCAAGAGATTTCTAAGCACTCTCAGGGAGAGAGCAGCCACAGCACCTCTTCTTCCTTCCCCACTCACTGGAGAGAAAAATGTATGGAATGTATTTAAATAATGCAGTTGAACTTTTTATGAGCAAAACCCCCTTCATCATCTTGAATTACTTATTTGTAATGAGTTACTTGTTCAAAACTAGCCAAAATAAAGTTTATCCACTTACAAAGCGCCAACCAAGTCAGAACTCTCAGAATTCTGTCTCAATACTGTTAACCTCCTATTGTTAATTCAGCATGTTAAGAGAAAGGAAGCCGATCTTAATTCATTTAACAGAATCCCAAAGACTAGATTGTTCTGTTATGAACAAATGCTTCAAAGATTTTCTGCCAGTGCTGTTTCCTCTCCAGCTGGGAATAAAGTTTTCCCCCCTATTAATACAAGTCAATCATTCTCTGCCTAAAATTCATCTTTCAAGTTCCCAGTGATCTCAATGTTCCTTTTATGAGGACAAGTTTCTTTTTACTATATAAGAATTCTTTCTTTTTATATTTTAATTCATATTTGTTGATCAAGTTTTGAAAACCTGAACTGTAAGTTTCGTGTGATGTACTAAAAGTACTGGGAATGACTGATCGTGTCTACACACAAACGATGGCCAAAGGATGTTGTCCTGGTACTTTCAAGAAGACAACCATGTTCTGCAGTTGCAAAACACTTATCCTTCTGGGCAGCTGGGTAACACACACTGTGCAGTGAGGTGATCTGTGACATTTCCATCACAGTCCTGTGAAAGGTGACGGCTGCAAGGGAAGTTGTCCGACACCAGTAACACAGTGAAGAACAGTGCAACCATTCCACGCAACAGCCAGTTAACCTCACAAATTAGAGCAGCAAAGTAATTAATTTCCACAAAGCAAAGCACTGCGGGCCCCATGGTAGCCTTGTCTCTGGAACTCAGTTCTAACATGAGAAATTGGAAGAGTGCCAGTACTTTGGCAGGTTTATACTACACCAAAGGTGGTAACAGATACCTTTTGCCATAAACAACTAGTTTGATAAACATTGTAACAGGGCAGAGTGCTCCTCACTGTGCCTAACCTCATCACCCCAAATCTTTACACACCCTCTCCAAATTCTCCTCTGGGAAGAGCAAGTTTGCCGTATTTCAATCTGATATTAGTCTTCAAGCATGAATAATATATGGAGATGAGCTAAAACGTCTCATTGATTAAAATTCTACACTGTGAGCTTGTCACATTTCAATGTGCAAATTGCTTCTGTCTGGCCTGCATTCAGAAGTCAGTCATCTAAATATATATACACACTTGCTTGATTTTAAGTTTCGTATCACAGCTGAACCACAGACCAGAATCAGAAGAGATTTTTCTCTACAATGCATTCGTAAGTAATGATGTATCTGGTCAACTGATTATCTAATGAGACGACACCATTACACGATGTGGCTGCCTTCATACAGCTGTGAAGAACTGAGCCAAGTCTTGGGTTAAAAGCTAACCCTTTCTAGGGTTATACCATGGTTTGCAGCACTTTACCTATAGCTGTAGTCCTCAAAGAGCCCAAGAAATCAAGCAAAATGGAAGGCCATGGGTACAAATTTGCATAGTAATAGCTTTTTACATGTTTACAAGCAAATCTTAAACACTATATGCATCTAAGTAGTTTCCTTGGAAAGCAAACACAAAGATCAGCCCTAATAAGAGCACGATTAGCTACCTGACCTCATGTATTTATGGTTAGTAATGCAGAGGGACTGTGCACAAAACACAAAGGTGGTCAGGAAATCATGTCCTGTGTTACTGTGTCACATGCTCCAACCATTTGTTTACAGGACTCTGAAGTCCAAGGTTCAAAGAAAGATTGAAATGTTCCTCTCGAAAGGGAGGTCTCTCTGACCAGTGGTCAGACTTGCATAGTTAACTTTAACGACAAGGGACATCAGAGAATCCATACACTTGTCCTGTCGGGGTAACTTGTGTCTTAAAACCACCTCAGAAGAAGAAATTACTTCAAAGTGACTTCTACTATTTGAAAGCAACATGTTCATAAAACTCTTCTTGTAGAAGTTTGCTTTATGTTTCAGCTCAGATAACCAGATTATTTTCTAGATTCAGAAGGCCTCCAACAAATTGAATACTTAGCATAGCCCAAACACTGTAGGGTAGCCAAAAGCTCAGCAGAAAAAAATACAGTCGTGCCTTGACCATAAGCATATTCAAATAAACTGCTATGTGAAGAAGAAACTTCTCTCAGGAAAGCATACTAATTCAAACATGATAATGGAAGTAACAGTGTTAATGGCCATCAGGGAGAGAAATGGGAGGAAAAAATGCATATAAGCCACTGTCATGCTTTTTTGCCAAGAGCTGAAGAAAAAGAATGCAGAAACATTCATCCCTCTACAGAGTATTTTTCACTGTTTACCAGTTCTGGGACCTAGTCTTTTCTTCCTTACCCTACTATAAATTAGGAGCAACTGGTATTATCTTTAACTGGTGAATGTGAGGCAGAGATTGCCAAGGTCTCCACGCTTACCTCCTAGAAAAAAAACAACCACACACAGTAATGGTAAAGAACCATAGAATGCAATTCTTCTAAGAATTAAGGTTATTAAAACTAAATTATTCCTGAAGTATTATTTTCTGTACCTCAACCTCCTTCAAAAATGCATACTTTTGCTTTTTTATTTTTACTTCATGCTGTCAGTTGACGGTTTTAAAGAAAAATACAGCACCTGCAGTGACCATTTTCTCAAATGAGAATTTTAAACAATGCTTATTTGACTTGTTATAAAATTTGTTACTTAGTTATTATTACATGCTTATATAATGCAGGGAAGATAAGCCACTCAAAACAGAATGAATATATTGCATTAGATTTGTTTAGAAAAAGAATTTAACATATATAATACCTGCAGGCCAAATACACATAACCAGAAAACCCATCAACAAAACAAACAGAAAAAGGGCAGATAAATGTCTGCTGGTAATTTCAGATTATACATGACACATTCTGACACGCGCATCACACTGATATTCACAACAGTTTCATGTTTGTCCATTTAGCTGTATGCAATGGGTGACGGTGCAGAAAGCAAGAGCCATTTCAGAGAGGCAATTGCATGGAAATAAAGTAATTTTCAATTGCCTAGCATTTTCCGAGGGTGAAGGCCACGCACTCTGACAGACAGCTATGAGAAGGTGGGACCGATCTCTAGCAGTGCACAAGTGCTCCATTTGACCCAGGTTATTAAGATAATAATATAGTAGCTATAGTGATATTTTCAATGAATGAATAACCTAGATTTTCCACCCTAGTAGAAAAAACTAAGAAGCCACCAGAAAACCAAAATAATACAACGGTAAGTAACCCCACAGTAAACTGACAAACCACACAGCTACAAAGGAGTAGGCAATTGTCATCTCCATAACTTTGACTGCATTGCCAGCCATCAAGACTACAAATCAAAGATACCGAAATAGTGTTAGAGTAATTTGCAGGAGATGAGGGTATGCCTCTGCCGGAGCTCAGAGGAATGACTTCAATCCATCACACTCTACAGGAAATGGTAAATCTTGAAAAAAGGTATTAATTTGATTTTTATTAGTAAATTCTTCTTTTACATGTTGCACAATCTCTGTTAAGATTAAACAATACTTTGTTTCATGAAAGCTATATGCTCACACCTCTTTGAAATGTCAAATGGTGTCTAGCCTGCAAAATGATTGTGGTTCACTCCCAGGGACCAGATCCTGAGGAATGCATAAACCTTAACGACTGACAGCAGCGCATGCAGAGCTCCAGTGAAACTACTCCTTTAACAGCAACATATTCTTCTAGTTTTCTAGAACGTTCAAAACCTGTCTGACTTGAATTTATTTTATGGACCTGACAGAAAAGCCTTCCCCTCCTTCCAATTCTGTGAATAACCCGGAAAAGACCTTCAATAGTAGAAGTATTCTAAACCCTGCCTTACACGTGAAGAAAGGTTAACTTCACCAGAAAGCCCGATTTTGAACTCCTCAAAACAAGGAACACAGCATACTGTAATAGAAGGAAAGAAAAACAAAATCTCAAATGAGTTCTTTCAAAATAAAAGAAAGGGCTCTTTTGAGGGGTGCGCTGAAGCATGCCCCCACCCTTCCTACAGTCAGGAGGGAAGCCCATGATGGTGTGGCCAGACACATGCACCCATGAAAGTCCGTGAATTTGCCTCCCTGGGCAAGCGGCAATTGCATCTGCTATAGGATGTGATTCCCGGTAATCACCATGCTCTCTGTTGACGTGAGCATATAATCTATACCGTTTTGGTGAAGTTCATGGTGAGATACCACACAGACCAGTCTCCGAACCCTAACATAATGCAGTGTGGGCATATCAGCCCAAGTGGTTCACGCCTGGTGGCAGATGCCACCCCAAACTGTCAATCCTGCCCTTCTGTTGGTGGTTGCCCTTTCTGGAAAAGGATGGCCAGAATATTTCAGCACAAGTTAGCGTACCAGGCTGTGAATGACAATGAGGGGGGAGTAGACCTTAATTTCCTTCAACCATCCCTGCCAAAGAAACATAGCTGACAGCTGGAGCAGTAACTTCTTAAATCAATTCAGCGTGAAATTCCAGAGCATTTCTGTCGGTGCCCTCAGAAACTAGATGGCTTTAATCACCAGCTGGCTGAGTTACTGCAAGTAGATGGGCAAGGTGGCATGCTTGGTGTTCCCTCCTGTTATCTCTTTGTACAGCAGTGTCCGCAGGAGACAAAGTATTCATTAGCTCCTGCCATGGTTAGTCAACAAATGCTTCCTGTAGCTTGCAAGGCTCTGGCTAGCTTTTTAATCTTTGCTAGAAAAGAAGGACGATTAACAAAACACCCTGTAAATACGCCCAGTTCAAGCCTGCTTGTCATTGCCAGGCGAAGACTAGAAGTCCAGTTTAACTGTTAAGCAGCACAAGGCTAACGCTGCCTTTTGCATCTTTCCCATGAAATACCTGGGAAGGTTTTCAGGTATTCAGACTGAGTTGCTGTACAATGTTCAAATAACATGTAACCTTACCAGAGTCTGAAGCACCCTCTCCTTGAAATACTTTTCAGCACAAGAGGTTCTGCCTGAGAAACAATCACATCCCCGAAGTGATACACTTTCATTTTTTCTTCTCCCACGGTGATACAGCAGGCTTCTATTTTTCCCAAAATAATTTTTCCAAGTCATGTTGACTTTAATTAACAGACCAAATGAGGCAAAATATTTCTTTTTAAAATCCATTTTACTGTGAGACACAGCATTTACAATAGTCATCGACTTGTGGAAGCTGTTGCTGTGAGATACAGAATTACTGAGCTGAAGAATAATATTTCCCCTAGCCCTAGCTTTAATATTTTAGGGTGAGGGATCACCTGTGCTGACAGTGGCTACAGTTCGCATGACTAGGAAATTGGAATAGATTCTCTGAAATCCACTCATTTTTACAGGTTATAACACAAATGCTTTTATGAGCATCAGGATGAACAAAATATATTTTCTAAACCAATTTGTCCTCTTGTGCTTGACTGGCTCTTTTAACAGAACTGCATGAAAGTAAGGAATAGCCCCCAAAGAAATCTCAGAGAACCCACACTGAAAAACAGATGAGAGAGGCAGGAGGGGATTAGCGTGGTCTTTCTACAGGACAAGCTTCACTGAATTTGCATCTTGGTGGATGCCCAAGACGGAATGATTCGGGCACGGCTCCGAGCAGCCGACCCAGCAGATCCCAGCCACTAGGCAGGCTGACCTTCTGCCTGCATGCAGCCTTCTCCATTCCTTGGCCTGCACCCTGTGGTCCCAGCTCCTCCTTGCAGCTGGCCCTCAGGAATAAACTAATCTAGCAAAAAACTCATTTTCTTTGGTTCGGCGAGTTTGTGGCCACGTGAGACAGTGGAGCTGGCTCGTTGTGCAGATGGGCGAGCTCCAGAGGCGATACAGGCAAGGGCGGGGGCAGGACCACCTCTCCGGGCAGTGGAAGGTGACTGGCAGGATGCCAGAACTAACACAGAGATCACCCAGCTTTCCTGGCCAAGTCAAAAAACGTCCAATAAAACACGGATGTGAGTACCTGAGGCAAACCTATAATGCCATTTTTAACCCCAACACCCGAATCAGGAACAGCTCAGTGGTTCAGCGGAAGGTGATCATTCTCCTTTCATTTCACTCCCATCTTCATCTTCCTGGCGCAGCCAAATGGGGGCTGGAGGACAGACTGCTCCGTGCAGCACAAAATGGCCTCTCCAGCTCTCCCTCCCTCTCAGTGCCGACAAACCAGCAGGCAACCCTGGGGACAGGGGCTCTCCAGACATCTTCCAGCGACATTTTCCTTTCAGACAGGCCAGCCTTAGGGCCAACAAACCCCTGGCAAACGTGCAGCCAATTTTCTAATGGATTCAGCTGAATAATCTGGCCGGGGACAAGGCACTGCGAGAGCCTTGCTCTGGGAGTGGCCGGCCAGGGCACAGCCCTACGAAAGCCCAGATCTGAGGAACAGCTATAGGATCCAGTTCACTTACAGCTTAGTGTTTCGTTTCCAACTTAAGCTGGATTGAAACCAAGCCATTTGTCAGCAAACTGTAAACCACTGTCTCGCCACCTTCGTGGGCACATGTTCTAACCAGTAGCCATGCCGTTCCCGTGTCTTCCTCCATGATGTTGCACAGGGCTTTTTAACTTACGCAGGGTGAAATAAGTAACCGACTTTCCCCCTCTTCCCTCCTCTCCCCCCAGCTTCTCAGGAGCTCGTGTGGGAGGACTGGCTCAAATGCAAAACCATGGGGTAAGGGACGCAAGCTTCACTTCCAGATGGCAGTCGCACTGTACGATTTTGGGTAACGCCGTCTTTCTGCCGAAATTCCTCTCCCGCACTAGAAGGATCACATCAGCCACCTCGCTGAGGGACCATAAGACTAAACTTAGTCATCAGCTTTTAAAACACCCCCAAACCTCTTCAAAGGGCTTATTTTAAACACAAAAAAAGGCCTAAAGAATCATCCTGCATCTTACTCTAGAGCATCGCATCCTTTTGCGAGTCTGAATCTGACTCAAAAGTCATTTGTGTAGTTATTTTTTTCAAATCATTACAGGTACAGAAACCTCCTGTCACCCAGGCTTTTAATTTATCCGCAGTTCCTCTACTTTTAAACAGGTATGAAGTTTCAAAAGTCATTTAAAAGAAAAGCGGATATTGACATGTTAAAACTTAATAGCTCTTTGCAAGACATTGCATTTCATAATCAAAACCTCCTTAGAATTTTCATTAAAAAATGAAGTCGCTGATCCAACAAACCATAACAGTCATAAATTGGGTTTGGAAATAAATACTTATGCATAAAAACCTACTTATTAATATTCTGATGAGGCTGAGGTATGTGTTTGAATGAAGAAAAGGCATTCCACAATTTAAAAAGAAAAAACACCACCACAACACAAAGAACTATTGACTTTCATGGGAGAACTCTCAGGTGGCTTAGAAAGTTATCTCAAAGGTAGTTCTTAATGGCAAAGGTAACTTCTCAGAACTAAAGAATCTGTTTCTTTCTGGCACTGGGGAGGGGGGAGGGAATAAAAAAAAGAAAAAAAAGTCCAGAATAGGTATCACCACACCTTGTAGGGAAAAAACACACAAAACAAAAAAGCAACCCTACAGTTTTTATATTCTTGAAATTGAGAGCTTGACTGCAGCAAGCCTGTTAATAGGATGCCTGGAGACAAGAAAGCAAGAAACATTTTCTCACTGTTGTCAGGACTAGCCTTTAAAACACTATTTGTGAGAAGTCAGGCTTGGCCACCCAGTGGAGTTTCTCCTCTCAGGATCCCTCCAGCCCAGCACAGCCACCCTCCTTTACTGGAGAGCCACACTGCATCCTCCTGTCCCAGTGAGACTCTGGTAAAACACCATGCCATGGGGAATCTTCAGCAATTTGTTTCCTTTCCTTGCCCTACACGAAGCCCAGGGCTATCATGCACTTCACCCTTCCCACCTGAACTAGCAGGTTCTGGATCAGAAGCAGTGGCTGGAGATAGCACCCTATCAAATTAGCAGCCACAGCCCAGAGGGAGGAGGTGACCACAGCCTACCCCATGGCCTCCCCCAGGAAAGTGCAGTGCCATGAGGCACTGGACAGCCACGTAAAGGGGCTCTGGGAGGAGGAGAGTAGAGGTTGAGCAGGAGATAAACAGGGTCTTCATGGTCTTGCAAAAGCAAGAGCCCAAGCCACACAACGTGAAGAAGGAGGGACGTTGAGAGGCTACCGTGTGAGCACACAGATGGAGACTCCCAAGCAGCTGGCACCTTGGCACTTCTGGGGCAGGACACAGGCTCCTTCTCTGCCCTCAGGTCTGAATGGGCAGGACTGGTACTGTGACATAATAGCCCAGGATGGGGGACAAACTCCATGAAGTGGGATTTCAAGGCCCACAAGGCCTGAACTGAGCATGTGCACCATGAGGAGTAGCTGGGTGACAGAGGCTCGAAATTGCCTTCTGCAGGGGTCAAAGGCACTCACCTACTGACCAAAGATGCTGTCATGGGAGATGTTTTACTTGTGGGGTACCAGATTTGGGATGATGTAGAAAGGCAACTGAAGCTTGCCTGTCCCTCCAACTATCACCCCTTGTTGCTCATCCATGTAGGCACCGATGACGTTGCCATAGGAGAACCTGGAACACATGAAGAATTGCTACAGAGCTCTATGCATAAAGGTAGGAGTCCGGGTGATGTTTTCCTTGATCCTAAAGGCAAACGCCTAGGTAGAAATGGACAATTCCTGCAAATAAATGTCTGGCTGAACAACTGGTATCCCAGGCAGCACCTTGGCTTTTATGACCATGGGACTCTCTCAAGCAATGAAGGCTACTAGAGAGATCCACCTAACAAAATGGAGCAATGAAGAACTGCTGCTCTTTACATGAAAGGGCCGCTCAACTGTGTGGTGCTCACTTACAGGATGGGTGAATGCTTGTGGGTTGGCATTAGAAGAGAGACCAATAAGGGCAGCATTGTGATGGGAGGTTATTGCAGACCACACAGTGAAGCAGTAGATGACATCCTCTGTAAACAACTCGAGGAGGTCTCCAGACCACAGACCCTTGTTCTCATGGGGGACTTGAGCCTCTCTGAAGCTTGAGAAGGAAAAGGCAGCAGAAAGCAGATTTCTGGAGGGAGGCAGGCACAACTTAACACAAATGCTAGATGGGCCACAAGGGATGACACTCTCCTAGTAGCAGTGGTTCTTAAGGATGTTGTGGTAAGTCTTAGTGAGATGAATTAGCATCCAGTAAAATATATATATAAAAAAACATAAAATAATTATATACACACACACAGTTTAAACCATAATACTACCGTTTGCATACATATTACATGCTTATTGACTTCAAATATGTTCCACATGTGTTCTAGAAATGTGGTTTAAATCATATGCATGGGCACACACAGAGAGTAAAAGATTCTTAAACCGAGTGTAAAATTCAAACACTTTCCTTTTACAAAAGCTGCCATCTTACCTTCCAATTACATCTTCTAAAGCCAACAAATCCGAGCATGTCACACAGCAAAAGAAAACATCTATTCAATCTTCAGTCATGTAACTTCAGCTCGGAACACAATTAGCAAAACTACCCCCTCCTCAAGGCCTCAAAACCAGTCATTAGTGAAGCACTGCTTCAAAACAAGAGAAGGTCACAAACAGCAAACAAACTACATCTTCTGTAACACATTGAGTCCTTATTGCTAGAAAACACAGCTGTCAAGCATTACCTGAAGTAATTTTTCTGTGGAGCTCAAGTAGTTTAAATTAGCCAAGTCCTCAAACAGACTTTCACACCCTCTAATCATGACACTGAGTATCAGAGGGTTCTCAAGGTTAGTAATCTACATAATTTCCCACTTGTAGTCAAGAAACTCAGACCTTACTTGAAGTAGCTCTTATTATTATTGGCATTCCTTTAAAAGAACACCTTTTAGCCAACAGGCACAAGAAAACCCTAGCTAATGTTTTCGTATGTTAAGCCAAATAACACATGTTCATTGGACGGCAACCGCCTCTATTTTGAGGTATCCTCACAAACTAGCATGACTTGCCTCTGGAGGACGAGGCATGAAAACGGATCCAAAACACACAACCATGTGCTGCCTCAGCAGTTACCTGGTGGTAACGAGCACAGCCCCTGCAAAGGGAGCCTTGTAAACCAGCTCTTCGGCAATGCACCCAAAGGAGCTGTGGCACACTGCTAGAAACCATCCGCTATGCTATTTGCAGGCGCTGCCACCTCCTGCTCTTAAGGAGTTCCTAAGAAAAGCAAGCATGTTGTCAGGGGGTTTAATGCCACTACAGTGGTGTCCAAGTTTGCGTTAGACACTCTGATGGTGCCACAAGGCAACAGGTGATTGCAAGATCAGACAGACAATGCTGGGACAGACAAGGCCAATTCCCACTCTGTTTCCTCAGTCCAAATTCTAGTATTGGAATTCCATGGAGATTATTAAATATACATCATGCTGAATTACATTAGTGCCATTACCTAAAAAACTCGGTCTTAAAGCAAGTCACTGGATGACAGTTGTTGTCATTTCCAACAGGTTTTTGTAGAGGCCAAAGCTATGCTGATGGCAACTTCAAAGGCTATATGTTACTATGGCAGAAAATGAAGGTCCAGAGAAAATACCAAAATTCAACCTTCTGAATTACTTCTCCAAAATTAAGGGATTTATTAGCCTGACCATAATGAAGGAGATGAAGCTTATTAGAAAATGCAACCATTTGGTCAGAAGAATGTACCAAAATTGAATTAATTAAGAATTTACCTGGGAGAGAAAGAAAATATGTAAGGAGCTCATTTTCCCATTAAGCTAATTGAGAGAAGAGCATATTTCAATGTGGATCTGTTTTTCCCTTGTAAGAGAGACTGTCAGTCAAAGTCAGTCCTTCTTGGTAAACACCACCACAAATCAAGAAACACAGCAGCCTGTACTTTCACTTGCTCAATGGGTTTTTTGTTGTTGTTAAGTTTGAAAGCAAGCTCCAAGGAAAACCAAGACTTAAATGAAGTTTTATCCAGACTAGGCAGACACCTTTGAAAGCAAGAGAGGCAACTTACAATTAGGGCCCACAGGGAAACTCGGCTCCTTCCCCACAAAGGGAGCAATGCAGCTTTGTGCAACGGAAGCAGATTTTATCAGCCCGCTTTGGAGGAGAGCATGGTTATCTCTTACACCACGGCATGGAGAGGACCAGCAGCAGAGCTTTAGGGTGTTACTCTATGGGATGGATCCTCTGGAGACAGAGCTGACTGGAGGCTTTTCCAGCCCTTCCCCTTCTCCTGCAGCGATTAGCTCCTACACCCTCCACACCCTCTGCCAGAGGTGACCACTCACAGAATGGTAGGGGTTGGAAGGGACCTCTGTGGGTCATCTAGTCCAACCCTCCTGCCGAAGCAGGGTCACCTACAGCAGGCTGCACAGGACCTTGTCCAGGCGGGTC
>Ga0065711_1038168_pt1 | contig 19074 bp, 9 predicted proteins | sample Hoacrofraction12_FD_59098 | JGI IMG/M metagenome (GOLD analysis project Ga0065711, IMG submission 59098) | Hoatzin crop microbial communities from Cojedes, Venezuela - Epithelial fraction 12 v2 (version 2) | ecosystem: Host-associated > Birds > Digestive system > Esophagus > Crop | place... | reverse complement strand
AAAAAAAAAAAAAAAAAAAAAAAAAAAACAACAGAAAGAAACTAAAAGAAAGAAAAGGTCACAATTCAGACGCACAAGGAGATGAGCAAGAGAAGAACTTCCTTGACTAAGTAAGCAATCTTTAGCCCATACAGGGAAAACTGCAAAGTAAACCATTCAGAAAGGATGAAGACTAAAACTATCACTAGATTGGAGGTCAAGACTATGCCACTTTGTTCTTTCCCTTAATTGCTTAAGCTGTAAGACAAAACTAAAACACACTGTGCACTCCTGCAAATTCAAATCTCTTTCATATGGGACCAAGGGCATGGAGAAGGGGAGGAGACAATGGCTTCCCAAACCAGAACAACAGTGCAGCAGACAGATTCATCAGGCCCAGATCTGATGGACCTGTTGCACTCAGCATAGACAAGCCTGAAAAGATATTCTACAAATTGCAGTGCATGCCCTGGGCTCTAATGGAATTTATGTATTTCATTGAAAATCCTGAAAAATCAAACAAATTTTCCCAAAAAGCTTCATGTGGACACAAATACGTTATATGAATTTCCTCAATATTTTAAATTTATGATAGTTGAAATTAAAAAGTGTATTATTAAACTTCACAGGATGGTTGATGAGTGATTCAGAAATTTTAAGAATTTCCTGGGTCTGGCTGGGAAGGAGTTAATTTTCTTCATAGCAGCCCATACAGTGCTGTATTTTAGACTGGTGACTAAAATAGTGTTCATAAAACACCAATGTTTCATCTATCACTGAAAAGTACTTGCACAAGGTCAAAGTCTTCTCTAGTTCTCACTCTGATGTCCCCCAGAAAGTAAGCTGGGGTGTGGGCAAGCAGCCAGGAGGGCACACAGCTGACCCAAACTGACCAAGGACATTTTGCATACCACATGATGTCATGCTCAACAATAAAACTGAGAAAGGAGGGGGTTTTTCCAGTGTGGCCATTGCTCAGAGACTAACTGGGCATCAAACTGCTGGTGGGAGTTGGTGAGTGATTGCCTTTGCATTCACCTGGTGTTTTTCTTGCTTTTTTTCCCCTTCACTTATTAAAATTACTTTATCTTAACCCACAAGTTTTTCTTACTTTTGCCTTCTGTTTCTCTCCCCCCTCCCATAGGGGACGGGATGGGTGAATGACTGGGTGGAGACTTACCTGCCAGCTGGGGTCAACTCAACATAGGGAGATAAATTAATCTGTGATAAATCAGTATTAGAGATGAAAGATACAGCAGCTGAAATGTAAATGCTCAGGAGTCACAAAGAAGCAAGTGCATGCAAACCAAAAGACTGCACAACCAACTGCAGAGATTTAGTGGAGCAGATAGATAAGTAATTTACTGATCATCATTGAGAAAACCTGGAAATAAGGAAGAAACACCAAGATCCTCCCAAAACAATCAAATACATATAACTTAAAGAAATAGTAAGGGTGCAAGGAAAACTTTGAAACTCAATAGTAGAAATACTTCACATATGACGGCATATACAACCGCTGCAGTAAACAGAAATCAGTCTGCTAAACCAAAAAAAGCAAGAACAATTTAAAGGATGATTTTTTTGCACATATATCCCACTAATGCAGTGGAAATAAGCAAAAATAAATGGTTTGCGTAGTGTAGACTATCATCAACTGCAAAGACAAGATATCAACAAATACAGGAAATTTAAGGACAGATAGCAAGTTCACTACCTGAAGATTTACTTAGCATTATGTAAGCAAAATAACCTGCAATAACGCTAACCTATTTTTAGATCTTATGATGATATTTTCATTGACAACTGCCAGCACAAACCAAAGAAAAATATAAAAGATGGAATTTCAAGTATCTTGTTTAACACAAGAGCAATGCTTTCAGATAAGAAAAGTTAATTCATAAATTTAGTAGAGTTCAGGTAGGGAACAATGATTCACACTCTAATCAAAAGTAAAAAAAAAAAAAACAACCCACCTAGAGCACCCACTGTGATACCTGTCTGCTGAAGGTTACCATGATGTTTTTGAAAATATGAAATGGCTTCTTCTGTATTACATGTGAAGCTAGCTGAGGCAATGTTGCTGCAACAGCACCTGCTTTTCAAAATGCCCAGTGTGTTAGAAGAAAAAAATATACAGAGAAGAGGAGCCAATAAGCATCTAGTAGATAAAGCCATCTTTGTGAAAGTCACAAAGCATATATTTTGGCTAAGTAGTGTGGTAGACATTGAAATATCAGTCAAGAAGTGCATTTGTATAGACTCAAGCTATTTAAATAAAACACAAAAAGCACTCACTGTTAAATGTCTGCACTCATGAAACATTGCCTGACTTGGCAAAAGCAAAAATTAAAACTTACAGGAAAAACACCTATTGCCAAATTCCAAAATGCAAAAGATAGATATTGGCAAGTATTCCTGAGTAGCAAAAGTGGCTACCTCACCACATTCTGCACAACAGAAGTGTATCCAAATAATCTGACGATGTTCCCTGGAATAAATATTAGTCCAACTATACCATAGTTGATGTTGGACAGACACACTCTGGTAGAGTGTATAGCAGACCTCAATCATACCTTCCTTTGCATGATAGAGGAACCAGGGAAATCAGTCACAAACTGTGTAAGTGCAAGATGAGTTCATGACTAGCAATGCTCACTGCTGTATAGAATGCACATAACAGTCCTCTATTTCCACTAAACCTTAAATCTAAGAAAATAAATACAAAGTGAGAAATGTCCATACTTGAGACACCAATTACTCAGAGGCTACTAGTAATTAAAATACACAGTTGTGGGGAGGGGGGAAACCACCCGTGTGTGCAAATCTTTGAAGGTACTGCTGAAAAAAGATGTCATGTGACAATTAGTTCAATAAAACATAGCCATTAGATGTATCAGTACAGGGATGTGAATAAAGAAGCTGCTGTCAGTGTGACGCGAGTGAGATGGGACACAGGGCAGTACTCTTACAGAGAGAAAGCTTGAATTTGTCATGTCTAGTATTACTAACATCACCCAAATCCTAATAAATCAAAATTGAAAAGCGGTTTCTTATAACAGTGTTTGTATGTAAAAAGTTTGAACAATATGCTCAAAGACAGGAAAACTATCCCATTAGGAAGTAACCATAAATCTCTTGGGAGTGCTTTTAAAAAACACTGTCAGTCACAGAAAGCCTTTAGTGTATGCTACTGAAACTGCAAAGTGTAAGCATGAAAGAGACTGACAAATACATTGCTGATTTCTTATCCAGAGCAGCCTTGCAGTGCACAACTACAGCAACTTAACAAGAATGTGAAATCCCTAGCCTGATATTAATGCAGAAAATGCAGAGACGCAGCAGCATCAGCGAAGTCTGTTATGTGCCAGTTTCAAGGTAGAGGCTACAACATATCTAAGAACAAATGATACAAGACATAGATTTACAAGTGCTGCATCTATCATTCTGTCACACTCTGTCAGGACAGCCAGACACCGTGGGATCTGCCTTGTCTGCTTCCCAAGAATACTGGAACTGCCCAGATGAGCTGAGAATCCAAGATAGCACCATATATAAAGTCAATTGAATCATAAACCCAAGGTCAGTAAAAATAAATGATTTCAAGTACACACTGAAGCCATACAGGAATAGTGTCCCATTCATCCAGAACACAGTGACATTGCATACTCTGCAGCAGTGCTGCACTAAGCCAAGATATCTGAGACCTCAGAAGCAGCTTTGTAATGTCTATGATGAAACAGAAGCTAGGCTATAGGACACCATGCCTGCTAAAGGTCTTTATTCTAATGACAAATGTTGATAAAAGGTAACGAAATTATACAAAATCCCAACAGGCTTTGGAACAGTCCACAGTCGTAAGTATAACTGGGCATTTTGTCTGCATGCCAACACAGATTATTCCTTCATTGCAGTGTGCTATTTGGATATCAGTGACAAAATCCAGATTCTCTAAATTCTGTTGTCTGCAAATGTAAGCATCTTCATATGAGTTAGAAGCGCAAGATTCTGTTAGTCACTGGAAATATAGCCAACACAGCCAATAAAGTCTTCAGGACAGTTCAGCCAACCAATTGTATCTGCCTACTTTACAGAGGGCAACTACTCTCTAGGCTCCAGACTGATGTATTGACAGGCCACTACCAACTGTGATGGAAGTTTAGATACCTAGTGCACATATAGATGTATAGATATATTACACACAACTAAATTTAGCTATTTTAGCCTTAAGCTGAATCCCACACTAATGACATCATTCACTTAATTTCGGTCATGTAAAATTTAGTATTCAGCCAAAGCATGTTGTCGGTTTCCTTCTGTAGTCAGCAGAAGCTTGAGAGCTAAGCCCTTTCAGAAGATGACTCATCACACCTACGAAGGCACCTTTCTTAAGATATCATACGCGTACGAAGAGATGCTTATTTCTCTCCACTGACTACAGAGGCAGCCTAGTGAAGAAGACTAGAGAGAACTAATATGAAGTGAGACAAATCCCACCCTAAGACAATACCATAGTCACTATCAATGCTGTAGTGAAGTATTTTAACAGACATTGCATCTTGTGTCATACCTAAATACATGGAAGCAGGAGCAGAGCAATTTTGGTTCCCTACCATCCTCTGTGTCCATGTGCTCTCAGTCAGAACATGAGGCCTTTCCCCCACGCATTACATTTTTATAAAGAGCAGAAGGAAAAGAGGACCCATAAAAGGTTCCTGGGAAAGAAACAAATGAAGGTAGAAGAAGGAGAGGAGACTGTTACCGAGCCTTGATGGCATGTGTTGTCAAGCTCACTAGCGAGACACATGTAGAGCAAAATTCAGAGAAACAACATCAAAGACAACCTAACATTCCACTCTGGGAATCAGACACTTAGAATTTACTTATTACAACATTCTTTCATTCATTAAAAATGGATATATAGTTTACAAAGGTTTATTAACTGAAATGGTGAGTCATTTTGTAAAGAATCTTACAGAACAGTAGAGAGCTTGTATGTACCAATAATAACTTTCAACGAACAGATTATTGCCATCTACAAAGTATTTATTAATAGTTTACCAGTATGTTATGGACATTAGTACCATCTGTTGCAGATAGTTATACCATGTCAATAGGTGTTTGAACTGATTATAAGACACTTGTGACTCAGTTAGGCTTTTTTATAAATGATCAACCATTATAAAGAATAATTTTGTAAACACATTTTAAACTATTCCTAAACGAATCTTTATTTAAAGGATCACAAGCTTCATTTGTTTTTCAGGATAGGATGATATACATCTAAATGCATGTTTTGCAATTAAGAAAGGCTGCCAGGTTAAATGATAGCCATTTAAAATGCATACTAGGATAAGACATTGAATAAAAAATGCCACAAATACACATAAAAAGACTGAATTATGGAGTAGCCTTTCACGATATGGCCAATCTGGCATAATACCACTCATTTAAATGATTGCCATAACTCATTTATGTTCATATTTAGCTTTTGTTGGCATTCTGAAAAGTACGCTACTAGAAAATTACACAAACCTAGGGCATAAAAAATGTCTAGGCTGAGACTATATATGCCAAGCTTTGCTGCAGATTAAAATTAAAAAAAACCCTTAAATTAGAATCTTCAGTTCAATTACATCATAGAAGCAGTTAGAAAATAAGGTTTTATGACAAAAACACTGACAAAATGGCTGTATGAGTGAGCACCACTAAAATATCCCCATCTATGGAAGAAAATGTTCATGTACGGTACATGCTTGTACTACAGATGGACATGGCTTAGCAAAGACATGCTCAGTGCTTTAGCTGTTTACTTAGGCAGCAACAGAGTTCTAAGAAATAGTTGCTATGCCAACCCATCACAGGACTATATATATACATTCATGACCAGGGCTTATTTTGAGAGCCCTGTTACTCTTTCTTTCCAATGTTTAAATACACTACTGCTATACTGTTTCCATTAAGGTAAAACTCTGTAGTCTGTGGACAACTCGCAGTCCTGTTTGGTTTTTTCTTTTAAGATAGGGTGTGTAGTATATTGAATAACATGATGAGATTTCAAATAGGGAGCAGAACAGCCTTTTGACGTCACATTTCTGCAATCACTGAACAGACTGTTCTATTCGCAAGCCTCTAAAGATTTGGTGTTTAGATGATAAAGGGCACTGCTTTTTATAATCTATTATTAACTGTCATGTGTGTATTACTGCAGGAGTTCTCCAAAGAGAAAGCAAACCATGTTTTGGTGGTGCAATGATGAAGTGCTTTTTTGTACTATTTACTGGAACAATTTTACATATTAACTCTATGCAGTCAGTCTCCTTTTTGTAATACAGGAACAATGCATAGTAATCTACCTCTGGAGCTCAGAAGGGATGTTTTCACATAAATATGCATTTAAAAAAAATAAAAAAAAATCAGAGGGAGATCTTTAATTACCTTTTTTCTATTTATGTTACTTCAGAGGCTTATTTTTCAAATGCATTTGAATTTTAAATCTATTTATTTGATAATTATTGGACGACTACATGCAGCACTGCCATTCCAATTAGATTTTGATGGCTGATAAAACCTTTGTTGACAGCAAGTGCACACACGAACGAAGGGAAACCACATTAGCAATGTTTGTGTCATTGCATTTAAATAAAACTAAATGTTCTGGCAGCAACGTGATCAAATCTGAAATCTGAAGAGAGAATAAAAACATTAAATGGGATGGGAGGGAAGGGATCAGGTCAGAGAGAATCATCTTTCTTTAGACATAAAGTTTTCCAAAAAAGAGATATTTCTTTTTGAGACATAATTTTAATTCCTGTCCAGTGTTGCCCCTTCTTTTTCAAACAGATTAGAAACACAAAAACATTTATATTATGTCTTCCAACACGACAGTCTTCTTGAAATGTGAGAAGAGCAAGAATATAAGAACGATCTCAATGCGGATACAGAAAGCTCAACCCATTAGAATTGATAAGGCAAGAAAAGCCATTGTGATAAATTCCAAATGTTAAGACTTCCTGTCTACTGTAAAGATCAATACGAAGGGGAAAGGAGAGGATGAGTATGCTAAAACCTTCATATTCTTTTAAGAATGATGATATACCTGCCAGATGAGAACCTGCATCAGGAAGTTTTTAGAATATTTTTGATTCGGAATTTTTTAGAATAAAACAGAGCATCACTGAAGCAACTGTCTCTTGTGTCTCTCAGACTGAAATGAATGGCATATTTTGTATTCATTCAAATGTCTACGGAGAAGATACATGAAACTAAGGACAAGTGAAAAACCCAATATATTAAATGATCTGAATTAAATTTGTTACAATGAGGCTGCCACAGACTGAATGCAATTCTCTTCTCAGTTTCAGAGCCTGATTCACTTCAGTGTTTTTTTAGGTGCTACAACTCTTTTTATAATATTTCTCTAGGAAGCAACAAGTTAAGTCCATTTCTCAGTGAACTAACTTCATTTTAAAGACTGGCATATTTTGATTATTAGAGAAATCTTGTATTTCTTGCTGAAAATTTTTATAAAATCTAAAATTTCTTAGAATTAATTTGCTTTGTTTACATCTCTTACAATTTCATTAATTTCATGGCTTTTAGACATTTTTCTTAACACATTTTCTACACAGCAGTGTTCCATTTCTTGCCCTCCTTCCATGAGGCCTTACAGACTCTTTGCAATACGTATCGAAAAGGGACCTTACTCTGTCTAAGCTACGTCCGTACTGTATTTCAGATCCAAACCCAGTTCACAGTCACAACCTGTAGACGTGCCTCCTCACTTAGAAATGGACGTAACACAACTTTGAGGAGCACTAAAGGGAAAAATAGACAGAACTGCTCATCTCACTAGCATAAAGAGTGAACTTACTTTCACGGTAAAAGGATAAACACTCTTGCAGGTTACTGAAATTGACTGCAGCACCAGCACAAAATCCAGAGTCTTCATTCGAGAACCATGGATGTGATCTGTCAAAGGGCAAATAGAAAGGACCATTAAAGGCTTGCTGTTCAAAATCCACATGCCAGGGCTACTGTAGCTACAGATGTTCCAAAAGTAGCAACACAGAGAGGAGCTAGCTCACAGAGCACATCACGTCTCTCATGTGGCCTGCTAAAGCCAGCTCAGACTGTGCCATAGTAATCAGCCATCTTCCAAACATGCTAACCAACACGTACCTGTGGCTGTCAACAGCATTATGGTACTTGAGTTCAGAGCAGTGCAGCTAGTGAGAATTTCTGCTGCAGGAGTGTTACACATCTTTGAGGCTAGGAACAGTGTAGATACTGAAGTAGAGAAGAGGAATAAGGTGTCTTTATGATTAGCCAGGACCGTGAAAAGAATCTTAAAGTCTGGATGACTCCCAGGGTAACTAACTGCAGAGCAGGGGAGGAAAAGAGGAATGACCAATTCTGAAGGACATCACATTCCACTTTACAAGGTAACAACAGAAAAGATATCCATATTTTAGACAGTGTCTTCAGAATGCATACATCCATCCTTCATTTCTACTTGACCATCCTTAGTTTCTACTTGAATTACGATTAAAGACACAAAATTCTAAATAAATATGTAAATTTCAAATGTGGTATTAAATAAATGACATCTTTTAAATTTACCACTACTATTTTATTAGGTAAAAAGTTATGAAATTTTTCCATGCAATTTTTTAAATGCAAAGGAAAAAACTCCTCCCTACAGTACATTTCTTCAAATAGTCAATTTCAAAGCAGTGTGCATGACCTCATCTTTAAGCCAGATTACAGTAAATCAACAATGGAACAGAATTACTACAACATAGGAAGTGGGGGGGGTGGTGTCCTCCTTTTTAAATGTAATATAGATCACTTTCCTAAATGATTTATGGGACTGGGTGACTGCCTCTCTTATCTTCTCTTTTAAGAATAATCACAGTAGTCTGGAATGGTTTAAAAGGCTGAGCCAAGGGAGAATCAGCATCAGTTTCTCTACAACACTCTGGTGCTCAATGATCTGTTTTCTCAGACTTCAATTTGCAACAAAAGTGCCGATCTCAAACCAGCTGCATTATTTCTGTTTTAGTGCTCAATCTGTAAAGAGAGAAAAACACAAGAGATTAATGAGATCTTCTTCTTCTCATGTTGCCCTGTTTACCTCATAAAATCTATTTCTTGAGTCTTTCTGCCTGATATGTCTCTGTATCCTCCAGCACATCTCTTCAATTTCCCATTTTCTTTTCCAATGATTCCTCAGCAGCTTCTCAAACTACCATGTTATGGCAGAAAAGGTAATAATTAATCTCACAATTCCTGATAGATTCTGGAGTCACAAATATCTAACTATGAATCAAAGATTAAGTAAAAAAAAAATCTGCTGGCCACATACACCAATGAAATTATTACCATTAACCATTCTATGCCAGTACTGTGGGTTTTTTAGTTACTTGCAAAGGCAGTGGAAGTCAATACGGTTGAATATGAAAGTTTCCTCAAAAACTCTCAGATGTGTGAAGGACTCTTAACACGACCATAAATATAAGAAATCTAGTAATATACAGTCCTTCTGTTCCTTTTATTATTATTATTCTCTTATTCTGAAAACTTGATAGCCTTGCTGAATTCTGCTAACCCCTGTGATTATCCATAGTTCATGTATTCTTATGGAGTAAATACCAGTGAAGCTTACTGCATTATTGCGCAGTGAAACTCCTATGCTACTGTAAATAACGGAACAGTACTTAAAAATAATGCACACACGCAAAACCAACAAACACAAAACCAAAAACAAACAAACAAGCAAACAAAACAGCAGTTTGACTCTGGAAGATAATATGTTTGAGTAAAGCTGCCTGCAGTCCCCTCTCAAAGTGCAGAAGAAATTCCAGATACTGTGATCATTACATGAATTTCAGCAGCTGTCATTTCAAATCCAGCAACAGTTTACTTGATCTTACTTTCAATCACAAATATCCATAGTGTCTCAGGTATAAATTATAGAAGTATATGCATCTTCCTAGATCAAAAACCTTCAGATGATTTTCCACTTGCAGGAAGGGAGTGAGAATAAGATGCAACAAATGCGAGTAACTTCAGTTAATCGTTTTCTGGGATATGCTCACATATTACACTGGTGAGGGCTATATAAGAACCTGGGTACAAGAAAGCAGAAAATTCCAGTGTAAGTAATTAGATTCAAACCAGATTCCCTGTTACAGTTTTCCAGTTAGACACAATAGTCTTCTCTACTCCCCACTATGTATTTTTGTAATGGTGCTGTTTGTTGTTAAGCATTTACTGAATTTGTAATACAGATGTGACTATGTCTGCAGTTTGTCAAGCTATTTCATTTTATTGAATGCATTTTTAACCTTTCTGGATGAAAAGTATGTTTATACATGTAAGTCATTATCATTCTATCTATCTTTAGAATGCCTAAAAGTAACAACAGTGTGCAATATGTTATCTGTGTAGGTTTACTTGTAAAGCTGAGAAACTGCACAAGCTATTTAATAAAGCTGTCACAAACTGCATCCTCTCTTCCATCCCAGCACAGTTTTGGGCCATTTTTGTAAATTAGAACTGGCTTCAAATGGCATAAATGTTTCAGTCAGTAACATCCAAGCAGGGCTTAGATTTCAATTACAGTGCAGCAAATCACAAGCAAGAATGGGGCTTTTTGTGGAGTAATTGTAGATTTTAAGTGAGATAGCCTCGATATGTTTAGGATCTGCTTTTATGCTTTTCCACCCAAATAAGTGTCAATGCTGTTTTATTTCAATAGTCAAATGAAATTACTCTCACATTTCAGCTGTGCATCTTCTAAAATTGCTGCTGTGAAGTCTTCCCTCAAAAGCAAATTAAGGGGAGTTTGAGGTGTGGGGAAACCTCAGTTGTGACTGAGTTTCATGTGAATTAGTGTATTTCACTTATTTGATTCACTGAAACAAAATGGATTTGTTTTCTTTGGTGTCACTCAGAAGCCTCAAATTCAATTTTAAAGAAGTACTGAGATGGAAACTGTATTAGCCTGCTCTAAAATACTTACTGAAGACACTTCTTTGGTAAGCTATGCTCATGTCAACAAAAAAAGATGCACTAGGGAACACACACACAGCAACAGGAACAGAAGAAGGATGGAAACCTGTGGTTCAACTGTCCCTGTAGGTGAGTAAAATTTTATTACACATATCTTGCACAGCAACTGTACAGCTAGCCCCAGTTGGTACCAGCAAAAATCTTGGCTTGTAAGACATAGAATTCCTGTCTTCTATAGAAGCATGTGCAGCTTTAGCAGCCTAGGAAGCCTTTGAAAGTCAACACAAAATCTTCTGGGAGTTGCTTCTGATAGCTGATTAGGAGACAAGTAAAATGAAAATCCTTGGTTTATTACTAAGTGTGATGTTTAAAAATATATGAACTCAGGGAAGATATTTTTAGATACACAGATTTTCTTTTTTTATTCTGTTTCCTCTTCTGTATTTAGGCATGCAAACTTAATAGTTATCTGTTTTCTATATATGGCAAATATTATATAGGGGCAAATTTGTCTTGGTCTCCATGTCAAAGAGTGGAAAAGATAGTATTATATTTTCATCTATCTTATCCCACATAACTAAAAAACTATTGCTAGTTGTATGGACTGTCCCTTCTTTGCCCTTCCAGAAGCCTCAGTGGTACTAAAGGAAGAGATCTGAAGAAGATGGAGATATAGTAACACCCCCCACAAAATGAATCCTTTAGCTACCTGAGTGAAGGCAACAGTCACTTTCAAAGACGTTGCAGTTGCAACCACATATTCTATGCACACAGAGAAAATTTTGAAGAGATCTGTAGAAAACCTTCAAACATTTCTCCAGAGGTGGTGTGGGTCAATGTTTCTTTCAAAGACAGTTAAAACAGCGTCACAGTGACATTAGCAGAAACTACACAGTGGTAAGAGTGAATTAATGGGAGAGTGGGAGGAAAGAATTTCATCATGCTCCTGAAGAGAATGCCTTTGGCACTGTACGATAATTAGCCCTAATTTGCTACATCGCGAAAAAATGTCCTGATTCAAATTTTGAAGCTTTGGCATATTTTGCTTGTGTCTTTTGTTTTATGTTATTTTCTTGATAAGACACAAATGTAAGTAATAATATGAAGATAAAATTAAATAATATTATAATGTGCATTGTGGCCCTAGTCCTTCATGTTCAGACAGGATGCTTATTGAAGTGAATGAGTGAGCCGTTAGTATCAGCACACCAGAGGTACTAGAAAATCAGAAGATGGTAATTCACTAGAAAGGCACAAATTCTGCCAGCAGGCACTCTAGCTTACCTATTTTGATTTCAAGATTATTACTGAAAGTAATATTCAGCTTACTGGCTTCTTCTAATAATTTTTTACAGTACTTTCAATGGTACCTTAGAATCTCTTGAATGCAATTTATTAAAAAAATCTAAAGGAATTGAAGCTCACAGTTTCCATTCAAAAGTTATAGGACTCTAAGGTGCTATGAGGTGTTCCTTAACATTCTACCTCCGGCTGGTAAATTTGAGGAAATTTTTCCTCACCAGTTGTAACACCAGGAGAAAAGATCCTGACAGAGGAATTAGGAGGAATCTTAGCCTCCGCAATATTGATACTTTATGGTGGATATGTGCTCAAAGAGGAGTCAAATTCTTCCTGAGGAACATGATTTCGCACTTGACCAAAATTTATTTCAGAGTTAAAGAATAGAAATAAGCATTATTAAAGAGGTGAAATTCACCATGAAAAACTAAAGTCAGAACAACTAGTCCAAACTTGATAAATGAAAGAAGATACTCCAGACATAAAGTGTGTTGGCTACAGAGGGTGGCATCCAGCGCAGACCAAATATTTAACTTTTCCCTGTCTGAAGTATGTGAGATGAGTAACAGCTGCTTGCAAGACTTTTGATCTTTGTCTTTGGTTTTACCTCTAAAGAACATTGCAGTAGAAGTCCTAAGCAGCTTGAAGTGAACTGTAGTGAGGTTGAAGATCACAGAAAGGTCTGAAGATGTAAAGATCTGCAATTTTCAGCTATATGAAATGTGGGCCTAAGTTTACTTTCATAGAAGTCAAAAAAAGGCCTTTTGTTTTTAAAAAAACACATGATCATGACAAAAACATTGTTATGGTTTGGCTGTGGCGGGTAACAAAAGCGCCACGCAGCTACCCCTACCCCCCGCCGTGGTGTGGAGGAGAATGTAAAGAAACAGGCAGAAACTGGTGGGTCGGGATAAGGGCAGTATTTCCCGCTGCCCAGCTCCCCTCCACCAGAACCCAGCACGACGGGCACATGGTATGAAATAACCTGCTCTGTTTGGCCAGCTGGGGTCTGCCCACCCAGCTGTGCCCCTTCCTGGATTCTGGTGAAAATTAACCCTGTCCTGGCCAAACCCAGGACAAACATCCACTTTGGAAAATTACCTGTTCGGAGCAAAAATGTTGTTGAAAGAAAACACAGAAAAACTGGATCCAAAAAAAAAAGGAAGAGGACTGACTGAATTAGGACTTTTGACTACATGCTCATGTGCCCAGGCAAGGTTGCAGGACTGCTAGAACAACCAGAGCACAGTGCTGTTACAATGGGACAAGTGTGCACATTTACACTACTGTATTATTGATCTTCTTTCTTTTCTTTTACTCCCTACCTTTCTTCTATTAGTCTATCAATGTTCTGTGTTCCAACATTGCTAATTTCCTATGTCCTTTGCACTTTAATTTCATGCTAAAATCAACGCTGATTATATAGAAAAAATTTGTCTGCAACAGATAGGCAAACATAAAAAAAAATAAAGAAAGAAAACATTTTGAAAAGCCTAGAGACCCTGACATGGTAGCAGTGCTCTTGTCACACATCCTTGTGGTCTCTTTACAAATTAATTTACATACATCTTCAGAATCCACTTTCTTCTTATCTTCTTCTATTTTCTTCTCTCTCCATCCATGTATATATCTTGTTTTGTCCTAAGATAAAATGTCTTCTTTCAAAAAAAAAGCACAGGAACAAAAAATTTAAATTTACTCTATTCCTTTCTTCAAAACAGGGAATCTAAAAAGACCATTTTTCCCTAAGCTTGCACAAGACAGAAATTGTATGTATGAAACCAAAGCAATATAATGAAGATGTCTTCATTTTTTATGTTTTCAATGTAATATAATAATAATTTTATACGCTCAGTATAATTTTTGCTTGATAACATATCAGAGAATGTCAGTGTTACTTGATACAGACCACTAACTACCCACAAAGCGAAGGAACTTTAGAGGCAAAGACGTGGAATAACCTCTGTAATGTTAGAATCAGTTTCACACAGAAGTTTATCAACAGATAGAGTATGACATTTTCATTAATTGAATGATCACTTGGTCAGTCTAAATCTGCTGGGGTTTATGGAAACAGCTGAGTTACAAGAAGTTGGCCTTAAGCTTAATGCAAGTCACAGCACAATGACTCTTACATTATCATTACGTCACTTCATTTACACAGTCACTCTAATCGACTTTAATAGGTTTTGGATCAGAGCAAACACACAGACTAAAAGAATGATTATACAAAAACAGAACGTTTTTATTAAACTTGCCTCAAGAATATACAATCTCACAAAAATCTCTAAATCAGCAGCTAGAGGCTTTAGGAATTTGTGGCAGCCAGCGCAGAGACATTTTGTCAGCTTCTGTTTAATTTTGAAAAGATAAGGCTTCCAGAAACTTCTTTGTGGGATGTCTTCAAACATAGAATCTGTCTCACAGACCACGCTCTGTTCACATTGACCACTAACTACTAACTAATGATCACACACTGTAGCAATCACTTTCATGAAGACATAATGTTAGGAAACTGTCTGATGACCTTTTTAAACTTTTTTTTTCTTTAGTGTGACTTATATGGAGAGAAGAAAAATAAGAGGGCTGGACTATGTGATCAGCAACAATCTATATAGACAAAGAATGGTTTTTTTGCAAATCATAGGCAATCCACAAGCCACAGTTTAAGAAACTGTTCAAGTTGATCCTGTGCTACAAACTATCGTTGCATTGCTCCATTAGAGGAAGCAGATGTAAATCACAGGAAGAGCAATGCAGTCTGTTTTGTTAAAAAAAATGTTGTAGCCCATACTGAGAATAAAAAATCACCAGTGTGTGTATTTTTGCCACAAAACACTAAACAAGAGTGCGTGTGGAAATTTAGATCTTTGTAGCCTAATTTTCAAATTAGTCTTTGCTTGTATCTGAAAGACTCTACATGTATGGACACCTGCCTGGATGCTTTTTCAGTACCAGTTCTGCAGAGGTGGCAGGACTAAATTTGCATGTCTGTCCCCATCTAAGTAGATATGTTTCATACGTGGAAATTCTAACTCCAGCAACTGTCGGTGTTAACGTTTATCTGTAGTGCAAAAAGACTCATTCTATAAATATGAAAGCAAAAATTCTAGGTGCATGAGTGAGTGCTATACTGAAATAGTCTTTCAATCATAGTTTTAATTTTTATATACTGTAGTTGTCTTTTGTCTACCCATGCAAGCATATTGTTCTTGTACTGTTAATATGTACATGAAAAAGAAAAATGTATTTGTAGAATTGACTAATTTGTACAATAAATTGGTTCTTGTTTGTTGCATTTGTACACATGACAGCAGTTGATCTTGAAACAAGCATTTCTGTTTTGTTTCTGACATAAATTTCTCGAGGCCTAGTCTGCCTGTGCAAACTCACCTAATGCCTCAGAATATATTCCTCTCTCACCCTCTGCTCCACCTTTCCCTTCTCTTTCCATAATGGTTTTCAGTCTGTCAAGGATTTTTTTCTCCTATTTCTTAAGCTGTTTTTTTTTTTTATTGGGCTCTTCAACTTCTCTGATTTTTAAAGACAAGAGAAATTAAATGAGATATATAATCAAGACAGTTTTCACTTCACTTGTTTCTCTAACAGACGTTTAAAAAGAGATTTTGATGAAGGGGAAAAACAGCTCTACTAAGTAATGATCTTTTCTATGGTAATCCACCCACAGGGGCATTTTAATATGTAAATCACGTTATTGTCTCACACATGACAATCTGATGGATTTTAGATTCCTCATTTGTTAAAGTATAATGAACAGCACTTTTGCTGTTTTTATTGATGCAATAGCACTTTGTTCACACATGAAGGTATATTTGTGCCAAGCTACATAAGGTGATACTATTAATGAATCATTCGAGAGCCAGAAAATATAAATAGTAAGGAGCTCATTTCCATAGAAATACACTCTAACCCCATGCTGGCAGCAAAGATGTACAGGGACATTTTCATGTCAGCAAGCAGGTGTCTTCTTGCCTGCCCAGGCAAAATAATCCCCTTATGAAAATATACACACATAAGTAAATATACACAAATACATACATTATCATTGTATAATGATTTGTAGAAACCCAAAAAATAAAACCAAAACCAGAAAAATCTCTATGGACTGATGAATAGGTATCAAAGCTATGACGGTAGAAACAAACTCCTCTTCTTACACACTGCTCTCCCTTAAAAACTCCATGGTATGTATAAGCAAACACAAACGGAATTAATCTAAAGAGGAGATAAAAATAAACTGGATTATATCTTAGAAAGATGCTGCAAATATACTTTGGCATGTATTTATTTGGATGGCATTTTCTTTGACCTCTGTGTCTTTTGGAGACTATGCAGTATATTCTTTTTTAAAGATGTCAACATGAAAAACACAGGTTCAAAAATTGTGTGCATGTTATATTGCAGTCTTAAAAAAAAAAGTCTATTCTCTATAAAGGGCAGAAGTCTCAATACTGCTAATACCAGCAGAAATGAAGGGGTACAGAGTCAAATCAAGTTCCTTATTGACATTATATTGTCAAACACCAGAAAACAAAACAAAACACTTCCACAAGATCATTGAAACTCTGAGACATATTTTAGAAACTTCAAGAACATTTAAAGATCATGAATAAATGTCACTTCTTTGTACCGTCACCACCTTTTCATACAGTACAACTGACCTACAAAAGATCCTATAAACAGTTTCCAAAGCCATAGCATTTCATTCAGGTTCTTATACGGGCAACTAGGATTTGTCTAGAAGCTGATGGAATGATAATTAACCACTGCTTTTGTATTTTTCACTCTTATTTTGGAAACTTAGTAGTGTAAACATTTCTGCAACAAAATTGAAAATGTGCACAGGCACTTTTCTAGACAAGTTAAAAAAGCCATAATGAATTTAACATGAAACAGGTATCCTAATAAACTAAGATTCTAAAGAATTCTAATGGGAGGCAAAAAAACATCATTCTCAGATAGATTATAATCTCTTTTGCAGTTTTGTCTTACAGCAGAAGGGAAACTACTAAACGACTGTAGAAAAACAGTGGTTTACTAACATTATGACTTTGCCATAAGTGTCAGGGAAAAGGGCACAAAATATCATTTTATTGTGCTCTTAAGCAGCATCCAGCAAAAGAGAATTGTTCGTCACAGGAGTAGTACCATACAAATGCTAAATTAAAAAAAGAAATTAACATACATCACAAGAGTCGTATAGAACATTAAATAGTAGTACTTATTTAAGATTACTATCCGCAGCTAGTAATTCTCAAATATTTCAATCTACTGCATCACCACCAAAGCTTAAATTTGCACTGGATGCCACCCTTATCCTCCAGCTGTTTATCTGAAAATGCTATGCATTTTGTATTTTAATTGCAGCTGTACATAAACTGATATGTTACAAAGAGGGAAAAAATGTCTTGCCTGGAGCAGCCAAAACTTGGCAATTGTGAATTTTTTTGTATTCTAACAGTCATTCTTCCAGGTTATTTCCTAATCACACATTGCATGGATAAGAACCACTCCACTAAATATCTTCTGTTTTACTGCAGTCTTGCATTTCTTTCTGTTTTTCCCCATGCTTTGCAATTACTGAGGTGAAGAAAGGTCTGTTTCTTAATAGATGTCATATTTTCAGTTAGGCTCCATCTAGAAAGTAAGTAGCACCAGCTGCGCTGTAAGAATCAAGTATCTCACACACAAAAAAATCCCCTACAGACTGGACTGAGTGAAATAATTATTTTTTTCTGCTCTGGGGAGCTAAGCAATTTTGGTATTGCCCTGTTCTCCAAGATACCGCAGATACAAGGAAAGACCTTAGATAATATTCATCTGAGTAAATGCAGACGTCAAGAACGTAAACTTTTATAGGTATGTCAAGGTAAGAAATCATGGCCTAGCCCCCTGCCTAGCTCCTGTTCAGCTATGTACGGATAACACCTTCTCTGGCTAGAGAGAGCTAGATGGAAGAGTCGAAAACAGAACCAAGAACTGAGATAGCAACTAACTCGTGCTCAAAGGTTTGCTCCTTGGATCACTTTTGGTGAGCAATGTAGAGTTGACTTATGACTGAGACAGACATACTTAGGTTTTTACCAATGAATGACAGTAGGTACTTCTCAGGAGTGATTAATCTCACAGGAATTTACTATTTAATGTTAATCATGCCTTGAAACACCTATTTCTCACCACTGATTACAAAGGAAGGCTACAGTAACTAGATGAGTTACAGAAAATTGCAGTGGTGACACCTGAAGTGTTAACTGTTACCTCTGTGGTCACTAGACTAAAGAAGAAAAGGTTATTTGAAGGTTCTGTTTGCTCCCATTGCTCCAGGTAAAGCTGCCATACAGACAAAAGGAGGAGGAAGTACAAATTCAAATATATTTCTCATAAAAAAAAAAAAAAGAAAAAAAAATAGTATAAATAATAGGAATACCCTGTCAAATATGTGCACAGGTTCAATTAATTTCAGAAAGAATACTGTGGTACATATATACGCAAGTTCTACATTTGATCTTTAGTCAAATGTGGTAAAGAGTCTTTTACCATAGCAGCCTTTAGAGAATGATTAATATAATCACAGAATCACAGAATCACAGAATAGTAGGGGTTGGAAGGGACCTCTGTGGGTCATCTAGTCCAACCCTCCTGCTGAAGCAGAGTCACCTACAGCAAGCTGCACAGGACCGCGTCCAGGCGGGTCTTGAATATCTCCAGAGAAGGAGACTCCACAGCCTCCCTGGGCAGCCTGTTCCAGGGCTCTGTCAC
>Ga0065711_1038166_pt1 | contig 19077 bp, 16 predicted proteins | sample Hoacrofraction12_FD_59098 | JGI IMG/M metagenome (GOLD analysis project Ga0065711, IMG submission 59098) | Hoatzin crop microbial communities from Cojedes, Venezuela - Epithelial fraction 12 v2 (version 2) | ecosystem: Host-associated > Birds > Digestive system > Esophagus > Crop | place... | reverse complement strand
AAGCCCCCCGGGGGGGGGGGTGGGGCACGGCCAGCGGCTCCCCCCGCGGGCTGATTTATCACAAGATCAAAAGATGCTGGGATGCGCCTGGAGAGGACCGGGAGGGGGGGACCCGACGGGGTGGGGGGACCAACTGGAACGGAGGGGACGTGCGGGGAAAGGGAGGGGACCCAAGAGGACGGGGAGAGGGGAGACCCGCAGGGATGGGTCCCCCCCCACGCCCCCACTCACTGCTCAGTGACGGAGCCCGTTTCCCGCTCCCCCCTCTCCGGTTCCTCCCCTGTCCCCATCTGTCCCCCTCGGAGCTCGTGTGCTTTGGCCTTTGTGTCCCAGCCTTGCTGCCGCCCCGCTCCCATCTCCTTCTGCCCCATTAACCCCCGGCACGAGTCCCGGCGACAAAGGGGCCGCAACCTGATCCCGGCTTTATTGAATCCCTATTGTTCTCCCGGCTAATTCCCCCTCGTCCTCCCTTCCCCGCCACGGGCACGGGAGGGTGGGGTGGTGGGGGGGTTGGCTGTCTCTTAATTGCTTTAAAACTAACTGCCCCACCACCGAGAAACCCGCAGCAGGTTGGGAAGGGGCCGCCTCTCCTTGGGAAATTAATGCCTTTAATTCCAAGTTTGTCCCCGGGAAAATGCTGCCCACCCTCGTCCTAGGCATGTCAGGAGGAATCGCAGGGCTTTTAAACCGGGGATTAAGGAAAGTGGTCACTTTTGACTCGGTAGGAAAAATCCCTCCATGACTGTAATGAAAGCCTGGATGATATAAGTATCTTCTGGTTCACAATAGCAATTAATATGGTAATATTCTACTATTAAAGATGCTAACACTAAGATGGAACTCGTACGCGGTTAAAACATTTAATAGAGGGGAAAATGCATTCCTTGAGCATCAGGTAACAAAGTCACACGGAGAAGGGGGTGGTGAAAGTCTCTTAAAATAACAAAGGTCTCTACATAATTTGGAGAGTCTTTTAATACTCCCTTCCTCCTGAGGAAAAGACTCGAGGTGCTTTGGGAAGCGGGTATTAGTGCCTGCTGGAGGAGGGAGCTTGTGCTGGGTGGGGAGAGATATCCTGGTGGCGGCCCCGCCCCTGCCCTGTTTGGAGACCAAATGCCACCGGGTCCACCTTCAGCGACCCCCTGGTTGGCCCATGAGGAGCCTGTGTTGGGACAAAGGCATCGAAGCATCACGGTACCCCAGAAAAACAGGGGCTGGAAGGAGCATCTGGAAGGCTCTGGTCAAATCTCTGCTCCAGGCAAGGCCAAGTTCAGAGTCAAGCACTGTCTGTGGCCCCGTGCAGTAGAGCTGAGCATCGGCCAAGAACGGAGGTCCCAGGACCCCTCTGAGCTTTCTCCTGGTGCTGCACCACGCTCACCCTGGTTTGTTTTCCCAAATGCTGCCAGTTGCTTGCATCGCTTAGGTCTACCCACGCACGCCCCCGGTTTGCCTTGCAAACACCCCAAATCGTGGTTGTATTGTGGGACACGGCAAAGCCTCTGGTTTCTGCCAAAGCAGGAGGAAAACTTCAGACCTGCTCACCTCTGCCCTGTGAACCCATTTGGTACGATCAATTTGCCGAGCAGAGGATAGATACAGTTATGCAAAAATACCTCTTAGCAGAGTTTTTTTTACGTATCAAACTATCTGAGAGAAAATTAGAAAGTACTTATTTAAACTACAGTCCACGCTTTTATTATTGTAAAAGCTTTTTCTTTTTTTTTTTTCTTTATTTTCAATTAAAACCAGTCAGGATTTAGGTTTTTGCTTTTCACTAGAATAAAAGTAATTTGCAAAGATAATAGCATTGTGGGAATGGAGGAACCTTTCAGCTGATCACTAGAAGCAGCAAATATTTACCAGCTGGCTCTGATGATGAATTGGAGACTGATGTGGAGAGCATGGTCTTCCTCCTGCCTACAGCTCTGCTGACTTCATCAACTCAGACCATCTTCATTTTACAGGTTTTTTTTCTCTAAAATGTAGCATTCCTGGGAAAAAAAGAAACTGTCTTCTGAAGATTGCACTTCTGCATAGTTCATTTAAAAGAAATTCTGCTTGGCTGAGCCCAAGGATTCGAGTAGGTCATTCAAGCTCCAGCCTGACCAGCTAGCTCAGGTTCCCTGCTCCAGGCTTCCTCCTTCCTTGTCTCTTCATATAGAAAAGCTGCATGCACAAAGCCATTCCCAGAGTAAATCCTGGGCTAAGTTCAGAGCTGAATCAAAGCTATGCATCACAGGGAGGTGTGAATTGTTGCCCTTTCACCAAAACTGGAGAAGATAGAAAGGAAAGTGGATGGAGAACAGGCCAATGAGGGGCCGATGCCAGCAGAAGAGTCGCTGCCGCATGCTAGCCTATGTTGAAGGTTACACCCCTGTGTGTGTGCTGCTGAGGATACTCCATAACCTCCACTGAATGGATCAAGTCAGATTACCAAAAGCTTCATGTTTAACTTCAGCTCACTCTGATAAAGCTGATCAAGGAGCAACCACACAAGCCAACAGCAGGCGGGTCTGCAGGGACAGTGACCCCAGGCAGCGAGGGCGAGTGTAGGCACGCACCTTCTTCAACTGGGCGATGCACGCTGGCAGCAGCCCCTTGACTCGTGTCTTTATTGCCTTTCCCACAACCTTGTTTCAAAAAAAATTTCATAGTGACATGCTCAAAATTGGCTCTGTTGCAAATAATAATGCAGTGGTGACATGGCACAGAGCAGTGGATCTAAACAGAAGAATACTAATGACCAAGAAAAAAACTGTTAACAAACCCCACCGTTTAATCCTCTTCCTTTTCCTTCATCGTCTGTTGCTCTTTTGACTGTCTCTAAAGTTCATGACATCAAGGAAAACGGGGACCCTCCAAACAGCTGCTCAGCTGCAGCCAGCACGATGGGGGCTGAGAGGTAACCTGCCCCCATGACTGTCTCCAGCTCTGCTGCTGGAGGTTTACGTGGGTAAAGATGACCCTGCGCCTTTGGGTCACCTCCCAGCCTTGTCCCCATGTCTAATGGTGGAACCCTTCTCACCATGCACTGAGGGGCTCAGCCCTGCAGGAGAGGGCTTCGTCAGTGAGCGCCACAGAAGCAACTGTAGCACAGATAAAAAAAGGAATAGGAAAAAAAAGCTACAGAAACTGAGCAGTGGATGATACTGTGAGAGGAAGAAAAAGCCTCAAACTTTAAAGGCAGTATTAAAACAGGGCATGCAGAAAGTGAAGTCAATTAGGCAAAAGAATCGTTTGCTGACGGAGGTCGCCGGGCCGAATTCCTAAAAGGATTCATGAATCGACTAAAAATACCCTTGGGATAGTTTGAGCACGGACTGAGTTACTGAAGGGCAAAGCCCCAGATGACCCAGGAGACCCTTTCCAATCCTACAGTATAAACAATGACGCTATTAACATTTGTACTAAGTACCTGCTCGGGCTCCTCGCCTGCCACCGCAGCGCTTTGGCTCCCACCCGGAGCAGGAGCAGAGGCTGCAAGCTGTGCTCTGCTCCCTATCTTAGCCCGGGGAGCATCCTTTAGGTCCCATGCAATTGCCCTGGTTTCTTCTTCCTAAAAACACTGCCATAGCCAGGGAATTACGGAAAACCCTCGTGACAATGGTAGGAGCAGCGAGAGGCCAAAAAGATCTGTTGAAAAGCCTGATGGAAACCCTGCAGAGCTGAAAAGAACAACAACGGGAAGGCTGGAGAAAATCACTGGCAGGAGGAGAGGCCCAGGGCACGGGGACCTTAATGGCCATGTAATGATGGGAGGCACTCGCAGGGCACAGGAGGATGGGGGACAACCTGGGGAATCTGCAGATGTTTATAATAATAATAGAAACAAACCCAACTACATCTGAGGGAACCAAAAAAAGCCAGAGGGAGCTTGGATACCACAGTAGGAAATGCAGCAGGATGGTGGGACCCACCGAGCTGCTCCAGGTGACCTTTGCCTTTGGGATGTGCCATCCCACTGGGGAGGAGTTATCAGACCCCGCACAGAGCAGTGGCCAGGGATTATGTGTTGTATCGACTGTGGCAGGGGAAAAGATGTTTTGTTATGAACTATTTCTCTCTCCCTTAACATCCCTGCTGGCTAGATCTGACTGAAATGACATCCCAGGGTGTCACCGCTGGGCACGGTTCTTGGGAGGTGACAGGGCACTCTTGCACCTTGTGTCAGTGTACAGGTCTGTGTTTAATGCGCAGGCAAACCTGCAGCTCTAAATCTCTAACTTGTAATTCAGGTACTGAGGATAAAAATGAAAACAAGGTGAGATAAAAACATTCTCTATCAAAACTTAATTATGCGTCCACAGGCTGAGGCTCATTATTCATCCTCCAACCTGGAAACAAATTAGTCTAATGAAGCCATGAGTTAAAATGGAGAAAGGATGTAAAGGCTGCAGAATATTTGTGTCTGTGCTCGAGTGTCAAAACCATCACTGGGCTCTGGGTGCTGCATTTGTCACCAGAATCAGACGTTTCCTACACACAGCGGCATGTCCAGGACCTGGGTCTTGCTAAGAACAGGTTACAGTTGCTCATAAGTGGGAATCCAAAGCCGTTAGAGACCGGTGAAACGTGAGGGTTCAGTGCAGGCACGGGGGGCTCATCAAAACCAGAGGTGCTCAGAGGCCATGGGTCTAAAGAACCCCAAACACCAGTGCCAGCTGCCACTGAGCCAACCCAACTCAAGGGACGTACCTAGCCCTGGCCCAAGTTCCCCGGTGGCAGCCAGCATAGCCCCATAGAGCGTTTGGCTCCAGTGACTTCTAGTAAATGTGGAACCGAATCCCAGGGGCTGGAAAGAAAAGAAACTGATAACTAACTACAGTGGGATGGCAGCTCTCTGTGGGTTTATTGCGCAAGTGTTTAAGAAGATGAAGACTATAATTAAACTGCCCAAGAACGTATAATCACAGCAAGGAAGGCCTTTTGCCCTGCTCCTTCCCTTCGGAATTTGGGCAGCAATGAAATTACACCATAGGAAAGGGACTCGATAGGCGTTTAATCCCACGCTCTCTGCTGCACCGCCCAGCACCCCTCGGTTTTGGACCAGTCACTTTGGCTGCCTATAAAAGTCACCCATAAACTATAACTCCTGGAACAAGTGGGAGAAGCTGGGGTTTGGGGATAGTTAAGGGCTTCTCCGCAGCACGCCACAGCAGGTCTGGTGATATATAGCCTGGGTCTGAGCTCTGCAGCAGAGCACAAAAGGTTCAAGCGACCTAGTAAAGACCGTGCCAGTACCAGAGAACAAGTCCCTGTAGGCCTCCGGCTGAGCCATTCTCACGGCTTTATTCTCTCGCTCCCATCCTAATGTGCTTAACTATAAATGACCCCTTTATTTTTTATATCTCCATTTCATTTTTCCCCTTCTTCCAAGGAAGCAGTAAAACGGGGAAGCCAAGAAGCAGAGCTCTTATTGTAAAGTGAGTGCTGACACAGAGCAATTCTGGAGACCTCGCAGCTCACGCTCAGGATTTGTATCATCACAAGGAGGCTTTGGGTTTCTCCTCGGAGACCCAAGCCCTGATCCCGGTCCCAGGTTCCCAGAAGAAGCCTACTGGGACCATGCGGGCAGAGGTGAGCTGCATCCGATCTGAGAGCCCGGACATTCACTGAGTGAGCTTGGCACTGTTTCCAGTTTTGTTGGGTATTTTATTCTGTGCTGTCCAAGGGTGGCAGAGGGGGGGAGATGAAGAACCCGCTGGAGCAGAGTCCCCCAGACACAGCCCCTCTGTTCTGCTCTTTGTCTCCAACGTGCAGAAGATGCTCAGCCACCCTGGGCGGAAGGACAACAGCTTGCTGTTTATTAGTATAATTTTTAAAGGTGCCTCGTTGTATTTATTTGCTGTGTGGTTAAACATTTATTATTTATATTTAATTTTCCCAGACTCAAAGGGGCATCACTAGTGGCTGAGTGTCTGCAGATTCAGTGCAGCTCCTTCACACACTTATTTATGTAACCTTGGCCTCCCCCAAGGGGCTCCCGTTTCACTATGTGCCATCGGCCTCTTAATTGGCCTCACAGATCACGCCTTCTCCTTCGGCTCACCCAGGTCCCTGCAACTCATAATTTCTGAGATATTAAATGTGGTTGAAACAAAAGAGTTCAGTGAATTAAAGCCAGGAAGTTTCCCACCCCTCCTAAACCTTCGTTCTCAATTCCCTCCCCAGGGTGGTGGCCAGACTGAGGGCAACGCAGTGGGTCTGGAGGGCTCACAGAAGGACCAGGCTGTGTCCTGGGCAGGAGCTGGACACGCTGGCTGGTGCACCAGGCCTCTGGCGAGCCTGGCTTCCCACCCAGCCGCGTCTTCTTACTAAGAGCATTTGGCGTTAATTAGACTCCAAGCAGCTGATTAACTTGCAGGGAGGTATAGAAGGTGTTTTCACTATCAGATGCTACGAGAGAGGCAGGGCTCTCTCCTTGGGACCCTTTGGCACAGCCAGTGCAGCCCCCTCGGATGGACAGTGCGTGGTGGGATGGGGCAGAGCCATCCTCTGCTTCTGAGCCACCCCAAAGCCACCTCTCCTCACTCCTCTCAAGTATTGCTGCTCTTGCCCAACTAAAGGTCTGGGTACCAAGATTGTAGGGGCAGCCAGCCTGTCTCCCCTACGAGGGCATATATTTTGGGGTCTGAAAATGCAATTTTTGGAGTTGGGGAGACCAGGAACTCCCATTGGCGTTTCCCAAGAAGTAAAACCACATCGAGGTGATGGCTTTGGATTCTCCTTTCATGAGAACATCCTCCTTCCAAGGCACCCCAAGTGCTTTAGGTGCAAAATGTGGGGGACACAAAGATGCTGCACTTCACTTCCAGCCACCAGTCATGGTGGTTCATGAACAACTCATCCAGGGGTTTCCTCCAAACACAGACAAGAAAATGCATTTACAGCTATTAAAGTTTATTTTAGGCTGTACAGATCCTGTAGCAAGGAGTTCCACGTGCCAATGATAAAGCAAGGATGTCTGGAGACCTCAGCCAAATGAGGCTTTCACCGAGGTAACTAAATCTCCAGATGAAGGGGTTGATATTCATTTTTACCCAGTTCCCAGCTGTTTGGGTTTAAAAGGCAACTTCACTCCCATAAGTAGAGCTATTTCAACATTCATGGTTTTATACCTTCTCCTTAAATATATCACAGGCTACACTTGGAGATAGAGTTTGAGAGTAAACATTGTTATGCTGGAGCTGTCATCTGTGAGTAATCACAGACCTAATTGAAGCTGGCCAGCCTATTAAATAAACATTCAGCGTAAACGAGGTAGCAAAGAAATACCCTTTCGTTTGGTAATAGTTGAAATGGTGGAAACCAGTACCTGAGGTAGGGACCATGCTGGTGGGGTTGGAGTAGCAGGAGAGTCAGCCAGCCAGGGAGGGAGCAAAATGTGCAAGCAGCTCGTAGCAGGGTGCTGCAGCTGTAGAACCAGAAAGCATCAGCACCCAGCTTTTGGAGAGAGAGCAAGGAGACAGCTTCCCCGGGGCAGGACGCTGGCCGTGGCAGGCCTGGATTTTGGGGCAAGGAGACTGCAGTCACAAGGAGTCTGGCTTTATTGTATCCAGGGAAACGTGACTTCCCACCACCTCCTGTCAATGACTGGGCTAACGCTCGCAAAATAGCCTCACAGAAATCATCCTCCCAGCATCAAATACTGCCTAATCACCCCACTGAAATGGGCAATGATACAATCTTGCAGGGTGTCTTGCATTCCCTGGGGAACCACCTAATCCTCCTTGTTGTCTGCCAGTTTTTCCTTGTCCTTGGGAATTTCACGTGTAGGAAAGGCTGTAGCTTTTGAGAGCGAGGTGCTCGCTGCTGGCAGCTCTCGCAGCTCTTCGCTGCAGTGCTGTAGGTGGCACTGAGGCACACAGGCATCCCAGGCTGTGCTCTGGGGCACGTAATGCAGAACAGGCAAATTTTCGCCCCAGCGAATCTCGCAGCATCCTGTCCCTCCTTGCCCTCTCGCCAGATGTTGCACGGATGTATGCGAGCGGCGCTGGCTCTTTGGGAGGTGATCAGAAGAGGGTGATGCACCGAAGTGACATGCTCAATTTCCCTCAAAGATGGTGCAGCCACAATAACATTTTTCCTGCTGATGGCGTCCATGTGTCTCTCCCTTTTCACTGGAGCTCTGTTACACGCCGGGATGTGGTACGAGCGTGTGTTCCCCTTCTGTTCCCTGAGCCACCCCTGCCTTTCTGGGGAGGACGAGGTGCCTGGCCTTTCGTGGTTAGTTTAAGAAAAACACTCTCCTAGTGATCAGTGCCTGTATGAAGTAGATGTATGGTTTCAATTCTGTCCTTGAGCCATGGATCATTTAATGTTGTCAACACGTATACATCCTTCTCAAACATCCCACTGAGAATTTCTAGGGACTGTAGACAGCTTAAAGCCAGCGTTACAGCAGCAGCTTCATATTTGCTTTCAGGTCCACATGCATTTTTTAATACTAAAACTTGCATAATTGCTGCTGAATTTCTAAGCAACTTCTTCAAAGGGGCAGAGGCACATTAGCAGTAGGAGTACTGGTGGTGGAGCAGGAACAAGGCCTGTTGTTGGCTTATGGTTTCCCAGCAGCTGCTCAGAGATGGTGTTTGAGGAGCCCTGAAGAAGGACTGGGTTGGGACCTCCCAGCTCGACGTGTGTTTCAGCACGTTTGCTTCCTGACCGTGGGGCATCTGGGATGCGCTTGCCAAACAGCCGCTGATGCTAGGTGCCTGCCTTAAAAGAATTCTAGCACTGTACCTATCTTACCAGGGAAGCTTGCACTGACATCCTACTTTGAAAAGCGGGCTAAGGCAGTGCCAGCTTTACTTTTTTTTCATGAGGTCTGGATGTGCCTAGAAGCACAGTGAGATGCTATCAGGAATGAAGATGACCTGGCAAGTGAAGGGTCCCTTACAGGGCTGATCAAGGCAGGGCTATAAGAGGGGAGACAACATGCTTTCTCAGGACAAGAGAAAGACCTTCTGTTCTTTCCCAGGTGGGGGAAAGGGAGTTGGAGCTGGGTGGGGGCTAGCACCTTCTGCTCTTGAGCGTTGCAGTCTGTCTGCTGCCTGAGCCATGGAGGTGGGAGATGTGCTGCTGTTCCATGGCAGTGGCACCAAGCTCTGGTTGGGATGCCCATCCCCACAGGGGTTGGTCCCCCTGGGGTAACAGGCAGTGACCACCCCAGAGAGCGGGTCACTCTCCTCTTTGTTAGCTGCCAGCTCCTCTCTTGGGTGCCTGGGGAAGAGATTGACGTGAGGTGGTGATGTCTGCTGGCTGGAGTGTGAGAACAGGAGGCTGTGGGTTTGCTGGAGAACCTGCACCAGCTGATTGCCGCTGAGAGGTATGGATGAAGCTGGGTGCCCAAAAGCTCCTTGTGCCTCTGGAAATGTAGAAGGGCTGTGGGTGATGATGGCTTCCTGGCTGTGCACCCAGCAGCAGGGCTCAGAGGTGCAGGGCTCTGCTGCAGGTGTGGGAGGTGGCTCCTTCCTTCTCCTGAGGAAGGGCATTTCTGGGGGTGACATAAACTCCAGCCGTCCTCTGGTACTGAGGGGCTGTCCCCTCTCCATCCCCCCGCCTGCCGCAGGGCCCTGTGCAGCGCCATGTCAAAGGCACCTGGTCAGCCAAACTCCATTTACTGTGTCTATGTATTTATTATATTGGAGCCCAGGGTAATTGCGTTACAACTCCGAACATTAAATATCATTTGTCTTATTCCAGTAGGTCCAAATCTTTATGAATTTTATCTGATGCTTGCTCCCTTCAATTATCTGCCATCAGAAAAAGTTTAGTGTTGCAGCAAAAATATCAATTTGCCAGAGGTTGCAATACATTTACTCTACACCTCTGTAATTTACAAACTTACATTCTATGATTAGAAAGAAAAATGGCTAATAGGGGAAATATTCATGCAAAATCGATAGTGAATAAGATGCTGCCACCTTTTGGCTTAACCTAATTCTACATCTGGGGCCAAATTCACCCCTGGTGTAACTGCTTTGCTTGGAGAGGAGCTACAGCTGCCCTGGGGCTGGCCGTGAGGGATGGAGTGGGATGGGGAAACGAAGCATGATCCTGGGGCCTCACTCCATGACCATGAGCCAGGTATGGGAAGCCGATGCTGTGGGGTTTTCAGGCTCTAGTAAGAGGAAATTTTCCATAGCTATGCTTCTGCAACAGAAATTTCCTTCTTGCACATCCAGAGCTGAAGTGGAGGTTCCCGGCAAGTTTTTCTCTCCCTCCAGCTATCCAGGAGCCTGTTCTTGGAGCTGTGTCCTGGGCACAGGGACCAGTACTGGGCTGTGGGCTTGGATCCATCCTGATGTGCTGGGAAAGAGGGTCTGGGGTCTGATGAGACTCAGCACACGGCTGAAGGTGTCTAACCACGCTTTGAACTGGTTGGACAGTTCATCTAAGCTTCTAGGCAGCCTCCACCCTGTCTGTCTACAGGATGGTTAGACAGTATGCAACACGGCGGGGCTTGCAACACTGTCAGTCTTGGTAGCTGTTGAATGTACTTATTCTTCAATTACATGTCGCTGCAATGGGCCGCGGAGTCCAAATGCTGCTGTGCTTTCAAAAGAAAACAAAAAGCATTTAATTTTTGTAGTAAATATATTTCAAAGTGCTAAGTGCTACAGAAGAGCAATTGCAAAGCTGCTCTATCTCCTTGCCCAATGACACGGGGCTTTTTCCAGCTGAATACCAGCAAGCACGTGATTAAAAGCTCTTAGGATTCTGCGGTTGTGGAATTTCCAGAACTTGCTGTTTCTCCCATGTCTTGCCCCTTTGTTTCCCCGAGTCCAGGGCAGAGTCTGAATTCGGTAATTGCCACCTGGATTTCCTTTGCTGTCTTCCCAAGGAACTTGTTTGAATAAATTGAATTGGCAAATGTATTGCTCAGCTGCAAAGTGTTGCATCAGGAATAATGTCAGTATTACCAGTCTCTCTATTCAGTGGTGAGCGCGCTGCCAGGGACAGCGAACAGAGGCAGGAGAGCTCCCTTTGCACAGCTCCCTCTGTTTCCTCTTCAGAAAGAATCGCAAGGTTTTTTTGGCTGGTTGCTCCGTGCTCTAAAGCAAGAGCAGAAGGAGTTACTCGGAGCTTCCTTGGCATGTGGGAAACTCTCTTCTGTTAGGGAATTTTCTGCTAACAGGTTCCTATGGCTTGTACTTGTGTTTCCTTCGCTAGGTGAGACCTGGGTGCAGCAGTCACCTTGTTTTCCATGGAGTAGCTGAGCAGCCACTGATGCCAATGTTAGGTCTGTGTCAGTAGAGTTCAGGGCAGTGTGGTGGGGACAGGCAGGTCCCAAGTCTGTAACCCCCAGGCAGAACAGGGCATTAAGCTGCAGGGCTTTGGTGAAGGACCCCAAGGACTGAGTTAGGCTATGGAAACTCAGCAATCAGGAGCTCAGGAGCCTCATCAAGGCACTTACCAGATGATGGGCAAGTTCTTTGGGCTGGGGACTGTCACTCACTGCGTTTCTTCTCTGCACTGCTGATCCCAAGATGGAGGTGATTTGAATGTGCCAAGACATGAAGTTTAAAGTTCTCCAGGGGTATAGGTTCACGTGAATCATCCCTACCTTGATGTGCTCAAGCTCTATGGGAGAAGCTTTCCGGCATACAAGTCCCTGCAGGGTGGGGGCACAGCCGTTGCACACTTGGGGGTCAGCACACGCCAGCCAGGCACAACCACCACCATGACACAAATGTCTCTCCCACTGCCAACAAACGACTGTGGCAGCAGGGACAGGAGCCCAGGACCTTCCTGAGGAGAGCAGTAAGCAGTGGGAGATGGCACCATAGCTCTGCAAACCTTACACCCTTGGCTGCAGGGTGACCAGATTTCTGCAGGAGATGCAGAGGGCTCTCACAGGCGAGTGGTCTTGCTGGGAGGATGCTCCATGCGACAGGGCGGTGGCACCACCTCCTCCCTCAGCTGGGTCTTACAGCAGGGAGGGCTGCCCAGTTGTTAAAAAAAAATAGCTCAGTGGGAGGATTTTGGCGATGGGGGCTGCCCAGAGCTCCAAGGCCTGCCAGGGGAGCAGGTCCTGCAGAAGCTCCTTGGCCGCAGAGGTGACCCCGCCGTGCGGGTTAGCAGTGACATGGTGCCACCTCGTGGCACGCGGCTCTGAGCATCACGCATCCTTGTCCCTGCGGGGTGGACATCTTTCCAAGGGGAGCATCACCCTGCGGGCGGTCCACCCAGGGCTGCCCGGTGCCTCCCAGGATCGTGGCTGCACCGTGGGCTGGTGAAGGCCACCAGTAAACGGGTGGTTGGGGCCGGCAGGAGAGGCGCTACTCTGCAAAACAAGGGAAATACTAAAACTGCTGTCTTACCACCTAGTCCAAGCAGCGGCTGCAAAGCAGGGTATGACCCAAGCTCATGCTGTCTGGCTCAGAGCCATTGCTTCTGGAGATGATTTCTTTAGAGCCAGCCGCCCGTCATGGGGTCCATGCGCTAAGTGGGTCTCCCCCCCGCTCAGCTATTGCCCCCCCTGGATCTATCCTTTTCCCTCTGGCTCCCAAACTCTACCAAGGCTCCCCTGTCCACCCTCCCCTGCTAACCCACAGGAGACCCGCTCATGTGCACCAGAAATGGATTTGGTCCCACTCTGTACCTACAGCATAAACCAAACCCCCCCCTTATGAGGTTCAGGTTTATTTCTTAGTGTTACAAAATGCAAAAGAAGGATGGCTCTGTTTATCTACATAAAAAAAAGAAAAATAAAGACAATGCTGAGGTTTGCCACTGCTGTTAAATCACCACCAACTGAAGTACTTAAGGATAGAGTCTCCATTTTCAGTGAAATGCTTTAATTTGAAACCAGCAATGCAATGAAGGAGGAATTGGGGTCTTGCTTCCCTTGCTGGTTGATGGTGTCATGGTAGTGCTTAGGAAATCTGCGGTTCAGTAGTCATGGACTGGGTCCTGTTGTGCCGTTTGCTGCATGGACTCAACAAAAATACAGTTGTTATCCCAGGGAAGTGTGCCACGGAGATCTCAGATCTGTTTTCTGATAGGTATCGGCAGCTGATGTTGTAAGACATTAGTGTCTGATCTGTGACCAGAAATCACCTGGTAAGGGCTTTACTTTTCCACTACTATTAGAAAGACTGTTGCAAAGTTTCCCTCCCTTTGAGACAGCCTTTTCGGAGCTACGGGCCCTCTGTACCTGTCCTGCTGCCAGCTCGGCTGCCGCCTGTGCTCTTTCCTTTTGGGTTGTGACACTCCCAAAGAGCAAAGCAAATGGCTCAGTTCTGCTGATTGTTTTGTTCCTCCTACACAGTACACAGTGATATTGAAGAAGGAAAAGCCTCTTCTTTCTAAAAGGATGCTTCTTTCTAGAGCTTCCTGCTTGGATGCTCTAGGAGGGGTTTGGAGACATAACGGGCCTCAGAGGCAGTGGGAGGTAATGGTGGGGTTTACCTCCCAAAACACCAAATCTGAGGATCTGAGGAGGTCTGAGAGCTGGGGATGAGGAGCACTTGGTCTCTTTAATTGAAGAAGTTCAGTCTACAAAGCAAAGCTGGGTTTTTTTTTTCCTTTTAGTATAACCAAAGGAGAGAGTTTAACATTCTCATACGAGCATCTATCACCAAAAATTACCCAGCAGAGGAGGCCCCTTCCAGTTTACTTTGTCATTTAGGAATGGGTTTTTAAACAAGAGCCTCTTCTATCAAAGAAGCGAGCTCACGCTGGTGTAATGGTACCTGTGTAAATCCGGCAGCGTAACAGTGGCTGCGGCGATGAGCCCTTAGGCGCTTTGCAAGGACTTGCCAAGGAGCCTAAGGGCTGACACACACTTGAAATTCAACGGGATTTAGGTGCCTAAATGCATTAGACTGCTTGGAAAATCCCAGACATTGAAGTTAAAGTAGGCACTAACAAAAAATGACTAAAAAAAAAAAAAAAAATAAATAAAAGTCAGCCTAACGCTGCTGTGAAGGCAGCTTTTGTGCTCTGCTTTTGCACCTGAAACAAGGTAGTGGGAGGTGGCCACTGAAGGCAACCGAGAGGCTCCACCAGTGTGAGGGTTCAGAAGAGCTCCATCCCTGATGTCTCCCACCCCGACAGGAACTGCAGGATGGCCCCATTTCCAAACCAATGGGTGTCTGCTAGTGTGGGAATGATCCAGGGCACTTGGCTGGAGACATCCGCCTTGTGAAAGTGCATGAGGAAAACATTAAAAATGTCTTTTTTTGCGTTGAGAAGAATCTTAGGACATTAAAAGTTGGAGAACTCATCTTCATTATTTCTCTTTAAAGTTACTGATGATTTGAGAATGGCTCTGCTCATATTTCTCTTTTATTTGCTATCTCCCCAGGCTAAAGTGTTGTCTATTTATCTTACAGATTAGGTTACTTTTTATGGGGTTCTCACTATTATATTTTACCTCTAACTTTGTTAGTTTGTGTTTGATATTAAATTATGTTGAATAAAATGGGAAGCTCAAGGACATTTTTCAGCTGCATCTTGAAATGAAATTCTTAATCCTGTTTCTGGGTCTGCCCCTGCAGCCCAGCCCACAGGGACAGGATCGGGGACATAAGAAGGGCAGCAGAGGAGTGTTTGTATCAACTATGGGCGTTGCAGGGTGAAGCTGCAGGAGAATCGTGCCTGTAAAACCAGTCGGTTCATGTGCAGTGAATTTGGAGGCACCTCTTTAGAAATGGGTTCTAATAATATTGACATCATCGCAAGATAAGATCCAGGACTAGTTAAATCACAGCCTCACAACTCAGTGCTCCTTTGGGGATTAGGAGAAGTCACTGAGCTGTCACTCTAACGCTGATCATGGGCTCGTTTAACTATGTCATCCCATAAGACAGCCCTTTCAATTATGTCAACCTGTCTGCTCTCCCTAGACTCTAATTTTAGAGCAGCAGTAGCTAATATTCTTGGAAAACTGATCCGCCTCCACAGATCTCTCCTCTCTGTCTGCTGCTGTTAACGGAGTATCCTGTGGGGAGATCGGACTGCTTTACTTCCCCTCCTGTAATAAACCTAATAAAAATAGGTACCATTAGGTTCCTTTGTGTGTGGTCTCTTTTAAAACACTTATCTGAGCTATGTAATGGAGATGTCATGTCTCCTACACAGAGGGATCTGGCAGCACCATAGGGTCATTGCAATAAAAATAAAATTCAGTTTTAAAAGCCTAGTACTTTTGAGTACATTTGAAAATGATGAGCTGAAAAGCAGGATGATGGGATTGGAGTTCAGAGACCTGGAAGAGGCAAAGGTGAGCTGGCATCACCCCAATGTAGATGCTGCAGCGGTGGCTCCACAGCTGGAGCAGCAAGCGGAACGCTCCTGGAGGGTGCAGGAGGACCATGGGTGATGGGGTGGCCCTGGGGACTTAGAGTGCATCTGCTGGACAGTGCTGGGAGGAGTTTGGGGCACAAAAGGCAGAGCGGAGGTGCGTGGACCAGGCTGTCTTGGCCAGTGGTATCTTTGTGCTGTGCTGCTCGTCATAACATGCCTCAGCGGGAAGGGGACAGACCTTGCCTGGAGAGATAGGATGGAGCTGGCCATGGCCCCAGCTCCCCATCCATGGCTGTGTGCATAGCTGGCAGCAGTGTGGGATAGCTGTCCCACTTCCGTCCTCGCATGTCCCCCTGACCTCACATGTTGGCAGCACTGGAGGAAATGAAGCCACTCTTGGGCTGTCCCGTTAGGGTTTTCCATCATGTCAGCCATGGTATTCAGAAGCAGCAAGGACTTTCTCCAGACATCCAATTGGGGCTGCCATGACAGAGGGGACCGGGAAGCTGCTTGAAGATCTTCTCTTTCTCTTCTAGGCAGCATGACAGTCCCTTCAGCTGCGTTGAGCCTCCCTGCACCATTGCTCCTCTTTACTTCCCCTCTGCCAGGCTGGACTGACTGTGCTGGAGGACAGTGCTGTGCCGGTCTGAGGCTGTCAGAAGCTTTCCCGTGTTCTTCAGAATAATGAGTCTTGGGAGCCCTGTTTGAAGGAGCAAAACTCTGTGAAGCTGAGGAAGGCTGTGAGCTTCTTCAGAGGTGTTTTATTCCCCCTTTAGGATGCAATGTGGGTCCTACGGCAGACTGTGCTGCTGAGGTGGGGTGGATGGTGGTGTTTAACCTCCCACAGAGCCACCAAGAGGCAATCCCAGGGGAGAGGAAGGGAAGGACAAGGAGCAGAACCACAAGACAAAGGAAAAAGCAATATCCCTCCTCTCCCAAAAACCAGAGAAGGAGTAAAAGAGATGGAGGGAAAAACATGGAGGCAGAGAGACCATGCGGACAAAGGAGTGAGGTGACCCCATCCATCCCACCCAGCATCACCACTGGTGGCAAAGGCCAGGCCTTCCCTTTGCAGACCAGGTTATAGAAAACCCACACGCTGCAGGCTGCCGGGGCAGGGTACCTCCCTCAGACTCCAGCAAGTTAGTTACACGTAGCTTTCCTTCCATAAATCCATGTTGGCTGCCCCTAATCAAATTCTGCTTCTCAAGCAATTTCTCTTGCTAATTCCTCCCGAATCAGTTCTAACCCACCTATCCCCCTTGTCGCTAAGCTAGCCAGCCTCTAATCGCACGCTGTGCTGTGTGATCCTTTCACGAGTGATACAGGGTTCGGCACTTTCCCCTGGTTCTCAGCAGCCTAACCTGTCAGGAGCAACCTTCTAAAAATATCACTAAAGACCTCAGCTAATTTCTAATCCTCGTTTCTATTAAGACGGCTGCCTGTACTATGTGGGTTTCTAGACTTGGGATTTACAGTCTTCCTTAAGAGCGACTAATCTGCGCAGAGCCAATTCTGTTGTTACCCGTAGGCAAACTCCTCCCTTCCCCACCATAAAACACGTCCCTTTGGCAGCAGCTCTCCAGTCTGCAGGGCAGCATCTGCCAGCCAGTGAGGACACCAGTCTCTCCCTCCACACCTAGCTCACCCCACCGCTTCTCAGCAAGCCTTCCCGGGGAGATCTCTGGGGTTCTGGTCCTCTTGGGTGCTGGGTGGGTGCTTTGTATGAAAAAAATCAGGGAATTACAGGAAGCAGTTCTGCGTCTAATAGAAGTTTGAACTGAATGACCTAGAAGGTCTCTTCTCACCCCAGTCTCCAAAGTCTATGTGTCTTTAACCATGCCGGGCAGAGGGGCAGGACTTGCTCCACTTAGCACAGCATTGCCTTTCCCACTGCTCCCAGACCTGAGCTGGGATCTCCCTGTGGGGCAACGTCACATCCCCAGGGTGTCCCCAGGGTGGGTTGTGGTGCTCCCAGCACGGACATGGCACGGCTCTCTGAGAAGACCCCATGCAGCAAGCACAGCAGCGGAGAAGATGAAATTTGAGTTTGCCCTTCGCAAACCAAAGACCGGTGGTGGACTGCAGTGCTCTGCAATCGCAGTTCTTCTTTGGAGGAAGGGCTTTAAACGAGGATCTTTGGTAATTTTATGGGTCCAGGTGGGAAAATCAATACGCTTGGGAAGGCTTGGGAAGAGCGCCTGGCTGATGATGTGGTGTCATTCAATCCAGCAGGATTGTGCTGCTGGGCAGACCATAACACTGGTGTGGCCGGCTGTAAGCTGGCATGCACAGCGGGAGTCACGCGAACGCTGTGTGGCAGGGTGACGTGGAAGACAGATGAGTGGCACGTGCTATGCCCAGTCACTGCCGGCCTTCCTAAAGCTCCTCTTCCCTCTCATAGCTCCACTCAGCATCTGAGTCATGTGCTACAGGGGAAAGTCAGGTGTTTTCCGGGGAGAGCGAGGCAGAACAGCATTTTTTCATTTCTCAATCTGTAACAAACGTCACTAAATCAACAGCCCTCACCTCCTCCGTGTGAGGGCAGTAGCATTACACACAGTCAAAGATCAACATTTCTAAACTACACCTTGATCTTGTGGTGCCTCATTAAAGTAAGCCAAGCATTTAAAGACAGAGACCAACTGGGTAACTTTTTATCCAGTTGACTTCTGCAAACCCACAGCTGCTGCTGAGGCTTGTCCACTCAAACCAGTGAGCACAGTCCACTCAAACCAGTTGCAGTCCACTGAGCCTTGTCCACCCAAACCAGCTGGCATATGCCAAAGTCCTGCAGCAGGGCCCTGAGTATCACCCTGCTGTGATGCAGACACCCTCTCTCACCGAACTCTCTGCATTTATTTTAAAGTTTGGACATAACATGAGTGAATCATCATGACCCAGAGGGCTGCAGCAGCCTACGCACTGGTGAAAAGCCTACATCCAGGTGGAGACCAGTGACGAGTGGTGTGCCTCAGGGGTTGCTACTGGGGCCGGTGCTGTTCAATATCTTTGTCGGCGACATGGACAGTGGCACTGAGTGCACCCTCAGCAAGTTTGCCGACGACACCAAGCTGTATGGTGTGGTTGACACGCTGCAGGGAAGGGATGCCATTCAGAGGGACCTTGACAGGCTGCAGAGGTGGGCCTGCAGGAACCGCATGAAGCAACAAGGCCAAGTGCAAGGTGCTGCACGTAGGTTGGGGTAATCCCAAACACAAGTACAGGCTGAGCAGAGAGTGGCTTGAGAGCAGCACTGAGGAGAAGGACTTGGGGGTACCGGTGGATGAGAAGATCAACGTGAGCCAGCAATGTGCACCTGCAGCCCAAAAATCCAACCGTATCCTGGGACGCATCAAGAGAAGCATGGCCAGCAGGGTGAGGGAGGGGATTCTGCCCCTTTGCTCTTGTGAGACCCCACCTGGAGTCCTGCATCCAGCTCTGGAGCCCCCAACATAAGAAGGACAGGGATGTGTTGGAGCAGGTCCAGAGGAGGGCCATGAAGATGATCCGAGGGCTGCAGTACCTCTCCTATGAGGACAGGCTAAGAGAGTTGGGACTGTTCAGCCTGGAGAAGAGAAGGCTCCGGGGTGACCTCAGAGCAGCCTTCCAGTACCTGAAGTGGCCTACAGGAAGGATGGAGAGGGGCTTTTCACAAGGGTGTGTAGTGATAGGACAAGGGGGAACGGCTGTAAACTAAAAGAGAGCAGGTTTAGATTAGAGATTAGGAAGAAATTCTTCCCCATGAGGGTGGTGAAACACTGGCCCAGGTTGCCCAGAGAAGCTGTGGCTGCCCCCTCCCTGGCAGTGTTCAAGGCCAGG
>Ga0065711_1038165_pt1 | contig 19078 bp, 9 predicted proteins | sample Hoacrofraction12_FD_59098 | JGI IMG/M metagenome (GOLD analysis project Ga0065711, IMG submission 59098) | Hoatzin crop microbial communities from Cojedes, Venezuela - Epithelial fraction 12 v2 (version 2) | ecosystem: Host-associated > Birds > Digestive system > Esophagus > Crop | place... | reverse complement strand
GAAGGGTGGGTGTCAGGAGGATGGGGCCAGACTCTTTTCAGTGGTGCCCAGTGACAGGACAAGGGGCAATGGGCACAAACTGAAGCACAGGTAGTTCCGTCTGAACATGAGGAAGAACTTCTTCCCTCTGGGGCTGACAGAGACCTGGAACAGGCTGCCCAGGGAGGTTGTGGAATCTCCTTCTCTGCAGATATTCAAGACCTGCCTGGACGCGGTCCTGTGCAGCCTGCTGTAGGAGACCCTGCTTTGGCAGGAGGGCTGGACTAGATGACACACAGAGGTCCCTTCCAACCCCTACCATTCTGTGATTCTGTGATTCAGAGTAATGAGATAAAGGGAAAGGAGGGCCTTCACAATGTCTGTTTCCTATTGTTAACTCAGGAACTGAGTTTTTCAGTTCCAAAGGAGTTCTGTCAGGCTCCTTGGACAAAGATAAACAGCTGGAGGAAGTCTCCTAGGAGAGGAGAGTAGTGGTAAACTAGAGGCTTTGTGAGGGCTTTAACAGCAGAGTAGAAGAGGCCAGGAAAAAAATACTTAAAGAAGAAATTTGATTCTCATTGTCTAAAGCACAGGGAGATTTTTTGATTCAAGTATGCATTAATAGTAATAATTACTATTTATAATGAAAGCTTCAAGTGCTTAAGAGCTTTTTCTTTAATAATTAAAAAATAATATCTTCAAAAAATAATTTAGCAAGAGATTAATCTGTGATGTTCACATTACAAGCTAATCGCTTTAGTCATTATCTTGTTTTCTGAACAATTGAGTTATTTCATTTAATAATAATCTTTCAAGCATGGTCAATACTTTTGTTTTGTCACATTGGATAAACTATGTTCTATTGAGGTAAAGATCTGCCAACTGAAAAATTCAATAGCTCAGCCTTGGTATGATAGACCATAATGTGCATTAGAAGAACCATTATCGTTCACTATGTCAATGGCACTGACATTGATCTGACAGTTTATGACACTTCACATTAAGCTGGCTACATTTAGTAATATTATACTTAAAAAAAAAAAAAAAGAAAAAAACCCCCATATTTAATACTTGTATGATGGTCAAAAGAGCTGTCTAATCACCGGCACATCTCAGAAATTTGCAGTTCTACACACAGAAAAAAAAATAAATACCAAAAACTCAAGAAGTTCGTTAAGATAGTTACTGTATTTATATAACAGGATTTATATTGTGATAAGGAAAATTCCTTCCACTCTGAATGAATGAAGTATTCACTAAAGCCTGATATTCATCCACAGGAATTCATCGTCATCAATGCTTTCACGGGAAAGTGTAACTACAAATCATAGTCACAGAGTCACAGAGCCATCCAGACTGGAAGGGTCCTCTGCAGAGCTCCTGTGAAGCCTCCTGCTCGATGAAGGGTGAGCACTGCATTCGGACCAGGGTGATCAGGTCTGCTTCCAGTCAGATCCTGAAGATGTCCTAAGATGGAGAGTCTAAAATCTCTGTGGGCAACATGATCTATTGCTTAATTATCCTAAATTTCCCTGCCACCTTCTATCCACTAGGAAACTCTCTCACTTCAGACTGACCAATGCCTGTTGTGGTCCCACAGTGCACGTCAGTACAGAGCCTGCCTTTGTCCTCTTGACAAGATTCTTGCAGGTATGGGTAGGTTGCTGATGAGTTTTTTCCTCCATACCTCCACACAACAAAGCCCTCTGTGCTCTACGTTGATTCAGCCCCAGCCCCTCATTTTTTCTTTCCAGGGGCAGTGATCCAGCCCCCAACCATCTTGGTGACTTCCAATGGGTTTGATCTGGTTTATGAATACTTTTCTTAGACAGAGTGCAGTATTCTAGATGCCAGCTGCTTGAGTAGTAGAGAATAATCTTCTCCAATGGCTCCTGGCCTGCGCCCTGTTCACTCTGCCTTTGGAGTTACCAGAATTCATTACTGCCTGGGTGTAAAACTGCCCCCTGCTCAGCTCACTGCCCACCTAAGGCCAAGATCTTCTCCCCAGATGCTCCTAGCCCCACCAGCATTTCTGCTGTGGTCTGCCTGCCGTGGGCAGGACTGTCCTTTGCTCCTGCCCCAATTGCATGGTGCTCCTGTCGGTCGCTTCGTCTCAACAGACCCAGTCACTCTAGATGGAGGCTTTCCCTCGCACACATCGACTGACTCACCCACACTTGGTATCATCTGCTGAGTGAATGCATACCACACCTCTTCCTATAGATCGCTGACAAAGTTATTAAACACGAGAAGTCCCATGATGGGTGCTGAGGACCTCTACTTGTAACCAGCCTTCAAGCAGAATGTGAACAATTAAGCACTGTCTTTCAGCATGATGATCCAGACAGTTTTTTTCGGCCATACTGTAGTGACTATAAAGATGTTGCGGGAGATCATACTGAAAATCTTGCCAAAGACAAGATAGGTGACATCCACTGTTCTCCCCATATCTACGGATCAAGTAATTTCATCATGGAAGTAAATCAGGCTGGTCAGATGGACATTCACAATCATGTTCTTCACATGCCCAGACATGACTTCAAAGGGTCTTGCAACATGATTTTCCCAGGAACTGAAGTAATGGTCAAATATTGTAGAGTTCCCCAATTGTTCATCTTGACATTCTTGAAGACTGTGCAATATTTGTCTTTCTCTGGTGAGTGGAGACTTCCTCCAGCCTCTGTGACCTCTCAAAGAGATTTCTCACAAGCTCTTTCAGCACCCTACATGCATCTCACCTCATCTCATGGACTTGCAAGTGTTGAGATTGCTTGAGACATCAATGATTCAAAATTTCCTACTCCCAGTAATTTCCTTTCTCCTTAAAAACCCTCTAGGCACAAAGGTCTGTGAGACTCTCATAAAGACTCAAAGAAGCAAAAGATGGATTATCTCACCTTTATCTGCATTCACTGCCACTACGTCACCTACCTATTTAACAACGCACACACAATTTTCTCATTAATTCTTTTACTATTAAGCTACTGGCAGGAGTCCGTCTAGTTGTTCAGGATGTCTGTTTCAATCTCTGGCTCTAGCTGAGCTTTAGCTCCATTAACACCACCCTTGCTTGCCCAGGATGTTTCTAAATTCTGTCTTTGTATCCCGTCCCTGCTTCAGCCTCCTATTTATTGTTTTTTTGCACTGCAGCTCTCTCATAAATTTTGTGCTTAGCCAAAATTATCTTCTGACATGTCACTCTTGTTCATGAGAATCAAGATGGACTGTTCTTGTACTTGCAAGAAGTTGTCCTTTAGGACCTGACAGCTCCCTTGAGCTCTTTCGCAATGAACAAGGTCTGCTGTCTTAAAGTCCAGGGTCTCTACTCTGCTACCCACTTTCCTCACTACCCTCGGGATTTTAAACTCCTCTGTTTCTTATCCACTGTATCACATGGTGCCATTGGTTATCCCATCCTTGACCAGTTTTTTTTCATTCCTAAACAGCAGATCCAAGAGCACATCAGCTCAGTTGAACCACCTCACATAATTGTTACGAAGCTGTCCCCTGAAACCCTCATCAAACTCTTGGACTGCTTGTGACCCACCCTTCCAGGAGATGTCAGGAACATTAAAGCTTCCCATGAGAACCAGTCTTCATCAAATAGCGAAAAGAAGATCTGCTCCACTTCCTCACTGTGGTCACTCTGTCACCCTTACCACATACCACCCTCTCATCCTGACTCATCCAGGCACTTGCCCACTCACTGGCAGAGCTCAACACCTCTAAGCTGCTGTTGCGTTAATTTGGCAGAAAATAAACCCCCTTGTATTCTAACTCTTCTCACCGGAGTGAGAGGCTAGGTGCGGCTAGGTTTAAATTCTGAGTGATGTCCAATTTGCCACTACCAGTCCAGTCGCGTTTAATACGTATATTAAACTACCACTATTCTGGATACACTAATAGCAGTCTGCATCTTCAGTCCAGTCGTGCTCACAAACTAGCACGGCCATGTTTGGTCGTGTTCAGTAAGAAACTGTGACAAATCTGCTACTTACACAGTGCAGTTTTATTTGTGCAACAGGTATATAGGTTTTTTGAATTGCCGGTGATAGTGACTGTCTGCAAGAAAGCACGTGCAAATATAAGACACATGAAAAGATTATAAATAATATAGCCTGGCTATAAACATTAGGGAGCAAATATTTCCGAGGAAAGCGCTTAGTTTAAGTCTCACCCAAGGCATCCTGAGGAGGGGGAGAAGCAAGCCTCAGCCCATCGGCCAATCCCGGTTGTTGGAGGCAGTCTGAGGTGGAGCTCCCTTGACTTGCTCACATTGTTATCTTCTTTTCCTCCGAAAATCTATGGTGTTATCTTCTTCTCTGAAAATCCCCTATTTCCCTGGCTATTTTTATATCCTTTCTACCTTTAAGCTGGAGTTTGAGTGACTGTAGTCATACATACCTTTTATCATGATTGATTGGTGTAAAATTTTCTCACTTCATATTTAAAGGTATGGTTTACGAAAAATCAAGAGCGCAGGCTTGAAGCGGGGTGGTCACACCTCGGAGGCGGGTAGCCTTCGGGATGGAGGTGTGTTTTGGTATTAAAATGATATTAAAATGAGCAAAGTTCACGAGAAGATAGCACTTCAGAAAGGTTTCAAAAACCTGTTGGCTCAGGGGGTCAGATGAGCTGCTTATCAGTTCTAGAGAACCATTTCTTCCCACTGTATCATCACGGAGCATGACCACGGAATCTTCACTCCGCTCCATCCTCTATGGTACATTGCAGGGAGTTGCTGTGTTAGGGGATTCCTCACACGCCTGCTGCAACTGTGTCCCATTCTCAGAGCTCCTTTTGATTTCATGCTTTTCCTCAATGGGTGAACACTGCTATGTTTTCATATAAACCTTAATTTTCAGATGTAAAACCCTAATTTTACTAATGATTCCACAGCTGCTCCTCCAGACAAAGGACAGACCCCTTCTTCCCCTTCCTTCTAAGAGGGTCTGTATGTGTCTGTCACAAAACAGCACCCTCATGAACAGTACCCCCAACACATCTCTTACTCCGGCAGTGATACAGCTCTGCACCTACACTTAGACTTCTGTCTACCATTGCTTGTCACCTGGGCTGCACAGACTTGTGCATGAGCATTGATATGGCCTTTCCTTTGACCTGTTCTATGCCTCCTAAGTAGTCTCTTATTTCCATCACTTTGCCCATGTACTTAACACATTGACCTCCATCTCTTCACCATCTCTTTGTTTAAAGCCCACTTCACCAGGCTGGCAAAATTACTGGAAAAGATAACAAAAATCAAAAAAGGAAATCTCACAATACTTCTGTGGATGTGCACTGCTGTATATTGCTCAAAAAAATCCTTCATATTTCCATTCAGTGCAGAATATAAAGTAACACTTGAAAGAAAGTAATCTAATAGGTTTTGTGGCACTTTTCTAGCAGAGGTCAGCTGCACGTCTTTTTTGTTCGTAAACAGAAATAATATCAAAGGAAGAACATGGGAGAAAACCTGTAATGTATTTTGGAAGACCTCTAACTCGACACACAAACATAACTATAAAATTGTAAACCTGACTTCAGATAGCTCTTTGGAAAGGCTTTCAGTAGAATACAGGGACTGTGAATTAGCAATATTTTTAAGGTTTATCAGTAAATAATATGTTACTCTGTTTCTTAAAATGTTGAACAATTCTGTAATGTATGAGCACACATACACATACATACACGCTGGTTTGTATAAAAGAGAATTAGTGTATGGTGTGTCAGGAAATAAATTGAATCATGACTTCTAGGCCATTCCATGACTATTTCTTTGCAAGTTGTGCAATGATCTGGCTTAATGAAGGTTCATTTCCCTGTATATTCTTCAAGTTTTTTATTCTTTTTCTCATAACTTTTCTTTTGTTTTCTGAACAATCTATTAATTACTCAGCAAAAACAAACAGGACATTATTAACTGGATGCGTCTTGCAAGAGGACTTCAGGAATGTTGAATAGTGGCTGTACCTCAGCTACATCTACAGCTGGCAACACACAGCTTTAGTCAACCCAACAAGATGCATGTGCAACTCCATCACAGATTTTTCTTTTCTGTTAAATTAAGGCCTTAGAATTATACTGAATGTGGACCTTTTCTTTGTGATTTATTTTGCTAGCTTGAACTGGCAGTGCCATAAATTGCATGTTTTGGTGGGCAATTTGAAACACACTACAACCACAACATAAGTCTGGAAAGTACTATACAGTGTTTAAGTGCAGAAGGCAGTATTATCACAATTTGATCAAATCTAAATTATACAATGCTTAAATTTTTTTTCAGTAATTCATGCATTAAAAGTATAAGTATAGTACAATATATGACACATTATAGAACGGCAAGCATCCTTGTTTAAAGACGTAATTTAACAGAAAATCTATCAAAACTTTGAAGTCAAATTAATTCATAACTGGGTACTTGACAGAATTTCAAAAACCATGGTAAGGAAGTTGAAGGTACATGCATATGCACTAGGCTGCACAGACCAGGAATGATAGTGAACTCCAGTACAGATTGTAGTAGTTAATGAAACAGATGTACTGTGATTACAGAAAATAAATATGCACAGATTCATCAAGAACAACTTGTACTGTAGATATCCTAGAAAAAGATGTCTTCAAGTTGCTTAGTCACCATCTCTACATAATTAAATTTATCATGGAATGATCTAGGGTTCAGAGGGGAACAGGCCATCCCCTGAAACACAGGCTATGAGTACATTTGCAAATTGGTCAGTAGTCTCAGAGCAATTCCTTCAAGACAGATGCAGCTTCTTGGTTAGGGAGAGTGTAGTTGTTTCCAGTTTGGAAAAGAAAGTAGAAAGAAAGAGAAACATGAGAAAAAATTTATTAACTTGAATAACTTTTCTTTTGTCAGATAACAGTGTAATATCCTGAAAGTTGCACCGACAGCCTCTGATACCTTATATAGCTGCACAGGCAGTGAAGGATGAGAGGCAAGTACCGAACAGTCCTCTTGTGTTCCCAGAGGCAGACCTTTCAGAGTAAGTTAGTTAAGTGTTTACATGGGTGGCTAACAATACTTCACATATCCAGGCTACTTCTCCGCTTTACCACTGTACTCATCTCCTCCAGCAGCATGAGTTTTGTACAGTTCTTCAGGCTCCCTCTTCAGTGATACTATGCATATTCTTCTGAATAAAACTGGATATTCCTCTGTGAAGGGTCTAGAGTTTTATTTAATTCCACAATAAGGCAGAAAGCTATACAGCTTGGTTATACTACGCAATTGACATAAGGTGGTATAAAAAGCTTTTGCCATATACTAGTTCCCATTTCTGTTTGTTTTTGCTTGTAGTCCCCAGTTCTGGTTCTGTATAACATCTGTGTAACTACGTAGCAGTCTTGATGTAGAAATTCTGTTTGTAAGTTTGAATTTCTACATAGTCTGCAGAATTCACAAAAATCAGCAAGTTCAAAACTTATTTTTCTTCAGAGTTTAGACTAGGAAGTGGGTTGATCTGTCAGCAGCATACATGTGTACCACGATACCCTTGCTGATACTTTCATAAAGCAACCAAGTTATGTACTTGCCACAAATATATGAAATCAGCAACAGTGTATGTTTGAATAGTGGCCCAACTGCTGTCGTAGACAGATATGATAGCTTCATACATATAACTACAGAATTCAGCATGACGAAGTGTCAAAAACTTGTTAAGTGATAATACTGACTTCAAAACACTGGCCATGTGTTTTCAGGGATCCTTCTGCCACACTGAGGAATACTGGGCAGAACAGTTGCATGGTCTTGCTAGTTTCCATGCTGTTTTTAGGACAGTTGATAACATATTGTACTGTAGTCATCGCAAAAATTGCCTCCCTCCCACATTCCTGCTTTGTTTGTATCAGTAGTATGAACTCTTGCATTGTTCTAATAAAATGCCTTAATGTATTACTTCTCAGTATATGCTGCCACCAAGATCTTAACACAACCAACCCCTATTCTGTGTTTTCCAGAACAGATAGAGTGATTTTTACCTTGCTATGGTAAGCAAGAGATTTTCAGAGTAATTCAACAATAATTTAGTGTTGGACTCCAACCCCTGGAAACTATTGCATCTAGATGTCGCCATCATCTGAGATGGTTGTGAAAAGTCATTAGAGAACCAGGCAGCTAAAATAATCATGGTGTTTAATATATTTTATCATAAATGTATAAGCGGAGGTGTGTGGTTTTTTTCGAAGCAAGACTGTTTAAGCCCCTTTGGGATTTCAGTGATTTAGGAAGAATTTTGCATTCCTGTTATTTTAGGACATGAATATTTGCCTAGGCAGGAGAAAAACTAGTATAAGCAGGTGCTACATATTTTTATTAATGGCTAAAATCTATGTCAAGCATGTCATTAGTTACCTGACACCTAAGCTGCTAGAGTCTAAACTGACCTCAGAAACTGGGCATAAGTGTCCTAAGAACCAGAATACCAGCAAGGCAAATGGAGCAACACTGCAATTGTGTTGTCATTTTTCAGCTTCTTTATAAGGAATTTTGACATTTCAAAAAGAATATTCAGATAAAGGCAAGTTGAAATTGTATTTCATCCTTTTTTCTATTCACCTCTGCATTCCTGTTCCTAATTGTTCTGCACTTTCACATGTTGTCTAAGAGTAATTATTATTTGCAAAACTAACTAAAGCTCAGTAAAATTACCTCTTTCCAGCTTCTCGGACTACTTGATTTCTAGTAATTGGCTTCATAGTATTTTAAGAATTATTAACAATGTTACATTCTTGTGAGTTGCATCTTAACACTCTTCTTCTTGAGTTACATGCTGAGAACAGCATTGAAGTTCAGCCATAATCTTCCATGTAAAGTTCCAGTTCATTTCAATTGGGAAATGAGGTCTGCACAGGAGGGACTGATTGAGAGCAGCACCTCTGGAGTATCGGCAAAATTAGATAAAAGTTTGGCCAAATGGCCTGTCCAATAAAGGACCACCACAGAAAATTGTAAGTGTGGAACTGAGGTGCTTTAGGCAATCTAAACTAACATGACTTCACATGGCTTTCATGCCAAATTCTCTTACACTTCACATAAGTACATGTTTCCCGTGAAGGCAAACCAGGGGAGATCCACCTTTCTTCAGACAAGTCTACTCAGGTGTCTCTCATCATCAAGGTATTCCTATCTCCAAAGCCCTCATCTCTTCTTAATTCACTTCTGTCATCCAAGAACATCTGAGGTTTGCTACAGGGCGCAAATGTTGTCTTATGGAAAAGCCATTTTAGTCTTTCTGGTTGACAACTATTATAATCTGATACCCTGCCTTCACTGATGGTGAGGAAGGTCTTGCTGCCAGTGTCACAGCCATGCAACTCTGATTGTGAGAACTATTCCAGGTGTTTTGCAGTCTGGTTAAGTTCTTTGCATCCAATGAAAGAGTAAAAGGACTTCTCCTGTTAGACTGTGTGGGGATTATTGCTTGATATGAAGGTGGAATTGCTTTTTTTTTGCATAGATAGAAAGAATCTCTGCTTAAGAATAACGTTTGCTGCAGGATTTACAGTTCACAAACAGGATTGGCCACCATTCCAGACTCTATTTGTTATTATCAGGCAGTGCAGTCCAAGGAAAGAAACTCACAGCTTTCAAACAATCCTTCTACGTGGATGCTAATAAGCTCTGGCTGCAGTCTGTTCCCTGATTCTTAAGCCTCTTTTTCCTCCAGTCATGAATGCCTGATGTGTGACTCAGCATGGGAAGCTGTAGGCTGCTGCTGAGGAAACAGGATTGTATTTGCTGGTGAACAAAGTCTGTTAGCTCCTGGACGATTTTGGCTGAACACTGGGGCCATGAAATTATATAGAGGAAATGGTATGGATATCTCCATGGTAATTATTAGAGTCATTTCATGACACAAACTTCTGATACCTCCACTGGATTATATCTAGATGAAAATGACTCTAGGAAGATACAAACTGAGGCATAATTTCTTGACCAAGTACCAAATATATGTATTTTACCACATCTGTTCCTTTGGAAATTGTGGAGTCCGGGCTGGATGAGAGGGGACATAGTTTGGTGCGTTGAGCAATCCAGGTTCCGATCCGGAAGTGAGCCTTGGGAGCGGCTGACACGGAACCCTGCTGGGAAGGCAGAGCGACGAGCTCGGGACACTGGAGCAGGGGGAACATCACTGTTTCCTGCCACACTGTGACTTCCTTCCTGCCACGTTGTTTTTTCCTGCCACAGTACTGCTTTCACTTCAAGATGCAGCTCTGCACCAATCACAAAGAGTTGCAGTAGTTTTGCCTATGTATGGGTTGGGGTTTAACCATTCAGATGCTGTAGTAGTTTTGCTATATAAACCTTGTTTTGCTGACTAATAAAGGTTGAACGATCATACTCATATTGGGGTCATATCGTTACAACGGTTCCGTAACCCACGCCAACAGGAAATCACCTTCAATACCAAACAACATTTAAACTCAACCATTGACAATACATGTCCCTAAGTCAGTGGAAGAAGTTTTTGCAAATTTAGTCTTTAATCTAGAGGTATGTCAGTACTTCACTCTCTGAACTACATGCATTTATAGCAGGATAAATTAGCCAATGCAAGGCTTTTAGACTGCCAGAGCCAAAGTAATTTTAGCACTTACTGTAACTGGCTCAGAACTCCAGTATCACTGAATCACATCATGGTCTACTGTCAGCAAACCTGCATATTCTCTGGTGGAAATTGTAACTTCTAGCGCTGTAATACAGCATTAGCATTGTTAGTAACAGGCCACAACATTTATAACAAGACTTCAGGAGGGAGAATTTTTGGGCTGGCTGTGTCATAACTTTTCTTGACCTGCCTCCAGCTTTGTTTTCATTTCATTTAGCTGTGACAACAATTCCTCTAGTGGACTAGGTGTCTATGGTTGATTCATTTTACTTTTGTGTGTCTTTGTGTGGTACAATCATATTTTTACACGATAGCAGCAACAAGCAGTGAATCTATGAAGAATGAGATATTTATGACCCTAACTTTAACCACATTGTGCAGAGAAAGACGTTGGACAACAGCAGAACTGGAGGCACGGGATGGAGCGTAGAGGAGCACAGGCATGCAGTGACAACAGATGGGGCACAGACTTGGCACTAGTGACCCGACAGATATAATCAACCTACCCATGGTCAGTTAAAGAAATACAGACAGAGAGCTGGGCAAAACTGGTTTTAAGTGCAACAAAGAGGAAAAGAAGTTGCTCCATGTCTACGTGTAATAGAAGTAAAAGCCACCTTATACAGCAAATTCACATGTAACCTGGAGCTGCGACAGCAAAGAAATAGGTATGTGTAAAAGTGTCTCAGTAAACATGAAAATAACTTCATGTGAATCCTAGAGTTAGGAAGAAGAAACCATCAACATGGACTTCATATACTTCCCAGTGAAGGACTCTATATGGTGAAATCCACTCCCACCACCAACATCAACGTGCAACTCTCAACCTTAGGACTCAGAGGAGCAGCAGGAGGTTTAGCATAATGAAAAAAAAAGGCAGAAATAAAGAGTGGTATAATAATTTTATATATTCTTTATATATTCTTTACTTTTTTGTAACTATTAGACGTAGACTAACAGTGATTCTTGAATTAGACTGTTAAAATTTCAGTTATATTATCAATAAATTCTTGGCTGTATACATAAATATATACAGATCTATATGGTGTCCTTCCACTCTGCCCTTGAACATAACAAAGCATGATAGTTGAAGCAAACACAAAAAGTGGACAAGGCATGTTACTTTTCAGTTCAGGGTGTTACATTATTCTTAAAAACATGTTTGTGAGTATTTAAAAAAAGGGATCCTGGTTCAGAAAATAAAAACATTTTCACATAAAGCAGTTGGAAACAAGTGATATAACAAAATATCTAGGATAGATCATTCTAAATGGCATAGTATTTTATTCTAGAGCAGTTCAAAGATCAACTGCTATGCAATGACATTACATTACATCTTTGTCTGAGTATGACAATTACTCAAAATAAATAGCTTTGTCTCAAAACCTGAGCCACAGCTGGAAGCCAAATTAGGCTGAAGGACAGCTTGCCACTGTCTGAATTTAGATATTATTCCCAGCTTATTACCAAAATTGCCTTTATCATTTTATTCCCCATAATATTTTCTGCTATTTATCAAGCAAATTATTATTCATTGCTGTGACATGCATAATTTTAAGTAATTTACTGAGAGCTTGTTTTGCTTCTCTTAATATGGAGTCCATGGTTTTGAACACAACAGGAGAAAAAAATCACTAGCTCAATACATTGAATTTTTTCTCAGGTTGCCAAAGCAAGACCTGATCCTCTCAGCATAGAGTAAATATTTAAATCGTTAACCTTACACTAGTCTGAAATTTCCTGACACTGCCATAGATCATTCTAAGGTTTCTCTCTATTTTAAAAAGCTGGAAATAAAGTCACACTTTCATTGTTCAAAGACTCCTCTTGAATCATAAGCAGAAAAAAAGACTAAACCAAATATTAAAAGGCCACAGATTTCTCGCTGACAAATAAATTAATCTGACAATATTTGCAACAAGGCTTCCCTTTCACTGAAATGTGGTGGTGAGAACCCGTACATCTTTTAAACAACCAGCTTTTCCCCTCTAACCTCCCCCCTTCTCTCTGAAAAGTTAGCTTTGAAACCAGCAATTAAGAAAGGACCCCCATATCCTAAAGAAAACAGCAAGGAAGCTCTTTGATTATTTATTGACAATACTTTTAAAGAGGATGGTACTTTGATCATGAATGCCCATTTTCAAAGACTCTGCAGCCCTGCACAAGAACTGAGGACTGTATTGTGAGATTAAGCAACAATATTTTCCCTAAGAGTAGTGGGACCTTCAATATCTGTACATGAACTGGAGAAGAGTAGGTATTGTTGTAGCTCTTGCAATTCTTAGGTGTCACTTTTATCAGACATTTGACTTATAAATTCAATATGAACTGTTTCCATTTAAACATCTGTAGAGAAAACTCTTGTCTTGTTTATGCATATCATGAGTTAGGATTTTCAGGAAAGTCCCACACAACTGCCAATGGTCTCTAGTGTTTATGCAGTATCACAACACATAGACCTAAGTTTATTAGCTCTCTTTTTCTTTACCATAATGAATTTAACACTATGCGAAGCATTTTGTAAGTGGAAAGTGGCTAAATTAAGAGCCACAGAGAAAAGAGGTAAAAAAAAATCTCAGTAGAAGATAGATGTCCCTTCTTCAGCAACACAGGAAAGACAATGACAGTAAATAATTGTAACTGAGATCAGTCCCAGCCATTTATGGAATTTCATGTTCCCCAAACCATCTGACTAGTTCTTATTTCTTCTGAAGTGCAGCATCTGCTTCCGCACCTCATACAATATCTGATAATTCGAAGTCAGTCTCAGATGGGTTGCAGTTAACTTGAATAGCAGCTTCCAGCTGAGACCTTCATAACTTCTCTGAAATTGAGTGTGTGTGTGTGTGTGTGTGTGTGTGTGTCTGGGGGTGAGGTACCTTCTTCAACAAATAAATAAGTGTGGACATCATATTACATAATGTAACCTCTCTTACATGTCTAGCTGTCATTACATAAAAAAATCATAAAACTTTTGTTCATCCTGTTAAAGAAGTATAATTTTAATTTACTTTAGCATATGAACAATACAAGATACAAGATACATTTAAAAAAATGCAATATACTCAAAATATATGGCATATTGCGATATTGAATAATGGCTACTTCTAGTAGACTTAAAGTATCGTGATATAGCAGGCTTAGGTATGGTATTACAGGACTCCTAGTTCTAAACTTGATGTTTATGCATGATCAAATTAACAACAGGAACCAGCAACTAATACCATCACTGCAGGGTTGCTTCCATAAAGTTCACGTTTGTAACAGTGAAGCCAAAGTTACTAACTCTGAACTATTTGTGCTTCAGTGATTTGGCTACTTGACTGCTCAGACATCAGAATAAATCTCAGCTATATTTTAACAGCTGATGAAGAGGAGGAAAAAGTATCTCAGCAAGTTCACATATTAAATGTGTCCAAAGATATTTAATTAACACATAGTTAAAAGACCAGCTTTTGTGGGCAAAGTTTTGACAGTCATTTAATATTCTTGAAAAACCATTGGCTATACAGAGATGTTATAGTTTGGTGAAAAAAAATATTTTTATCATTTTGGTAAAGTAGAGAATATATGCCAGGTTAAAACAAGAGATATAGTGGGAGCTTTTAACATCAGCTTGTAGGAAAAAATGTGATTATCCCACTAGGCAGTCCCATAAATCCTTTCCAACCCTACAGAAGAACAATTCTAAATAAACTGAACTTCTTAGTAAAGAAGAACTGGGGAAAGAAAAAAGAAAAGAAAAAAGTCATGGACTGAGGGCTAAGCTCTTAGGCAACCCCAATTCACACTAGGTTTGGCAGAGAAACAACTGCAATCTCTTTTTGCATAGACAATATTTCCTAAACACAATCCCACATTTAGAGCAGAGACAAGTTCTAAAGCAGACCAGACTCCGTCCCCAGAGAATAAGTAAATGTCACTTAGGAAACACCATTCCCATTATAAATCTTCCGCAATTTTTTTTCAGTCCTGCCTACAGTACCAGTCTGATCCATTCATAGAAATGAGAGCCAGTCTGAGGAATAATCAGCAGAAAATGTTGATGAAAAACAAAGTTTCAGAACAAGTCATGAAAAACGCTTGATAACATCATTCATGATAGAGAATAGGAAAGAGGGGACCCTGAAAGTTTATTTGTCTGAAGAGTGATAACATTTTATCAGTGAAATCAAAAAGGTAAAGCCAATAGTAAGGCACAGTGGTGGCCTTACAGTTATCCAATGTGGCTTTAAATTAAAATAAATGGAATGCTATGAACATTTTAAGAGCAACTGTTGTCTGATAGATTTAGTCTTTCTCCTGTTAGAATATTTTTTTCCTATGAGAAACCTTTCTCTCTCAAATGGTACAAAAAACATTGACGAAGGAAGGGACTCCAACTTTAAGAATAAAATTAAACAAATTCAAGATGAAACAGATCCTTGTGTGAGTAGTGAATTCAAACTGAAATTTAAATAGATATTTCCTAGAAACTGAGACTTTGTACTATAAGCACATCTAGCATAGAAACATGTTAGCCAAAAGCATTACAGAATTTAACTTCCAGTAACTTCCTAGATTACTGAGATCCACTTTACCACATGCCAGTCTGGTTTTTACTTTTGAATTTCCTCTAAATTTCTCCCTGCAAGAACCGTCACAACTCTGTTAATTTTTGTTTTGAATTGCAATTCATTCTTAAAAATGAAAGAATATATTCTCAGATCTTTAGATGATCATTAGTCTGCTATTGTAAATTCTCATCCTTCCTTTATAGTCAATGCATTTTCTGTTTTCAAGAATATGATTCCTTCAGTCTATGCCCTTGGCACAGCATGATCTTTTTTTTAAGCTTCTGTCTATCTAACAATAGCTAGCCTTTGTTCACATTTGCACATAGACTGTATTTTTAGATGCGATAGAAAATTCTCCACTATGAAACTACATCTGTAACTTTGGTTTGCTAGGTATTTTCTAGGTTGTGATATTACAACAGTTACAAAGGTCTATTTGTTTTCCACTTTTCTATACTGAGATACTATTAAAAATCCCTTATTTTGCCTTCAAAATTTGAAGGCAGAGAGGAATTGTTATTCTGAATACTAGAATAAAGAAATATTCTTTCGTGCCAGCTGTTGTTTTAGTCCTGTCAGACCTAGGCTAAACTGGACATGGTTAAATGAAGTTTTATGTTGATTACTCTTGAACATTTTGCCGTGTTCTATGAGAAATTATCTGTTCAAAGTGAGAACAACAGGTGTATACTTCCCTATCCTGTGAAAACAGAGTGTCACTGTGACAGGTACATCACCTTTTTTTGGCATTGGTGCTAGCAGAAGTAAACTTGTTCATTAGGAGAGAGAGGACTGGTGTGAACAAAGGTGTGATAGGTATTCTGTGTGCATACTTAAGATATGCAGCCAAAATCAATGAAATGGTTATTTCATGGTCTTTCTTCGTGGAAGCTGAGTCTTGGGCTAATATTGCAATGATATTGATTCATCTCGTATTCCAAGAACAGCTGAAAAGGCAGGCCTTGTGGATGTCCTTTTGCTCAATGCTTTCCAAGTCATAATGGAAGAATTTGAGAATTTTGGAAAAACAAAATTTAAACAGAAAACACTTGAAGTGCTTAAAAAGCAGAAATGGAATTGGAAACATGGTGTATAAAAGCTTAAAAAAGAATTGGCTGGTTTGTATTCTGTTGTTCTATGTACTTTGCTATGTGTATCTGTGCTAGGTTTACCAGCTAGTATGACCCCTTCATGTTATGAACATATATATTTTTTTCCCAAGTCCTTTACCTCAATCCGTACACATGGTCTGTCCATGCAACTGTTTCCTTGATGCTGTGTGTACCAGAAATCTGTCAGCAGAGATGTTTTATGTAATTTCGGTTTTTAAATGGAGACAACACTTGTCTATAATTTTGCTGATATATGTAATTTTCTGAGATTTGTTCCTCTATGAAAAGATGTGCACATATGCTCCATCCTTTTTACCAGTTCTGCATCCCAGTATCAGCAGTTCAGCTGCTTAGGGGTCAATAACAGAAAGTCCAAATATATGCTTGCATCTCAATCCACATCTACGTTTCACCGGAGTTATTACTATACTTCTTTTCATTTCTATCTGCAAGGTGGCTTCTATTCAAATAGAGTGAGGTATGTACTGCTTGCAGAGAGTGAAAGTCTGGGTCCAAATTCATAGAGAAATACACTGTTCTGTTATTACTGTTTACCTCCTATCATGTTTCTTCCATTTTCCATTTTAAATACACTAAGAATTTGAGATGAACTTTGCATGTTACTTCAAATGCTTCATGTGTACCAGAGTATTATAATGCAGAAAAAAACCCTCTACATGGAAGACTAACACATACACAGTCAAAGTGGCAGAATCAGTTACTAATTGCTCAGTCAGCAAGTGTAAGAACAACCATTATGGTTGTTAGTTGCTGATTGCCTTCTAAGTCTCAATTCAACGCCATGCCAAGAGAAATTATTGTAGCAATGTAGCAAAACTAATTATGCAGGGATAATCACATTGGCAGACAGATACAGTTAAAGTCAGCTAACCTGAACGTGCTGGAGTTTTTCAAAAAAGATAGCAAAGTGCAAATTTGTTCACACTTGCAAAAATATTACAGCATTTCTGTTTTATTTGAAAGGACTGGTGAATAATTAATTTATTTGTCAAACAGTCAGCTCCTGGCAAGGAAAAACTGGAACGCAGCTTTCTCACATAATGATGTTTTTTTATGAAAAAAATGTAGTCATCTGCAAATTCAGTTTTGACTCTTATTTTGAACTAATTTTCATGAAAATGTAAACCCATTGTCAACTACGCAGGCTTTCCTGATTCACGTAAATACAGGTTAGTGAAGAACCAAGCCCACGCCGTAAGTCAGGTTTTCTGAATGGTGGTGACCTTTTTCTATTTGCAGTTTAGAGAACTAATTTTTGTATCTGTTCACTTTATACCTGTGTTAAATGCCCCCTTCCAAATCCTCTGCAACTGTGTTTTGGTTTCGGCTGCCGCCAGCAACAAAAGCGCCATGCTGCCGCCCCTCCCCCCGCCGCGGTGCAGAGGAGAATGGAAAGAAACAGGCAGAAGCTGGTGGGTCGGGATAAAGACAGTTTAACAGAACAGCAAACAAAGGGAACAGCAACAACAACGATATAGATAAGGGGAATACACAGAACAAACTGCACGACCTCACAGAGGTGTTCTCCCGGATAGGACCAGCACCGCACGCTCCCGAGCCGCGAGTGAGTTCCCGCCACGCCACAACCCCCACCGTAACCCAGCATGACGGCACATGGTATGGAATACCCGGCTCTGTTTGGCCAGGTTGGGGTTGGGTCAGCCCACCCGGCTGTGGCCCTTCCTGGATTCTGGTGAAAATTAACCCTGTCCTGAAAGATGAGGAGCTACTGGAGAGAGTCCAGCGGAGGGCTACAAGGATGGTGAGGGGACTGGAACATCTCTCCTACGAGCAGAAGCTGAGGGAGCTGGGCTTGTTCAGCCTGAAGAAGAGAAGGCTGAGAGGGGACCTAAGATATGCTTATAAATATCTGAAGGGTGGCTGTCAGGAGGATGGGGCCAAGCTCTTTTCAGTGCTGCCCAGTGACAGGACAAGGGGCAATGGGCACAAACTGAAGCACTGGAAGTTCCGTCTGAACATGAAGAAGAACTTCTTCCCTCTGAGGCTGACGGAGGACTGGAACAGGCTGCCCAGGGAGGCTGTGGAGTCTCCTTCTCTGGAGATGTTCAAGACCTCCCTGGAGAAGTTCCTTTACAGCTTACTGTAGGTGACCCTGCTTCGGCAGGGGGGTTGGACTAGATGACCCACACAGGTCCCTTCCAACCCCTACCATTCTGTGATTCTGTGATTATCCACCCCTTATTCCATACCATCTACGTCGTGCCCACGTTCCCCATTGTCCAGTTGATCACCACCACTACTCCTCTCTCCAGATATCATTCCCTTAGTCTATGGATCATCACTCTAAAGTGTCCGTTGAGTTCCTTTAATCCATGACTTCGGGCTCCATCTGTCGTAATGGTCTTCCGTGGCAGGAGAGGTGACATGTGGTGATGGGCGGTTACTTGCTGCATCCGGAGCTCAGGGCTGATGTATCTGGTGCGGCCCATTCCCACGGTCTGCAGGTCGGAGACGTCGATCTCGATGAAGTTGCTAGATGCCAGTTGTTGAAAACCAGGTCCAGTTCCATCATCACTGTGCTCTGCTAGGGTTCATCAAAAAAGTCCATCCTTCTTTAACCTGGACAATTCTTACTATGCTACTACTGGTACAACACATAACAATCATAACAGTGATAACAGACAGTGACAGGGTTATTGAACAATTAACTTTATACAATTTATTTATGGACTATTCTCACCCAAAATCAAATCCCCATGAGGTACACATCAGACTTCCCCATCCTTCCGCATTACCCACCAGGTACACCCAG
>Ga0065711_1038164_pt1 | contig 19078 bp, 25 predicted proteins | sample Hoacrofraction12_FD_59098 | JGI IMG/M metagenome (GOLD analysis project Ga0065711, IMG submission 59098) | Hoatzin crop microbial communities from Cojedes, Venezuela - Epithelial fraction 12 v2 (version 2) | ecosystem: Host-associated > Birds > Digestive system > Esophagus > Crop | place... | reverse complement strand
GGTCCGGGCCCCGAGGCCGACGCCCGGGGCCGGGCCTCGGGGCCTGGAGAGGGGCTGGAGCTCGGTATTGGCTCCGCATCCCCGTTACCGAACCGGAGAGGAACCAGAGGCCTCCACACCAGCGCTTTATTTCTCAGAGCCCCGCAGCAGGCCCGCTCCCGAGCCTTCGGGGTTTCGTTCGGAGGGGAATCGCCGAGGAGAGGGAGCGATGGCGTCCGGTCCTCCGCGCTGCGAGGGTCCCAGGAGATGGCGGGGCGGGGGATTGCCGTGGTGGTGGTGGGGGTTTCCCTTCTTCCCTCCGGGTCAGCGCAGCCGCAGGTAGAAAGCCGCAGCCAGGCCCAGGGCGAGGGAGAGGAGGGGGGGGCTGAAGGAGGGGGGGCTCAGGCTGCTGAGGTGGGGGCCTCCAGTGATGGAGGGGGTGGTCATGACCCCCTCCACCTCCTTCGCTTGGCCAAGGGGCTGGAAGAGAAGAACGAGAGTCAGGCATCGCTCTGAACTGGAGCGGACAGCAGCGCAGGGTGGAAACCCCCGGCCCGAGAGCCCCTGCTCGGGGGGACCCCCCTGCCCCTTCCCGGGGGGACACACGTGGCCGCCTCTCCCCCCACGGATTCTCCTTCGCAACCCACGCAGAAATCACCGCGTGCTTTGGGGTTTTCCCAGCGCAGAGAGCAAAGCGTTGACTTATTTCTCACCAGGGGCTTTTAGAAACTGGGGGGAGGAGGAGAAGCTGGGGGTCACGTCAGCCCCTCGGAGCCCTGCGAGGAAGCAGCTGGGGACACGGTGACCCCCAGGCCCTGCAGCAGAGAACGTGGGGTGGGGGAGCTGGGAAAGGGCCGTGCTGGAAGCGAAGGGGGGGAAGGAGGAGGAGGAGGGACCCCCATCCCCCCGGTCTGTCGCAAGCAGGGGAGTTGCAGGTGGTGTGTGAAATGTCGCACAGCCAGGATGGGGATTTCAGGGCAGTTTCCTTCCGTCTCTGAACGGCGCCTTCCAGCTTAAGGTGTTGGTGTGAACGGCGGCTGTGCTGGCGCTGGGGTTTGGGGCCTTTCCTGGGATTCCCGGTGTAAGCGGCTGTGCGTTACGCCTGGGAACAGGGACTGCAGCGACAAGCACTGCCCTGGGCTGCAGGAAAAGGGACGCCATTTCCCTCCGTGAACCAGCCCCCCCACAGGGGTTCGCACCGCTCCCCGGGTGCCTCCGGAGCCGGGCCAGGGATGGGGCCCCAGCGCCCCGCTCTGCCCTGTCACAGGCACTCTCGTGCTGGGAGGGTTTTGGGCTGGTTGGCCCGGCCACAGAGCGGGACTCCCGGGACATAAATGTGCCCCATGGAGCGGGCAGCAGCTTGCAGCTGCGTGGAGTTTTTGAGTGAAACAGCCAGAGACAAATCTGGCCCCGTCACACACTGTAGAAACAAAAAAAGTCATCCTGAGAGCTGCTCCAAAGAGCATCGCCCGCCCTGAGAGCACGGGCACGTTCATCCGTCCCACGCAACGGTCCCCTCCCAGGAGAGCGCAGCACTGGAACCCAGCCCAGGGAGGGGCAGGAGGGACAACAACCTGCAGCAGGGAGAGGCGAGAGGAAGCCAGGGAGCTGCGTGCCCACCCTGCGTCCCCACAGCCGTGCCCTGCAGCCCCACGGTCACGCTCGGCATCCCCACAGCAGGTGCGGACTGGGGCCAGCGCACAAAGGAGAGGCTGCAAGATGGGGCAGAGAGCCAAGTGCGAAGGTTACGGATACGCGTGATGCTCTGAAGTACAAAAGCACTTTCAAAAAAGCAACGCCTGGAAGTATTTAGACCTTACAGACCACGGTGCATAGCTCCTGGTAAGACAGTCAGGGTTAAAGTCAAACAGAAAGTCAAATGCTCAGGTGTTCAGCAGAAGTTCTCCTACTGGTTGAACCCCAGAGCCCCCCAACCGCCATCGGCACCCCTGGGGCAGAGCTGGCTGGGCCCCCCCCCAGGACTTGGCAGGGCCCCACACCGTGGGGGTCTCTCTTACCATGCAGAGGCCAAGCAGGGTGAGCAGGAGGAGCAGGTGGGCGCGCCGGAGGGGCTGCATGGTCGGGGCTCAGCTCACGGCGTGCCGTGACACTTCCTCATCTGCTCGCAGCGGTTGCAGTCAGAGGCTTTAAGCGTAGCGGCAGCCCTGTCCCACCAATCACACTTTCCTCCCCTGTACCGGTCCCGCCGCCCCAAAGGGCCGTTTGAACTCAGGGCGATTTGGGGAAGTGCCATCTGCTGCAAATTCTGCGAGGGAGAAAGTGCAAGACACAGCACAGGGGATCTCCAGGTGGGGACAACACCACACAGCCCTTTCAGCCTCGCTTCTCCATCACCTGGCACAAGAGTGGCTCCCGCTCTCCCTGTTCCCTGGCACAGCCAGCCCCGAGCCAGACATCCCGCCAGTGAGCCGCGAGCCCTGCCTTTTCCCGCATCACAAAATACCGCCTGCAGCGTGAAATCACCTGGCCTGAGCTCTGCTGATCGCAGGGGCTCCCTGTGCTGTGCCCCGCAGCCGTGATGGACCAACAGTGGCTGTGGGTTAAACCCACCCCGGCTCACTGGAAGGGTCTGCAAATGGCAGCCAGCGTTTCAACAAGGGCTCTGTGTTGCACCGTGTAACAAACCTTCTTCCCTGCAACTCGGGGCAGAGGCTGGGTCCAAGCCCTCCCTCTGAATCTCAGTGATGCGCCGGGGGCTGTCTGACCGAGGGAAACGCTTCCTTCCAGCCCCCTGCCATCCGTCTCCTCACAGCAGATTGCTGAGTTCCCTCACCCACTGAGCTGCTGCAGCAGCAGGAAACAAAAGGGATCTGGTTGTTCTAAGAGGGTTTGAAATGAGTAAAGCTACCGAAACATGTCGGGCATGGGCCTGAAATACACCTGGTGTCTGGTTTTGTGTTGGTGAAGTGCATCACAGCGCAGCAAGCCCCCTGCCAGCTTTGCCTGGAGCTGAAGGCTCCTCTGCAGCAAATTTTGTCAAATTCTGTTAATTTTTGCGCTTCATAGAAGCGTCAAAATGAAAGTCTCTTGGGGACAGCCAACATCCCACACAAAGGTGCTAAAAACCAGCCTGTCCTGCTCCTCTCCAAGTGGCAAGGCCGAGCTCTCCGGAGACCAGAGATGCACAGCAGTGGCGGGTGGGACAGCGGATGTGCAGGGAAGGCTCTCTGGATGGTGGCAAGCGCTGCCTGGAGTTCAGAGCATGAGCAAGGCCAAAACAAGCACGCGGCTGTGCCTGGGTGAGGGACAGCACTGCTGGAAAACAGAGACAAGCAGGAGGTGAGGCAGTGAGGAGCAGCAGCACGATGCTCCGCATCTATGAGCCGACGCCAAGGGTGGCTGAGGAGAGGAAGCGTGGCTGCCTGTCGTGCTCCAGCACCGGGAAGCGTCTGGAGTGCTCCGAGTGAACAGAGGTGGAGAGAGCACCATTTTGCGGGCAGGCGGGGAAAGGCAGGGAGCGGATCAGCCTGGCTGGCAGCCCGGGCCCCTCTCCTCAAGAGCCACAGGGAAGGGGCTTACCCCCGGGCGCGTCCCTTCTCCAGAGGCCGGGAAGGCCCCGCCGCGGGCCGGATCCCCCCCAGCGCGGGCGGCCTCGGGGGAGTCCGCCGAGGGCCAGGGCAGGCCGCCAGGGCCGCGCTGGGGCGCGGTGGCACCAGGTCCCGTAGGAGCCCTCGCAGGGCCCCACGCCCGGCCCTCGCCGGGGTCCCCCCGCCGCAGCCAGGACCCCCGCATCCTGCGCGGCTCCGGAGCGGTGCATGCCGGGACGTGTAGTCCTCGGGCTGCCTCCCCCTCCACGTGACCAGCGCTGAACCAATCGCAGCGGCCTCTGCGTCGCCGTGGCGACCGCCTGTCAACAAGATGGCGGCGGCGCGGTGAGCGCGGGGTGAGTGCTGCGGCAGCGGGGAGGGGGAGCGGGGGGAACCCCCGCGGTTTGGGAGCCCCCACGCACCGTGAGGGTCCCTACACACACGGGGGTCCCCCCCAGCAACACGCCGGGGTGCCCCCCAGCGCTGCCACCCACATCGGGCCCCCCCCAGGGCCCACGCACAGAGACCCCCGGGCAGCTCCCGGTTACCCCCGTTGTTCTGAGCCCCTTTCTGCCAGCGGTCCCTCCAAAAGCTGATGGCTGCCGGCCTTCTGGGCACCCACAGGGCTGCACATGGCAGTGACAGGCTCAGAAACACCACCGGTTCCAATAAAACTCCCCAAATTTCTTATCTGCTGCCTCCTGGCCAGCATCACTCCCCAGCAGGTACCTGGGGTATCGGTCAGTCACGTCTCGCACCGGTCTGTGTCACGTTTGCGTTTCCTCAGGGTCAAGCGGAGAAGAGTCTCTTTCTGCAGCTGCAATGGCATCGCAAGCATCAGCTTTTTCACCCGCCTCTGCCCCGACACAGCAGGGGTTGCTGTGCCTCACCCACCCGGGTTTCAGCCCTTCTTTCTCTCAGGCTCCATCCCGCTCAAGGATTTTAGCTGTTGCTACAAGCTGTGGTGTATGGACACCCACTCTGCCCGGAAAGCCAAGGATGTATGGGCTGGGAAGATGGGCTGATGAGAAAAATGCACAGTTTGGGCTTTTTTGGAAAGCCTTTTCAACTACACTTTAAAAAATTTGCCCATCAAGCAAGTCCTCCCAAAGTTAACAAACCTATGCTTTATTTTTTACATATTTTTACATATTGTCCCCTTGTATTCCACCTGGTCTAGTGGAAGATGCCCCTGCTCATGGCAGGGGGGTTGGAACCAGATGATCTTTAAGCTCCCTTCCAACCCAAATCATTCTATGAGTATTTCTACTAAAAGGGCAGAGCTGTCCAAGTTCATTGCCTCCACTGGTCAGGCTTTTCTTACCACCCTGTATGTTTTTCAATGATTGTAGCGCGCTCTCTCCTACATGTATCCAAAATCAGACAGGTAACAAAAGGTTTCCACATCCTCAGCAAGCCCTAGAGTACATTAGAGCCTCATCTATTTTTACAGTTCCATTTTAGGTCACATCCTTCCTACTAGATCTTCGAGCAAAAACTCCCTTTCCACTCCCAGTGAAGTCTGCTGCTTCTGTTAATCCCAAAGTGTTCCGCTTTTTGTTAAAGTAGCTCAATATTACCACTCTCTGCCTCCCTGTGCAGCGCAGGATGCTCCGTGCAAGTGTCATGGTCCCTTTCTGCAAGCCCCATTTTGTGTTCCCTCTTCCCAGCTGCTGAGACTGTCCCTTCCCCTGGGTCCCAGCTCATAATGAGCGCCCACAGTCATTAGTCAGAGTGCTAATGGGAGCCAATGGACTGGGCCGTGATGCTTCCTCCTGCCCTCTCTTCCCCTCAGCATAACCCCCAGTATTTCTTTACCTGCTTTTGGAGAAGTCGTATCCAAAGCTGACTTGTTTTCTTTCTTTCATGCTCTTCGTGCCTTTTCTCAGAAGATGACAGCCTGTCTCCTAGGACAAAGAACCCACTGCAAGGCAGCCTCCCCTCCTGCTCCAGGGGGACAACACTGAAAAAGAACATGCAAGGTAAAGTCCCTCAGTGGTGAGGGGATTCTGGGCCATCGCGGTCTCTCAGTGACAGCCTGGTGGACTCAATACCCCAGACCAGGGCTAATTCCTGTGGTCCCCCCCTCGCATACACAGTGTGCTGTTGGTGACACAGCCATCTCCCAACCAGTCGGGAGCCAAGGGATTTCTACCCAGTACCCCCAAAGGTACCCTTGTCCTACCTGCCGTGGCAGAACAGGAATTCTTGCGGCGGGTCCCCTACGGCGCAGATGAGCCTCCAATACCAGTCGCCATTTTAGAGAGGTAACGTGTATTTGTGCTTTCAGGTGCAGCTCGCACCGACGCAGAGCTCATGTCCTCCATGATGCAAAAAATCACTCTGTTGGAGCAAAAATTAGAGAAACAAGCACAAGAAATCCAGCTGAAGGTAGAAATCCTGCCCCTCAATGAACCTGTTCTGTGCTCTCCTTTGACGGTTGAAGCCACAGTAGCGTTACACCTGCTCAGACCTAGTTTGGGCTCAAACAAGTTAATCTGTAGCCTGTAGCCTGCTCTGTTAATTACACAAACAAGCCTTTGCAGAGCAACTGTATCAGTCCTTGGGGTGAGAGAGGGGACAGTCCCTGCTGTGACTAAGTAGTAAAGACTCTCGGTACCCTTTCGCTGAAATCATCAGCTGCTTGGCTTCAGACCCTTCTTTCCCTCCTTTTGCTTTCTGAAACAACAGCCGTGCGTAGAGCAGAGTCATCCCGGAGCAGACCTCTTTGCATTACAGCAGCTTAGAATAAATACCTTTTGTTGTTGTTGTTCTTTTTAAAGAGGTGGCTGCAGAGGTGCTGGTTTCATTTCTAGATCAGCAGTTTACTGCAGGTCAGAGCACGAGCTGTGCCTGAGCAGGAAGCACAGGGACACGAGTCCGTGTGTCTGCCTACAGCTCTTGTGCAGATAGAGGAGCAGGAGATAGGTCAGCATCTCACTCACCTATTCCTGGAGCAGTGTATTTCTATCCCACCCCTCATCTGAGTCTAATTAAGGTGTTTGTGAGGTGATACAGCCTTCCTGACCCTTATTTTGCCTAAATGGGGTGACAGCACTAGCACCACTGACTCACCCAGCCAGGACTAATTATGCAAACCTCAGGGTCCTGAAGGCCGAGGTACTAAACAAGCTCATGATTTGTTCTGGTCCTGAAGGACAGGAGGATTGCTGAACTTGAAGAGGAGATGAAGACGCTTCAGAAAGGAGAAGGTAAAAATTGTTCTACCCTTGGAACCTTGCTCCTACCTGTGGGAGAGGTACAGAGCTCCTGGTACTGCAACAGAGCAGGCTCGAGGAGCTCCTCTGCAAGCCATCCTTACCTTAAAAGCCCAAGAGCCTCTCTGGTGAGTGGTATCAGTTACACACACGTGGTACTGTTTGCCAAAGCAGATCCGCACTTTATACTTGTGTCTGTTACTCGGCTTTTCACATGCAGTGCAAAACATTATTTCCTGACCTATTTTCTACGAGTTACTAAGTTTTCATGAGCATAGACCAACGACACATACCTGAGGATGGTCAGAAAAAAAGAACAGTAAATACTGCAGAGTTCAAACAGGCTGCAAGAACAGCTACTCAGAGCTAAGCGAAACCAAAAATCAGCTTGGAGTCTCAAACAGTACTACGGGTCCAGGTTCACTCGTCCTGCAAGGCAGCCTAACTCTAAATTGAACCCAGATTTGAGTGAGTCACTGAAGGTCTTTCCCCCACTCAGTTCCTTGGAATCCTGCAGCTCTCCAGCTGAGCCCAGACATGTTTCCTACAACGGCTGAACTACCTTGTTAGCACAAAGCTGTGGTAAGTTCTCCGCTTCCTGAGCGGAGAACAAGAATACGCCTGTCAAACCACAAACATGTGTTTTGCACTTCATCATGCATTGTTCTAACCATTCAGCCTAGGCTTCTGGATCCAGCTTTAGTGGACACCTGCTTATTTTTTTAATAGGAGCCTTAAGACCAAGTAAGCCAAGCAATTCTCTTTGTATAATTGCAAACAGCACTGCACACATCAGCTTCCCACAGCATAAAACTTCACCAGTATTGTTCACAACTATCTTTTAGTCTGTCAACATCTTTATCAAACTGCTGCAGGTTGAATTGTCAGGGACAAGCATGTGGAGCTCATATTCAGCTCCTGTGTCACACAGGCTTGAGTTCATTTACGGTACAGACAAGTACTTTGGGTCATCTGCACTGTGTGACACAGGCTGTCTATAACTCTTCTTTAACACTGTATATAGAAAAAACAAGTCTTCCTTTTCAGGTGCTCCTGACTTACCCACAGCAGAAGAACTGGAAATTAGGTGCCTTCAGCTGCAGACCCAGGTCTGGGAGATGGAGGTGAGACACCTGCTCCACTTGCCCTAAGCCATCTGCACCTTTGGTTTGAGATCATTGCAGTCCCAGGCTGCTTGGTCTTTTTCAAGCTGCCACTTTGATCATCACAATTCTTCACCTCACCCCTCTGAATAGAAAGAACAGGCTGGATGTGAGCTACAGGGCAGTAGGAGGTTTTTTAATACACAAACATTTGTGCCTCCTACAAGCCTCCTCATTTTGATTTCTAGGAATGTAGAAATAGTCTTTGTAGCTACTACAGCTACTTCACAGTCTTGGGAGTTTACTGCGTCACTACAGATACTTTCATTCTCCCTTTTGCTTGCAACTAGTAGAGCTGCTACTCACCCTGACAGTGAGTTTGTCTGTCTGCCAGGGCCAAAGAGCCTCAAGACAAACCTTCTCTTTCACTTCCTCTTCTGCTTCTCAGTCACAGCTGACCACTCTCGGGATTCCATTTCTACTTTTCTGAAGCTCTAGTCTACAACGCTGACTTGTATTTTCCTCTTACAGCGGTTTCTAAATGACTATGGTCTGATTTGGGTTGGAGAGAGACATGAACAGCCAGAAGATTCAGAATCACTTGAGGATGAAGAAGAGCTGCCAGCAAGGAGCCTATGGAAGCCAGGTAAAGCACCAGCACTCTTTGCTGAAGCAGCTATCCTAGCTCCTGCTGCGCACTTAGAGAAGGTATGATACTCCCCAGAGTAGGTGAGCATCAAAGACACAGAATTTGGGCCTTCAGAATTTGTGATCCTGTGCCGAGGTCTTCACATCAGTCCATCTCAGGGACAGAGACATGGAGCAATTTAACAGGAGCTAAGCCAGGCAGAACGGTGGTATTTTATATACCCATATTTCATAAGCTCCACATAGAGCAAGAGGAGAGAACCTGATGGCTCAGCCATTTGGAAGGATACCCTCGCAGCAGCTACTTCCTGAAGAGTTCACATACCCTAATCATTTGAAGCTTTGCTGCTCTAGTAACACTGACGTAAAATGGGTGGGAAACGGAATCAGATGCTTTGTGTAAATAGTGGCTGTAGTAACTTACCCATATTGTCTGGCTCCATCAGGGAGTATTGTTTGCCTTTCCTCCCAGCCACCACGTGAGGGGTTTGAGACCTGATTGTGCTGTATGGGGTCCAAGCATATTTGGCAATGGCTTCTTAGGAAGTGGTAACAGAGGAGGGGGGGAAAAAAAAAAAAGTGTAACACTTGAGCTGTACTGCCAATGCTGCTTCCTAACCACCAGGCAAATACTGGCTAACTAATCCTTTCCTCCCTTCGATGCAGGAGGACAGAAGACGGGGGAAGCAGTAGAAATAATTTTCATTCTTTTCAGCTCACTTACCCTTTTTAAGGGACATTTCCCTCGCCCTCCTCTATCAAATCACAAAAAAAGCAGAACAGAAAATACCAAAGGCTTTACTTCTGCCTACATCTCTTCTTTCATTTCCTCTTCTAATTTCACTCTTTGTCCCATTATAATTCTTACTGTCTCACCCTACCACCCTCCTCAAGCACCCAGATAAACATCCTCAGCAGCGTTCCAGCAAGAGAGAGCAACCTGCTGGGGGTGAGGAGCAGGCAGCCGGCTGTGTGTACACTGGCATTTCTTCAGCCAGTCTGCCCTGATCCATTTATCCAACCTAGTTAATCCAGCTAGTTAAGTTACTCTGTGCATTTTATGGTACCACATTCAGGGACAACACAGCACTTCTGAAACTACAACCGAAGACAAGGAGCTGAGCGTGGTCTCTTGCAGAGCTGGCTCTGGAGTTGTACCACCTTGTAGCAAGAGGGCTGTTTCCCTGCTGCCCTGCCCTTGCGGTTTTGCACACACCCACGTAAACCTGGCAGCGCTGCACCGCAGCAGCGGCGTTGCACCACGCTTTGCAAAAGCTCAAGAGGCAAAGCACGGAGAGGCAGCTCAGGCAGCCCAGAAGTGTTAGCACCCAAACGCACCTCAAATTCACACCGAGGTGAAAGCTGCTTAGCTGGCAACCCCTTCCCCCTGTGACTCTGGTCCCTCTGCCACAGGTGAAGCAGTTGTTTCCAAACACCACATTGATTTTGATTTGATCTTGGAAAACGTGAAGGATTTGAACATGCTGGCTGGAGAAGGTGTTTCTCAAATCGAGCACACGCCTGGGGGTGCTCGGCTGAGACAGCCAGAACCCCTCCCTCTTACGCTGTACCAAAATGGGATCGTCATGTTCAACGGGCCCTTTCGGCCCTACGAGGACCCATCCACACAGGTATGGAAAAATCTGTAGAGGCATCGGACTTAGAGCCATCCTGCTATCATTCACTAAGCCTCAGGAAAGGGAACGTATAGAAATAGGGCTTGTGAGCTCGTCTCAGTCCTGAAAAGGAGCAGCTACTGAGACCTCCAGCTTCTCATCTGCATTCCCATGGTGCCTTTACAGACTGGTATATGTCTTTGTGTAGTAATTTTTAGAGATGGAAATTCCAGGTCTTTTATGCAGACTTTTCTGCACAGCAATACCACCACGAATAGGAGCAGCCCAGAAGGAACATATCAGTCATGAGATACATAGTAAGTCTGAAGTATGACCATGAGTTGTAATTTTGTTTCAGCAATGCCTGCAGGATATCATGGATGGCTATTTTCCTTCTGAGTTGCAGATGCGCTACCCAGATGGCATCCCTTTGCAGGTAAGCAGTGCAAAACCCTATTCATCCGCTTTTTGGAAGCAATTGCTCTCTTGCTTCCTAAGGAAACTGTTCCAATTTCTTTCCCCAATCTGCTGGATGCTCCCTACAGCAAGCGATGTTTGAGGTTTCTGAACACAGCACACATGCAGCTTAATTCTGTGCATGTGTGTCTCGGGGAAAGGCTGGCTGGGAGCACACCTGCTAGAGCCGTTACAGGAAGTAAGCGAGCATTTCAGCATTAGGACTGAATAGTTTATCTGCCTTGGTGAATCTCGGCTTGGAACAAGACTTCTAAGATCAGAGCAAGCTTTGTAGAAGTAGTACGTGCAGCATCTGAAGAGGTGCATCACAAAAAGGAGAAAAGTTTTCAAATGCTTCCCCTGGAAAAGCTTTTAAAAATGGATTGAACATGTGTATCTCAAGAAGGATGTTGGAAGAGCTTATTTTGCCACAATTGAAATGGATTTGGCCACCTGAGGTTCTTTTGGGCCCTGCTTCTTGGTTTCTCAGAACTGGCAAAAAGCCAAGGCCACATTTTCAGGCAGAGAGCCTCAGAGGACTCTAATCTAGGTCTTCAAGCACATCTGAAACGTAAGCAGGCACAACCAGAGGGATGCACCTACCCGCTGCCACGAAGAAAGCAGGGCACAACTGCACAGGCAAGTGTGAGGTCAGGACAGCCAGAGTGAGCTGGCAGGTGTGGAAGTTAAAGTCTGATGGAAGAAGGAGGATTGTGCGCTTGGGGCTGTCGTTCCCTATAATCCATGCTAGCTGGCCACATCTGGAAACCACAGGACAGTACAGTAATCTGGGGTAAATACAGACACAGAGAACATCTGCCTGCGATATGAACAGCCAGTGTAAGAGGAACGTAAGAGGAATCCAGAAAGACTGCCCCTATTTACAGGGCTCTCCCCACTGCTGGGGGCCTCGGGGTAGCACACTGCCTTCCTTGGGTTGCTGGAGCTTTCTGACAGCCCTCACTGCAGCTTCTCACTGCCAAATCCCTCTCCACCCCCAACCTGCTGCTTTCACATCACTTGCCACCCGGAGAGCATCTCCAAGTGTGGAAGCAGGCACAGAGGAAAGGTCGGGTCCAAGCACATTTCTTATGGCTCATGGAAAGGAGCAGCTGCCCGGTGCCTGTTGAGATGGATGAACAGTTATCCTGTGGTCTAGGTGGGCTATCCCAGGGACTTGAGGGATCCACCAGGATTTGCTTTCTTAGATAACCTATAGGAGCTGAACACGCATTTCATTGAGTTTGGGCAGCTGGAGCACCTTCCAAGGAAGAAGCTCTCTTGGCTTCATTTGGGGTTTACAACTCTTGGTTGTCATTGCTGTGGTTTATTGTGCTCTGATGCAGTGAGAACAAGCTTGTGCAACACTCTCATTTGCTTATGGCAGTTGCTCTTAATTCAACAGGTCATTGACAGAAGGAACGTGGTATTTCGGGAGAGAGACCTTCCAGGGAGTTTTCCTGGCCATGGCCAAGCAGTTGGCCATTCAAAATCAAGCGAGGTGCAGGAAACCACCAAGACCCCAGGTAAATTCCTAAACCTGCCTCAAAAACGCGGCTAACTCCCAAAAAGGAGAATCAAAACCTTACCGGGGCAGTCCAGCTGGTAGGAGGAGAATGTGTAGGGTCTCAGTGAGGAAGGCAAGACTCCTGGGTCAGAGCCCAGCACTTGTAGCCCCAGTGTTGCTTCAGGAGCTGGGAGCCAGGCAGCACACACGGTGTCCTCTCATCATTAAATCCTCCTAAAGAATGAGACATGACAAGTAATAAAAGACCAGAAGATCAGCAGGTTTCCAAAAACTTATCTGCCCCGCACCCTTCTGAATGGCCAAGCTCCTTCTAGCTTCATCTTTATCAGCTTCAGAGGATGCCGAGGGAACCCTGCAGATCTGGAGAGGTAGCTCGCAAACAACCTTCGGTTCTCCTACAAGTTTCGTAAGAGAATATGAGACATAAGGTCAGGCCAAAGATGCCTCATTTTGCTTCTAGACTCTGGCAGTCTGTGTAAGCAATACCCGTCAGGGTTGGAAAGTCAAATGCAGTCAGTCATCTGGACAGAAAATAGTGGGTTTGTGCATGCATAACTAACCCGACCACGTGCATTGCCCATCAGCAACAACTTCCTGTTTATACAAAACTGTACTGCTTGCTTGTTCACCCTCGCTATTCACAAACAGAAGCTGTGCTAAATGTTCTTTTATCCAAGTAGTGGAAAAAAAACAACAAACATTGCCCAGTGACACCACAGAAAAAGGAATGGACACCTACAGATGAAAAGTTTTGCAAGTCTGTAAAAACTGTCAGAGTTTCAGTTTTTCCTGTTCACAGTGGGACTAACCAGGTTTCTACCTGCTGTGCATCCCAGCTGTGTGCTGAACAGGCTGCACAGTTACTCACTGTTGATGTCGACAATCAAACATTTAGTGGGCTAGAAAGTAGGACAAGCTTCGACAGGGGAGACTGAGGACCAGTCTCAGCCTAGCTAGGGGAGGTTAGAGCTCTCCCTGTCGGCCTTTGCGCTCTCTCATTTCACCAAATCAGCCTGTTCTGGGGGAAAAATCCTTTGTCAAAAAAGCCATACACAGACACATCTCTCCTCTGCTCTGGCAGGTCCCAAATCCTCCTTGAAGCAGTTTCTCAACAAGCCTTCTAAGTCCTCGGAACACAGAGGACAAGTGATCAGTGTCCGAGATTCAGCCAGAGCAGCACAGCAGGTATGAGCAGATCCCCCAGGCACCCACAGGACGAGGCCAGCAGCGATTCCCTGAGCTCAGCGCCCTGCACAGCACCGATACCTGCTCTTTGGGCCTCTCTCAGCTCTGCAGAATCTCCTTCTCCCAGAGAGGCTCCACCAGAGCACACGTGGCACTTGGTGCCCTGGGCTTTCATAGCATAGGTTGCTCTCTGGGCAGAGCAGGCAATGCTGATGCTCACCTGGTTTGGTTTCAGGGTACTGGTGGGGTGTGGAGCAGCAAAGAGATCCTGGTGGAGACACCCACGCTGTCGGCCCTGGAGAGGTACAGACACAGCCCTCCGACCCTGTCAGGCTCTCCTCTTCCTCCTACTTCATCACTGCGGGTTTATTTCAAGGCTTTCAGTTGAGGAAGTAAATGGACTTGCCCCTTCTGTCTTATACCTTAGAAATAATTAGAAAAAAAAGGTTAATCTGGTCTTTTGGGAAGACCACTGAATTGTTCATGGTGAACCTGCCATCTTTGACATCTCCAACAAAAGCTTCTGTTCAAAACATTACTTACTTATTGCTGTGAAATACCTTTCCAGGCAGCAAGACAAGGCCTTAGAGTTTGAAACCATCTAAAAAGCTGTTTGTGGTCATGTTAAATGGGAGAATTCCTCTAGGAAACTGATGCCCGAGCAGGAGGTCACACTAACAACACTTTTCCACTCCTAGCCTTCTGGCAAGACAAGACCCAAATAGCTAATGAAAAAAAAGAACCCAAGCAGATTATTTTTAATCAAAAAAAGTAGGGCGAAGTACTTACCAGACAGCCCTGATCCAAAAATGAAGAAGCTAAAAAAGGTCATCAGCCCTCTTTCCAAGGCACCTTTAAGAAGTGAAAGCAAAGCAGTGGTTTGGTCCATGGGTCAGTCTGCTTGCCCACAGTCAGACAGGGCCTTGTTCATCTTGAGAACATACCCAAACACGAATCACCTCTGCCCTGTTCAGATCACCCTGGCAGCCCAGAGGCTCTGCCCACTGAGTAGAGCTCACAGGCTCTGCCGAGCCCTCGCTCCTCAGCTGATGAGGTTTTCTAACCTCTAGGACAAAGACAGCTGAAGAGGCTGAGGCTTCTGCTCCTGACATCTGCACTCTCCGCATCAAATCTGAGAGCGGGGAGCAGACGTACCTCTTGAAGATGCTGTTCACAGAGACCATAGGAGACCTGCGCCAATACCTCGCCTATGCCAGGTAGGCCTAGGACTTCCTCCTCTCCTCGGTCCCTGCCCAGCTCTGTCAGGGCCCAGGGAGGGTTTCTGAGCTGCTGCTCAAGGCCCTGAAGCTGTGCTTCAAACAGATCAGCCTGAGCTGAGCGGGGCCAAGGGTCAGTGCCAGGAGCTGCTCCGGCTCCTCCCAACGCCAGAGATGCTCCCTGGGCAGCACTGCCAGGGTCATGCTGCCCTCAGAACATTTAATACCCACCTTTGCTAGAAAGCTGACACAGCAGCAGAGATGAGCCTCTTGTGTCCTCTCAAAATTGCCATCTGACCCAGGCCCATCACTGCTTTTGCCTCCTTCCAGCTGCTCAGCAGCACCCACCGGACTATTGCCGGCATCCCCAAGGTGCTGGTGCAGCTGCCGGACAACCACCACCCTTTGCTCAGCCAGCTCTGTGTCCCAACACGCTCAGTGCTGCCCAGAGGCTTTGGGGACAGCTGCAGATGGCCGAGGGGACCCCTTTGCTCTCCCCTCTTCCCACTCCTGTTGCAGACTGTAGCTCTGGCCTTGGTCTGAGCCCACGATGAGCTCGCTGCTGTTGGGGTGCGAGAGCCTCCTTCCCCGCTGCAGCTGTGCAGCCTGGGATGGCCGCGCTGTGCCTGGCTGTTCACAGTTTGGGCAGGAAGCCCTTCTCTCTGCTCAGCCTGTGCTTGCGAAAGAGTCTCTCCCTCTGCTCTGACATAACCGCAGCTGGATCAGCCAGAGCATCTCAGCAAAACCTTGGGGGATCCTGTGCATTGGAAAGATTGTGCTGTTCTTTCCTAGGGGTGGAGACTCCGACTCGTATGAGATCATCAGTACCTTTCCCCAGAGGATGTACATGGACAACTCCAGAAGCCTGCAGGAATGTGGCCTGATCCCCAATGCCTCCTTGCTGCTGCGGAGAAGAGACCCCTCCCAACAAGAGGGGACAGGGCTGCAAACAGCTTAACAGCTCCTGGCAAGAGCTGCTCGCCCCAAGCTTGGCAAGAGGAAGGAGCTGCCTTGCACCATTAGCTGCATTACAACCTCCCCTGGCTGGGAAGAGAGGAGAGGGTTGTCCTTCCAGCTTTAGTTTCATTGTGCTGTTACCATGGACGGAGAGGAGAGCTCAGAGGCAACGCTTTGGCCTCTCCCTTCAGCAGAGTGTGCCAGGCCCAGTCCTGCTGCCTGGCGAGTGGATGCTCCTCCCCAAGGCAGGTGGGCTTCTAACACGGGGGCATTTCTGCCAGCTCAAACCCCAGGCCTGGTTTCTCATCTCTGTTGAAGGTTTCACAGGCCAATTCCTGCCCAGGGAAGGCTGCCAGCTTTACACTGGTACTGGGCAGTTGCTCAACTGGGCTCAAGCATTCTATATAGCAGCAGGACAGACAGACAATTTACTTTCCACATCTCCCACTTCCCACATCTGCTCCCCAGAGATTTCCACTACGCTTAGACCACAAGAAACAAGCCTTGGTAAAGCTAAACCAAAAGGCCTTGAGCCAGTGCAGTGCTGGGACTGAGCCAGACTCATCTCAGCCAGGAGATCCTGCTACCGGGCTTCCTGTACGTGAACGACTCCTTCCCTTGGACAGACCCCAGCTCCAGCCACGCCAAGCCTGCCTGCGAGGGCCCCAAGCTGCCAGCCTCCCTCCCTCCCTCAGCAGGCTGCCGAAGCCAGGAGCTGGATGCTGCAACAGGACACCGTGTCATTGGAGAAGAGCACAATCCCCTCGCTGCTTCTCTGCTGAGTCCTGAGTAAAGCATCTTCCTCCCTCTCCCGTGGGCTGGGGCTGTGCTTTGCAGGCCCCTTTCCCCAGCACATTCTTCCCATTTCAGCTGTGACAAGCTCCCACTTGACTCCCAGCTGACAACACTCCCACTCGCGTGAGGCAGAGCCTTCTGGCAGGCTCCCTTACAGTAGAGACAGCCCTCATTAAAGGCTCCCAATAAAACCATTTATTCAAGCTGCAGTTTCCACTCTCATTAAGATTTCCAAGGCGCAGCTGCGGTGGAAGGGGGCAGGACACCCAGACCACTTCCCGGACACTGCGACCAGCACTGGACCCTGCACAGCTCAAACACAGGAAGCACCATTCACGCTGGCCAGCCACTCCCATGGGCTCCCAATGACCCAGTCCCCACAGCTCTCAGTTCATTTCCTCCTTTCTCCACCTACACCAGATACAGGAGTGCACAGGGGACCCTCCTGTAGGGCAGCCTTTTCCCACTGCCCCTCTGTATCCTGGTCTACAACCAACCAGCTAATCTTTGTGCCAGGAGTTTGTTTTTTGCTCACATATCTGGCTGAAGCTGTCCCCCTCCAGGCTGCTGTTCTTACCATGCAGAGGAATTGTTGAGAGGTACCTGTCACTACCGCGCTGCAGGATACTCAGACAAGTCCTGTGAGCCTCTGATTAGCAGCAGCACTCTAAGGTGTTAAGATCTTTCTGTCAGGCTGCAGCAGCGAGTACAACTGACTCAGCTTCTCTGAGCTGGAAATGACTCGGAATCATTATGCAGGGTGATGTTTAACCTGTAGTCAAAATAAAACCAAATTTAAAAGAAACGCAGGAGTACCGATGTGAAAGGTACAGTAACATTTAATAGCATCTCGGAAGACAACACTGGTTATAAACTTGCTTTTTGGCAGGAAAACAAAATGCACTTGGTCCAGGTTGCAAAAAAGCCAACTCAAAGAGGAAAGGTAAGACAGCATCGGCTGTTCTGGAGCAGCCCCGAGCCGTTACCGCTCACGAGTGAGCCGTGGCACCACATGGCAGCGGAGGGCAGAAGGAGCACACAGGTCCCACTGCTAGGCCCATCCATCCCCCAGGCAGCCTGCGAGTGACACTGGCCCCTGCAGGTGGGTCAGACCCCAGCTTTGTGCAGTATTTTTGCATTAAAACAAAATCAAACAAAAATCAACTTAGTTGCCATGATCTTTGCAGTTGCGCTAAAGAAAAAAAGAAAAAAAAACAAAGTGAGGCAGCAGGATTTACAATTTTAACAGCAACTGGGAAAAGTAGGAAGTAACACACAACCCTAAGCCCTTCCCTCCTGAAGCAGCAGCTCTCCCTGCAGAGGAGAGGGCTGACGGACGGCTGCACTTCGCACAGCCCCAGAGGCTTTGCTGTTTACAGAGGCACTGGAAGCTGCTGTGTGAGCCAGGCCCAGCTTTGTTCACAGGCCATGCGCAGCGAGCATCAGACTTTCTTTGGATCTCTCTGAGATGATATGGGGGTTAGGCAGGAGAGAATCGTAGGCAGCTGCAGTGAGTAGTTTTGGTCATGGGTTTCCCTGTGCTGGGATGCACGTCGCCGTGCCAGGACGGCGCTGACAGCCTGGAAGTGAAGGTGGTCAGAGATGAGGGTGCTGAGGAATGCAAGTAGAGTCCAGGACGGGAGGGGAGCCCGGGCCTCAGGCCAGCTTCAGGAACTCCTGCAGGGTGTTTTGCTCCACCGCTTCCACAAAGAGCTCGTAATCCTGCAGGGAAAAACCACACGGTCGCTCACAAGGCAAGAGCGAGCTGTACGCTCCCGCCGGCCAGGCAGCACAGGGTCCCCTGAGCACACAGCACAAACTGGTTCACAGCGCGGTGACAGTCACAGGGAGGACGACTGGGCGAAGCAGGGACAGCCCTGCACAGCCCCGCTGCCCACAGTCACCCAGCGTCCCCCTGCCCGGGTCCCATTTTTCACAAGCCGCTGTGCTCCAAATGGCCATTAACCCTGGCAGCACCTTGTCCGTGCACCTCATGAGAAATGCCTTTTGAAAGGCATCTTGGTACCATTTGTAGCAAAAACAAGGGGATGGGATTACTGCCCACCACCCAGCCTCTGTGGTGCTTATCCCCTGCACAGAGCACGAGCCTTACCCCGCAGTAGTGGTCTCCGTTGACGATCTGGGGTGGGATGGCTTTGGGGTTGCCAGCCTTGGCCCTCATCTCCTCCCGGAGAGCGTTGTCCTGGGAGATATCCACCAGCTCGTACTTGATGTTTTTCCCATCGAGGATTCTGGTTACTTCGCTCTGTTGGGATTTGATCTGGAACCCGGGTAGGGAAAGCAGGTTATGGGGAGCTGCTGGAGAGGAGCCCAAAGGGTGGGCACGCACCCCAGCGTGCCAGCCACCCTCATCACAGCGCTCACAGAGCAACCGCTGCTCACAGGCCACGGCCCAGACCCCACCCGCCCACGGGGCTCGGCCCTGCATAGGGGGGGACACCCAGCACGGATTCAGGGGACGATGGGGATGGCACAGGGTGAGCAGGGATGGGGACACCCAGGATGGGGCTGGGGGCTTCGCGGCTCCACGGGGAAGAGACGCCCAGCCCAGTGAGGGGGAACCCCGGAGCGCCCAGCCCTGCCCCGCCACTCACCTCCCGGGATCCGGTCACTGAGGTGCTGTAGACCTTGAGAGTGCTCATGCTGCGATCGCGGCCGCTCCCAGCGCTCAGCCCGACGGAGGGAGGCAAGGAGGGAGGGAGGGAGCGGCCGCCCCGCCGCCGCCCGGCATGTGACTGCGGGGACCAATGGGGCCGGCGGGCCCGGGCATGCGGCGTCGGCGGGGACCGGCCCCGGCCCGGCCCCGG
>Ga0065711_1038163_pt1 | contig 19080 bp, 15 predicted proteins | sample Hoacrofraction12_FD_59098 | JGI IMG/M metagenome (GOLD analysis project Ga0065711, IMG submission 59098) | Hoatzin crop microbial communities from Cojedes, Venezuela - Epithelial fraction 12 v2 (version 2) | ecosystem: Host-associated > Birds > Digestive system > Esophagus > Crop | place... | reverse complement strand
GGACAAGGTCCTGTGCAGCCTGCTGTAGGTGACCCTGCTTCAGCAGGGGGGTTGGACTAGATGACCCACAGAGGTCCCTTCCAACCCCTACTATTCTGTGATTCCGTGATTCTGTGATTCTGTGATTCTGTGATTTTAAACCAAAGGCTTGCTTGGGATTTGTAGAATTTCTAGGGAAGCTGTGCCATCACAGACAGTTGTGAGACCTTGGAGGGTGCTGGAGGGAACTTTTGGTTTTGGAAGGCAGAAATTCCCAAATTAAATTACTATTTTAGATTTGATACTAATTAATAGGGAGGAATTCTCTGTGAATCCAAAAAGGACACATAAGTAAGCTGACAGCAATCATGGGAATTTATGTCATTGCTTTAAAGAGAAGAAAGTGCAAGAATTAAAGTTAAGCTTAAGGAATTGGTAAGGACTTAAGAAAAGCCGTTCATTCTGAGGAAGTCAATGTCAAACTGTTCAGAATAGAAAAGCACATTTAGAGATTATTGTGGCTACAAGAGGTCTTCTCTGACCTAAGGAATTGAGCAAGAAATTGGACAGAGTGCAAAAAAAAGGATGCACGCTAGAAGACTATAAGAAGAATGGAAGTATGAAGGGATCACGGCAGAACACTGCTGCACAGAATAGAGTGCCTGTTAGCAAGGGACACTAAAGGAAAGAGGAAAATGTTATACAGACATAAGGGGAATGAGAGAAAAGCGAGCTCTAACATGGGACAAGGAAAGTTCTAAGGCTTTCAAGAATGCTTTTTGATCATCAGGGATGGACTGAGAATCCTTCGTCTTGCCTCAAGAGAAGAATGGACTTTAAGGTCCTTTCAACTTCCCTTACAGCTTACCTTTCTCTGATTCGTGTGGCAAGGCAGATCAGGATTTTTGCTATTGAATCACAAAGTAGCAGTAATTATACCACCATCCTTTTTACAAATGAAGTCTTTAATGACTTTTAAAAAGATTTATTTGATTCTGAAGATAGCACTGCTTGATTGAATAGCAAATTTCTGAAACCATAAATCAGTATGCTCAGTATGTATTTTTAAGGGAGGGAAGGACTCATAGTTTTGAACAGAAAACACAGATCAAGTCAGATGTGAATGTGAATTAGTGCCTGTTGCTGCTTGTCAGAGAGTTGTGTGACAACTGGCTGCCATTCACCCATTTACAAATGTACTTCAGAACACAAAATCCTCATGGTGCCCAGCTTGAATTCACAGTAGGAGAATTTGTGTGCCCCAAACCTTGAGTTCCTCCTGCTGAGATCACTAGGTTGTTTAACTCTGCTTCTGCACACATTGCTGCAGCATTTGATCTTTTCCATGGCATACTTTAACAAATAACTTTTTCTTGGTTTCTCTGAGAAAAAAGAATAGCCACTGGCTTGCCTTTCATGTGTTATGCCAGTTTTCAGTCATCTGTATCATACTAAATTATGTCTGCATTAGCCCTCCTCTCTCTGCCTGTTTTCCATCTTTGAAGAAGCATCTTTCCTGTCTTCTTGGATGTCTTTGGGTCTACATACCTAAAGATATCTAATCCCATAATCAAATGAGCAAGATTTTTGTTCATAACTAGTGATAAAATTAGAGTTTCTTAACAGAATGTGAGCTTGATTTTGGATCTTTCCCCCCATGTAGCCTCCAGGTTACAATTTCATTTTGCAGATTCATGTTTAATCAATCTCTCTTTAGTGCTATTTCTGGTCTACATAATATCCCTTTTACAAACACAAGGCAATCAGTAACATTCCACAAGTGGTACCTCTGCAAGCCAGCCTTAATTCTACTGCAGTTCTCCCTTATAAACCTCTTGGTTGATGGTCATTCTTCCCTTATTCCTGCAATGAGACCTGAAATAACAAGCTCTTGCTCTCAAAGCTTTGTTGTCGAGTAGTGGTGATTTTCTTTATGAGTATGGAGTTGCAGGTGGTGGTTTCACTACCTTCATAGTGAAACTTCAGTGGGAGTAGGCTGATCTGCATGTCCAAGAGACTTTTCTCCTTACTAGCTACAGTTGTTTTCTATCCTCATAATTAATGCCAGTGTGGTTTGTGCTTTGAGCTACACGAGTTTACAGTCTCTATCTTGTGTCCCATTGTTTCAGTTTCTCTGGACATTTTTAGTCCTCTGGTATTACTTTATAAAGGAAATTCCCAACTGCTACTTCTGCAAAGCTTGCACAAGTGTTACAAGTTTCATGTTGTAGCTCTTCCTCTACAGTTTGCCAGATTCTTCTCCTATAGGTGTTTTACACTGTGACTCCCATGACTGTCTAATTTATTTCTTACTTTTTAATAACCCCTCCCAAATGTCTTTAACTCCAATTGCTATTTGATATATAATTATTTCTATCATAACTGCACCAAAATAGTATCCTGGAGCTCTGAGGCTAAGATCTGTCAAAACCAGGCATTGAATACCACCAGTTTGCTACCAACTGTTGTATAACAAAAGGCATAATCTGCATTTCTTTTTTGAAGTGAACTGGATATTGCTTATTGAATTCATTCTCCTTTTCTCTGCTGAAACTTTGTAAATAGACATAATATAACTAACAAATGCTTTCAACCAGGCAACTGTAAGAGGCAAGACTTTGCATGCTGGTATTTCAGTGCTGCTCTCTGCTGGGAGACACAGTTGAAATGAAAAGTTCACCAATTATCCATCATATTTCATTGAAGCTGGAGGCTTCATTTTACCCATAGCAACACAGCTGGTTTATCTCAGTGTCTGCTGAGCATTTTTAACTGTATTGGTTTCTGGTGGGCTAACATTATCTCTAGCTGTGTTCTGAGAGATAGTATTCACTCAAAATACATGTCCTGGTTTCAGCTGGGATAGAGTTAATTTTCCTCATAGTAGCTGGTACAGTGATGTCTTTTGGATTTAGTATGATAAGAACGTTGATAATACACTGATGTTTTAGTTGTTGCTAAGCAGTCAAGTACTTTTTAGCTTCTCATACTGGCCTTCAAACGAGAAGGCAGGGAGTGTACAAGAAGCTGGGAGGGGACACAGTCAGGACAGCTGACCCAACTGACCAAAGGGATATTCCATACCATATGATGCCATGCTCAGCATATAAATCTGGGGAAAGAAGAAGGAAGTGGGGGGACATTTGGAGTTATGGTGTTTTGTGTTCCCCAGTAACCGTTACGTGTGATGGAGCCTTGCTTCCATGCAGATGACTGAACACCTGCCTGCTGAAGGGAAGTAGTAAATGTATTCCTTGCTTTGCTTTGCTTGCATTTGTGGCTTTTTATTTACCTGTTAAACCGTTCTTGTCTCCACCCATGAGTTTTCTCACTTTTGCCCTTCTGATTCTCCCCCCCATCCCACCAAGGCGGGGTGAGCAAGCAAGCGGCTATGTGGTGCTTAGCTACAGGCTACGGTTAACCCGCGACAATCAGCTTGTCCAAAGGAACGTGGTGCTGGCTCTTCATTCCTAATAGGACACAGTTCATGTTGCTCTAATTGGAGGTTCACTCAAAGGCTACTAATGCTAAAAGGCACTACTGATTATACATTTCAGTGAGCACGTGTTCTATCTTTTTCTCATGTATTTGCAACCTGTATTATTATCAAACACTTAAATTAGAACATTTTCTCAACAGCTTCTAGAAGTGTGAAGGCAGTAAAATAGGGCCAGAGGAAATAAGGCAAAAAATGACATTGTGATTTTATGCGTGCAAGGGTTGTAAACAGCAGCTGCCACTCATAGTGACAGGCAGCTGCAATCATACCACATTTTCTGCTAGTTATACATGTCGATCTCCTCCAGCTCATTATGGGTTTTAATGTTTAATTCGATCAGCAATTAATTATTCATTAAAGACGAGTGAAATTCAGAATTTCTATCCTGTGAGAAATTCCCATATTTCAATGTGTATTTTTGTGCCAAATTGATGTGAATGGATCATATCACTCAGAGATCGGGTGCCAGGCTTGTGATGTGAGTCCCTGGGAGTCAGCCGTAGTGGTATGTCCAAACCTACATCTAATGCTTGAATACAGAGTGGAGTCTGGATATTGCACTAACATCAGTCTTCAAAACTTATTAGCTATGGTAGCTAGGAAGGGACATTTTGCTCCCTATGAGCAGAAGTTTAACTCGTGAGTTTGTTTATTCTTTCACCTCCATCTGAAGCCCTGTCATCTGATTGTGGCTATGACAGAAAGTGGAGTAAGATGGTGTTCTTACGGAACACCAGTTTTCCAGTGGCTGTCCAGTGTTTGGTTTTTTGCTGTCCTACTTACTCAAAACAATTATTGTATTTGGGGTCAGAAACAGTCCTTTTGCTCTATTCAGTAGCATGAAGAACAGGCCACTTCCTGAGACTCTGGGACTTGTAGTAACACAATGTCTTTTGAGCAGGGCCCAAGGCGGCTGGCAATATCTCAGTTCCTTGTGACCCTTTCCTTTGGCATACTATGGCTATGGCTTTTGAAGATGAGATGCTTGATGAATTTCCAAGTTCTCTGGTGTCCTGTGTCTGCAGGGACTGGATGAACCAATGATCCTGACAAATGTGCTCTGGAGAAAGACTGAAGGTTAAAAAGCACCTCTAATAGACATGGACCAACAGTCCGAGAAACAGAGGGCATGAAGTAATTTCTTCCTGGCTGCTTAATGGCTCAGCACAAATACCTGATGGCCCCCACCAAGGCAGGAATGCAATCACCTGCCCAAGTGTAACTACACAGTTGAAACTACCAGTATATTTAGCTGAGAAAAAGTAGAGAATATTTCCAGGAGTGCTGGGCCCGGTGAAGCTCTGCGTTGCTGCAGATTTGTGTCCCTGCTCTAGCCTGTCTGAGTTTTCTGCTACTGATAAATGGTTGAGTTCACACTGCCTTTCTTCCAGGTGAGCATGTTTTCCTCTGCCTTGCTGCCTGTTTTCCATAGAATGTATAGGAACTTTGTATTCTACTTCTCCGTCAAATCTGCTTGAGTTTTGGCAGCTGATTCCAAAGTTACAGGAGAGAGAAAACTGACAGAGTGGAGTCACAGAAGCCCTGTTTTCTGGAGAAAAAGATAAATGGAAAACAGGGTGAAAGAATCCTTCATCCTGGTAGCTATTGACTTTTGCTGTGAATGTCCATAATGAATAACATGATGCAGTAGGAAAATGGCTAGAGAAGTGCAGGAAAAGCTACCTCCACTGCCAGGTTGTCATACAACAGTCAGAGCTGTATGCAGTGCCATATGAGATCAATACAAAAAGTTATTAGAAACTTCTGTATTGAGATATAGCTACCAGGAAATACTTGGGTGTGATTTGGCTGTACAAGCCCAGGTTTTCACCTACATACGTAGAGTGGTAACTTATGGTGAATTGTCCAATCCATTTCTGTGGGAGAACCTTTTCTGTTTGCATTGGGGTGGTGGTGAGGAAACCACCTTGATGACCTATGGTGTCTTGTATTGGCTGAGTAGAAATAGGGATTTTTGCGTATGAGTAGGTATATATATGGGACATCAATTACACGATTTACCATGTCAGGATGTTGCCTATGGTGTTACTTGGAAATGCTAACATCTTGTTCCTTGCTCTCTGAGTTTTTGTGTGATGTTGGCCTCCATGCTCTGCCCATAAATCTCCAGAAAAGAGGCAGTGATCCATTGGCTGAGATATGTAGTGCCTGCAACTCTGAATGGATTAATGTGATCATAGTTGGCAGTGCTCTGGAAAATCGAGTATATGCAGAAAAAGGACATCAGTACACATCCTTTCCTGCCCCATTTCTACTGCTAGTTATTGGCAGCACTTTTCCCATTCTTTAGAAGATCATTTGAATGAATAAAACTCAAAACTGAAAAATCCAGGAAAATTCCGAGGCCCACAATCTTCAAAACCCCTAAAGGTAACACTGCTCAAAAGTGTGCAAGTTTTAAGATACTGAAGCAGGATCAGAGAGCAAGTTTGGCCTGAATTATTGCAGTATTTTAAACTGCTGCTTCACAGCTTCTAGCAGCTTCCTGTTAAGGACAGTAGGTTTTCTGCGTCTGCTTGAGGTATTCAGCTGCATGTACAATAGAGCAATCGACATTGTATTTAAATTTCCACCGAAAATTGGTTTCTTCCTCCTCATGTGCTCCTTCTGCCTTTGAGAAGATTTAGTATTCTTTGAGACAGAGGGGTAAATTAAATTACTTCAAGGAACAAGATTGATGGGCCTAAAGAAAAAAAGAAGATTGAAATTCTCAGCTCTTCTCCAAGGCGATTAAATTCTAATTGCACGAAGTGCCTTGTGTGGAACCTGCAGGCTGCACTAGGATGGGCCTATAAGCTCCAAAAGGGACACACGTAACTGTAGCACCTGTATTTATTGCTTTAGGCAGCCCTGTATCAAGTGGGCAGAACTGAATAACAGAAAGGGCTGATATTCTAATGATTCCTGCTCTCTCTCATTATTCCAAAACAATATTATTATTGTTTCATTACAGCTCCTGAGCAGGAGGTTGGCTACCTTTCATCTGGCGCTACTCATTTCAGTTACAGAAATGACATCCTTAGTTATTCCCATTTCCTAGGGCATCTACCTGGGGAACAGTTCTGGGGCTTTTTTCTCTCAGGGCTACAACTTCCTGGAGCCAGACCTGAGTATGAGTTAGCCTGGAGGGAAATCTACACTGCCTTACCCAGGAAATCCAACCTGCTAGACTTTCAAACCAAGTCTACAGCTTGCAGAAGTGACTACAGTTTCCGAGTGCCTAAAACTCGGGATTACCCCCTGCTTCAGCCTGGCTTTCTTCAGAGAAAAACAAGTTGAGTTTTACCAGTTTCATGAGGAGCAGTGTCAGAACAATGCTATTGACTGAATATCCCAGCCTGCTCTGTTTTAATTTCTGTTCTAATGTTTTCATTTCTGCTCTAATGTTTTCATTTCTGCTCTGATGAACACAGGATGGTCAGAACAGCTTCACATTGTGGTCTCTGCCTGCACCAGAATGGTAAGGAAAACACGGGAACAGACAACGAGACAAATATTTCTGAACCTATTTTATCCTAGAGATACATCTTTTTGTAGCAGATACATGCTTAATTTTGCAAAAGGACTGAACTATTTCGAATTCTGCTTTCAGGAAAAACAAACCTAAGGTTGCTGCCATTCTAGTTTGCCTACAAACACTTATGGGAAGCTAAGAAGTCTATTGGATCATTCCCAACAGTACCCATTAATTTCTCTGGCTTTTAAAGGCCTATATATTTATTTCCCCAGCTTGTTGCATGTGCACAAACTGGAATGATGAGTGCTTCCTGCAGTTCATAAAATGATCAAGCAACTGAACCCAGTTTTAAATTTTATGAACTAGACTACTCTTTCAATTGGAAAAACCTGCCACAAACAATTTGCTTTGGCAGGTTATATGATATCAAGGGGAAACACGTGTTTGATCATCTTTTCCAAATGGATAATGAATTTTAATTGCAAATAACTTTTAACTACATAACAATGTTTGGGCTTTCTTCCTTTGTAAATCATTGGAATTAAATGATCTGTGTAAGAAAAGTATGAGAGCTGCTGACTTCTTTTAAACAGTGTAATTCACAAAGTGAATAAATGGAAAAAGAGAAGAGAGTGAGTTTATTATTTCTGAATTTGTAAGATTCATGCAATACTTGTTGACTGGGCAGTATCAGAGCAAAGACTTAAAGAATTTGCCTTGTCAAATCAGTTTGTATAAACAATTGTGAAATAATGCTGGAGAGCATCATGGTTGTTTTATTAAAAAAATGCAGTTATTCTTTGTGGATATTATGTGTGTTTAAAATGATTGTTCATAATAATGGGTTAATTTGTGGACATTGTGGAAATTTGACGGGTGCTTAAAAGTATGTGATCACTGAAGAGTTTTCATGTGCCTCTTAACAGAGGGATTGAGAGAAACAAGAGAATATAGAGAAGGAAAGTAAAAGTAACTGGTGGTCAAGTCTCATTTTTCTGAAGTAGCAAGAGCTTTTTTAGTTTAACGTCATTCTTCTAGGGATTGCAGTACTGTAAAAGCAGCTGCATTTGTGAGAAGTCACAGCCCTGCCAAAAAGTATAGCAATACTACATAGGTATCAGCTGGCCTATAGAAAAGGCCCCTTATGTGGCTCCCATTTGGAATCAGGTCACGAACACGGGTTTAAATCTTTTTGTATTTGAACCTTTAATCTTCACATTTTTAAAAATTGCACACCCTTTTAAAAAATCAGCATCCTGAGTTATAACTTTCCACAAATGCAGGGCTAAAAGGACACAGCCGAAAAATGTTTATTATTTCAGAGGGTTTTTTTTTCTTTTCGTTTTGGCACCTGTGATTCCTTGGAAGCTAGTAAGAGAAATTGAGGGGTCTATGGGATATTTTGCCTTCTTTCACAGGCAAATGCATATCCAAAATGTTGGGAATCTAAAAGTTCTTAGTAGGACTATTCAAAAGGATTATGTTAAAACAATTCTTCTGAAGGACAAAAAATGAATTTTCATAAAATCATAGAATCATAGAATCATAGGTTGAAAAAGACCTCTAAGATCATCAAGTCCAACCATCCACCCAGCAACACCATGCCTACTAAACCATGTCCCAAAGTGCCATATCTACATGTTTTTAAAAAACCTCCAGGAATGGTGACTCAACCACCTCCCTGGGAAGTCTATTCCAATGTCTGCCCACTCTTTCAGTAAAGATATTTTTCCTAATATCCAATCTAGACCTCCCCTGATGCAACTTGAGGCCATTGCCTCGCGTCCTATTGCTAGTTACTTCGGAGAAGAGACCAACACCTGCCTCACTACAACCTCCTTTCAGGTAGATGTAGAGAGCAATAAGGTCCCCCCTCAGCCTCTGCTTCTCCAGACTAAACAGCCCCAGCTCCCTCAGCTGCTCCTCATAAGACTTGTTCTCTAGACCCCTGACCAGCCTCGTTGGCCTTCTCTGGACATGCTCCAGCAACTCAGTGTCCTTCTTGTAGTGAAGGGCCCAAAAGTGAACACAGTACTCGAGGTGCGGCCTCACCAGTGCCAAGTATAGGGGCACGATCACCTCCCTACTCCTGCTGGCCACACTATTCGTGATACAAGCCAGGATGCCGTTGGCCTTCTTGGCCACCTGGGCACACTGCTAGCTCATGCTCAGCCGGCTGTTGACCAATAATTCAGTTAGTTTATATTACACTTGAAAGGATTTTCTGATGGAAAATTTTGCAGTTATTTTATCTGTGGGATCACAACCACAAACACTGAAAATTTAAATATCTTGGGTCAGCAACATTCTGTGGGGCCATAGGAGCAGAAACCGTCCTTTGAGTTACATGAAGTCCAGTCCATAGAGGAAAATGAGACTGTAGGATTAGTCCAGTTCAGGCTACAATCTGTACAAAGCTTGGCAGCATTTCCAAGCAGTGTATCTGCAGATACACTACTTGGGAGGCCAATTTTGTATACCTTTGTAGGTGCATGTGTGCCAAAACATTAGCAATTCCATGAACAAAGAGAATTTTTCCTTCTTTTGATGGTCAAAAGCCCCATTTTCTGAATAGCTAAGGCTGGCTTTTTATTTCTATTACATTGGTTTATAAAGCTGAGCAGGGCCATGCTGTGCTAGGTGCTATACATTTTGACATTCTATGCTGAAGAACCTAGACCCTAATTTTAGGAGTGGGACAGCAGCAGGGATGGATTTAGCAGGTCAAGTGAGCAGTTCAGTAACTGAACTAGAAACACACTGCAGATCTCTTGCTTCTCAGCTCAGTTTCTTACCACCTGTAACATGCCACCAGCCCCTTCACTGGGCCACCAAGTTAGGAGAAAATAAATACCTGAAATTTGTGAAAGTTTCCCTTTCTTGACAGGGCATTCTCTTGAGGAAAACTGAGGACAAAGTGACCACCATAAAAAACTGCTACCTACAAAACCTTCCACCACAAATATTGCTGAAGGAGAAGATGGTCAGAATGGAGAATGATGTTAGCTTCCCCTGCCCGTGAAGGCTGTGACTATAACATGCTGGTCATGTAGAATCACATCATCAGACCCACGTGTAGTACCGGTTAAATAGGATCAATTGAGTATTCAGACATGTGATCAGTTAGGCTCCAGTGCTGCTAATGTTTTGAAAGGCCAAAGAGAGCTGCTCCCCTTATCCTGCTAGAGGACAGGCATATAGGTAGTTGCTCAGATGACAAGATGTTTTAGTAAACAAACTTGATGGATTGGGGTGGCAGGATTTAATTTAAGGGCAGACATAGAAAAGTGTGCAATTATTCGTCAATTACTTATGCATTAATAGACCACTGCACTGAACTGTTAATCATTCATGAACTAAATTCTTTCCCCTTTTGATCTTTAAAGGGCAGCTAACCCTTATAAAGAGGGAGAAATGCAGTACTTCAGGACAGTGGCAGTCCTGTTGTCGGTAGGGATAAGTTTTGAGCTCCCATATATAGGGGCATTTATGGATTACTGTCTCTCAAGCCAATGCTGTAGTGCACTGAATTATTATTTATCATATTTATGCCCTAAGCTTTTAGTCAAGTGTAGGAACTAGGGAGTGGCTACTTGGAGTACTGTTTTCTGTTACGGTTTTATGTGCTTTTTATAATTTCTGTCAGATGGCTCACAGACTGCTTGGGATTGCCTGTCCTTTGGGATCTCTGTGTCCTGGTGGAAACAGTAGTCAAGTTTCTGGCAGATATATTTCCACGTTTATCTGGCTTTAGCCCTTTGACATCTGTTTTTATTCTGAGAATCTTTGCATTTCAACCTTAAAAAAAATCATGTCCTCTTCATTTTAAGGCTGAATGAATTAGTTCAGGGAGGGAGAAAGGACTGAAGTGAACTTTCATTCTATCTCTAGCTGCACTGGAAAACACAACTGATTTTGAAGCCTGCAAAAAGATTATCCTTATATCTAAAGGAAAAGATTTTTCTGTTCATTCTCATATTATAGGAGTGAAGGGTAGAAAAGTTCCACCAAGTATTTTAACTTCTGGCAGTTTAAACAGTTTGAACAGCTGCACTGTGTGAGTATATCTGTGGCTAAAACCAGTGGAGGACTGTTAAGTTCGCAGAATTTCTTTCCTGCTACTTTAAATTTATTCCCTGCCATCATAATTTGGGAATTTCATTGACTATATTCATACGCAGCCTTCTCCAGCTCACCCACAAGAGGAAACAGTACTTACTTACAAAAAGGCAGTTATAGACCTTTGTGGCAGTTGCCCGTAAACAGAAGCATGAGTTGGGGCTGCATGTCTCAACTTTTTCCCATTGGCATAAGGTTACCAGTTTTCCCTTGCTTTGTAGCAGTATTGCTCTCTTGTTTGCATTCTTTTATTTCAGGTTTTATCCTTCTCTCTCTTCCCCCTTCCCCACCCAAATATTAATTCAGAAGAAAAAAGAGACTACAAGAAGCAAAATGCAAACTAAGAAATGTTCTTTCCTGTAAGCAGAAAACACTTGTATGCAGACATGGGGAAACAGGGGATTTGCTTGGGAATGGGTGGGCATAACATCTTGTTTCTCTACCTGCAGATAGTGAACTATGGCATAAAGTGTCCTATGTGATTGTCATGGTTTAACCCCAGCCAGCACCCAAGCACCACACAGCCACTCACTCGACCCTCTCCCCCACCCCTCATTGGGATGAGTGAGAGAATCAGAAGGGCAAAAGTAAGAAAACTCATGAGCTGAGATAAAGACAGTTTAATAGGTAAAGCAAAATCTGTGTGCATAAGTAAAGAAAAACAAGGAATTCACTCACTGCTTCCCATCGGCCGGCAGGTGTTCAGCCAGCTCCAGGAAAGCAGGGCTTCATCATGTGTGACGGTTACTTGGGAAGACAAAATGCCATACCTGAATGTTCCCCCCCTTTCCTTCTTCTTCCCTCAGCTTTATATGCTGAGCATGATGTCATATGGCATGGAATATCCCTTTGGTCAGCTGGGGTCAGCTGTCCTGGCGGTGTCCCCTCCCAACTTCCTGTGCACCTGGCAGCATGAGAAGCTGAAAAGTCCTGGATTACTCAGTAACAACTGAAGACATCTGTATGTTATCAACGTTCTTAGCATACTAAATCCAAAAACACAGCACTACACCAGCTACCAGGAAGAAAATCAGCTCTGTCCCAGTCAAAACCAGAACGGTGATCAGATGGACAGGGAAGATGGAAGAAATGGGTGAGGTTCATCTAACCTAACTTTAGGCATAGGAAGAATAGATCTTTATTTCAAACTCCAGATGTCCAAACTAAAAAGACAGCCTCTATGCTACCTCTAAAGTTGAGTGAGAGATGTTAACAACTTTTGGGACACTAATCCCACTGTGAAATGACATCTGAGTGAGATGGGCTTAATCTTTTCTTGGAGATGTTGTCATCTTTATGCACCTTACTTCACCATACAGGGTTCAGGTTACAGGGATGCCAAACCCAAGCATAAAGACACTGGTGATATCAAAGCAAGCAGGTCTGTGTTGAGACTGGTTAACCAGGGCTCAGACCAACAACTGTACTGTTTTAACTAGCACTTTATTTATATCCCTGTGTTCTACATGTTTCTGTAGGCCTAAAATGTACTGTCACAACTGTCTGATGTTGTTTAATGGGATAGGAAGCCCTTGGGCTAGCAGCATGAGCTGAAGCAAATCAGAATTAAGCCACAGATTAGGATAGTATCTTGGAAAGGGCTGGTGAAGCTTTCTGTGCTAGCTCCTCATGTCTGTTTCAAACTCTTCTAGTTTCATCTATTATCTCCTCAGAGAGATATCAATCTCTTCTTCTTCCTTCCCAAAGTCATTCATGCGGCATCTGACAAATCAGACTGGTCACCCTGTGTCCGTGAGCTAGTCAGAGCAGCCATAAGCAAGGACAGGCTGAATGTATTCTGTCACCACCTATTTCAGCTTGGTGGTCATGCCTGTTGAATTTACCTTCCTGACAAATCCATCAGTTCAACCAGTGTACAGTCAAACTGCTTGTCCTAGCCACTGTAACCTCAAGGATTTTCTGAAGGATCTCCAGCCCCATTCCAAACAGTTGTTGTACAGTGGAAGCTGGAAAAATCTTCAACCTGACTGCCAGAAACCACAAGCCCTGCATGGATGTGGCAGGGCTAGTGGTCCTCCCTGATAACTTTAGAGGTCAGGCCCTCAAATCTTCTGGGCTGCCAGCTTGTTAGAGCAAGAAGAGGCCCTGCACGCAGCTCCCTGGAGGCCTGAAAAGTTTAGTATAGATAAAGGTGGGTCAGAAGGTATGGAGTTACGCCAGACCTGCTCTGCAGTAGGTGTGCTTCCATACCATTTCCAAGCTACTCCAAAAGGCAAATGCTTTAATGCAACTTTTGGGAGAGGAATGTGAGCGTCAGTAGCACCTCCCTGTTTGTTGGCGTCCTTGGCTCAGGAGAAATTCTACTAAAGAGACTGAGGTGTGGTATTAAACACTAATACTGCCTTATAGTACCTTTTTCCTGCTCTTGGTGAACAGTCTGGCTTTGTGGGAGAAGGTCCTCCAGGTATTGCTAGGATTATAAAGGAAAGGCACTGGGGCGCAAGTTTAGATCCTACTAGGTTCACTACCAAAATTCAGACAGTTTTTATGTGTGCCTTGCCTAAGCACATGGTAAAAGTAGGAATAGGGTTATTGATCTCCTGGATCCAAAGCTGCTTGTGTTCAGTTCAGTAGGTTATTTGACCTTTGAGTGGCAGATGAAAAGCTGGACATGAGCCAACAATGTGTGGTTGCAGCCCAGAAAACCAGCTGTATCCTGGACTGCATCAAAAGAAGTGTGGCCAGCAGGTCAAGGGAGGTGATTCTGCCCCTCTGCTCCACTCTTGTGAAACCCCATCTAGAGTCCTGTGTCCAGGTGTGGAGTCCTCAGCACAGGACAGACATGGATCTCTTGGAGCAGGTCCAGAGGAGGGCCACGAAAATGATCAGAGGAATAGAACATCTCTCCTATGAGGATAGGCTGTTCAGCCTGCAGAAGAGAAAGCTCCAGGGGGACCTTATTACAGTCTTTCAGTATTTAAAGGGGACTTAAATGGGCTAGATGAACTTTAAAGATCCCTTCCAACCCAAACTATATTATGATTCTATGATTCTATGAGCATTAGGTATGTATATAGGAGCAGAGGGAAGAATAATATGGAAAATTACTCTCTATGAGATGTTATGAATTAAGAATAAAATTAATTGCTAAAGAGTTTTAGTCAAATCATAACTGTCATGTTAGACAAGTTTACAACTAGATTAAAAAAGTTTTTTGTCACATAATGTAATGAAACCTCAGTACAAATCTGATATAATTGGCTGATGAGCACTTCTTTCATACAAATTAGCATATTGAAACCCCTCTTTTAAGAGAAAATAAACACAGAAGCAAGTATTCCATAGTAAGATAGTCTTCTTAAAGTTCAGATATAATGGCAAAAGGTCAGATTGCTTGGTGGTGTAGAAGGAGTGTGCGCTTGCTACAATCTAGTTGTGCAAAAGATTATTGTAAAGAATCCAAATTATTGTTATTGAGCTTTAATGAACACTTCTCTTAATCTATGTATCAAGATACCTCTCCCATCAGAAGCATTATATCAACGCTTTATGGCAGGTCTTCTGTCTTGCTTCAAAGTTCTTCCATTGTGGCTTTAAAATAGTCTGACCTGTTGTCCTGGTTTCAGATCGGATAATTTTCCTTCCAGTAACTGCTGTGTTTTGGATTTAGTAGGAGAAGAATGTTGGTGAAACTAATGGTTTCAGCTGTTGCTATGCAAGCAAGGACTTTTTCCAGTTTCTCATATTCAGCTAATGAGAAGTTGTGCAGGAGCTGGGAGGGAGCATAGCCAGATGGATAGACAAGCTGGTCAATGGAAGTATTCTATACTGTAGATGTCATGCTCAGTTTATGAATCGGGGTTGGTCGGGAGGCAGGAATCTCTCTTTTCTGCTCTGGTTTATGTGAGTTTGAATCCTCTCTTGTCTGGGAGTTCAAACTTTTTTGGGAGTTCAGTCTGTTTCGCAAAATCCATGATTTCTGAGTTCCATGGTCACTGCTTGAGGACTGCCTGTGAATCATCATCAGGTGGTGAGAAAATTGTATTGTATATAGTTGGATTTGCATATTCATTAGTAGTGGTGGTACCAGTAGCATTATTAGTATTTGCTTTGTTGTCTTATTAAACTTTATTTATCCCAATCCATGAGTTTTACCTTTTGTCTCTTTCTCCTCCCCATCCAGCTGCAGGGGAGAAAGGGAGGTCTGAGCTAACAGCTGTTAGGTCCTTGTTGCCACTTGTTGGGTTAAAACATGGCACCTGTTTGTTGGGGAGGAAGGTTTATAAGCAGCATTGTTGTGAAAATGCTAAAAAAAAGCTTCAGTATTTTTTTTCCTCAACTAAATAGTTTTTCCAGAAAACAAACAAAAAATATTTAAAATGAAAAAAACAAAAATGTTAAATTTAGAGAAAATATAACATTTTCTCAAATGGAGCAAAAAAACTGTTAAAGATAAACTCAGCTGCAAGTAAATTTTCTTGTAAAATGTTTTTGGGATAAATATGTCGTCTTGCTCTATCAAAGACATCAGTTTTGTCCTGTTCAGTATATCTTCTCAGTGCAGTGGAGATAAGTCTAATTGTCCTTTTTTTGATTTGAGAAAGTACAGGACACATCTCTCTGTGCTGGTGTGGTTTCAGAGGAATTTGTTTGAAGATGACCTTTGTCAGAAATATATAATGATGGCTCAATTCCTTGTCTTATCTTCTTGTCACCAATAACTCGTAATGGGGATAACAACTACAGGCTGCTTTTCTAGATGGGGGTGGGGGACGAGGCATTTAGGCAAGTCTCAGGAACTCCTCAAGCTCTTGATGCAGAGAAAAATTTTTTGAGGAGGCCATCAGGCTTCCCTTGCTCTTTACATATCATGCACAGTATCTGGTCTCTAGCATGGAGAGTAAATATTAACAGTGTCAAGAAGAGACAGAGACTCCGAGGCCTGAATTGCAAGGTGCTTTCTGAATTGCAAGATGATTTTCTGTGGCCTGAGTTATAAGATTCTTGGGTTTGATGTCTGAAAGTGTCCCTTAGTTAGTCAACATGAAATTCATTCAGTTCCCAAGCAAAGGGAAGCAAGCATAGGAAAACAGTATGTGCTGTATTTGGCAACTTTACAATCAGAGAAGTAGAGGGCATTTTTTTATCTCTCCTCATCACGGCATGCTGCATCTTCACAGGCACACGGGTCTGAAAGAGATCACCTGCCTTCTGACTCCAGTCACCTGCTCACCTCTTCCAGGGAGATTTTCAGACCTGAATTTTCATCCCAGTGACGCCTCACACTAGCATCATATCCCCCGAGTTGCAGACAGTCTCTGCCAGACTCTTAACAAATTCTTAGTGGTCAATATATAAATCTAAACATTTTAAAAACACAGTGCAAATATTGCTGGAAATTCTATATTTGTAGCAATTTTTAAAGCACAGGCTGAAGCAGTTGCTCACAGAAAAATGTAAAGGCACATCTTCTTAAATGATAAGTTGCCTGAAATCCTCAGAAAGTCAAAGCCTTTGTTTTAACCAACATTTTGCAAGTCTAAACTAGAGAACTAGATACTGTTGCCACTTGGCCACGTGCAAACAGTTGATGCTGACAATTGCTTGCAGAAATCAGGGCCAGAGCTTTCAAACACATCACTGGAAAATTGGTGACCCTAATCCACTTATCTAAACCAGTTCCAGTTAAAGAGTTTAAAAAAGTCACACACTGGATATTAACAAATCCTTTTACTAACTTTTGAAGTCTCTAGGTTACTACCACTTTTTAAGAAAACTTCTTTTCTGGCCTTTTGGGTTCACTCACTGCACTTTTTCAGGCTTCATTCTGTACCTGCGAGGAACAGATACCACATTTAGTTAACAGCCTGAGAGCTGGGACTCTCATGTAATTAGCTATGTGCTTGCAATCAAGAGGCTTTTCAAGGAAAATATCGCATGTATTGGAGGAGATGTGACAATGTTACCACTGCCTGTGGTATATTCACAGCTGAGCACTGCTAAAAGTGTTCCCTTGGCCTGACTGTAAGAAAAGTGGCACTCAGCACCTTTGCAAAATCTGGTCACTGTCTGTTAGGCACAGCCACTGAAAACAGAAGCCTTCACTTCTCAATAGCTCAGGTCACCTGTCTATGATGCGACAATAATTGTCACCTCATGAGGGAAAGTGAGGGGGCATGAGACACAATTCACTAGGATGTGTTCAGTGCTTGGAGAGTCTTTGATGACTGCAATCTCTAAAAAAGGGTACAACACTGATATTAATTCTAATTGCTAAACCCTTTGGCTCACTGATTAATTATTTCCAGATCTTCCTATTCTTGTCAAATTGTCAGTCGTGACTTCCAGAAATGGCCTTGGATTCGTAAATCACATGAGAGCTGACAGGCTGTACTCTCTACACACATGGCCTTTGAAATAAAGGATCGAGCCACAGGCCATCACACAGGAAAAGCAGTAGCACTTTCTTCAGTGGGATAAAATACTGTTGTTAGTAACCCACTAGAACATATATAAGGGAGGTAAGTTGGACTGGAGAACTCCTGACACTAGCTTTAGACATTGTTCTGTCCTCATGCCTGGTATGACTGATGGAAGCCTACAGCTATAGTAAAACATGCCAGTAAAGAGGCTTATATCAAAACAAACAGAGGAGCAAATGACGGAAGATTTTAAGATGATTAGGAGAGGAGGGATTCTGCATCCTTAGGCTAGCCTGATTGCCACTGCATTGCGACTGCAAGAGGAGATAAAAGAGACATGAACAATCCAGTCTCTTCCCTTTCCATTCTTCTCCTTGTTTGTACTGGGGGCTAATCTGCCTTCAAATGTTACAGGTACCTCTGACAGGGTAGGTGATGTGGGAAACTGACATTTAGTTCGATTTTGTTATAGCTTTAGTTTAATTTTGTTATATAGCTTTGCAGCTATGTTAAGGTAAGAGTTAACCACTGACATTTAGTTTAGTTCTGTTCTTTGTAACCTTGCTAACAAGGACTGCTGTGAGCTCAAATGTTGCTAACAAGGACTGCTTACAAGACAAACAAAGAGAAACAAGGACTGATAAGGACTGATAACCAGAACTTTATTGTCTGTAAGAAGCAACTCTCTAGCTGAAACTGGTTCTATGGTTTAGGACTCAGCCAACACAGACAACTCAGGAATTTTTGAGCCAAAGGTGAAAGCACACAGCAAAGAGGACTACGAGCCTTCATCCAGAAGACCCCCATAGATGACCACCAGATGACACTGCGCAAGCACCAAAGAGGGGCGGAGTATGATAATGAATTCCTAGAAATAATTATAATAATCACACCTATTCCTAGAAATAATTATAATAATCCAGCCCACTTAGATAAACTTTGTAATAAATAGGTGCACGCTTTGTGACTTGGTGTGCAAGTTAGGGGGAATGATCCCCCTTGCACCTGGCGCCACAATAAACATACTTGCTTTATAACTCTCCGTGAATTATGAAGTTGCTCTCCACATGTCATAGGTTAAGGGAAGTGAACTAGAACATGTTATAAGTCCTTAACTCAAACCTGTCAAAACCTGGGAAACATTTGGATTTGGGGGTTTTGAATTTTCAATACAAGCTAATATTTACATACAAAGGAGACTCTTTTTCATACATTGTTACCATAAACCTTTCAAAAGAGGGTCTGTTCATACATGTGTCTGTGCTCGCAATTAACCAAACACCACATTCAAATTCTGGCATTAATTTTCCCCATGTCACACTGGCAAGTGCTATTGTATGTGCTTATGCATTAAGAGGCATAAAATGCCTTCCTATCTATCCGTCTTGCCATAGAGATGTGTTATTATCCTCTGCCCACAATGGTCTTGGTATCTCCCTGGCTCCCTCCCAGTGACTGCTAGTAGTTTCTAAGTCTTTGAATATAAGTGTGTTGTTGGGGTCGATGTAGTTTGAGAGTTAGCATGACTAGGCCACTTAAGCGAAACAGTTAGCATAGCTGGACAGGCCGCTGGAAAGGACAGCTAAGAATAAACATGATGTGGGTTAGCAAAAACAAGATGT
>Ga0065711_1038162_pt1 | contig 19082 bp, 4 predicted proteins | sample Hoacrofraction12_FD_59098 | JGI IMG/M metagenome (GOLD analysis project Ga0065711, IMG submission 59098) | Hoatzin crop microbial communities from Cojedes, Venezuela - Epithelial fraction 12 v2 (version 2) | ecosystem: Host-associated > Birds > Digestive system > Esophagus > Crop | place... | reverse complement strand
AAAAAAAAAAAAAAAAAAAAAAAAGAACTGTCTGCAAAATGAATATTTGCTCAGAATTTTCCTTTTCACCTGTGTACCTGGAAACGGGACATAACACATAGTGAGAAAATAGTCCACTTGTTTAAGGTCGAGACACTCACTTTTTAAAGAAACATCAAATAAAACCGTTTCACGCTACATCTGTCCTCACTGATCCACCTGCATTTTAATTTATATCCGTTTAAACTTTTTTCCTCAAAATGAGTTGAAGTATGCTGAGACACATCCTATGCTAAGCTTGTTTCTGTCACTCATTTTCTGTACGGCATGGTGTATATTAATTTTCTGTTTATTTTCTCTCATAATGAACTAGCCCACAGAATTCCCTCAAACCAATACTGTCCTAGCAAAGTTAGACTGTCAAACAGACGGCAGGAATATCCAGAGCTTCCCAAAGCGATGCAGACATTTGCAGAAGCGCTAACAAACTTGTAATTTAGCACTGAACCTCAATCTCTGCTCACAGTAAAGTCTTGGTGGCAGGAACAGGGACGGCCGGAGCACTGCGGTACTCCTCACGCCTCCCGTTAAAGTACTGATTTTTACCAGGGACAGAACTGCAAGACTACGTGAGTCACGGGCCTGAGCCGAAGCGGCAGCTCCACTCTTGCCTGTAAAGTGGCCGGAATGGAGACACTACCATGTGAATTATCAGGAGAATGGCGCCTTGGGCACCAGCACAGGCATTTGACCTGCAGTTGTCTAGACAACAGGCTGCCAAATTTTCTGCAGAGGGGGAAAACACATGTTCCATTTTGCAGAAAAATCCATTGCAACGCTGGAACCTTGTTCTCAGATTTTCAGAGGTAAAACCGGATTCCCAGAAAGCTTCAGACCATCATGAACTTCAGTTTCTCGCTACGCAACATTGTGGAAAGCAAAATTGACCAGATCACGCAACTCAAAGTGCTGATCTTAGTGATACTCTTTTTCCAAGTACAGGCTATAGCTTCTCACGGCTTTTTTTCACAGAATGTCAAACTAGACGCTTAATCACTGGTGTAAATAACACGCACTGGAAAGAGAAACAAGAGAGAGGAAGAGACCCAGCTTGGAAAAAGAACCATCAATTTTCTTTTCAAATGTAGCTGAACAGGAGAGTTGAGAGGGAACAGATTAATGATGAAGAGTGCTAAATGAGGACGTCGGTATGAAGTTATTACCACGTCCAGATGTTGGTTTTGCCTTTGACAGTTGTTTGAGGTTTCACTTACATAAATACAGATATGCATCTAGTCTTAAGGCATCTACGTGCATTTAAAATGCCCGTAATATCTTTAAGAAACTGACCTTTGTACATTCTGCACTCTGGTTCACCTGCAAAATGAGGAAGATGGTGATGTGGCAAAAAAAAAAGTTTGTTTAAAAATTGAGTACATAATTTACCTATAGTACATAATTAGGACATAATGAGTATCAACAGATGGATGGAACAGCTATTCCAACAACAAGCTGAAGTCGTTCTCATGTCTACAAATTCCAGTATTGCCCTGGATGATGATTTTAAATCCATGTAAAACTGGGGTACGTTAGATGTGTATGACTGACACCTCTTCACGTACACTGCATCTTTTGAAAGTTCGCTGCTGTTGGAAGCTTTTTAAAAAGAAAAGTCACTTAAAAATGGACTTCTTCCCTTGAAAGTACTAGGTATATCTGATTACTACGCAGCCAAGTTGAAATACTCCCTCCATCTTCTATTCCAAAACAGATGGCAAATAATGAGCAAGTTGGAATATTCTCCGCTTACAGTATTTAGCTTGCGGTTAAGGGCTTTCCAACTTTCTGGGTTAGCACCATCTCACTAGAAAACCGCTGTACCTCACGGAGGACTAGCACAGCTGACATCATTCAGTCTCAAACCAACCTCCCCATACTTAATAGCTCCTTGTGTCAGCATGTGTCCTAAGCTGAAACATCCCAGCTTGAACTTGGCTACAGGCGAGGAGCACACGGATGTGTTTAGCAGATGAGACTGGCAGGAGCGGAGGAGCTGAATGCGGTCAGAGGTTCCCAAGGCAGTGGGAGCACTATGGCTGCTGATGCACTGAAGGTGAACGGGGAAGTTTTTACCTTTTTCTCCCTGGTCTCCTCACAGTTCAGACACTTGGATCTTTACTGTGCAGCGTGCCACCACTTCAGTGGGAGAGGAGATAAAGTGGCAAGGTTTTTCTTAACATTTCTGCAAGCCTACCACAATCGCACTATTCCAAAGTAAACAGCTACTCTGAAAGAAAACCCAAGTCTTAAACAATTAAATTCAGCATGCGGACTAATGAAATTGTTGTTCTGTGACACATGTATATGCAATCATCAATTAATTATCCCTCCTTATAACAAGTGACAGTAGGCTAGAGCCTCTCCATTTCACAAAAAAATACATCTGTGGTGGTATAAAAGACAATCAATTTTAGTTCCTTCAGACCAAAATTACTTTACACAAAAAGCTTCTTCAAAATGATAAGCAATGGAGGTCACACCTTCTTCAATGTGTTTTGGTAACCTTGTTTATTTCTTTAAAAAATAATTAACTACCACGTCTCAAGTCAACTCCTTAAGTCACGCTACTTCCTTACACAGGTTAGTATCAGTTCAAGAGTATCGAACATACAGTTCTCATTAATTTCGGTCCTTCTTAAATTTTCTATAACAGCGGTTATGGGATGTTCAGTTCTCTTCTAGCCAGAGTGCTAACGTGGCTTAGGTTAAACTCCAATCCCTTATTTTCAAAACGCTCCCTTTCAGCTAGCAGATTGATGCGACTTCAGTGTAACAAGTTTTGGAGATACATGTGTCACAGAGACTCCAGAAGAATTTTCATCACGTTTAAAACAAGGTAAAGGATTAAAATAGGAGCACAACTTTGGTTTACAAAACATAGCTTTAATTATACAGATTACTTCAACGAGTTTTAGAATATAGATTGCAAAAAGTCACCAGTGTTTTAATATCTGCTTTCTAAGATACTTGTTGTCAATGTTAATACTTGCCAAGTTTTATCAAGTGTTAACTACTGAATATTTTTAAGTGTTCAATAATATTTAACTCATTGTTGAAATGCCATCTCTAGACATTTGCTAGTGCATATATGCTTTCATAGGGATTCAGATATTACTCTGATTTACAGGTTATGAAGAGCTTAAATACCTCTGCTAGACTCAAAAGGGAGCCATGCTGAAGTTACAGAAAAAAAAGCAGCTAACCAACTGAAGTGGCATAAATAACTAAGAGAGAAGATAATGACTCAGTCGTAAAAGCTAACAAATTTATATACTTAGAATTCGTCTTTTCTTGGTCTCAGAAAGAATGTGAAATACCAGAAAGTGAATGACTGTCTGGCCCACGGCATTCTGGTAAAATCACAATAATCTGGGGAATTCAAATGGATTGCGAAGGATTTCAGTGGAATAAATTATATTAAAGAAGATTCTTTAACGAAATGTCGTTTTTGTCTCATGCAGTAGATTAAGTACTTTGGAGGGAAGTCTTCAGGGCCAGACAGGCTCCAAGCAAGGGCAAGGCAATTTGGGGGTGATTTCTTATCCTATGCAAACTGCTCAGCCACAGCTCCTTTCGAATAAACCCAACAGCAGTCAGAACGTGGTTTCTACAGACCCATGTGACAGTGAACAAGTAGTGAGAATCTGGTATTCCATTAATAATCTCCCAGTCACTTGCTTCTTTTACAGTGTCATTTTCAAACCAGTCTTGCAATGCTTGTAGCTTTCTTCACCACTGTAAGCTAAATTTGATAAATCAACTCTTCTGCAGAACAGGAATTGAATTAACAACTTTGTACAGACTCTAATGTGAAATGAAATAGCAGTATATACTTTGAAACCAGATTCACATTGGGTTTTAATGTATTTTTCACTTGTATTTTAGTTTCTCTCAAAACAGAGTACCACTAATTTGCAATCACCATAAGACAGCTGAGTTCTGTGTAATTCTTGTTGCGTCCCTTCAGAATACGGTCTATTAGCAAAAAATACAGTTCATCAGATTACAATTAAACAATTACAATTTGAAAAGATACTGTACCTGTAGGTTATGGGACAGAAAGAAGGCGACTTAGGTTGAAAGTGCTACACAGAAAATCCAGCAATGACCAGAATGAAGTCTTAGAGACCTGGAGGTTTAGAGGCGTGGAATTTTAGAGTATTACAAAGTAATTTCAGAAGAATCAGAAAGGAATCCGAACCGATGCAGCACAAAAATTTCAAGGATCTCACGACTAATTTTCGCAGTGGAAAGGTTCAGGTTGAGACACGCTGCTTGTTCAAACTTTCTGGGAGAGAACATGGAGGATCTTAGTTCTTAAAAATGCTGTCAGATAAACAGCGTCACCCATGCGACCCACGCAAAACCATTGTCTGCTAAAGCTCCACACACATTAGCACTTAACAGAGGTTTCCCAAGGCCGAAATCAAGTTTCTTCAGTCACTAAATGAAGATTCGCTATCAGAACTGTCTTCTGCTTTCCCATCATCTCCCCAGGCAGGCACAGGGGCATCTGGGGTCCTGCAGGCAACCAAAACATTCTGTGTTGTAAATCCTAGAAGGCGGCCGAGAACACAAGCAACTTAGCATCTAATGCTAATGTCCTTTCACCACAACTGCATGCACTTTATATCCACAACGTTTAACACATTAACTCTTTACAAACTCACACCTTCTTGGTATTGCTTCACTTAAGAGAGAAGATAAACACTAGAAACTGTAACTCACTGGTCATCAAAACTCTGTAGACATCAGTTTGAATGTACACCTTTGAGGTTATCAGAAATAATGACATATCACTAAGAAGCGGCAAACACTCGTTGAAAGAGTTGAAAACAGGCAATAGTGATCAAATCGATTTTTTTTTCAATCTTCAGAGGTACTAGGGCTGAAAGGAACATGCTGTACACCATTAAGCAGTGTAAATAGTACATGAAAAAAATAAGACAGGAAATGAGCAATAATGTATCCAACTAAAACTGCAGGGATAATTTAGAGAAGCAAAAAAGAATTACTCAGAGTGGAATTTGGCTAGAACACTGGGTTAAATTTGACATGCAAAGGCAGCCATGGGATGTTTATTGACTATAAATGATCAGATCTCTTGTATTTAGTTTTGAAGAGAATATTTAAGACGGAATCTTAAGATTGTGTCAAAACATTTGCTCAGGGAATCTACTGGGAATGAAGGGGAGAGAAGCAAGCCATCCAAAGGCTAACTAACACTACTGACTGAAGATGCTGGCTTGCCCTGGAATCTCCCTTCTAAGTATGTAATGAGTTTGACATGACAAGCAAGACTGAGCCTGGTAAATTCTGAATCAAGGTAGAAAACATAAATGCAACTGTACTTGGGGAATGGGAAGAATGATCTTCACAGAAACTAGCTTCCTGTACGATAGTTAACTGCTCTCTTAGATAAAATATTACATTTTAAACTAAGCCAACAACTGTATTATTCGTCCCATTGTTATTTATCTTGGGGCTATCCCTGTGTGCCATGCCACAGAATTTCTTTTCCAACTTTAGTTCTCTTTATTATAATTTCTGCTGGAAACTGCTGAGGTACCTTTAAAGTGTTTCTAAACATTTTGGGTGCAAAAATGAGAAGTGCATTAAAGAACTGTAAGCGAGCCTTCTCCCTCCCCCCTGCACACCTCCAAAATAAATTAAGAGAGAGTTTGCTTTCTCATGCAGATACCACTTCACAATATTATTCCTTGTTGCTGTGGTAATGACAAAACAGAAAGGCCGTGCAAAGACATGTGATCTGGAGAGACCAGTGCAAAAACTCTCCTCTAGTAAGGAGAGGACGATGGCAATGAATTCCTTCAGTTCGTGAGGGCAGGACAAACTCTCCTGGAACTGTAGACAGGCAAGAGAGGAAGGATAAGAAACAACAGTTAAAAACAGATGAATTATGAGCTTGATAGAATAGGCAGTTTTCAAACTCTGTAAAAAGTTAAGAAAGGAACGATAAGAGAAGTAGAACTGCCGAAGGAAGAGAGTATAAACAACTCCGTATCATAAGAATTAGCATCTCTGCAGCCACAGAAAAACCAGACTCAGTCACTGGCGAGTAGCTGGGCGAGTCTGCAGTAAGCGACTGAGCATACAGCAATGCGTACATTTTCCTAATTTTCACTGGGACTGAGTGAGCGGGCCTAAGGAACATGAAGACCCAAGACATAGGTGTGAATGACAAGATACATATAAAAAAAAGTCTTATGATACTGAGACAAGAAAGCAAGAAAATTAAAAGAAAGGTCACTCCTTAAAATATTTTGTATTATGAACTTTCATCTTGCCAAATAATTAGCTTTCTTTAACCGGGTAGATTTGCTATACAGTTTTCAAACCAGTAACATTTTAAAGAAAATCTGCTTAAGCATTACTGTTGCACAGAATCTTTGAAGGTGGACTTTGAGACCAAACCCCAGACATATGCTGTGAGCCCCAATCCACAGTAATAATATATCTGTCTTAACCCAAAATAGACAATCCAAAAGCAGGTGCTTTCTTTAAAAAGCTTGTGAAATTTTAACCTATTATCTTATTTTTATCTACCATAAAAATGCATCCAAACAGGAAGAAATAGCAGCATCTACAGAAAGGTACGGACCAGAAACGCGGAGCAAGAAATACAACGCATTTAACACACATATAGTAAAACCATGTTTGATAACCCTGTCTCAGACTTGCACCGGTTCTAACTTGTGTTCTTCTTCTCATTTCTCATTTGACCAGTAAAAACATCAAACAAGGAATAACTACTTTAGGCTTATTTAGACACCAGGAAGTAGCTGGGAGATAAAGTGACTCTACATATGACGATACTTCGGTTTTGCTATATTTTTATTTATTTTATTAAACAAGTTGCTAGTTTCAGAATAAGCCTTTCCAAAATGTAAAAAGACTTCACTGGAAAGGAGAAGTGGACTTTCTAATACGCTGACAGTTTCTGAAGAGGATGCAAAAGTGCTTCAAACAGTTTAGTGGCTATAATGTAAGAAAGAATGTTACTGTTTTCATCAGTTTAACAAATTCTGTGAAATAGTACAGTAAAACTAAACTATGTGTCAAATGTAAAATAAGCCTAAAATTCATGCTTATGGCCAGACAAGTAGCTTTGAAAACGAGTATCTATTCTGAGTAGTCTTCACATCAGGTTAGCTCAATCAACAGTCAGAATTTCAAACTGCTGACTTCAATTCACACTGTCAATGTTGAAGTCAAGCTGTACACTCGATCTACTGAGGGAATCTGGAGACAACTGTGTTGTCCCTCATGCATCCGGCAAAATAAAATAAGAGTTTGTTCTTACTACTCTACACTGATGACATTTTGTTATTGAAGTGTTGGAAGAAAGTAGCTGGGAAAAACCTCATACTCTAAACAGTACAGCGAAAATGGCTACTGACGTATTATTTGATTCCTCCTCGCTAAATGCACATTGTCAAATGTTACCTTGTCATTGCTATGTCCTTTTCCTCGAACGGCACTACCTCTGCTTGGCTTGGAAGAAATCCTTCCATTGCCTTCCAAGTCTGAATGGTAAAGTCCTGCAACTTTCTGCTTGGGAGGGTGCAGTACCTCCCCATTTATATTCCAGTCTCTACTTCCTGGCCCTTGCCTTGGACTACTCAACGCGGAAAAGACAGCTGATACTTCAGATTGCATCTCTCTCCTCCTTTGGTACTGATGGCCCTCTTCAGACCTATTAACTGCTAAAAACGCCCTTCACGGAAGACTTCAAAACCTGTTTTAATGCTGAAAATTTAGATTCACAATACCATAACCAAGCTTTTCTAAGCATACTTTTTTCCAAGTTTTTTAAACACATGTTTGAATTCCAGCCCTGCTGAAAGTTACAAATTACTTACTCAAGAAGTTCTGGATTTAGCCCTTCAGAAATCATTTTGTTTCGTATTGCCATTACAGGAACACCCTGTGTAGAAGGAGGAAGAATATAAAACTACTGGACACAAACAGATGAAATAAATTCCACAGGTTCTTTTAGGCTACACCTTCATACAAATTTATGAATGCCACTTGCTGAACAAGAGCATGGAACGATAATCTCAGTTGCCATCAGTATGATCCTAGAAGCGAGAAATGACTGAGATCAAAGGCCCTTTTAATCCTTCTTATATTTATGGCAAAACATCTAGAGAAAGTTTCAGGGAGATCATCAGGAATGGACAGATATATTTGCAATTCATGCAGATAAAACCAGGAAAGCGAAGTTATGTGTATGGATGAGAATGTGAGGAAAGCACAAAGTAGCACAAAGACAGCAGAGAACAGTTGTGCTAGAAAGATGAAGAAGACTCGGACATGCTGAAGGTATAGCCAAAGAGGGAGCAAAACCAGGAAAGTGCATCTGGTACAGCTCCAGAAAGATATCTTCAAGCAGTGCCAAAAATTGGAAAAGCCTTTAAAAAGCATACAGAAAAAGGCAAACGGGACATAACAACAGAAGCACAATTTCAAAGTGATTCCTCTGAATACAAGTGCTTGTACAGTCAGGCTTCACTCTTCTCTGACTTCTGGACAGATTTTAGCCAACTATGTATATGTTCAAAAAAATTCCTTCCTTTCACTGCAAGTCCTTCCACAGCTTCTCCACTTTATTTTATTCAGCAACACCTAAACATCCCCTCATCTTGGATCACATACCCAAGAACACTTTGACCCACTTCTTCTTACGAGACACATTCCAACAAACTGCTCCTATGTTTCCACTAGAGCTGCTCAAAGAGAACTTCTTGCGTTGCCATCCCCTACTGCAAACCATCAGAAACACCACCTGGATCACTGCAAGCCAAGACAGGAGGAGCAAAGGAAAAAAAAAAAACCAAGAAAAAAAAGAGGATACAATTTCTCAATTTCTGATTTCCAAGGGACAAAGCTGCTGGTGGTCTAGGCTAGGAAAGTCAGAAGAGCCTCACAACCTAACTGAAAATTAGTGTAGGATTCTTCTGGCACAGGACAAGTATCTTTTGTCCCAAGTAAGTAAAATAGTGACAAAATAAAAGGCAGCCATGACCAAAGTTCCAGAGAAGCATGTCATACGAGTGACAGCTGCAGTAGCTAACCTGGCAAAGTGAGAGCTAAGCTAGCTGTCTTACTGTGTTTTCCTTGTGTAGTTTCACAGTAAGGATCACAATCAAGACTTGTGCATGAAGACTCTGGAATAGCACACAGACAAGTACATAGTTTTAGCAATTTATTAGGCATCTTGGCAAAAATGTGACTCAAATAGTTGCGAGGTATTAGCTTGTAATAAAGAATTTCTCAGTAATTCACCACTAATGTACATCACAAAGGGAAAGCATTTGAGTATTTCATGACAGCTTAAAATATTCACTTATTCTAGTACAGATTTGGACACTAGGGATTGTGTGTGTCTGTACACCACCTCGTACTATCTAATGTTTTTCCCCTTGCTTGGCTGCTCTTAGGGTTCCTGTCCCCAGCTCAGAAGTCACTAGTGAAGTGTTTATGCATCAATTCAAACCACGTGAAAACCAGACTGAGTCAGATCAGGTGAAGCAGAATTGGTATTTGCTCTCAATCAAAGGGAGCTTGGTATATGAACTTGTAAGAATGCACTGGAAACAGTTCATGTATTTATTTATGTTCACACTTGGAGAAGCGTTTTATTCCAAAATTGTATCCATCAAAAAATGTAAGAAAAAAACCTCTCAGTACCCTGATATACCATAGATTTACAAAACTAATCTTAAGTTTAATCAAAATGCCCTTTAACAGTGCACTTTTTTTTTCTGAAGGAAAGCAATTAACGTTGAATCTATATCTGTTTATAATACAATTAGGGCATTACAATTACTTTATCTTTCATACTTTCCTGAGTTTTAACCTGGAAAATCAGACCCTAATACTGCTGTGATCCTAAATCTTACTAAAATAAAACAGACCACTATTTTCAATCTAAACAGTAACTACACTGAGCATACAGGTCCACTGAAATGACATAGGTGTACTTTTCTAACATAGGAGCCAAGACTAGATTTCCATCGCATTTGTCTCTGCCCAGTTAAGATCTGAAATAATCCAAATCACTACACACTCAACAGAGTGTACCCAGCCCTACTCCCAGCCTGGTCCTGCAGCTCGGGAAGTGTGCAGGTCCTGGAGAAGCCACAGTGCAAGTAGCGATCTTGTTGCAGCACAGGTTTTGGTTCTCCATAGTGAAGAAAGAGGTCACATACCAACCGTGCTGGCAATTCCTGCAGATCAGTGCACTCTCCATGTTTGGTTTTTATTTCAGTCCTTCAAAGCAAGGATCAATCTACATCAGGCCAGTCAGTATCTTGGTGTCTATGCAGTCATGTTTGGTGTTTAGAATCAAGTAAGAGTATTTGTACTTTACGATTTCAGATAAACTTCATATTTAGACTGCTCCTCTCACACTGTCACTAAATGTTCTGAACATTTATTGTAGCAAATATGATAATGCTTTTGTACAGTTTGCTTAAATATTATTGTTTTGTATTTTAAAAAATATTATTTTAGTATGCTCAACTGCACTCCATCAAAATGAGTTTGTTACTATTTCACAGAACAGCTACCTTTAGTGTAAGAGAAATTCTTTTCATAGTGCTAATTCTTACATACTACAAATATTGTGAGCAACAAATATATGATCAGTTCAAACAAATCTTCAGCTAGAAACTTCATTTGGGGAAATAAATGACACTAACTGAAATACTTGAAGACAAGATTGGCAAATACAAAAACACACATTCATTTGTAGTATGTTAGTTCGACTTTCCTACCACACTGTTTACAACTGGCAGAGGAGTCACCAGGAACTGCCAGGACAAAGGATAAATGTGGAAAGTGAGACCTCACTCCTCCAGCAGTCACCAAAAAAAAGTCAAAGTAATTAGACCATCCAGCACTTTAACATCCACTTTGAAGTCTGGCATTAAATCAATACACTAACACAGTGTTTCTACTCTCTGCTACTACCCCACTGCTAGGTTTTCCAAATGGTTTGTAATAAGCTACCCATGAAGTGCCAATTTGTGATTCAAATGAAAAATAAGGTCTGGAACATCATCCAAAGTACCAAGCAGAGCAATTGTAATAATTGGTCTGAAGAGGGAATGAAACCATGAAGTTAGTTTTAACATAAGCAACATTTTACTAATACTATGACATAGTCATGTTTTCCAGAATTGTAACATGTATTTCAGAGGAAAATTTCCACTGACAGCTTGAAAATAAAACCAGATTCTTTTCTTTGTTTCCAATCTCATTTTTAATTTTGTGGATGTGAAAAAAAGAGCTCTCAAAAAACATCACCAAGAGCCTCCCATTCACCTTTTCACCCCTTCATTTGTTTTCACTCATGTGAATATTGATATTACGTTCATTTATTTCCTATTTATCTGTAGAACAGCCCACAGACAAAGAGGAAAAGCAAACCTGCATCCTGAATAACAGGAAATTGAAGCGGAACCAAGTAGTGAAGCAATTCTTGTATCTCTGTTCTGAACTCTACAGAAATATCAAATACTCCTGCTCTGGACTATACTAGCAAAGCTGCATTTTGTACCCTACAGCACAACCAAACTGTAACAATGTCCACGTGTAGGGAATGACACCAATTCTGCCAGAATAACTACAGTTTCAGTGGCATCTTCAGTGACTCCAGCTAGCACCACTCTGCATTTACACATCTTCACACCTTCTGTTCACAAGTGTATCGGCAGAATTTTGTACAAAGACCTTGCCTGAAGCTGTCTGAGGGAATGTATTAAATCAACTCATTTATTAGAGAAGATGTGCTAGAAATATTGTGATGTTATCCTATGTTAAAGATTACTCATGCAATATATGTCTTCAGACATTTAATGATCACTTACAGCTGTGTGTGACATTCCACTAAAAATCATGGAGTACCCAAAGAATGGTAAGAGAACTGACTTACCACTTGTACCATTTTGAGATATCTGGCGTATCTTGGATCCTTGGCCACAGTTCTGACATTTTCTGTTACCACCTCTGTTTTCTGTAACCCTTCTTCATGTATATTGTTCTGCTACAGACAGAGAAGATAACACTTTAATGGTCAGGTATGCAGACCAGGAGTTTGGAGAGATTTCAATCCATAAAATTTGTAATTTTAGGGTAAAGGGCAATTCTTCTTATATCAAGATTATTCTGATCTACACTCATAGTATTACGGATTTCCAAGATATACGAATACACAAAAAACAGATCTTTCGTCATTGACTGTTACAAGTGTGACTTTCTACTTTTAGTCACAATTTTAAGCTATTGCGCAATATGTGAAAAAAAGGCCTATAACAGCCCTGTTAAGTTTGTTGTATTTAATGGATAAAACAGCACTAAATTTAAAAGTTCACCTTATAAAAAATATTTTAAGGATTATATCTATATATCTCCCCTAGTAGTCCAATGCCTTTTTTCCTCAAAATATTTGACGCCCTGACAAATGTTTCATACAGATCATACTTTTAAACTGTATTTTTAGTACAAACCATTAACCTAAAGAATAACGTCATGAAATCAAAGAATCCTTGAGAGTAATTAATTAAAAAAATGAAAAATGTCAAGAAACTATAGTACTAGTTAAAGTATTTGCTATTTAACTGACTATTTGAAAGCATCATTGGAAACCTTCTTTCAGAAATAACTGTCCCTACTGTAATATCAAAGAGGAGGAACATTTCAAAGAAAACAAAAGAACGGGGAGTCATTCTCTAACATGACTGAAACATACAATGTCCATAACTGTCCATTCTGTCTCCCATGCTGCTGGCTGCAAATTAGAGTTACAATCTTTAACAGGAAGGGAAAGGCAGCAGAGTACTCCAGCTATTGCTGCTCCACAGCAACTTCCCCCAAGTAAGAGTAATGGAGACTGGAATTGGAGATTTCAAGAAAAGAAACTGTAATAGGAAACTGGGGAAAGAACTCCATCTACAAATGAGCCAAAAAGCCTCACCTAGGGAAGTGGTAATCACAGGATTTAAGTCTGGGTTAAAAAACCAACCAACCACACACACAAAAAAACCCCTCCAAAATTTCACTGCAGGGATAGGATCTTAATGTTGATCACTTATAATAAGCACTTTCTGTACATAAATGATTATAGAAAACACCCACTGTTATAACCTTTGAAAAGACAGTATGTTAGAAACTCCAATTTGAGCTGAAAGCTCATTCTAAAGGCAAGAGAAAAGAGTTGGAATTATGTGATTCAAACTGTTGTTTTCATTCACAACCTTCCCAGTCCCTTGATGTAAGTCATGTTCGTATTTTAGTGTGATTGAAGAAAAGGAGGCATTTACCATCAGATTTGAGTTAGTTCTAATTATTTAAGCCACAGATTCAAGAAAGGGTATACTCTTTTTTGTTTTAAGTCACTCATTAAAACACATTCATTAGTCAAAAACGTAGTTTTAGATGTTTACATTTGATTGCTCTTCCAACAGACTTGCTTCTTCCATCTATTTCGAAAGAGACTAGAAACTTGACACAGAGAGGTATATTCCTTCAATGTATTAATTATGCTTCATTACTTACTGCAGATTGAGGCGATACAGCTGTCTGTTGATCCGTAGTAGCTTGTGCCACCGGACCATTCGTAACACTATTCATATCTGCACTGGACACTTCAAATTTGACATCTTCTAGGCCAGGAATAGAGGATAACTGAATGTACAAAACATCACCAAATAAGCAATGTTTAAATAAGAAATGAGTGTATCATAAGTCTATGCGTACAATAAAATCTGCAGTATGCTGCTCACCACTTATTTGCCACATAGGTTTCACATTAGTAAAATTGTAATTTTTAATTTTGATTGGCAAGAAAACCCCAACTTTTATTTTGATTGGAAAAAAACAAACAAAAAAATTCTATTCAGGTGACTTCTACCACAAAACCCCAAAACATCCCACTGGAGCTTTCACTGTTAATCCAGGGCTGCAGTGCAGGAAAGGCTTCAGCCCCTTCCCAGCATTTCACTACTGCACTTATGAACCACACAAAGGCCGTGCCATCTTCCCTGCTACTTCCTCTACAGTGAAACAAATCATGACAAGAACAGCACTGTTACCTAACAGATGGGCAACTGGTTACAGATTTTGCAGTTTTCTACATCTTGCACTCTTTTACGGAAATGCTGAGAATGGATATTAAATACCACCAAATATTTATGTGAAGGAAATACTATTTAACATGATTATGAGGAATTCTGCAAAAATTATCAATACTGATCATTTCTAAATATTTTGAAATCAGTAAGAGTTAGTAAGCACTGTTTGTACTACTAGCGTATTTTTTTCACAAAGTTCTTAATGAATGGTTTCAAAATGTCCTACCCCTGCTCCCAGAAAAGCCAACCAAAATTGCTTCCATTATTATTGAAAGAAGGATTGGTTAAAACTGTACAGTGGGTGGTTTTCTGTTTTTTTTTTCTTTTAGCAAATTAAATGATAATACACGACTACAGATTATATCCTTTTGTCCTTTTAGCTATAGAAGATACATCAGACACATCTGTGTTAGCTTAGATCCAATTCAGGTCACATTTCAATACCAATAGGTTCACAAAGCATCTATCTAGCTACTTATACCAGTTGAAATTTTTACAGACTGGTAAGACTTACAAAGAAACTTTTGCTTTATAAAGGGGGCAAAAATATCTTATTAAAGTTTCCAAGGCAAATGCAATTTCATACTGGAACCCTGCAACAGAACTTGCTATTTTAGTACTGGAAAACTTCCCTCGGTTTTCCTAAAACCAAACACTGCAATAAAATTGAGACAAGTAAACTGCCATGTAGTTCAGTTGCCTTTTCAAGATCCAAGTGCTCCTTTCCTGTTCAATAGCCTTAACAGAGACAAAACCAACATTTCCACTATATGCTGTTGGTTCCTTTCTTCCCTACCAACTATATGTTCAAATGTTACACAATGTAAGTGGCAAGGCATGCAAAGAGAGAATTTGCCATGTGAGAATTTGTATTAGCTCCTTCAAATCATTATGAAAACTTATTTGCTCAGTTCAAACTACGAAAAGGAAGCTAGGTCATGTAATCAAGGAGGCTGTCACTGTTCGAAGATAAAATCTGTACATATACAAACCTTTGCATCCAAAATATTGAGTGTTGTTTCAATTTGCTGGATACGGAGAGAGAGCGCTGACAATTTCTAGAATAGAAAACAATGAGGGTGTGAAAACATTCCCCTAAGCCACTTGTACTTATAGAACAGTTCACAACTAGCTGAACAAAATCACTTTTGTCTTCTACCCGATGAAGGCACAATAGAGTGTAAATGAGCTGAATATTATGAAATAAACGAAGCAATGACATCCCTTTTCAGTAGAGTAGCTACAGTGGTTCAGATTTTAAGCAATTTTACTAGGCAGTTAGTTTTCCCAAATAATGACCGACAGAAATGAAGACAGACTATGTACAAAAGAAAGCAAAGGCAAATAGAGTATTACTGTGGGCAACTGGAGAATAATGGTAGACATATTGTACTCTCACAGTTAACAAAACATCTCTCTTCAAAGCTTTTTCCAATGTGGAAGATGAGAAGATGCGATGTGTGTGTATGTAACAAAGCAAATACAAAGCAGAAAAATCTGATAGATTGAAAGTCCCATACAGTCAAAATGCACAGTGAATCAAAACCAACCAGAAGCTTTATATGCTCCAGGTGCACCTCAATCAAATTCTGACACTTTTTTTTTTTTTAAATACAACTTAAGTTTTTCAAAATTACTCTGTAAGAACTGCCGCTCTTTTAACTAATCAGTACCATACTCCACCAGACCTGTCCAAGTGAAGTTGGCTAGCATGCTGGCTGGCATATTATGTACCCCTCTGACAGCTTTCTGGCACGTTGGCAAGATTCTGTCTGGCTCTGAAGCAGAACTTTAACACCCTAAGAAAATGGCAGCTCTGCCAATATGCTGGAAGTAAAATGAGACTGACAGGAGTTAGTCTTTTTGGATAGTGCGCTGACTTGTTTACAGATGGTTTTGGTTCATGAAGAAGAGTTAGCTCCTATTGAAAGACAGATGGTTCTTGGTTCATGAAGAAGAGTTAGCTCCTATTGAAAGAAACTATGTGCCCTACATGTAGCTGGGGAAAGGGGAGAAAAGATGTACAAAAGACAGTTATATAACTTTATGGGTCAGTTTGACCAGACAAGAGCCAAGAAATTTAGAATTAAGGATGGTGTCAACCCTAATCCTGGATTTCTTGGCTTCTATTGATTTACACTGGGACCTTTCACATTAAAAATACTTCTGGATTTCATAAAAACAAAAAAGTTTTCAAGGAGTTTATAAAGCAACTATTGAGTCTCTTAGGTAACAACACATTCAGGTTAACTAATAACTGTTTTATTAACTAGATTTCACAGTGTTGCTGTGTGCTTAAGATGGCTTTAAATAAGTGTGTTCTGATTTCCATAGTGCCTATGTAAGAGCTAATAGTGAGATCATGTGACAGCTGAGTTTTGGACAACTCACAACAGCATCACCAGGCAGTTACACTGTCCCATGTATCAAGTTACAACAAGTTTAAAAATCTACAAAAAAATTTACTTTTTCTCCTCTGAAGCTCCACATGCTGATGTGGTAGCCAAATTTTATAGTTGTCACGGGTCTGGCTCTAAACTTTGCAAACAAATAACAGAATTTCTCAGATTACATGGTTTAGTCTAATTGGATTTGACTGATGCCCTAGCCCTGCTGGCTAGGGCTGTATAGTAGTCTTTGTTGAATAAACTAGCGAACAGTTACAAAAAAACCACTAACAACAAAAAGGCTAAGCTCAAAGCCACATTAGAAAACACCCTTTCTACAAGGGAAGAAGCACTCTTGTCCTGTTCAGTCGACAACTCTAGTTCTGTCCGTCTGGTATATTTCCATTGAAGCTGAAGTCACCACAAAAATTTCTTAACACTAAATATTTTTAGTTTTCTCCTTTTTAGAAGACACTAAAATTAACTGCTTCCTATTCCATACTCATCACTTGCTAAAAATGTCTTTTTTCCCCGCATCAAAATTATTTACATTCAGAGCTTAGTGTACCACCCTTTTAAATTAAAGGTGCTAAAATCTGAAAGCAAGTTTTGATTCAATATCCTAGAAAAACAGGTGAGAGGGATACCGACTGTCAAAAGGGATTCGGTACCATAGGAGTACGGCATCCTTCCAAAACACAATGACATCCACAGATGGAGCTGCTCAGAACAAATCTCATGTATCAAAAAGTTCAAAGACTGTGCCAAATACAAAAGTTTACGGAAACAGGATTAAGTGTGGTATAATCAGCAGTTCATATGGATATCTCGGGGAAAAAGATCTGTCTTAAGCACTTACTCAAGTGAAGCCTTGAACAGAAAGCAGACTAAATTTTTTGGTTTAAGCTACCGGTATCTACCATCAAAAATATTGAAGTGAATGGTTCTCATTTCTAGAATTTTTTTTTGTTGCATAAACTGACAGCTGGGAAAATAATAAACATACCTCTTCACAAACAGTAGAAAAGCGGTTGAGAAACTGCACTGTGTGAACCACAAACTGGTTTAGAAATGCTACAGTTCTCTTCTGCTGAAGAGCAGGAACCTGCATTAAATGATATAAGAAAACTAGATTATAGATAGATGTAAATTCCCACATTTGGATTCAAAGACTTGTTAAAAAATGCAAATGTTTTAGAAGAAATTATTTTAGAAATCCGCCTTAAGTGCGCTTGCTATGAATGTATATATATAAACAATTTTTTAATATATATACGTATACACATATACAAATCCTACTGCACTATCAATCTACTGGCAGTTGAAACGTTGCAGGATACACAGACTAAGCAACAAGACCCACATCAAGGAATGACTGTTATCTTATTTAAGAAAACACTCTGAGATGAAGCTGTGAACATTCCTGAAAATCAGCGTTAAATTTTTAAAAAAACAGAGAGGAAATCAGAATCTATTCCTTCTGAAGCTTAAGAAGGAGAAGCAAACTTGGTCATCCATACAAATCCAACACCATAATAATAATAATAACAAAAAAAAAAAAAAAGAGTAGTGAAATTTCTTCTCGGTCTTTAGCGGCTACCTACACTTCTTATTTGCAAGCCCAGACTATCCTAAAATTACACTTTAGAGTGACTCCTCCAGGTCAGATCCGATGCACGCATGCTTTGCAGACTAAAAGGCAGAATGTTATGTTTGTCAAAAAAAAAGTCTGGTGCTCATAATGTAACAGGCAGTTGGCTCTTTTACTTAAACCATTACACAAGACTGGAATCAGGAACATTCAGACAAACATCCATGTGTAAAATTACAGTGCCTCAGGGTTAATTGCCTTGGACAATTGTTTCAGTCTGAAACTTCACACAGGAAATTACTCTATGGAATCGTAATTGGTTAAAGTGAAGGATCTGCAAGGCAAATTCATTGCAGCCAAGATTCAGCGGCACTGAATAACAGTTTGTGAACTTGGGGGGGGAGTCTCTGGTCTTCACCTCTTCTTTGGTCTTCCATTTGTCAGTGCGGCCCCTCGCTACACTTTGCCAGTCTTAAGATGTCCCAATTTTTCGCAAGATTTTTGTCGCCGCTATCTCAAGTTCTCAGCCTGTGCGCCTGCATGGCAGGGGTTGCTAAAGTTCTCATTCTGTAGTTCCAAATCTGCCAACGACCCCACCGGGAATCACGGGGCGGCGCAGAGCGTGGAAGGACCACTGGGACAACGGGACCTGTCCGGTCTTTACGCTCCGCACCTGAGAAACACAGCTCGGAAAAGGGCTTGGCGTCACTGGCAGGCCTGGACGCGCAGCCCTGCGCAGGATCTGCCTCCCAGCTCTAAGCCTGGGATGGCCTCGCCCCGCGACAGAGCGCTGCCGCAGGGCCCGCAGCCAAACGCCTTCACCAGCGCACCCCGCGAGGCCCAGCGTCGGGCCAGCCCGGCCGCCGGCGGCCTCGCTGCGGCAACTGGGCCGCCGGGGGCCGGCGA
>Ga0065711_1038161_pt1 | contig 19083 bp, 18 predicted proteins | sample Hoacrofraction12_FD_59098 | JGI IMG/M metagenome (GOLD analysis project Ga0065711, IMG submission 59098) | Hoatzin crop microbial communities from Cojedes, Venezuela - Epithelial fraction 12 v2 (version 2) | ecosystem: Host-associated > Birds > Digestive system > Esophagus > Crop | place... | reverse complement strand
TGAAGAGGTCTGCATGCAGAAGCCACATAATCTTTCCTTTCAAGAAGCATTTGCACAGGCAAAATTAAATTTAAACTTAGATTTGAAAGCAAAAGACCAACACAAGTTAAAAGGCTTTGCTGGTGACCTTGATTTTTCTCATGGCTCATCCTAATCCTGCCTCTAGGCACAGCAGGTCTGGGAAGTGTTGCGGCCGGAGTGGGAGCAGGGCTCGCAGAAGGGGCTGGGGCCATTTTCTGGGCTGCTCGAGTAATAAGTGGCTGCCTGGCAGGAGAGGAAGCAGGGTTCAGTGAGCTTGGGGTTGCCCAGGAGAATAAATACACATATATATGTATGAAACAGCAATAGCTTAAATTAAGCGCTCTTAAAGACACAGAACTTCCAGTTGTACCCGAGCAAGGGGGCACCGTACGTTATGAAAAAGCATTATAGCACTTTGCAGCTCAAGACAGCAGATCGGACACTGAGCTGGGAGAATCCCTCCAGCATCTTTCACCAGGCGATGGCCAGAGCAACACCAACCCAGAAAACAAACCTAGGATGGGTCAGAGCCCAGTGCGGTTTCTGGGTCAGACAAAGCCCGAGCAGCACCTCCCGCACAGGTACCGAAGCCCTCGCAGGCAGGACTGAGAGCCTGCTCGCTCGCTCCTCCCACCCTGGGCAGCACTGGTATCGCCTCCTGGGTGTGTTTGAACTCCTAGAATTTTCTACAACAATAAAAAAAAAAAAAGGAATTAAAAAGAGCTTATCTTGAAAAGTATTTTTACCCAACACTGCACAGTCGCCAAGGGTGGAACAGCTGATGTCCCTGAACTGAGGCTTGCCGTTGAAGCCCAGTTACGAGAAGAGGACACACCCTCAGCCCAGCACTTACTCACCCGATTGGCATGTCGAGGGCAGAGGCTGCCGAGCTGTTCCCTCTGCAGCAGCACTGAAGAAATGCCCGAGAAATGCCTCTTTCTGCCAGAAAAGGCAGGGGAACGCCCAGCGCTGGTGACCCTGGGCAGCCAGGCATCTCCCAGGAGTGCAACCGAAGGTCCCCTTTGGATGGAAGACCCCTCAGTGGGCAGCCCAGTGGCTCCCAAGTCACTGGAGGTGGTGGGCACCCACAAGCTTTTGCTGTGACTTTGCTGCCTTTGCAGTTGCGCACTGACTAGCCCCATTGCTCTGGAGTCACAGTGGTGCTCCAGAGCACCGAGGCCATTACTGCATGGGTGCACGCCATGCTGTGCGGTAAATACCCGGCCACCTCCCTTCCACCGAGCCCTGAGCAGCAGCACCAGCAGGCACAGGACATTGCCCGTGTCCCCACAATCCACCTGCCCCCAGATCCACCCTGCCTGGCCCAGAAACTGCTTCAATGCTGAAGTGCATCAGCTATCCTAATCTGCAGCAGAGGGTTTCACTTGGTTTCAGCAGCTGCCCGCCACCGGGGAGAAGGTAACCCACAGCATCCTGCTGCTGCGGCAACCTCCTTCGCCCACGCGCAGCCTCGTGGCTCTGCCACCTTCATGGGGCAACTTAGAGGCATCCTCATCACTCACAGCAGAAAGCACCCTCCAGCACAGCCACCAGCTCTCCTGCCTTGTATTGACACGGATGGCCTGGGGAGATAAGAAAAGTAAATGTGGTAAAGCAAACTGTGCTCCATTTATAGACTGAGCTGGTGAAGGGACATGCTTTCCAGGTTTCCTCCGTGCCAGCCATCGCGCTCATTCCACCTCCCCTCTCTCCAGGATGCTGAGTTGGCACAAAGCTCCTGGGAGGACGCTGCCATTAGCAGCAGTCACTTCCATCTCAGTGTTTTCCAAGTTTGAGCAGGGCATGGGGAAGGAGCGGAGTGTGCCAAAGCTGACCTCAGCCACACTCACCAGCAGAGGTTTTGGTCCTTCTCCGTGTGGAGCTGCCATTGCAGGGAGACCTCAAGGGGAGGAGAGCGACAGGTCCCTGGGCTGTCCCCCGTGTGCAGACCCGGGAGGGGGAGGCAGGAGGAAGGAGCTGGGGGCAGATGTGCCTGTGTGGGTACCACAGCAGGGAGAGCAGGGCTTTCCTGGCATCGCCCACCCGCTTACAGGAAAAGCAGAAGAAACGCAGCAAACAGCGGCTGCTCCTGTGATTCAGAGGCAGTGTGGCGGGGCGAGGGGCAGAAATCCTTTGCATTCAGCAAAAATGCAACAAAGGGAAAGAAAAAAGCGAAAAGAAAGAGCCAGAGCGAGCTGCGGGCCCCGGCTGCCTCCAGGCTCTCCTGGTGCTGCAGAGATGATCTGCCTGACATGAAGGGTGGGTGAGGAGGACAGTGCAGAACAGTTAATGGGACTCCCACCTACAAAACCCTGACAGTCCCCCGGCGCTGTGTCAGCATCCCCCCAGCTGCCTCCCGCCGCAGTCACCCTGGCTGCTGTGTCCACCCAGGCGACGGGCACCTCTTCTGAAGCCATCTCGCGTGGTCATCAGCCTGCTCGGCCCCATGACAATCCCCAGCGCGGGGGGTGCAGGAGAGAAGGGGGAAAGAAACCACTTCACAGTGACTTTTGCAAAGCTGCTTTTTAGGCTACATGAGAGCAGGCCCAGCTTTTCTGAAGGGGACTGCCCGCAGGGAGAAGCTGGTGGCTGGCAGGCAGCGGCACCCCGGGCGCAGACCCCATGGCCCGTCCCGCTGCCCGCTTTTCAATGGGCACTGAGGAACAGCCACTGACTTCGCAGCCTCCCAGCCCCCACTGCCGCCCCTCTAGTGGGGCACAGGCAGGGGCCACGCAGCCAGTCGGTCCCTCCCACGGAGCCCCTGGCCCCAGGGATTAGGGGGGCAGCGAGCTGAGCCCCACACCGTGGCTGCCGAGGGCCAGACCGGGCTCCTTCCCCAGTCCTGCAGGAGCGGTGGGAAGCCGAGAGCCCAGACTATCTGTGGGGCTTTTGGTCCTGACTCCAAGGCAGAGGAGACAGAGCAAATCCAGGACAGCATCTTCCTACAGCCCTCCGTCCTGGTTCTCCCAGAACGCTTCCTGTCCTGCTGCCCATGAGGGTCATTCACCAGCTGCTGATCCAGTTCTTCAATACAAAGTCACCCAGCGGCTTGCTGGTGGCCATCCCACGCTATTGCTCAGCCCGGTAATACACACACCCTGGAGGGTAAAGCACAGAAGCAACAGCTAGCTCTGTTCTCAAACTCCGCTGGTTACTGTAGCACTGAGACAACTCAGACAAGGTCAGGAACATCTTGGGAGTCTGTGGGGGCAAGATCTGCACAAAACCCATGGAGGGAACGCCACTGGTCCTGAACCATTGGCTGCAGCAAATACTAAGTAGTAGCACAAAGAATATAGATGGCCATCTGTCCAAAAAGCTGCCCAAATAAGTGACAGATCTGGACCTCAAGCTCCACCCTGAGACCAGTCTGTGCAAGAGGCATGCAGGCAAAGCCCAGTCCCACACACAGAGCGGCCACCCAGGACACAGACAGCAACCTCTCAGACACCAGCACTGCCTCTGCAGCCCGGACACATGGTGAGGCTGACGCCCTCCCCATGAACATCTTGTATCCAGCCTCACTTATCTGTCAGGACTTCCACCCACAACCGGCACCTCTGAACACCCAAGTTCAGCGTGGAGAGGCACCCTCTGTGGCTCCATCCCCTGTCCCTCCAAGCCTATCATGTCACTGGTTCTGATGGGCTGAGTCCATCTTCATGGCTGCCACAAAAACTCTGGACACACTTCTGCCTCCCAGGACTGACAAAGGGGCTTCAGCTTCCGAGTGACACAAACCCCAGAGGACAGGGCCTCGCTGGTGGAAAGAATGCAGTGATATATTTAGGCACAGAAACTGCGTTTAGTCACGGTCAAGGGGCATGTCCTTTGGTCCATCTATTTGACATCTGAACCCAAGCTCTAGGGGTCAGCAGCAAAGCTCTGCTGCAAGAGGAGGCGAGACGAGCAGTGCTGGATCAGCCCGCCCAGGAGCAGCTCCCCTCGTCCCCCCGTAGCACGGTGGCGTGTGGGACTGCAGGGGCTGGTTTTGGGGAGCACCACCTCGGATTTTAAATAACATTTGGTCAGATGCACTCTCTCCTTTAAAATCAAGGGCCATGCTGACCAGTGAAGTTTTGTTTGCAAATGTGTAGAGTCTGGCCATTATCTTGGCTATCCTGCCCTGTTCCGACTGAAGTCCAAGGATTAAGTTTACATTACGGAGTGGAGGGAGGAGGTAGATCACATTCCTACGCCCAATTAACTTGGTACTTTCCCCGGTACCCTCCTGCCCAAGGCTTTTCACCCAACACATGCCAAAGGGCTGGAAGAAAGTGAGGAACAGATTATGCCAGCATTGCTCATAAGCCAGATGGGCTGATTCAAAGCAAGGCTGAGCTGCCCTGGCTATTTGCTCGGGGCTGAAGACAGTGCAAGCCACTACAGCAGCCTGCTGTGCAGCCAGGACACACGCTGTCCTTCCCAACCTCGTTTCTGGAGCCCCACGAGCCCAGTGTGCCACTAATGGAAGAGGGGACGAACACCCAAAGAACCACCAGCGCATGCAAAAACCACCAGGTTCGTGCTCCCCTCTGGCTGTCACCGGCCCTCAGCACAGACTGCAGAAGCCATAAAACAACACAGAAGCCACCAGAAGCCTCTTTGCTGCCACAGCAGAGCACAAATGTCAACAGCTTGTCTGACATGGCAAGTATGCTGTAGGTGGAAGTGAAATAATTAGCTCTCTGTAAAAGAGTGCTTTCAAGCTTGCCAATTTTCCCTTACAGACAAGGACACTATTCAGAGACTTTAAACATACTAAACCTTTTCTTCCCCCTCCCCTTTTCTGGAAAAAAACCTACAGAGAAAAATATTTGAAACAAAAAAGTCTGTCCCCATAACCAGTGAGGGAAGGAAGATGAAGGGCAGCAAGTGAGGAAAGTCAAGGCTTATGGAGTTTCAGAGCAGGAAAGCTTTATCGAGAACAGAGTCAGGCAACGCTGCATACTCCTCTCGAAATGCAGAGCTCCCTGATGATCACAGGGAGATTGGGGATGAGTTTTTCACATCTAAATCATTCTGAGATGACAAAATATTTCCTAGAACTAACACCCCCACACACACAGGCTGGCAGAAATATTCCCATTCCTACTGAAATTTTGGCAGAACAAATCAAAATTCCTTTTACGCTAACTAAAGGGTTTTGGTGTTGCAAAAAAGCATCCTTCCCCTTGCTAGAATGACACAGGGCATTTAGTTTCTTTTGACAGTGGCTGACACCCAACCCCTTTGAATTCACCACCCCGACTTGCTGACCAGCCTCTGAGAGGGACGAGAATCCAAGAACACCCACAGCCAGCGAATGCAAACAGCCACAAGATGCGGGGCAGAGAGGGTCAGCACGGCCGCGACCAGGCGGAACCGGGGATGCGGAGCACTGTGGGAAGGGTTAACTGCAACATGCACAGGCTTGTTCATGAGCTCTCCCTTCATGGACCACGACCAGCTCCAAGTGCTCCAGGCTGCCAGCACCACGCTCTGTGGAGCAGGACGGCGGTAGGAAGGCCAGTGCTCTCGTTTGCTATAGAAACCAGAAAAACATCCAGGGAACGGCCCAGGCACAGGGTGAAGCCTTTGCAGCTTTGAGGGCTGTGACTGGGATCCCGCTTCTCTCACGAAGTTAATCAGCATATAGAGGCCACTCATTTCATCAAGAGCATTTGTTACTGGATGGGCAGCAAAAGACATGAAATCCTTTCAAGTATAAATAGCTAAAAGAAGAAGTTGCTTCTTCAGTGGGGAGATTCACCAATCTCAAGTGCCCCAAGTTTGTGCCAGCATCTAAAACAGATGATGCTCTTCAGAAGGGCAGAACTCACCATGAGAGCTGGAGTTTGACCCAGGACAAGTTTCCTGACGTCTTTTATTAACAGCCAGCAGTTGCCAACACAGCCTCAAAGCCTCGCTGGGCTGCCTGGCCAGAAGGACAACTTGCTGAAGCGGTGGCAAAGGACTCTGCAAGTTTTCCACCTCTGCCTGACATTTCCCTAGAAACAAATATTTGTTCTGATCACCCCAAAATTCACAACACAAGGTACCTGGATCCATCATACAAGATGAGAGTATTGCTATTTAACTGTTTCAGTGAGGGCTTTGAAACCACCCCAAGCCATAAGGTCTGCAAAAGGCCATCCCTCCCTCCCAAACGACAACTTTCAGGTGATATCTGAAAATAAAATAAAGAAGCCTAAACCTTCAATCTTTTGCTCATTCCAGGGAAGCATAGGCTGAAGCTAGGTTTCAAGACACTGTCTCCTATACACGGGTAGTTCATAAATATTCATTCATATGCAAAAAATGTTCCTTAGCATTTCCCTTGGTAAGCCAGCCAAGCGGGAACGTGGCTTATTGTGATTCATTTCTAAACAAAGTTTTAAAGTGCTTTGAAAACCAGTCTGCCTATAGGCTTCTTGTCAGCTGCTTCCTAGGGCCTTATGGTTATAAACCTGGACTGGGATTCAGCACAGAAGACTCATTCCCAGGTACCATTTACCTGCTGGGTAAACTTTAGGCAAATTCTTGTCTGTGCCTGCACTCCCCCTGCTAATAACCAGGATAATGACATCAGGTCTCTTTTGTAAAAGCATTCCACGGTGTATAGATGACAAGGGTATGTAATCACAAGGCATTATTATTGCTTCAATAACCTTTTCTTGCAACGTTATCCTTTACAAAGGATGGTAGACAACAGCTTCTATTCTAGTTTGTGTTGTCATGTTGCTAGCTGTAGAAGCACTCTTGAACTTGGCTGGGCTATGGTAATTTGCCTGCTGCATAAGTTGTTCTTGGTGGTTGATCAAAATCACTTAGTTTCCATCCCTGCTTTAAGGGAAAGCCCCAGTTTTACCCAGAATAGGATTTCCAGTGACTTGCCTGAATGTGAGCCCGAAAGCTCACATTCATGAGACAGAACAGATACGTTGGTCCCATGGCAACCTGCTGCCCAGCTTCACAGCAGAGAGGAGGACAGAACAAGACTTAGACCTCCATGTCTTTGGGAAAGGCAGTAAAAAACCTGTATGAGGGCGAGGCAGAGAAGCCTTACTGCTTTCCAGACAGACAGCGGGTGGCAGGGAGGGGAGGGAGGATGCCACACGCACACCCGCTCCGCAGTGTCCCAGCTGCTGAAGAGAGTCCCAAGTTCAGAGCAGAAGTGATCACCCACTCGGGTCAATTATGCTACTCTGAACAGCAGCTTGTTTGACCCTGGAAACTCAGGGAAGCATCAGAAAAACCACTGGGCTACATCACTTTTTCCAGTTTCCAGCCCCAGCCAAGACGATGTGCATTCAGCTGACCCTAAGGACAGGGAAGGGACACAGCAATATCCCCGCTGCACTCCCAGCCTCCTGGGGCACAGCCATGCCCTGTCCTGATGTGTGCAGATGTCTGCCCGTATCTGCTCCTCGCCTACCCGCCCTGCAGAAGTTACTGCAGTCATTTTGCAGTTCTGCCCAAATTCTGGGCTGGTAGGAATTTAGAAACTGGTCCAGCAAACACCACCCCCACGACGGGTTGCCCAGCGGGGCTTGCACTGCAGCAGCTCACGGGCACCAGAGTATGGCCTTGCTGGCAGCACAGCACTGGGTGCTCTCAGAGGCTTTCAAGGTGAGCCAAACCTGGCATGGATTTAAGTCTCAGCCATTGTGGGAAAGGAGGAAGAGAAAGGAAAGGCTTGCTCCTCTGGGAGGCTGGCCAGCTGTTTAACAAAGTTTGCAGCTTTGGGACACTTTGTTTTTCCAGGTCTCTCCTCTGCTATGGTCCAACACCACGCACAGTTCAATGCTCACGAGCTGCAAACAACTGATCCAGCGCTTTGGGGGGAAGTTTTGTACAAAGCTTCAGGAGCGCGAGGCCAAGCAGGAAGAGCCAGTTTAGACTGCAACTCTCCTGCCAAGTGGCATTTTAAAGGCACACGAATAGCCCTCGGATTCCTTGGGACAGATGACTGAGGAGCCTGTAGAGCCCTGGTCTGACATAGCGTTCCTGTGCAGGGGGTCCCCTATGGGCATCTAGCACGGCTCAAGCTGCTCACCCTGCAAGACATCCCTGCAAGCTGCAATAAACTTCCTGCTTTAAGGAAAACCTTAGGGAATTGGATACTTTTATCAGCTTTCTTTTTTTATTTGTTTTAAAGAAAAGGTGTTTCCAACTTATGAGAATTAAAAGCTGCAGATGCTTTACATAGCCCAGCAGTCTAGTGCATGGGATAATGAACATTTTGTTATGATACAGGATTTTCAAGAATGCCCAAATCTCCAGTCAACATCCATATCAAAGAGGTAAGCAATCCAAAAAGTCCCTGGCTAAACAGGCAAGGGCCTGCCCACAGAAAATGCAAAATGCTTTTTTTAAGGGAAGTACAAAGACTAGCTACAAAGCTGGTGTCTCTCTGCAAGCTATACAAGTTACATACCCACACAGTGGGCCAGTAAGAAGAAACTCTAAGCTGATTAAATTAACCATCCCCAAAACGCTCCAGCAAGGCAGGCTTACCTGCATGGTACAGTAATTTTTGCTTTGATCTCCAGGAAACATCTGTTTATTCAAAAGCCCGTTTGCTATAGCAACCACGGTTTATAGAAAAGGAGGGAGGGGAAAGAAAATTCCCCTGTGCTTCGCCAGAGAAGTTGTAGCAGCACCGGCAGAGTCCTGTGGTTAAATACCCGGGGCCAAATGACATTTCAGCTAATTTCCAGAGAACTCTACAGACTCGATGCTGGAGCATCTCAACAGGGTCCCGCAGGAGGGATCCCGGGTCTCCTGCCCCGTTCTGCAGGTCACTGCTGCAGCACGTTGGGTTGTCCGGCGGAGATGCCCACCGTCCCGTGGGAGTAGAGATCTCCCACAGGAAAGTCGGAGTTCATCACTCTGAACAAGACTTTCCTTCCCGGTCATCTTATCACTCCTCTGTCTGCAAAAGGAGACACTCAGAAGCAGCAGAGATATTCAGAAGCAAGCAATCAAAAGTCCCTCCCTTCCTTTGAGATCTCAGTCTTTTTGTGTTGTTTTGGAAGGGGAAAAAAAAAAACCCAAACCACATAGCTCTCAAGATGGACAAAACACACAAGGTCTATTGTTGTTCTTTCCCACATACTAATAATTATCAGCACAAATTGAGCACCACTGATTCCAAGCATTCAAAACCTGTATCTTAGACCCATTCCTCAGTCACAAAAGCTTTAAAAAGTCCATTTTTAAAGTTGCATGTATCTTGGGTCAGGATGATTTGCCTCTCTGTTTCCAAGCCCTACATCGCACTTTGGAAAAAAAGACTTTAAAACACGGCCCAGCCACATGGACTCAAACCAGACTTTTTTTTTTTTTAATAGCATGAGATTCTCAGCTTTCATTTGGTGCCCCCATTTCCAACAGCTGGAATTTGTGCAAAACAACATCAAATGCCACAGGGCTTATAATAAAAATAAAATAAAATCATGAGAGCTCCCACCACTGCAGTTTTGCAAGCCTCCCTGGGCCGTTTTCAACCAGCACAAGGCTGCTTGGCCTTTGCCTCTTTGCAAAGAAAAAACGACTGGAGGGGGAATGGAGCGAGGTAGCTGGTGAGGGCACAGCATCTCTGCAGTGTATTTATATGACAAGGAAGTTCATGCTGGATGCTGTCATCTCACCAGTCGTATTTCTGAGGACTCACTGAGGTCCTCTGAGGCCTTGCCTGTGGCCTGCCGCGGGCTTCTGCTGTCACGTGTGAGAACTGGGGTTCTCCTCCTTCAGCTTGATGCTGATCGGGTAGAAAAGCAAGAGGAATTTGCTGGTTTATGCTTTCATTTCAACACCATGGATTTCAAGGAAGCTGCTGTAGGATAAGCCACTTCCCTTTGCACAGAAAGTGTTTTTGCTCCGTAAATATTGCATTGCACCTTCTGTTTGCCGAAGTGCGAAGCCAGACCCCAGCAGAGAGGAGCCATGGGGGCCCAATGCAGCTCGGGGGCACAAGGAAGCCTCTGCAGCTGCAGCAGCTGCCACCACCGAAGGCCAGGTTACCTCACATATTTTCCTTGTTAGTTCAAGAGTCAGAGAACAGTCAGACCGATTTAGCAAGAGCCCTTCTCAGCACTGAGCCCCGCTCAGTGCCGTAGGCTGAGGCTGCTTGTGGCACAGACCGAGCCGTAAATTATTCAGAGCCAAAGAGCTACAGCCATGCAGGAGGATGCACGTCTGGACCCCTTGCCAGCCTGTCTGCGGGCTGCCCCGTTCTCACTTTGAACATTGTCTCTCCACGGTGGTCTGCGAGGACGAGGAAACCACAGTGCATCGCCAACCAGACACACACCCGCAGCAGTCTTACCCAAAGCTGGAGCCACTTCAAGCCAAAAGCGCAACAGAGTCCATGCACCCATCGTGCAAATGGACCTTTGCAAATAGTCCAGTAAAATGCTGGCTACAACAGTGGCACAAACAGAAATGGTGATGGGATGGGGACAGGACAATGAAAGCTGGTGTTTATGTTTGGATGCAAATTTTCCCCAGTAGTGCTGGTGACTGAGAATCAGAAAGCTTTGAATTTAGGGAAAACCTGGTAGTGACTAGAAGCCTTCCCGAAGTATAACAGCCTGCCTTATTTACATCCCTCAGAGCCAGTAAAATACTAGAGCATTAATAAGAACAGCCTGAGCAATGAAATGCAAATGCCACACAGATAATTAAATGAAGAGAATGATCCTCTTCCCAAAACAATGGACGAGGCTGTAGCGCCTGCCCTCACGGGAGAGCCTCATACAGGAGGCTCTTGTTCCAGTAGCTTAAAAAGAGGCTGTTTAATTTTAGTAGGTCGGCAAGCATACAACATTACAAAGCACTTATTAGACAAAAGCAGAGCTGAGGAGCTCTGCAATCCATTTTCCCTACAGGAAGGAAAGCAAAGCTTCCTATTGTGGGGAGGAGGTGGAAGGGGAAAGGGGAGGGGGCTGACATTTTAGAGAAAGTGAGACCAACATACAAAATTCAAGCAGACCAGGCACAGAGCAGGGACACAAAACCAGCAGAACATGGTGGTATATAAACCAGCCCCATTTCTCACCCAAGCTCGGTGTATGTTTGTCTTTTTAATTTTGTCGAGATTAGTTTTGCTGCAGTTGCAATCTGTCCAAATCCCAAGCCTCCTCCTAGGAGAGATGTTTGCCTTTCACTTCTTTAGAAGCATACATATTTACTTTGTTGTTTAACGTACCCAGCGTTCAGCATCACGATTAGCAGCCATCCAAATACCAAGTCTCTGGACAACTCGCAGCCCAGCTTCCTCAAAGCAAGAAGATGCACAGAAGGAAGCACTCAGCGCTGGGTACCGCAGCCCTGAGTGGGGTGCCACAGAAGTTGGGGGCTTTATCAGTGGATTTTTAAATAAGAAAGAACACGGATGCATGCTGACATTGCAAAAGGTGCTTGCTGAATAAGCACACGTTGCCCAATAAAGCAGTACCTCTCCTGCATTGCTTAACCGAGGCATGAACACGATGTGGATTGTGTCACTGCAGGGTCAGCCCCACGGCTCAGCCTGTGCTCCAGCCTCAGCTCCCTCAGCACAACAAGCAGCAACTGACAGCTCTGACAGCTCAGCTCACACAAGTGCAAGTCTCAAAAGCTGGGATATCTTTCTTTAATTCTAGTAAGATTACCCCAGGAGGCCATGAAGGTATCTGAAGCATTAAAAAGAGGAAGCAAAAAGTAATGGAGCTGCTGAATGCATCCTTTGACAGTCCCATGACTTGCCAGTAGTTACAAGCAGGAGCAGATGAACTGGCCAAGAACATGGGTTGAAAACCCTCATATTTACCCAATTTCCACTATCTTGGCACAGGAACCCCTGCACACGCACAGGCACGCAGCTATTTGAGTCCAGCGTGGGGCAAGCAGGCAAGGGTTCATGTCCTCACCCTCTCCAGTCCCCTGCACCATTCCCGTGGCAGCACGCAAGAAGGTGCCTTTCACACTCACCTTCTGCTACCAGGGACTCAAAAAAACCCAAAACAAACAAAAACCAAAAAACAGCAGGCAGGAGAGAAAAAAAAAAAGAAAAATATATGCACACACACACCCCTGCTGGGCTAGGGGAAAGAGATGCAGGAACCTGCCGTTCCAGCTGCAGCACAACTAGCCGCTGCACTAAGCTGCTGGATTGCGTTTTACATCCCTACGTGCCCACAGCCATGGGAAACTGAGCTCTTGCTATCAGTTACCTCTGCATTACAGATGCTCAGCCAGAACTGAGGCACAAATCAGAAAACCAGGGTTACCCTTCCATCTGATCTTTCAAGAGAAAGACTGAGTGGGGAACAGATGCCCTTACCAGTGCTGCATTTTCTACCTTTACAAACTCCAAATGGTGGGGAAAAAAAAAAAAAATCCAACTCCTGTTTTCACCTCACCGTGAAGATCTCTTGATCTTCCTTAGGCTATTTATAAGTCCTAACTTCTTTAGTTAGAAGACAGTTTGCTCATCAAACAAAGTGGGGAAAATCCAGGCACTGATCACACAGTGAGTAGAGCACAGGTTGTGAGTAATTTCTAACTCACACTGATGCTTCAAGCTGCTCCAGAGGTTTTTCTCCGCCATAAATTAGCCATTTCCTCTCTGCAAAGTGAGAAACGTGCAGCTGTACAGGTCACACACAGCAACAGCCTCTTACCCAGAGCTTGCCATCCCAATAAAATGCTCCCAGCAGCTTGACGATGTGCCGGTGATCGCAGGTGGCCAGTATTTCAATCTCCACCATGTAATCCTCCAGTTCATCTTCACTCTTTGTTTCAATGACTTTGGCAGCTGCTAAAGCACCAGTTTCCTTATTCTTAGCCTGCAAGACAAAACCAGTGTGAGTACAAAGGAGCACACAGTACTTGCACAATTCCTACCCCTCCAACTCATGCTCAGCTTGGATGGTACCAGCCACAACACAAGCATGGAAACTTGCAGATGCATTTCTGCTTCGCAAACCTGCCTGTAGCTTTGCAGAGATGATAAATGCTGCATCACGGCCAAAGCAGCCTCCTTCCTCCCTCCAGTCTCTAATGCTCAAACCACTTCCCATCACAGGGAGAAAAAGGCTTTAAGAAAAGGAGATGCATCCTATTGTTTGTAGCATGAAAAAAAAAAATGGAAGCAAGAAAATTTCAGAGTATAAGGGCTCTCTGACAATATCACAGGTGATAACCCAAATTACTAGAAGTCCCGAGCATATAGATAATCCAGCCAAAGTCACAGTACAGCAGTGCACCGTCACCAGCCCTGAACATCCTTACATTCCCCTTCCTCACCAGGACCCTCACCAGGGCAGTTTTCTGTAACACACGAGGAAAATGTAGGGATCATCTCCTTGGCAGGTAAAGCACCAAGAAGGGTGTGTTTTGATTTCCCAGAACTGGCCATTTTTCCTGGTGTTCCATATTAGTGAGCTCTTCAGATCACAGTAAGAAAAATACCTCATGTGCTCTCCCAGCTGACCGCTCCATTTTATCTAGTCCCTTTAACTAGCTTATTCCCCAAATAGCTAGAAAACCATCAAAACCTCTTTGTCCTAGTGGTTGGAAAACTTTTGCTGACTTTCCATCCTCATTTCCCAAAACAACACAGGATTGTAACCTCGGATTAGCAGCTTGCTGACCTCCTGCCCCCCAAACCCCCTTCCCCAAGCATCTCTCATTGCCTAGGAGAGCATGGGGGGCTGCTCTGCTCGTGGGTGCCACACACCAGCAAAGGGCTATTAACGCTGGACTGGAAACATTTGCAGGCATGTTTCTTACTGCCCCACTCCTCTTGTGCCCCCATCCTGCATGGGGAAAAGGCAGTTGACAGAAGGCTTGGCTAGAAGCAGGTATCTGTAAGCAGGCAGCATCAGGCGAGCCTCGGAGCTGCTCCCACACAGGACCGTGTCAGGATCATCCACCCAGCACTGTCCACTGGCTTCCCCCCAAAACTGCCAGGGCAAGCTGGCATTTGCAATTGGAAATTTGCACAAACTGGTGCAAGAATTACAAGTTTGCAACAAAATGCCAAAAGGGTGTTTGCGAGACGGTCTGCACACAGAGCTTCGCTGTGGGATGTGTCACACGCTGGGAGAGGGGTGAGACAGGAGCTGTTGACTCAGGAGCTCCCTGCCACTCCCAGAAGTGCATGGACTCAGCCGACCAAGGGACAGAAGACATCCCTGTAGCTCACCAGCTCTGCTCCCCACTGACGAAGGAAGAGTCCCCATGGCATGATTCCAGTTCATTACCCATTTTCCTCCCATCACACCCACTCCAGGCTGCCTCTCCCTCAGGGCAGAATGTCCTGGGTCCATGGATGTTATCACCAGAGGAGCTGGGCGAGCACTGGTTACGACCTTTCTTTACCGCTCTGTAGTTTACATATTTGTGTTTGGAAAACCTACATGGGAGATTACAGGAGGATTAATTCCTAATGTAAACACTGCAAGCCCCACCAAACAGTTTTATATGGCTTAGGTGACAGCATAACTGTGTACCATGGAACAGGCTGGGGAGAGAGGGAAGGGGCAATGGGAAAACCATACAACAGAAGGAGGAAAAATAAGGGACCCCTGAGTCTCTGCTGGGTTTTGAAGACTTGATACATTCGCACAAGTTGGCATGGCCAGCTGTGTCTTTACCACAGGGGACAAACACATTTCCTTCTGGGCTCCCCGCCCAAACGCAAGACAGCAGCTCCTGCTGATTTCAGGAGAAATTAGGGTGTTTTTTCCTTGCTTAGGCTGGTTTGTTTCTTACCAAGTTGCCACCAGATGCCCAGAGTCGGGCATGCAGGGCAGGGGGAGATGTGAAGCAGAGCAAGTATAGGGAAAAGCACAGCGCTTCCAAATTGGAGTAAGAAGTGCCCCACTGTGTTTTCTCTGCACTTACAGCGTTGGGAGAGGTCCAGGGAGGGAAAGTAAGTATTTTGAGAAGAGGTGGGGCTTCCCTTGGAGGTCAGCCATTGCACGCTTCCCACCGGCGGGGTCCCGGCCGGCTCAGCCCTTCCAGGATTTTGGGGCCCTGCAAGCCCCTGAAAAAACCTAGGAGCAGCATGTGCCCCAGTCCCCCGTGGCACCATCTCCCACTGAGAGGTCTGAACCAACCTACCCTCACCCCCACGCCTCGGGGGAGCCACCCCAACAGCCACACTGCCAGCACTCATCCCCTCCCAGGCTTGCGAAGGCATCCAGGGGTGCTGGATGCTGAGCTAGAGGACATGGTTTTGCAAACCGGGTTGCAAACTGTGGGTGGGGGAGCAGCCGCAGCCCACATCTTCCCTGTGGCAGCCTGACCTCATTCATCCTTACTCCTACGACTAGCGGGTGAGCAACCCAGCAACCCCCAGGGATCGCTTCCTTGTAGATATGAGCCCGCGTACACACTGCCTGGCATTCAGTCCTCACAGGTGTCCTTCACAGAATTAGCTGCTGCCTTTCTCCACCACTTTGGACTGTACCAAATGAGAGTGTTTACCCAGCCATCTACATTTCCTCATCCATTCTTGCAGGGGATGCAGGGGATCGCCTGAGCTGTGCAAAGTGTGCTCCCACCCCTAAGAGACAAGCACTGCACTGTCCCACGTCCCCCCAGGCCAGCCAGCACAGAGAGGTCACACCACTCAGTCACACCAGCAGAAGCAAGACCACCATCTCTGAGGACAAGTAAGCTCAGGACATCATGAACTCATGACACAAGAACATCAGCTTTTGAAACAGCAAGCTCATGCGGGTAGGGGTGCCACGGGGATGGTGTGCGCACGAACCCTGTACTTTCTGTGGCCCTGTGATAGTGTCACCGTTACAACTGAGTGCGCTCACGGTATTTCCCAGAAGGGACCAAAATGCCCCACAGCCCTGTGGGACGGCAGAAGCAGCTGAAGTAGGAAGGGGACCCGAGACCACAAGGTCAGCAGCAGATTTTGGAAAAATTCATGTCCTCTGGCACAGCCCACTGTAGTGCGGAGAGGAGGCTGGTTGCCCCAAGTAGCTGCCTGTGAGAGGACCAACACTCATACAGCCTGGACAGCCCATCCCCTGCCAAGTTGTCCGTGGTCCCTCTGAGCCTGAACCCAGTTTGTAGTGTTTCTGCCGTACAAGACAGAGGGAGATGCACGCTGGCTTGTGTGGGCACTCCTGAGCTGAGATCAGCAAGTCACGTTTGCCATTGCAAGAGCTTTGGAAATCAAAGGAGCTTCTGTCCATTCCTCCACCTTCCCTTTCTCTCCATCTGCTTGTCCTCCAGCCCTGACACCAGGCTACAGCCACGTTCCCAGCAGCCTCCCTGGGAATGGCAGTTGCCTGCCATCAGGCAGACGGCTGCATCCCAGCCCCTCACAGCAGCCAGCCAGCTCCCAAAGCTGCTCACAGCAAGCCAGCTTCATACAGGCAGCATCAGATCTTGGCCAAGTACGTCAGGCAGTCTCTCTGTAATTTACATCTGGCAATTTCCTTCAGATTCTTTGCTGGTATTTTCCTGCATGTATTCATACAAACATGCTCTTCCAGAAAGGTTTGCTGGGATCCTTAATAGGCCAAATGCTCACATTGCCAGCCCTCAGAGCTGGTTTCAGACATCCTAGGCATGAGATGATGCTTTCGGGTTTAAAGCCCCGTCTTGATTTCTGCTTATATTTGTGCAACAGATCAAAATCCGCCCTGAGACATTAGCACAAAGCAAAGCACAGCCTGTTCTGACCTCAAAGAGCCAAGCTAGCAATTGGGAAAAAGGAACTGGCATCTCCAAGTCTGTAACCTGCAGGGCTGTACGATACCCCTCACAGCAAGGGGGGATACAGCGCCAGGCTGAGCAGAGGCAGCACCTGCTGCTCGCTCCCCAGGAGCTGCAGGAGGGGAGAAAAGGGCTGCCACCAGCCTCTCTGCAGCTTCACCTTGAGATTCACCGGGGGGTCGTGCTCTCATCTTGCAGCAAGGGGAATGAAAACTTCTCTCTTGGTAGGCATTTTGTTTGTCTTTAAATCCCAAAGAAGGGAAGAGACAATGATACAAAAGAAGGAAGAAAACCAAGAACTATCAAGAAAGACAGCCACATCATTTGAAATGAAATCCTGCAAAATACACCATTTGAACTACAAATCCCAAGTCTTCTGCAAACTCCAGACTAATTAAAGGGTTTCCAACCCAGCAAAAGTCCGTGTAGAGAATGCAGAGATGGGGAGAGAGCTTCTGTTCCCAGGTAAAACATTCCCAAATGTGCAGCCTTTGAGGAATTCATAGCTTTTCCCTTTTTTTCCAATGAAATCTGTGGACAGAAGTGAAAGAACCACCCAGATGGCGAGATCCCAAGAGCAGAAGCTGTTTGATGCCGGTCTATGGCCTATGGCTGGTCAGTCAAAAGCACGCATTCAGTTCCATCTTTTAGGTCTTCCACTCCTGGGCATTTTAATGCCATGGATAATTTGTCCCTGAAGTGCTAATTAGCACCAAAAAAATAAAGCAGACAACTGCCAGTATAGTGCCCAGGATGTGCTGCTGAACTATAGTTACGATTCATTACAGTCTTGGCATTTAAAACCTGAAAAGCCCTGATGCCCACTACCAGCCTTTGTGCAAATCAACGCACCAAGCAGACCACGGCTGACAGGTCTATGCAAAACAGGGACAGAACATGCATTCCACAAAAGAAAATGTATTAAACAGAAGTTATCCAGTAAACCAGTTCCAGGAAGCCACACCAGGTGCCAAGCTTCAGGAAACAAAGCAAAGGATCTTGCTGGAGCCCTCTGGAGCAAGACGAGCGCTGGACATGCTATTGCCAAACACTGGGAATACCAGGGAACAGGGGATGAGTAGGATTACTCCTAGAAGGCAGAGGTGTGGAGAAACTACTGCTTAGCTTGTGGATTTAAGTGGCGAGAGGTGCCTGTTCAGGTGACAGAAGAGGCTGTTTGGCCTCTGCCTGTGACTCACCCTGTAAGCTATTGTGAAATCCAGATTGTGACAAATGCAGGAACTATTTTAAGCCTTTAAACAACACATTACCGGAAGGCTGGATTGTTTGGTCCTTCCTCAGACAGGACTGCTGCCGAAGGCACGGCCAGTTTCTAGCTGAGGCAGAGGAAAAACTTGCATGAACGCTCACTCCCTAGCAGAAAGAACAGCGCTAGCACCGAGACCGCCTCGATCGCCTCGTCTAGGCTTGCTCACCAGCGGGGCCAGTTGCCCACTGTATCTTCCCAAGCCAAGCAACAATCATTTTGCAGCTAGTCTGCAATAACGTGCCACCACATCCTTGGTGTGAAATACTCTTCCCATCCTTTCAAAGCCTTCTCTCTGTGCCAGGACAGGTGATGCTTCAGATATTGCTCAGTCAGAGAACCAAAAGTAAAAAGCCTGGTGCTTTCAGTGGATGCTGTATTTGGGGGTTGGTAGTTCTGACGCTTCCCCTCCCCACGCAATGTATTCCCATTGTGTGTCTTTGTGTGCAAGCAACTGCTCGCTTAGATATTTCTCAGCGATTACGTAATGATTAATTGCCTTTCGATGAACTTTGCCTGGGCTATCTGCATCAAACAGACACAGGACTGATAGGCTTAAGTCAGTGCTCGTATTCTTGTCAAATAATTAATGGGAGCTGAAACAAGTTCCATGCCTGGTAAGCCCCCTAGAGCCACTTCAGTCTGTCACCATAAATGAAGCCTGTTTCAGGTTTTTTTTTTGAAATGCTGAATTCAGCCCTCAGTACCTCCTGGCAGAGCGGTTGGTGACAAACGGGTGCAGCGGTAAGGCTGGCACAGCCCCGGCCTCGCAGCCCCTGGCACACGCAGCAGCCCGTGTGGACATTCGTCCCTCGGGTGTTGGGTCAGGCAGGGCTCTGACCGCACGGGGCTGGACCAGCTCTGGCAGCTGTGGCAACACTTCTGCAAGGGCTAGGGGGAAGTGGAAGTGGCTTGTGAAACAAGTCAAAAAGCGTCAAAAAAAAAAAAACAAAAGCAGAAACGTCTTCCTCTGGTTTTACAAGCTAGAGGCAAGGGAAAGTAACATCACCAGAGAGCTCAAGCTATGGCCAAGGACTTGTTTTCTATGTAGATGTGCCAAAAAAAAAAAAAAAAAAAAA
>Ga0065711_1038160_pt1 | contig 19084 bp, 11 predicted proteins | sample Hoacrofraction12_FD_59098 | JGI IMG/M metagenome (GOLD analysis project Ga0065711, IMG submission 59098) | Hoatzin crop microbial communities from Cojedes, Venezuela - Epithelial fraction 12 v2 (version 2) | ecosystem: Host-associated > Birds > Digestive system > Esophagus > Crop | place... | reverse complement strand
ACTTCCGTCTGCTTACTTCACGGGTTAAATGCTATTGGCTATTAGGAGAGGGGGGGGACACTACCTTTCCGTACAGCGCGACATCTTCAGACCGCCAAGCCTTAACTACCCACAATACCAGGCACAGATTTTCTTGATACTGTGGAGGAACTGGAAGAGGGTAAGTGGTAGGGGTATTGTAGCCCCATGCCGTTAAGGATACCACATGCATACCCTTCTTGTGATATGGGGTGATTACAACATCATTTGCTCTGTGGCTGTATCTCATCCTGTTGAAATTTTCGGGTACCCAGAGAATATTCTAGTATTTCAAGGTTAACTATTCAATGTTATCCTCTGGCTCCCCGATAGAGCGTACACCAGACGCTTATAACGTGTTATGTTCATTGAGATGCTCAGTTACTGCTCATATGATGGACTCAGAAGAACAGTGTGTTACCAAAGAAACGAGTAATTAATAATGAGCAACGTAAGAAAGCAGGTATACTTCTTCTGCTGTGTTATTATGGTCCAGGAAATTAACAAACCTAAAGCAAAGCAAAATGATAAACAACTCCAGTATCAGACCATTCTGATAGTGGAGGTAATAAAATAACTAATGCATCCAGCTGTCATACTGTGGTTATTGGGGATTATCTCTGGTGAGACCAAATCAGCAGAGGCTGGGTTGTGTGCTGCCTTTTCTTTCTGAATGGCCCCCACTTCTAGTTGTCAGATGAGAGTGAGAAATACCAGGAGTGGCAACTAGTATCATGATGCTTTATTTATAATAGCAGAAATCACTTTGTAACCACATAAGAATGGTTAATAACTGAGTAAAACCATTCTTAGGGTTTAAATAAAAGTGAAAAAACAAGTGTAGTAACTTATTCAGAAGAAATTAGATCAGTAATCTTATTTTTAGGTGTACCAGCTTCTCTTCATATAGCTGAATCAATGCCGAGAGGCTTTAAAGAAGCATTAGTCTCGGTGAGAATCAGGCCAGGAATCTATCAAGTTCTGGTTTCTTCTTTGTTCTCACTCCTAACAAACTACCTAAATATCACACTGTTTTAAAGGTGATAATAGATGTGATTTGTTAGGTGTGGCTTTTTCTGTCCGTCATTTTTTCTTTAGTAGTGGAGACATTGAGTCATTAGGCTAATTTTAATTTTGTCATTCTCGCTGCTTGTGAAAACAGAACCATCTAATTATTTTATGATTTTTCTCAACAGTAGTTTTAGGAAAGAAGAATCAGTAAATATCTGTTTACAAGACAAGACACAGTGTACTGAAAAAGCAGGAGTTACTTGGAAAATTCTAATACATTTTTCCATGTTGTCAGAAGTCGGTATCATGATGCACAGAAGTCCATTAGTCCTTGGAAAAAATGGCAGTTGGTGCAGCTCCAACCGTATATGCAACCGTTCATTTTAAGAACTGATTGAGAGCAGATGAGATCAAAAGTGAACATCTGCAGCTGTTTCCAGCTGGTAAATAAGCATTAAAGAGCTGGTGAAGCTGTATTTTAGTGAAGGAGAAATGCTTCAGAACTTGAAAGAACAAATTTCAATGCTTATAGCACTGTAGCACTATTCTCACTCCAGTTTCAGGACTGGGTTCTTCTCTCTGTTGAAGAGAAAGCTGGGAATACCAAGCCAGCAAGGTAAAAGTTGTAGAACTTTCACATTGCCCTTATTCTTATAAAGCATAAGAAGTTTGTTTTTGGATAACAAACTGATGTTGCTAGAAAATGCTAATACTTCTGCTTCAAATCAGAAGGAAATTTCTGCTTTATCATAAAGATTTTGGCAAAACTTCAGAAAGTAAGAAGTGAACACTATTGCTTAAAACATTGTTTGCTTCAAGAGGTGTGGTCATGGATCTATAGGAAAGTAAGGGAATGACCTGAAAAACAATCAGCCGTGTGGAAACCATTGGAGACTTCATTAGGGAGACATTGCAGGGAAGCAAAATTGAGGATCAACATTGGGAATGTCAAGGTGAAGTCTTTGCTCTGATGAAGATGATGAAAGCCAGATTATCACTGATTTAAAACTGTCATAAAAGGGATTTCATTCTAGGCAACTCAGGATTTAGGAAAGAGATGTCATTAGCCAAATCCTGCCGCCTGGTTTAGATGCGAGTTTTCCTGTATGCATTGTACAAATACCCTTACAATGGCCAGAGTGTAAATGGATTGCTTGGGAGGATCTGGAAATAAATGCAGTATCCTGCAACAGAAGGAGAAGAAAAAAACATCTGGTATGGGGAAGATCTAAGAACAGTGAGAGCTGACTAACCTCTAGGCAAACCGTTTTAAATTTTGGATTGGCAATGCTAAAACTTCAGGAGAAATGCTGTCCTTTTTTCATTCATAAAACTGCTGTGGCATAACAAGTTTGGGGTTTTTTTTAATTTTTTTTTTCTTTGCATCTAATTTTGAAATATTGTCAAAAGGAGAAGACTGGTGAATAGTCTGTGTGTAATTCAAGGAGTGTCCAGGCATGAGCCTTGTACTAGTTAATCACATACAGCTCTGCCTGGCTAACAACCTTCTGCCAGTGGACGGGAGAATCAAACTGTGTTTCAGTCTGGACGTTTAATGAAACCAGTCTCACGGAGAGTTAGGTTGTAAGCTGGATGAATATTTAATTAGCAATACTGCATGGGGAGAAAAGTGGTATTTCGGCCTTACTGTTCCTCTTTTCCAGATGGTAGATGCTCTTATGTGATAGAACTGCTGTGTGTGCCATCATTGGTGGTGAAGTGCAAGTTTTTCTGTTGGCTTATGTCCATAGTGTGTGTGACAAAGTCTTTGTGTATGGTTTCAGAGGGCTTGTAATGGAAGAGTTCTCAGACCAAGTCGAAGACAAAAGCAGTATTTTCCAGGTGTGTGTTCAAGAAAAATAAAAATATGTCATTGTATCCTAGCACTTTGTGGTATTGCTGCAATTATCAGAGGATTATCCCAGTTTTCCTTTTTTGGATTTTTTTTTTTTACCTTTTTTATTTTCTTAATCTGTTTTAAGTACAAAGGATATTTACATTTTAGGGAAAAGATTGTGTCAGTGTTCGGATCATTTTCCTGGTAGTTGTCCTGTTTGGTAATGACAACAGTTACATTAACTAGTGAAGATTATGATTTCTAACTTTCCAGCATCAACTGTGATTAAAAGTGAAACAATATAACACTTCACTTTTAGAACCCCTTTATGAGAGACATGCTCTGTTAAGCAAAGTACTTGAACGTGTTCACAGCTTCAAGCATGTGAGATGTTCCCTTGGAACAGCGTGCATGAGTTTCTTGCTCAGGTAGGACCATAGTGAGCATTAAACTTTTTGAAGATGACAGGAATTTCTACACGAAACAGTGGAACCATGTTTCCAACAGGGTGAAGACCACAGTGTTACTGGCAACAAAGGAAAAGGTAGGAAGTAAATTAATTATGAGGGACTTGCAAGCATGATTATAAAGGATTCTTTCTAATAGAGTGTGTATTCCTTATGCAGCATCTTGAAACTCCGATGTGCGTAGGCTGCATAAAGTCCAAACTACAGACCACAGTTTGTGAAGTCCCATCAACAGTTGTAGAATATTATCAGATGCATGACGGATTGCTTTAGCAGTGTGGTGGCTGGTTTTTTCTTGGGGTTTTGGTTTTATTTTTCTTGTTTACATCGATCCTGTGGAATGGTTTCTGCTAGAGATTTGTTGAACTTTTTCAGATGAAGTACAAACTGTGGAAACCTTATAGTTTGTGGTCAAAAGTCAAACTAAACTTCATGTCCTTGAAGCTCTAAAAGTTGTAACTAAAATTTCTCTCTGGTATTTTTCACTTGTAAGTATTTTCTTCTGTTTTGTCTGGACAAAAAATATAAGCATTAATAGTCATACTGGAATATAATGTTAGAGTTGTCCTTGTGGGTAAGCATGTCCAACTTATGATCTTTCTTCTAAACCTGACAATTTCCATCTTTGTTTCTTTTTTTTTCTTGCATTCTGTCCTTGAATGTTCTGAGATAAATAGCTAAATTTAGGAATATTCCTTTTGTTTGGAAATAAACCTACAAAACTTGGATAGTCTGAATATTTGACAGTTTCCCAGAAAATATAGCAGTTCATGAACATCTCTAAGGCCTTTTGCATTTTCTGTTTAAAAATTGGAGTAATTTTGGAAACAGTTCTACAGTAGCAGCTAAAAGAAAAGGTGACCTGATTTTTTTTTTTTTTTTCCTGATTTGGAATGTCACCAGGATTGTGCTGCCAGCTTTAGTTTCTTCCAATCAATGCATTAGTTTCTGTAGCTGCTTCAGTTTTGATGGTACGAACCACTCCTGATTTAAGGGGTCTTTCCCATACAGAACCTCTATTGTCTGGTTAGTCAGATATTTCAAATAAAGCTTTTCCAAAGTTATGACATTCAGAACAGATGATTTCTGTATGGATTCTCTAACAGAGGTAAAATGGGCTTATGCTGTCAGCTTTCTGTGACTGGGAGTGCTACTCGGATCACTTTCTTCTGAATAATCTCCTGTTACAAAAACTGTGGTGCCTGACTGAAATGCGTAGGTAAGCCTTTAAAGTTTTCAGTGTGTTTAAAACTGCTCAGATCCTAACACTTCCCATTGACTGGTCCCTGTTCCGCCATATATTTCTTGTCTTGCCTTTGCTTGACTTAAGGAGTATGAAACTTCTGGTAATGTCAGTAGTTGCGGTAGCGTCACATAGGCACTGCTCAGCCATAAGTGGTCTTCCTTGATAAACTGCTTCATGAGAATAACTACAGTCTTAAGGCAGGTTGTTTCACCTGGTTGACCTTACTTTTCTCATCTGTTAAACAGAGATAACACTAAATTGTTAGATGGTAGAATGCCTACAATGAAAGCTGTATGTCGTGACAGTCTGAAAATTATTTCCATTTTCAAGTCCTACATGCCACTCACTTCTGTAATGTTGTATTCACCTTCCCAAACTTATCTTCATCTGCGAATCCTGAGGTAAAATGAGGGAGTCCCGAGCCACAGAGCAGCATCAAAGTGTCCACAAATGGTCTTAAAAATTGCTGGTGTCACTAATCCCTTATTAGATATAATGAGGCCCTAAAATTTCTTTTTGAATTGCCTTCATTAACCTGAGTCCTGTGTAACTTGGAGAGGCAGATTTTAAATGTCTTTGTTAACATAGCAAGAGGGGTTATTAGAGGTTAATCCCTGAAGCATGGCATTTTTTTAATGCAGCTACAAATTTATTTGTGTACTTTAAAAATACAAATGGTTTAAAGTTCACCTTTACAGTCTGTCTGGAGCTTAACTCAATGCACAATTGTGGCAGATTTCCAGACAGTGGTTGTGCCAGGCTACAGAGTTGGTTTCCCTGTAGTGGTGAAGCTGAAACCATCTGACTCCACATACTTGAAGCCAGTTTACTGTTGAATTGGCAGCAGCTGCGGTCAGGCTTCAGTTGTAAGAAAATGCTTTATTACTTCCAATTTTCCCTTTCAGTGAAGAACACTTAGAAGACCATAAAACTGTCTGTGTCTTTCTAAGATCTATCATGGCAACCTGGTAGAACGCCATCTATTTTTCATCTGAAGAGCTAGTGGTTTCCAGTTATGTAGAAGGCCCTTCTCCTGCAGCAAATCCTTCTGATCCTCCACAGACTTCTCTTCCTGAAGTCCAGCAGTGACTGTCTCCCAAAGTGCTCTTATGAACTCAGATGGAAAGAGACCTGCTCTGTTTGAGGAACAAAACAATAAATAAATAAACAAAACTATTATTTAAGTTTTTAGGCTTTAATCATCACAGAGACATCTTTTCAAAAGTAATCTTGTTTATGTATCTAGTGGAGTAGGACTGCATACGGTTCTGTGAGAATGATGGGGCTATTGAAATATTTGTGTAGTTCATCCAGTTCCATCAGCTCATTGGAAAGGTTTAAACTGTCTTCTGTAAGGTACTGAATATGGGATAAGTTGTTTTTAAAACTTTCAGAGTTCTTTACATATAACTTCTTGAGATTTGAGTTTGAATTGAGGACTTTCCACCAGTTAGCAAGCCAGTTAATTTCTCTGAAGATCATGTGTGGGGAGCATCGCAGTTTACATAAACCTTTTGAAAAATACCTTCCGTGGTGGATTCACAGTTGAGAATGCTCTGGGTGGAGCCTGAAATCTCCGTTTGAGGAGCGAGGGAGAGGTCTAAATGTCTGTGATAGTTAATCTCAGGTAGCAGATCCAACTGTTCTACGTGCACACTGGCAGAGCAGAAGAGTAGGACTTAAAAAAATATCAGACAGAACTTAAGGTGTTAGATTTTTTGGTAGTGGTATGTCATGTGGTCTTATTAAGGCCTCATGCTCAAAGTGAGCAAAAAAGTTCAGTTATTTAGTTTATCAAAAGTTGAGTTTTACGAGGGTTGGAAACCTATTTATGAATTTGAATCTCAAGCTAAAAGGTGGGAGGGGGAGGGAAACGTGCAGAAACAAATGAAAAATGAAGCATGATACTTAAAATGTAGTTATGTGGAATGTTGAAGGTTGGCTAAAATTGGTTTAATCAAATTCATGCTTCATTGTAAAGTTTTATTGTTGCATGTCAGTTTGAACCAGCTTTCGCTCTTAAACTGTTATTAAAGTCCCCATGTCTGTTTTCTCACGATGCTGATGGTTTTTAGGACTGTCCCAAATCTGAGAACATAGACCAAATGTGTGAGAGAGAATATACTTAAGTAGGCAAGTGCAAGCATGCGAAGATGCCTTGAAGACCCAGAACAGACATGTCACAACAATGATATTCTGCCTATTAAGTAACAGACTGTTTTGTTTTCTGTGAAGCATTCCTCTGAACGTAACTCTTTCTATGTCTCAGATATTCTCCACAGTTTTCTAGTAGGCCTATGAGACACACTGAAGAGTAGTATCCCATGGGTTACAATAGGACACAGATAAGAGGAAGTACATGGCTTTAAGCAGAGCTTCCCACTCAGGAGATATACAGCTCTACGCAGAGCTGCCTTTTTTGGAGGAGCTTTTATTTTAGGTCCCAGGTGGGGTTTTTTGGGGGTTTTTTTTGGGTTTTTTGTTTGGTTTTTTTGTGATTGCTAAGTAAGAAGTTGTGATGGAGACCTGTAGCTGCACACAGAATTAGCGTCATCGTGGTTGTACAAGCCTTTATTCCTTTTGTCCTATGCATTCTACAACATATTGTAAGTAATATGAAATTATCAAGAAGCTCATTTGTATATTGTAAAGTAATTTATGATTTTCATGTCTGGAAATGTGAGCTACTTCGATGCAGCAAGGACTTTTACCCACATTCTCTTCATGTTCTCCTTAGCTTATAGAGACAGGTGTGTGGCCCAGCAGTTCTTACCCATGCAAAACTCCCACTGATTTCACTGACTTCAGTGGGAGTTTTGCCTAAATAGAGACTGAACGATTTGGATCACGAAACTTAGAACGTAGAGTTTTCTATAATCTTGGGCTGAATTGCACAGAAGACAATGGGTGTTTGAAGGAAAAAGGAAATACACTTTTTTCTACAATAATTTCAGCCCTGTTAGTGCTGAAGTTAAAAGCATTCGTTTTGAGAAAGCCTGGCTTCTAAACTCTGCCAGTGTCTGGAGCTGGGGACGTTAAGAATTACATTTGGAATTCTTTGTACTTTACTGCCAAGTTTAAGCAGATACTCTTCAATGAATCAGAGTAGGTATTGGTATGGTCAGTGTTTTTGTCATATGGTAACAGAACAGACGTTCTGTGAACAGTAACAGTGTACTTGCTTTCTCTTGCTGTAAGTTTACAACAAAGACTGGCAAATATCCCACAAATATTAAAACCTTGAACCAGATCCAGGAAACATTTATTTACCAGTACAATAAATACACAAAAAGTCCACCTTATAATTGTTTACTGCTTACAACGTGTTTTAAAAGCTTGCCCAGTAAAATGCACTTAGAACAGTTTTCCTCATCATAGTGTTTACTGCCTAGATTCCGAGATGAGCATATAGTTTTTACACAGCAGTGCAAAATAAGCTTTAGATATTAACAAATCAGAATATTAGTGTTCTACACCCACTTTTCCCTTGTGCCTGTGTCCAAGCCAAATGCAAGATATTGGAGAAGCAAGCCTGGAGTACTTATATAGCAAAAATGTAGCAATAGCTTCTTCCAAGCTTTTTGTACAGTAGAATTGACAAGTTCAGTACTGAATAGGATGTGAGGCCTGGAATTTTTCATGTGAAATTAGTTTTTGTGCTTTCATGCTTGTAGAGGCTGGGTATGTCATATATGCAACCTATTGAAATGTTACTGTGGGCCAAGGTGGTGGTTGATAGGAATTGCACAGAGCGTTTGCTTTTTTAGGAGCAGTTTATCTGCTCGCTTCATTGGTGGTTAGACTAGTACCACAGTAGCTCTAATCTGTGGTATTCAGCATAGCGCTGGAGAACATAAAGGAATGTGGAAACAGAACAGGAAAACGTTGAAGAGACCTCGTGCTGAACCCTGGCATCCTGAAACCCTGCCTTCTGGATACAAATCCTGCGGTGTATCCTGTGGCCAAAGCTAGGAAGAAGGGAAGTCTGCCAGGGAGGTCTGGAACCACACAGGACTGTAGGGAGGGGATGGAAGGGCTGGATCCTAAACCGTAGGATTTCATAGTCCCTTTTAAACAGTGTATGTCAACCCAAAATCTTTGTTAATGTTAGACAGACTTTGAAGATTTTGTGTCACAACTTCAAAGTGCTGCTACTTTTGCTCTAGGGTAGAGAGTAGTATATTTAGGCTCGCTCTTAATTCTAGCATCAAGTTTCTAAAATTCTCTGCAATATGACTTTTCTTTATACTGAGGCTGTATGCATTGTATCCAGAATAATAGAAATCGCTCTTCTGGAAACTAATCTTCACATATGGGCAGACGTAATGTTCTGATTTCTTTGAATTCTAATCTGTGCATAGAGATTTTTAATAGATAGATAGCAAGAAACATCATGTAGTGACTTTTTTACAGCTTCATATGAAATAGTGGTTGCAATCTGGGATAAATTATTCAGAAAGAAAATATTTTAAAGGTAATATGATAAGTACATAATAGGCCAAATTCTGTGGTCTTTATAAAATTTCCTGATCCTACATTTTGCAAGTCTGTGCTTCTTGCATAAACTCCTTGAATTTCCTGGTCATTGATCCTCCTCAGCGTAGAGGAGGAGCAGGGAATTACTTTTCCTCCTGTCCTGTTAACTGTGTGCTTGAATATCTATTTGGTCTTATGCTACAGAGCAGAGTGGTGGAAACTCTTGGCTCTGCTTCTTGTACAGAGCGCAGAGTAGTGGAAACTTCTGGCTCTGCTTCATGTTCGTGCACTTCAGGCGGTTTACTCATAATTGACATTGGAATATGGAATCTTCTAGCATGCTGTCTTTATAGTCTGACGGGTACAATGGTCCCTGCTACCACATAGCTCACCCTCACTTCTTGAGCAGGAGGGATCTTAGCAAAAGCTCATCTGGACCGATCCTGCAGGTGTCTGGGAATTTTAAGACTGTCAGGCAGACTTTTCCAATGAAGCAGAAGTACCTCACATTGTAACTATCATTACCACAAACACTGCTTTGCTATATCAGTGTGAAAGAACAAGAAAATATGAAGAAATTTTAAAAGAGTTTCGTATGATTACTCAGTACGATTAGTGATTACATTATCTTTAAGCTGTCATTTACCTATAACACACCAGTTATTTATAACCTGTATGATTAAAAACTGGATTGAAAAATAGGAAAAGCTACCTTAAATGCCTAGATATATACCCATAAAAACGAGACTATCAGGCCAAGCACATCAGTCAATCAATAGAAAGTCAAACATTTCTGCTTTTTGGAAAAAATGGTGATATTTGGGAATAGGCGTTAACTGTTCAGGAGGCAAAGATTAATACTCAATGATGCATGGTGAACCAAGCAAAATAAATAAGACTTGCAGTCATTCTCCAAATTGAGAAAACTGTCTGTTAATCTACAGCCTTGAAGTCAGGACTCTTACATGGTCCTGACTGAATTTAGAAATGTGAGGTAAACTTTGAATTGAGCAGTAAGTAGAATGAGAGAGAGTAGGTGATAGGCTTTGTATTCTGATCCTTTAGCAAGGTTGAAGTAGTGATTGATTAAATGTCAGAATGATAATTTACTTAAGGACGGGAACTATCCTAATTCTTAACTGCTGGAGCATACTTTTAATTTAATTATTTTAAATTTTAATTAATTTAATTCCTGGAGGTCAGTTGGTTCAGTTACTTGCATTTGCTTACACTAACTGATTGAGAGTAGGGTGGTGGTGGAAGAACCAGCCTGACATTAAGAAATAGTCTTTACTTAAAGTTGCTGTGTGTCTACCATTCCATATATTTAGTGGTTTTCTCTAAAGACTAAAATTACACTTGTAGCCAGAGTTACAGTAATATAGTCTCTCTCCGATTAACATCTTTCAACAGTGCCAGGGAAACTGTTTTCTGTAAATGGTTTGTTTTAGAACTGGTGGCTAGCTTGATAATAATAATGGTTTTTCAACTTCATCGAAGGTAAGGAAAAGTTTTAGAATTCTAGGAAGAAGTATTCCAATTTTTATCTAGCAGATTAGAACTTTTGGAGGGGTAAAATTAACAAGAAAATATGGCTTGATATGGAGCTTGCCCTACAAATCTTAAGAAAAGATCATAGGGCTTCCTGAAAATTGTCAGCGGCTTGTTATGAAACAGTAAGTGCTATAAATGAGTCCTGATTACAACTTCACCATCACTCAATTGTTGCCAAGTGGCACTTTGGTGGTAAAGGTTGATGAGTCTTCATGAGGATATTTACCCTAGCTTGCTTCAGTTTAAAGTTCAAACAGATGTGCAATGTAGAAATGTTGGGTGTTCTGCAGCCATTTGCTCTCCTCTGGAGTTGAGGTCCTATCTACTGCTTTTCAGAAGTGAAGTGTTAAGTGATTTACAAATGCAACAACCTGTGGCAACCAGTGTAAAATTTCATAGAGGCTGGAAGATCCTTCCATGCTGCCTCATGAATAATTGATGAAGGGTGCCCTGAATGCGAACTATTTGTCCTGTTTTTTGTTTTCATTCCTTTCTTTCACTAAGGATGAGATTGAAAGGCTTATGCGTAAGAAAGGCAATTTCTTCATCAAACTCTTGAACACCAGTACCAACACCTCCTTTAGGCAGGCTTAAGCCATGGAAAGCACTTGTTTAGTTTCCTTTATCTTTAAAGTTTCAGCGGATATTAAGCATGCAATCATAGTAAAGGGAGCTCAAATTTGCAGGTCAAGTACTTCAATCTCTGTGAAGGATTTAACCAGACCAGGTATAACCAAACATTAAGCCAGTATCATCCATTTAGTTATTAGAAATGCTGGAAATTGGTCTGACTTAGTTCTTTTTAACTGTTCTTTTGTAGCCAATCCCAACAATTTTTATGTTAGTGCAGACATCACTTTGTACTTGACAGCAAACAGTATATACCATAAAAGAGAACTGTTAAGTTGTACTGCATTTTTTGGAAGCTGCAACAGCTTTGAGGTGCGCGTTACAGAAAACGAGAATAGGTGCTGGATTCTTGGGCATTATGAACCTGAATGGCAGTAAGAGGTAAGCAAAATTGCCATGAATGTGTCAAATATTGTATCTTGATTTTACTAAGAATTCAGCAGGTAGTAGAAGTTCAAATATATTGAAGAGTTTTTTTATTCAAGAATAGTTGGTCATCTGCTTCTTAAGCATGGTCAGAAGGTAGGTTGGTTACGCGTAGTGTGCCAGTTCCACTAACATCGCACACTGCGAAAATGAACTAAGCAGAAGCGGGAGAATTTGTTGCAATTTTTGTTCACTTGATTGTCAGTTTTTGCATTTCTTGCCTAATCCTGCCAAAAATGGTGGATTCGGAAAGAGAATCAGCACAACTACAGCAACAGTTTTGGTAATTTGGCTGAGCTTCCCTCCCGTCTGTGTGTTCCAAGAGTTATCTCTTACCTACAAGAATTAGTGATGGAGTAGTCTACTCTGCATTCACTCCTCAAAAGAATATACTGAAAGAGGATATGGATGTGACTTAACAAGTGGTTCAAGGTTAAAGAGGCAGCGATATTAAATATTTTGCAATTTTGCCTCTACTGGTTTCTTTTTGAGAAGCGTGTGGTTTCCTTTTTCTGTTTTTATTACTGCTCTGTAAGTTTTGCTGAAATTACAGCAGTGTTCTTGTTGAGAACTACCATCTTCTGTCAGAAGCATTAATGTTTATGTTGTTTTTATCTACGTTTGTAGTGAGAGAAGTCTTCATTGTATCCAGAAAAGAAATCAGTTTATACTGGGAGATGGCAAAACACTGGAGAAAGAAATACTGAAGCAGTGAAGAACGGTGTGCATTGGCCTTCATGAAGCAGATTCTTTTTTGCTAGAATTTTGAACATTTTGTGCTCATTAAGTCAGAAAGAGTATGTAGGGCTATTGATGGTATTTCATTACTTACCCTAATACTGTGTTTTACTAGTCTTTTCAAGTAATTTAAATCAACAGATGAAACGTAGTTCAAGAAAAGGGCTCAACTAGCATAAATAAAACCAATGGTGTTTGCGTAAGGAAATAGATAGTAGAGCTGTATTTAGTTTGTACAGATGTAGGAAATGAAGGCGATCAAACTCTACACAGTATCTTATGGAAGGAGAATCTTTGTTTAGTATAAAATCTCGAGGCAAGTTGGTTTTATTGCTCATACTGAAGATACCCACGTGTACCCTAAAACATGAAGACATACCTGTCAACGTGGTTTGGCTGAGATCGCTTCTGCGCAGCGCGGAGGGCAAGGAATGCTGGCTGACCAGTCCTCACTCTGTCTCCTGGGTTCTCCCTTGCTTGGTGAGACAGACTTAGGGGTTTTTTTTTTAGGGCTACAAGGATGGTGAGGGGACTGGAACATCTGTCCTACGAGGAGAGGCTGAGGGAGCTGGGCTTGTTTAGCCTGAAGAAGGCTGCAAGGGGACCTAATATAGACTTACAAATATCTGAAGGGTGGGTGTCAGGAAGATGGGGCCAAGCTCTTTTCAGTAGTGCCCAGTGACAGGACAAGGGGCAATGGGCACAAACTGAGGCACAGGAAGTTCCACCTGAACATGAGGAATAACTTCTTTGCTCTGAGGGTGACGGAGCCCTGGAACAGGCTGCCCAGGGAGGTTGTGGAGTCTCCTTCTCTGGAGATATTCAAGACCTGCCTGGACAAGGTCCTCTGCGGCCTACTGTAGATGACCCTGCTTCGGCAGGAGGGTTTGACTAGATGACCCACAGAGGTCCCTTCCAACCCCTACCATGCTGTGATTCTGTGATTTTAACAGATCTGTTCTAACCTAATAGCTATTTAGGAGTGACTTTTTGACTCAGAAGCTCACTCAATAAATCCAATGTAGAGTTTCTGCACATTGTCTGTTTTTTCTTGTTAGAGGTAACTTCATGGCAACAGTCTGTCTTCCTGTTGCACCAGCAGGGAAGGGAACGATAGGCGTGACCTGCTGTAGCCACATTGCCCTCTGGCTTTTGCCAGGGTGCAGAGTCTTCCCCTGGTGAGTCGTGATGCAGTGCAGGTGTTCTGATCTTGACATAAACATCATGTTCCTCAGTTTTGTTGTAATGAGCTGTGGCCTTTGTTACCAACACAGGCCATTTTTTGAAACTGTTGCTTTGCTGTTTCTGCTGGAGCTCATGCATGTTTTCATTCATATTGATCTTAGTATTTTTGGTGCAATTTTCTACACAGACTACTGTGTCATTTTGAAGATGTCACTCAGTCATTCAGTGTTATGTTTACTTCTATGAAAATATTGTCAAGACATTCTAGTGTCTTAATGTCTTTTGGAATATTTCAAGAAACTGCTTTGTAAGAGTTCTTACAGTGCATTCTCTAGATATAACTGTAATGCAACTAATGAAAAATAATACAAAATTTTCCATAGGAATAGAATCACTTGCCAACCATCAGTTGGCACCAGAATGGAGACCAGTCTGTGCAATTTGCTTGCTTATTAAATTCTCTCACTGTATCCTCTGCTGATCTAATTGCTGATCTTTTAATTAATCTCTTTACCTTAAAACTGATTCTTCTTAGCTAGCACTGATGTCTTTACAGTCTCTTCTAATTTCACAGCCAGTCTGTCATCACTAAAAGCACAATGTAGTAGTATTTTGCAACATACTTTTAATTCCTTTACACTAATTAAGTAGTTTCCTGGCCACAGTAAATGTTATGAAAACAACATTGTACTATCTGTGTTTTACTACAACTCTGGACTGAACTGTCAGGAAAATTTTTCACCTATTTTATTTATTCTGATTCTGATTAATGATATGGATATTAAATTTAGAGGTAAGCAACACAAATGCAGTCTAGAATGTTCATGTGGAAATATGTTCTTATACAATGAGTTGTCTGTATTGCATTACTGCAGACACGCTGGATAATAACATAGCTATGATCAGAATAATAATTTTCAGCAAATTCATGATGGCTTTGGCAGAGATTTATATAGTCTTTCATATATTTTGGCATAAGTAGATATTACATGTTTTGATAGTGCTCTCTCATTCTTTTGAGGACTAGTGAGCGCGTCATCCTGTGACTTTCCCGTTCCAAATTTGTGTAAAGTAAAACTGCTTAGAAAGTATTCCTGTGGGCTGTTTTGTTCAGGTGACTCTTGTAGACCTAGATTGTGTGGAATTGTGATTTTTTTATGTTTTGAAAGCATTAGTTGCATTTTACTACTTTTTTTTTTTAGATTTATAACCATGTAGCTGACTTACTCATGAAAGTTTGGCTTAGTTTTCTGATTGCCTTTCGGTTGATTTTCTGAGGGCAGCTCTTTCTTTCTATAGTGGTACAGTTTTATTGATGAATTCATTTTTCCCCCTCCTTTTTTCTTCCTTTGTGCTTGTATTTTCTTTTGTTTCTATTTTGTTGCAGATTTTTTAATGCTTTATTGTATTATTCCACACATTTTTGAAATTATATACGCTTCATGTATCACTAGATGCATAGAAAATTTTCCTTTTTCAGTCACTCTGCTGCTTTGTGCACATAGGATCAATTTACTGTGCAGTACAGCTGGTGAAATGGTGGACGTGGTTAGTTGTGAATGGTTCTGCGTGTGGACTGTGCGTGCTGATAGCATGCTGATAGAAAAGTTTGTTCTGTCCACTTACTCTTGCAGAGAGCTGCTGGGAAACCCTACCTATTGTGGTTCCTTTTTGGTTAGAGAATTCTGCTCTTCGCTGTATGCAAGCTACTCCACTGCCTAGGAGGGAGCTGTGTTTCTTGAATATTTACATAGATATGAATGCAGAAAACAGATGCTTTCATGAGTGTTGGCAAATTTGACCAGGATATTGATTCAGTGTAACAGCGAATACAGCTGCCAGAGTTCTGTGCTCTGGACTATTTTATGAGTTTGTTCCAGGTGGAAATTCACCTCTCTTCTTTCTCTCCTTCCTCGGATAGGAAACCAAACTGTGTGTTCTCTTGGCTGGTTCTTTCCTTGCTTGCCATCAGTATTTTGTTGGCTGTTTTCATGTATCTTTTGGCTGTTTCTCTAATTGCAAGAACGTACATTTGCCAGAAATTTTATTGACACTGTTCTACCTGCTTTTGCAGTTACTTGTTTTGTACTACTTTGTGCTAGGGAAAAGAGCAGAGTTTATTTTGGTCTGTTTTTGTGTCAAGTGAGTCTGGGCATGAGAAGATGATTCAGGTATTTGTTTTTTTCTGCAGTTGTATAAATTAATCTGGGTGGATGCTATAGTTAGTGTCATTTTTACGAGAACTAATTATTAAGCTGTTTATGAAATGCCAGTATGAGATACTGTTGCCTGGCAGAAATGGACTATATCTCAGCTCATCAGAAATGATGCATGTCTGTGGGTGAGTTTCTTATGTTGCGTAAAGACAACATAAACATAAAGGTAAAGGTTTCAGTTTGTGTCATAATAAAAAACGTGTGTAATTATCCCATCGGCTACAACTCACCTGACTACTTAACCAGCATTTAAACAATTATCATATAGGAATTAACATAGATTAGCAGTTGTTATTCAGCAATAGTTCATATGTTTCCCTGTGCGGAACAGTATAAAATAGCTGCAATATGTGGGACACTGAGATAACTTACAAGTGGTGCTTTTTATTAGCAGTCACCATATATTTTATGTTGTGCACATTGGTAACTATGATCATATTGTTTTACGTAGTTTGACCTTTTGGTAATATTTTTTGTTGTTATGAGTTAGTATTTAATTTGATTCAACCTAGACTAGAATTTCTGTTGTAATGAAAAAAGCACTGGAGAAGAGGGTGTGTAATCATCTAATTTGTCTGCTAGTATTTTGCTTTGAGATACTAGGCTACAAAATTCACTGTCATTCAAAATTACGAAATCTTCATAGCACAATGTACCTACTTCAGTTTGCCTCTTGTAAAAGAAAATACATAATCTCGTTGACTGAAATGCTGGCTGTTCCTTTAATTGAACTGTCAGAGGAATAACGTGGGGTGGAATTTAGGCCCCCTCTATTCTTTATGTAGACATTTTATGAAGCAAGGCTTTCTAAGCAAAGAGAGTTCCTACCATAGTTGTGTAAGTAAAATTGGTCTTGTTTCTGGATTTTCCTTTTCTCCTAATTTAAAATAACAAAATAAAAGATGCACCTTAGTGCTCTTTCTTCTTAGCAGAAGGGTTCTTATTTGGGATTATGCAAGTCTCATGTGCTGTAGTGTAAGATACTTATTTTCAGTAAGGCTTCAATATTACCACTGCCTAGGGTTCTTCACCTCAGAGAAAGTGTCTGCTAGATTTTTGGCTGGTTTTGTGTATCAAAAATCTCTTCATTCTTCATACCAGATAGTCTTGTGGCTCTGCAGTTGGCCAGTGATTATGTTGTGGTGAGCGTTAGAGTAGATGTTTAGGAAAATCATAATTAAATAGCATTTATAAGGAATTGAATACTATTTCAGATTCAGAGAGAATTGATAGGCAAATTATAATCTGATCAGGATACAGAAACTAAATTCTCTCATCAGTTGTATGTGCCGTAAAAGCTTAGATGAGTAGTTGTGCTCAGAATTGATTTAAATTCTATTTTGATGAATAACATAAAAATGATTCCAGAGTTTTTGAGCTGTGGCCTTCTAGAAGACCGAGCAAGCAGAACAGTCTTGGACAGGAGAACAGTTGTCTGGGGTGTCTGGCTGGATGTCAGAGAATTTGCACTCCTCATACTGTGATGGGCATTTGCATTTACATTGGACAGCTGGAATTGCTATACGAACCTAAATATTAGTGAGAGTGCCTGCTGGTTGCATAGGACCAGTTCAATAAATCCCAGTCCAAAGGCACTGGGAAATTTGGCTAGGTGGTACACACATCTCATTAGCTGTTGCTGAATAATATTATGGAAAATGATACATTTTTACTGCAGAATTTTCTTGATTGAGAATTTTTTTTTCAATAAATGAAGTAGCAGGATTACTGTTGAGTTCAGTACCCAGATAAGGTGTTTAGAAGGTTAAGTACGTGTGCTTTATCATTCCTCTCCCCCATGAATAAACAGATAGTTGAGTGATGAAGTAGAGAGAAAAGATTGGAGAAAAGCATGTAGGACTGAAAAAGGAATGGGACTCAAATTCTTCACAGCAGCTAGCAAAGTGATGTTTTTGCCTTCAAGCCACTGTAGATACAATAGGAGTACGTGAAAGAAATCAAGGGGTTTCTATTTGAAAAGCACCAGAATTAAATGGAAGAACATCCTCAGTTTAGGTCCAGAGGAAAATTTGTATTTATTTCCAGCAAGAGCCTAAATGTGAATCTGCCTTGAATAGAAATATGGTGTTACTTTGGCTTCCTATAATGTACTTTATTAAGCACTTCAAGTATAGAGAATAAGCCTAAAGAGTAAGAGCCCTGGAAGAACTGTGGTTTTGCTGGGGATCAGGAATGGGGAGGCTATGTGGTTAATCCTAACTGTCATGTCTTGGCACAAACAACGTGTAATAATTAAATTACATCAGTGAGTTCACTGGTAGTTTGGAGTGAGGGATTTTGAAATGTCTAAAATATGACTGAAACTGAGATTTGTGTGTGTAATTGGTGCCATACAGTGAGTGAGTGAGAATGCTACATAATCCCTCAGGCCAAGCTAATTTACTAACAGATGGATTATACATTCTAAGGGCGGAAGTGCTGGGAAAAAGATGCATGTGCTTTGCTGTTAGCATGGTAAATATAGTAGATTCTAGCTTTTAGTGTAGAAGTCGAGCTAGGAAAATAGCTCCTATTGTTGGATATGAATTTCTTGAAAGAACAGCTCAGTTCTTGTTGCTGCAACATATCAGTGCTAGATAATTCCTTGGCTTTTGAGGGTGCCATCAAAACATATAGGCATACTGTTAAAATTTACTTTAGCTTGGCTGGGTGGTACCGCTTCCAGCTCAGGGCAGGGAGAATGCTGGCTTTGGTCCCTTGCTCCTGAGGAGCAGGATGGCTTTGCAGGTTAGTACTGCAGGTTGTGACATAATTAAACCACAGTGAAGACAGAGATGTTGGTTACAGGCATCTTTTCCTTTAGGTGAAAACATGGTGAAATAGATCCTACTCCCTACCATGAGCTGTTAATGACTTTCTGGTATTTGAAGATCTGAAGTGTTTCTGCAGAGCAGGGCAGAGGTTAGGCCTTAGTAGGTGTCTGTAAACCCCTTCCCTGATAGGCATGGGCCTAGTGCTGCTGTGGAACAGAGCAGTCCAGGGGTGACCATGAAAACCGATTGTAGATGACTGTGAGCTTGGAGCAGCCAAGTATGGGAAACAAGTGGGAAGCTGAGAGTTCTGCCTGCCTTCACTCTGCCCCTTGCAAAATGCAGACCCTGAAGCCTGGACTTAGAGAATCATAGAACGGTAAGAGTCGGAAGAGACCTTAAAGATCATCTGGTTCCAACCCCCCTGCCATGAGCAGGGACATCTTCCACTAGACCAGGTTGCTCAGAGCTCCATCCAACCTGGCCTTGAACACTGCCAGGGAGGGGGC
>Ga0065711_1038159_pt1 | contig 19084 bp, 10 predicted proteins | sample Hoacrofraction12_FD_59098 | JGI IMG/M metagenome (GOLD analysis project Ga0065711, IMG submission 59098) | Hoatzin crop microbial communities from Cojedes, Venezuela - Epithelial fraction 12 v2 (version 2) | ecosystem: Host-associated > Birds > Digestive system > Esophagus > Crop | place... | reverse complement strand
GTGTAGTGATAGGACAAGGGGGAACGGCTCTAAACTAAAAGAGGGCAGATTTAGATTAGATATTAGGAAGAAATTCTTCACCATGAGGGTGGTGAGGCCCTGGCCCAGGTTGCCCAGAGAAGCTGGGGCTGCCCCCTCCCTGGCAGGGTTCAAGGCCAGGTTGGATGGAGCTCTGAGTGACCTGGTCTGATGGAAGATGTCCCTGCTGATGGCAGGGGCGTTGGAATCAGATGATATTTAAGGTCCCTTCCAACCCAACCCATTCTATGATTCTACGTTTCTATGATTTGAAAGCACTTTTCCATTGAAAAATACACAAAAATGGCAACAGTGGTGCCCAACTTTTAAACCTACATATAAATACCTTCTTAGTTCAAATCTACATCTGTAGCCACTGTGGTAGATGTAAAGAACATGAGGCTGCCTGTAAAATGCAGGTTCACGTCTTTCAGGTGTACTAAATACCACTTCTTTTATAGATAAGCATATTATAGACTACAGAATTCATTGTGCCCTACTTACTACCCATAATTACTCCCACAATAACTTAATTACAACCCTAAGCCCAGGTAATAGTGAATCTGCCTGCCTTTCTTCGTAACAGTAGAAAATAACTTCTCTAATAAGGAAAAAATGTCCTTGGTGGGTGGGTAATCCATGCTGTGTGTTCAGAAGGCACAGCGCTGGCCAGGCTACCGGCCCACAGACGTGGGCCCTACAAGAGGCAAGTGCCAGACCTGCGCTGGCTTCCTCCAGCTCAGCGTGCAGGACTTCAGCAACCTACAAAACAAGCCCCCTTAGCAACGCCCAGCCATCAAACCATGGCATTATCCACTCCAGCTTCTTGTTTGCTCCACGTACAAGCTGGGAAGGGAGTTGTGCGCAACCCTGTCACGGTTTGCAGTGAGGGTCTCCTCAGATAAGTCCTTCTTGCTGGAGGCTCTTGAGGTGCCTCTGACCCAGCATCCAGATGGTCTTGCTTTCTGCCAAGTGAATTTCAGATCATCTGAAATTTGCTCTTTCCTTTCCACACACTGCTTAGCCTTTCTCACTTTCACAGTTTACCCAACTCACGACTTTTTGCCAAGGCAGCATTTGCTGCCTGACCCTGTCTGGTAACATTTCTCACCCGAGGTTCAGCGTCCCTTCCCTCTCACCAGAGAGAAGCCAGCTCCTCTCCCACCTCCCCACGCTCCAGCTTTCCTGCCCCTTCCTCGATGAACCACTCGGGCTCTCACACCTCTTTCAAATGCCTCTGCTTTGGTCTTTCGCACCAGAAGACATTTTTTCTTCCATCTCTTTGTGTCATTTGAGCTGTGCCAAAACTTTTGCAGCAACACCTGCAGGAACATTACAGCTATCTGAAGCATCCATTATTGACTTCAAGGTTTTAAGTATCTTCAGGTTGAGTAGTAGCATCATCAAAAAAAGAAACAAACTACAATGCTGTTCGCAAATATTAGCTTGTAGATTCTCCTTTCCATCATTGTGTATATCCTCAGGCCTCAGTTTCTCATTACAGCTTCCTTTATTTTAAAAACTCTAATCTTTGTCCATATGCTTTTAAAACAACAAATATGATCCTATTAGCTATTTCAAGGCTCTGTCGTATGTTTAGAGCAGCTTTTTTCCAAGCATCAGGAAACTTCTTGAGGATCCTTATTTTAATTTGCAAAAAGACAGACTAAAATTCCTCTAGCCCCAGCTTTTGTGTTAAGCACGAAGCAGGGGCTGGGCAATACACCTCATCCAGCGTGCTGGCAAACAGAGAGCTGACGGCCTTCATGGCCGCCCTGGCCCTCCTCAAGGACAAAGGTTGTCTTTGAAAGCCTCCGTTGTTCTCTGCGCAGCATTTTGCGAGTAACCGTGTTGTAACAGCAATGCAAATCCAAAGGTAACCACAGCACAAACCCACCATGCAGCCCACCCCAGCTATGCCGCCAAGCAATGTTCCTATTACAAAGGGCAAGTTTTGTGGTGAAAAAGCATATTTCCTCTTTGCATTATCTCCTTGCTTTTAGCTAACAGCTTTCATGGTACAAGGTCTGTTTTAATCTAGGTTACAGATCATTCATCCTGCATGCCACATCCAAGGTTCTCCAGCCTTAAACAGTTGCATGGCGTTTAAACTCGTGCACAGTTTTTGGTTAGGCTATGCCCAGCGTCCAGTGCTTGGAGTTAAACTCCAGTGTGCCCACGTATTCTGCAGCGCAGGCTGCTTTCCAGGCAGAGTTCGACACAGATACTACATCATTACTGGTTTATTTTGTTGTTACTCCAAACCAAACACAGCTATTCAGGCTGGGGCCCATTTTCTTATGACTTTCATGGGCTTCAGAAAGTTGTTGAACTTTATATCCTCTTAGGCAGCAGCTAAAAAACCCCTTTCACTCTTCATCATTTTTCAGTGTTCACCCAGTGGCTCAGGCTTGGCTATCCCAATTCCTTGTGAGCGCACAGTAAGGAATATTTTTTGAGGGTCAAACAGCACACTTAGATCTGAGGGAGACCTGAAATCTCTGAATTAAGGCACAGGGGCTCCCAGGTGTCTAAAGACAGGCGAGGCAGTAGTGGTGTCCTTCAAGCCCCAGAAAGCAAGAGCGAGCTGGGGACTTCTGAGGCCAGCACCTTTTGAGGTGTGAGTGATGGCAGCTCAGCTCGTCGTCCTACACCTGATTACAGCTCGGAGACCGCAAAACGCAGGCATGGGTAAGAGAGGGTCGTGCACAGTTTCGGAGGGAATACGTGGTCAGCATGGAGAAAAGAGCCTGATGGCGAGCACTGTATCTGCAGCCGGTGTCCCTGTTCCCTTTCACGGCCAAGGCGCTGCCTGCTCTGTGACCAAGGGCATGGGCACGGTCGGAGGGACCTGACACCTTGGGGGGATTTGCAGGATTGGCTCTGAACTGCAGCTGCTCAGGACAGGTGAGGCAAATGCCTGCTTGCTCTTTTTTATATCTGTGGATATTTAGGCTGGTCTGAGAGATCACTCACAAGAATAGGACACAAATAAGGGAATGGGAGCTCAGACTGAATAATGGAAAAAATTTGCAACAAATGTAAAATTCCTGAACTTGAATTATTTACAGTCACACTGGACACAGCACTGGAAGATACAGCTGAGGAAAGGAGGCAAGCAAACTCTAATTTCTGATGCTGACCTGACAATACCTCTACTGTGTATAATAAAATGGTTTTGGCTCTGAACACGTGAAATAAGATCAAATTGTCTTACTTCCTCATCATATGCAAATCTATTCAAATACCCAAAGAATGACTGTAGAGAATGGCAACCCCCCGCCCTATGTATACTGTCTGCTATAAACCCCTTTTTGTCTTTGGGACTTTTGAGCACATCTCCCTGCTGGGTTTTCAGTGGGCAGACGCTGTGCAACTTCTAAAACAATATCTTAGGTGTGGACTCACACGGTTATGTCGACGCCTGATTCTTCAAGCCTTGTCCTTGGTGCACTGTGAGGTTGAGTTCAAACGTGTGTTTTCTCCAGTCTGGTTTCTGCTGCCGTTTCCAGATCTTTGTCTCATATCAGACGATGCCTTAAGGACATGTTATCTTCGCCATGGGCTGGGTCTGGAGTCTGACTCAGGAACGCAAACTGAGGTTTTAATCAGTAGCAATTAAAGAATGGAAAAGCAGCTGCTGGAGTTGGAATAACTTGGGAAACATCAGTCTCGTCACTTTGCATTGCTGTGTGTGATTCACACCGTGACTCTGCTCCTTGGGCTATCATCTCATGAACCACCACCCCCAAGAGGGCTGTGAGGTGATGCTGTTGGGCTTGTTAGTCCTGAACCATAAAGACAGTGAAAAGTAACGCTTCTGGCAAGCTGGAGCCTAAGGGCTAAACGCAGTAACAAGCCAAAGGGCAGCCTGAGAGACAGTCCCTCGGCTTAATGCGTTGCCTTTCGAGGGTGTGCTTGCAGGCGAAGCAGCAGCTGGGGGAAGGGCTGGGGTTCTTGTACCACGGCTCACGATGGTGCTGGTTCATCTCTCTGGCAGTTTGGGAGGGTTGAACCTTTCTTACTACACAGCATGTTTCCATTCGAAAGAAAACTTCCCTGCCGCACCTCCCAAAAAAGCCACCTAACCTAAACCCACTGCCTGTGCATAATATAGTGCAATATTTTACATGGTTTAATTATATTCAGCAAGGAAGGGAGGAGAAAAAGCATTAATACTTAGAAGCAATGACAGTAGGAAAAAAGGTAGGAGGGTGAAACGGGGAAAGGAATGACCAGGTGTCTGGCAATGAATTAATGCGTATATTCTGCCGTATCTACTGCAACATTATCCATACTAATTCGGAGTTTCTAGTAAAACAGTTCAGTGAAAGGTGGTTGTGCTGGTTTGTGGTTGAGACACTATCTCAAGGTAGGAGGACCCGGGGTCAGTTCCTGATTCAGCCAAAGACTTTTTGGACGCTACCCAGTATCTTTAAATTCAAGGTCTCAAATCTTCTCTCTAAAAGAGCAAGTGAGGAGGTTATATTTCCCAAATCCAAGAATGTGGTGAGGATGATCCTAATTATGTTTGAGAGCTCCAGTGGTGATATGGCCCATGATAAAGTTTACTGGCAAAGACCAGTTAAAGAGGGGTGGAGACAGAGGATACCATGTGCTTTGATAGGTCAGCAATACTGGACAGAGCTGTAACAGATTTTTTAAGTAAAAACAAATTATTTGCAGGAGCACTCTGATGCCAAGAGGAGCATTACACATCTTACCTTCAGTAACACTCCTGTTGTAGAGAAGTTTAAGTCTCTGTACCTAGATTTAATTTAAAAAATGACTTTGTCCTTTTAAAGGATGGGCTAAGACTTGAAAATACATTTGCTCCATCCCAGGAAGCAGGTTCACTAATAACAATAAAGACCAAAGACAGATTTTTTGCATTAGAGAGAACACTTTATTATTTCTCTGACTAACATTCTTGGCTTTCTTTGGCGTCCTGCTGAAATGTTTTTGATTGCGTCCAAGTAGGAGGTCAGTTGTAACAAGGTGTGTCACTGTTTCTCATTCCTGCTTAGAGTTCTCGGTTGTTGCCAGGTCTGATACTCGTCTTCCTGACTTCTGATCACTGCTTTGATTTTAAAGGGACACTATCAATTGGAACAAGGCAAAAAGTTTGCACCCCATTCTTAAGGACATCTTACTGGGAGTTATATATGTTAAGGAGGGTATATGAAAATGCCCAGCATTGGTCTCTTTTTTTTCCTTTTTTTCTTTTTAAATAGCACGTGAGTTTCGCAGAACTAAACCAATACTTGAGTATTTCTAAAACCCCCCTTCCTGATCTCTAGACTGCAGTTCTTCATTCCCGTGCTATTCGGTATTTAGGTTTACTCTTTGCATATTAATTTTGCCTACCACTACTTTTTGGGCAGTGAAAGTAGACTTGTCCATGTTTCCTGGTGTTTATTCATTCACGGCATATACAGTGTTACTTGGGTTCGCAAGTTAGAAGAAAAAGTTAGATTTTAATTGTCTGTTTCCCATCACATTTTAAAAATATTATAAAAACAATTTCCTCAACACGCGGTGCTGTAAGTTCCCTTCCTCTGTGTTGTTTTTGGACCTGGAGTATTTTGAAAACAACCTCGTAAAAAAACAATAGTATTTTTAAAACCCCTTACTGGAATGCATTTGATTTGAGTTATTCAAAGCAAACGCGGAGGATTAACAGGCCTGTGAAACTGATCTGTGATGGGAAAGCAGGGTTGTTTGCTTACCTCCCCAAGGCACCTTCTGTTCTGCATGCACCTGGGGACTTCGTGGGAACCCTGTGAGGACTCTGTGCATCTACCAGCAGAATTTAGCCCCCTGATATCCAGAAATATGTTTGGACACGTGCAATGTCACAGTCTGTTGGTTGTAAGCTATTGGTAGGAGTTAGACCTTTGGCCAGGAGTGTTGAAATGAAGAGGCCTGATGATCTCCTCGAGGTCCCCACTTGCAGGACTCTGCATCCCCTTCTGTGTAAGAACAGCTGTAATAGCTCCTGTGCCAGCAGTTCAGTGTGGGGATACAGGACGGGCTCTGTTCATGCAGGAAGTCTTGTAAACACATATGCTAAAGTCTGGGTTGCCGTAAACGTAGCTTAGCTCCCCTGATTTCAGAAGAGTAATGCCAGACCATGTCAGCTGATAATCCAATCCACAGTTTTATATATTTATAGAATCATAGAATGGTTTGGGTTGGAAGGGACCTTATAGACCATCTGGTTCCAACCCCCCTGCCATCAGCAGGGACATCTTCCACCAGCCCAGGTTGCTCAGAGCTCCATCCAACCTGGCCTTGAACACTGCCAGGGAGGGGTCATTCATTTATATATGAATGTCCTATTGCTTTAATGGACAATTTAACTACTGGTTTGTTGAGACAAATCTCACTTACTAAAGGTATCAGCTGGGGATTTTTATTCCCTCTCTGAGGATCATAGCACGGAAACAGCCTTTAGGTGCTTAGGAATTTTTCTTCTCCTGTTACCTATTCCCACATGTGCAGACAAAGTCCTTCAGTTATCACATTGCACATAATTACCGTAGGAAGGATGCTGATTTCAAGTAAAAGAATATGAAGCAGGATCAGATGAATTCCTTAAGCAGCATAGAGCCCAACCTCTTGTGTGTGTGTATGTATTACTTCAAAAATAAAGGCAAAAGTCCACTCCCTTTATTCTATACAGATTATCAACAGAATCATTTTGAAAATTCAGTTTTCTTCAAATAATCACTGAACCACCAGCAAATAACTCTTCCACCAAGTAGCAAAGAATGATGGGTCTAAGTTCAGCCCAAAGTGTCTGAAACATAGTGGTTCTAGTTAAAACCCTTTCTGTACCCAGTTAAAAATTCCACCAGCCATGTGAGGGAGGATGAGAGGAGCAAGGCATGGTGAGACCTAAGTAAAATCAGTCTGTTGCTGTTGCTGATGAAATCTCAAAGGAAAGAGGCTTAAGAACCAGTGAGCACATGAATACAAGCAATACAAAAATAACGATTTTAACTTCATTGGTGCCTTTATAACGCAGGTAGTGAAACAGCTTCTTGCGTATACTCACAGAGCTTGGAGATTGTTATTTAGCACGTGGAAAGAAACAAAAGGGTGAAAAATTGCTATGTCCTGAGCAGTGCACTTGATGCTTACCCACTGTAGAAAACTATCTGTACAAAACAGTCTGAAAAGAATTTGCTGCCAATCTGCATTTCAAACTTCTCTGTAGTCTCTTTAGTGTAACATGCCTGTTGGACTACAGGCAGTCACCTGAAGCTCTGCCTAGTGGTAAACCTGGATGCAACTTCACCTCAGACATCCTTTGGTTATTCTTCTATGGATATATACAGTGACAACAAGGTGATTAGGATTAAAAACACAAAACAGCTACCCTCCGGTCACTCAAGTCTTACATAAAATCAGCCTCTTGTTTCTGAGATACTTCCTGGTTCATGACGGCAACACCCACCGCGTGGAGATAGTTACGTTAATTGACGTACGATCTCATTTCTCTTCAGTGGTGTTATGATCTGATTCAATCTTTTAGTGAGTTATAGGCTTTTGTGGTCCGGCTATTGATGAAATCTGCCTTCTTAAAGTCAGCCTTTGAAATGAAAGAAACAGAGTAATTCATTATCTTCTGCATGAGAAGGGTGGATCCAGCTGCCTAAAATCCAGGTAGGAGTCACGGTGGGGGTGCAGGCAGAGTCCTGTACAGTCAACAGGGACAGAACAGGCATCTCCCTGGAGTGACTCCGTTCAGTCTAAGATAGGTGAGATGAGCCACTGGGGTTGCTTAAGTCTCTCCACTGACTGCACAGGGAGCCTATTCTTTCATCTCAGCTCTACAGACTCCTAACTCTCGCGTGACTAATGCCAGCTGAGATTAACCCTATCTGAACAAAGAGTATGAGGCAATGATGAAACGACTCAGGATTTTATCAGTCTCATTTGATCAAGTGATTTCTGCTGCTGATCAGGCTGACTTTTCAAAAATGCCTAGACATTAGGTGGCCTGCAGTTTTCAGTACCGTACCTGGTATCTCTAGGGGACCTGATTTACACAGGAACAACTAGTAATCAGCATTTTTTGAAGCTCAGATCCAACAAAAGGGTCTTATAGGCATACGCAAAGGACCAGTAACTTCAGAAAATTCATGCCATCAGGGATATTGTACAATAAAGTCAGGAATGTAGTTGCAAATATCCAGAGACAACTAAATCCAGTTCGAGTTTGTATGTTTATAGTACCCTGCTTCTTGAACACAGATCTTTCATTTGTGAGGCAGTATACTGCTGAGTATGATGCAAGACTGTTAAAGGATACTACAGTAAGTAACGTTTTCTGAGCGAAATTCAACAAAAAATCTACAAGAAGAAACAAGCTGACTAATAAATGCCAAAGGCTAGAGCTTGAAAAATAGAAGTTTTAGGTTATAGGGAATTTTAGGTGAGAGAAAATCTGAACAGCAAGAAAACAAGGAATGAAAACAGTTTGAAATGCAGGTTCAAGTCAACCCAGCTGTGTGTTGAAAAAGCAGTGACAGACCTTCAAGAGGGAGGAAACAAAGTGGTTTGTTGGCTGATTCATGCTGTTTGTTTTCTTGTTTGATTTTGACTGTGGCAATAAACGTTTGCCAACACCTTTCCCAGGCCCTACCTTTTTGTCTGAATACAACTAGCAGCTGGGCTCACAGACCACACAAACAAGGAGAACAAAACTCCTCTGGTTTTAAAGTGGGAAGCTGCCTTGCCCTGCCTTTTCTTTTGCTGGCACGTTACGTCCTCTGTGCTAGGTTGGTTCAGTCAGGGGTGGACGGACACCTACTGCGCATTGCTTCTCACCATCTGACACTTCTGGCAGGCAGCAGAGATGTTTTTCATAAACAGTGGATATAAAACCACAGAGAGAGAGAATATGAACTCAGATGAGCAAAAATTAAGGGCGTGCATGCATCACTTGTGCACGACTTTGCATAAGTAATAGAACAACAAATTCAGAGACAACTTCAAATCCTGTCATAGGATAGCATTCTGTTTCTAAACAGTGAAACGTCACTGTTTCTCAACAGCGCAGAAGTGCTAAGGGCTCCAGAGGACAAAGGAGAGGGTTCTGGATCCGAAAGGACAGATTACGTGTCTTTGCTTTAACCCAGATCTTACCTTTTTGTAGGCACTGTGGAGATCGGTATGCGACCACAAGGAGTAGAGGAGGACTGAAGCAGCCCTACTCGCTTTACTGAACATGTTGCTGAAATTTTGCAAAAAGAATGATAAAACATATTTAAATTCACACTTCAAAATCACAGTGCATGTGCAGACATCAGCAACTGTAACCTCGTAGCACTCGTTCTGTCTCTCTTTCCTCCCAAATGCTGTTTTACTGCTTTTTGGGTATTCTAGCATGTTTCATGCTGTCCTGACTGTTGAAACAAATGAAACATGCCTCCTTGCTTCACTCATTCTTCAAAATTAGGGAGAAATTAAGTACTTTATAGCCTTCATCTTAGAGCAGCTCTCATACTATTCATCTTCAGCTGAGGAAAATACACCTCAGCTTAACAAACATTCGAAAGGATCTTTCCAGCAGGTAAAATCTCTGGTTAGTTAGATAGGATTTAAACTATTCAGGGCCTCATGAAGCCTCCTTTACTGAGATGAATTTCCCCTTCTCTTTTGTAAAAAGAGAGGAAGGCAACCAGAATGATTATTCATATTCATAAAGCATTCTCTTTTGGGTAAATATTGGTTGCATGTGATCACATATTAAAGAATGATTAAAGGAATTAAAAAATCTATTGTATAAAATGCCACTTTATAAACTGCTTTTAAGTACAGTTCTATCAGTTCTATAAAATATATCCCCGCACTTTACTACTAAAGATTATTAGGGCTGTGTCACAAGGAACAGGAAAGACAGGAATTTTTGGGGGACAGATAAGAACTGATGGTCAGCCACTATATATATTGGAATATAGATAATATTGTGCTGTTATCTTCTGAGGAGTTATTTAAAATACTGGAACATGGCAAATTTAGCTATGGATGGAACCGCTGTTGTAAGAGATTTTTCTGTATTTCCCAATATGGGCAATTCTATTCACATCACAGTCACTTGTTTAAGCTTTCCTGTACCTTGAGATCCGGTGGTTTTTCCCTTCGAGTGGCAGAGGCTGCAGTTTCTTTTTTGCCCAGAGAAAGGAGCAGGGAGAGGGCAAGGCTTCCCAGCCATCTTACCTGTCATTCATGCTGATGGCAATAATCTTCGGCAGGCCATTGGCATTCAGGAGAAGGCGTGCGTTGTGAGAACTGCTTTGAGTCAAGTTGTACAAGGTGTAGCAGATGGACGCTGTGGTTTCACAGACAATATCAGACCCTGGGACAGACTCGGGAAGTATCGAGACCAAATCAGGCAAAACTTCTCTAGCTACAAGTTAGAAGAGAGACAAGCAACTCCATTACTAACAGGTGCAGATTTATCTAAGGGTCCTACAAGACCTTACTCCTCCCATTATCACAGAATGACAGAATGGTCGGGGTTTGAAGGGACCTCTGTGGGTCACCCAGTCCAACCCCCCTGCCGAAGCAGGGTCACCCACAGCAGGCTGCACAGGACCTTGTCCAGGCGGGGCTTGAATATCTCCAGAGAAGGAGACTCCACAGACTCCCTGGGCAGCCTGTTCCAGTGCTCCGTCACCCTCAGAGTGAAGAAGTTCTTCCTCCTGTTCAGCTGGAACTTCCTCTGCTTCAGTGTGTGCCCGTTGCCCCTTGTCCTGTCGCTGGGCACCACTGGAAAGAGTCTGGTCCCATCCTCCTGACACCCACTCTGCAGATATTCATAAGAATTTCTAAGGTCCCCCCTCAGCCTTCTCTTCTTCAGGCTGAACAAGCCCAGCTCCCTCAGCCTTTCCTCATAGGAGAGATGCTCCAGTGCTCCCACAACAGAGTCATGGTTTCATATCTGCATTACATTCCCTTGATTAAGGTTAAGCTGCGTCCACTCTCAATGGGACAGTATGTATTTAGCCTCGTATACACAATACATTAATACCTAGTGCAGTGTAGTCAGGTCACTAGGCGTGTGCTAGCAGCAGACTGCCACTTCCCGAGGAACCCTGTGTGTCCTACAGGTAATCATGATACAGGTATAGTGATATACAGCAAACTGAGAAAGGGTGACTACAGCGCAACTGTTAGTGCTGCACTTTTCAATGGCCAGCTATAAGCGGGATGCACACACTCAGCCTGCTGAGCCAGGCTGTAAGCTATCTATTTAAGAAGAATGTCTTATTCTGAAGTCTGTCCCTACTCAAGAAACACTGCATCCCTTTGGCCACACTGGATGTGACCCTCTCAGCCAACCACACAGCAAACAGCAGCTCCGCACAGCAGCTGAGTCCCGCTCTACACTGCAAGATCTGTGCCGTGTGGACCAGAGCCGACGCAGAAAATTGCAGCAGTCAGCAAGAGCTCGTAGCCAGCTGCTCCCACTCCAAGAAGTGGCACTGGGCAACAGTTTGGGGCATTTTGGAAAGGAAGGAGGCTTTTGTTTTCAGTGTTATTGGTCTCTCCCTACTTCACAAAGGCTTCACTTGGACAGAGCGCATTGCTCTCCGTGAGTTCTGTTCATTCCTCCAGATCGGTGTGTGACAATGTTCATGTATATTGAGATTAAACTACATGCTGTTTTGAAAAGGACCTTGAACACTGAATGAACCACATGCTATGTTAAGTATCAGTCAAAGCAATTATGTCAGACATGATAGTCCATTTTTAGTTCCATTGGTAAATCAAGGAAGGCAATTTTCAGAAAGTAATGTTTGGCAGTATCTTGAAAATGTCAGTTCACAACAAATGTTGTATTTTCAAGTAAAATAGGAAATATTATGCTGCTTTTCAATCATTTTACTTTTAGAGGTATTTTATATTAAATTTATCTCAATTTGACATCAAGTGTTCATTTTGCTTGATGAATATAGACACTTATCTAGGAAACAGTACGCTCTTTGAAATGTTTTCCTTTGGCCAAAATTATCTGAAGAATTTGACCTGAATTCACATACATTTTCAGTCAATCAAAAAGAACACCTTTTCATGGAGAAAAGATTCACCTGAAATTCCCTCAGTTTTCTCTGCCATGGGTAAAGCAAGAAAATGACTGTGAATGTGCAAGATGAAGCACCCTTCTCCAAAGCTTCATGCTATTCTAACTTTCACGCTGTCCTGTTTTTCCATAAACTGTTTTTGCTGATGATATCCCAACTTCTCCTCAGTTTAATTCCTTCTTTTTCTGGGAGATCCACTACGTGTAATTTTTAACACCATACAGATTATCCCTTTGAAATCAGTCCATGTTATAATATTTTCATTAATAGGGAATGTTCTTTAAGGATTAAACAGTGTCCAAGAGACTGTTCTGCAGAATTCTGGAGGTCAATCTGCCCCATGAACCTGCTGTATGCCTGTAATTTCCCCTTGTCCCTTTGGTGGGAACACAGAAAAGGACAATAAATGATGTGAATTTATTTTATCCTGCACATTAAATTGAAATGAAAATAGAAATGGCTTCTGATGTGAAAATATTCATAATGTTTTAGAAATAATGTCCTCTAAAAGACTGAACTATTTTCTCTATAGCATCTCCTAGCTTCCTTTCTCAAAAAACTTATGCAGGAAAACTGTGTGAGCTGCAAGCTTCCAAAGCTTTGTGTCTAAAAGAACAAAATATGATCTTTGTCAGAAGAATTAGAGATGTTCTATGATTTCTCACAAAGTATTCTGTAGCTATGGCAGCACAGAACTTAGAACTCACCTTCCTTTACCCTACTTTAAGCAGAAGAAAAACTCCCTCTCCAAATCTGTGTAGATTTTACTTCCATTATGTAATTTTTGAAAATAACATCAATGGAAGTATCTGGTAAGGAACACACAGTTTAAAGAAAACTTGAGGTTAGAGTCGTTCTTAGGCAAAACTCTACATTTTCTACCCTGACTGCAAATATCTGACCTAAAAATCTACTAAACTCACATATCAGGCTTTTTGCCTGTTTCTTCTTTTATTAAACAAGGAAAGTTTAAGGTAAATGAAGCAGAGAAGGAAAGCCCAAGAGACAATGTTAGTTTTTGCTCACCTATATCACTTTGCAGAGAGGCGTTGCGAGACAAGTTCCGGAGCAGTGAGACTGCCGTCTTCTTTACTGCCGGGTGGCTTACATGCAGCATAGTTCGAATACTTGGAAGGCCATTTGCCTTCTGAACAACAGTCCGGGCTACTGCAAACGGCATCTGTTACAAGGCACGTGACAATAGTGTGTCATTACCATGAATGCATAGCCTCACAAGAAGTGCAGCGGGTTCTCTACCTCAATTTAAGGACATTTAAACTAGTCTAAATCCAGAGCTACATACGAGCTGCAACAGAACAGGAAGGTGATACAAAAGAAGTTTCAAGCCCCCTTTCTCTCATGTGCTTTTTGGCCAGTTCCTCAGACAGAGGTCATTTGTTTCTTTGCCACAAAAGTGATCTGGGGTTGTGTCGAGAGTCATGTTCTCCCCATGGGACTGATTATTTTCCACAAAACTATTTTTTTTTTTCTGCTTTTATTGTCTATTCATCCCTCACTGTTCAATGAAGTAGCAAATTCCACACGTGGAGTCATACACAGAGTGAGAAGAAGCAGTCCCCATATTTGCCAAGCAAGAAATAGCTGCACTGTCGGTTATGATTTTCCCTTCAATGTTCTTCAGGTTGTTTGATGATGTCTGGGAGCGAATGATTTGTCAGTGCTTACCTGATCCGTGGACATGTTGTACTGTAGCCCTGAACTCTATTCATTCACATTAAGAGCTAAATGACATGAAGAAGAGAAAAGCTGACTTACTGGTCCAGTGCCAGCTGTGAGGTTCTGAAGAGCTCCCAGGGATGCTTCCTGGGTATAGTTTCTGGTACTCTTTGCAATTAAGGAGAGATATATCCTAATCAGTGTGGAATGCCAGAGCGATTCAACACCTCTGGGATTGCTCTTCTCCGGTAGCGGGGTGTCCTGCTGCTTCTAGACATGTAAACAGACCAAGCCTTTAGAAACAGCGATCCCAAATGACTTCACGCATCACAAGCTAAACTAGCCATTTCGTAACTCTGTATGACCAGATTATTTGTAGACGATCAAGTTGTGAACTCAAATGACAACGTGTAAAATTTCAAGATTTAATTATACTGGCCACTCCATCCAAAAACAGGAGATAGGTATGGGGGAAGCTGCTTCTTATCTCTCAGCAGCTGACACTAGGGGCTGAGGCCAAGGAGAAACAGAAATGGCCAGCTAAAGTTGTATTGTGGATGGAACGGGAGAAAGGCAGAATACACTCCAGCAAAACTAATAGATGGGCAAGGGTAATTAATACTTTTCTTTTGCTTTCCCCCTCCCTTGTTGTTTTCTGTCCAACAATTCCTTGTTGCCAGAATATTTGTGATCTCTACCACACGGCATCAAAAGAAGAGTTTGTGAGACAGCCCAAAAGCCAGCAAGACATGGAAGTGACAAGTCACCTTGTGCTGGTTTCACTGGTGAAATCATCACAGCATCCACTTATTGCCAGGACACTTGCACAATTGCCATACATGGTACAGATAACACCATCAGAGGGGATGAAACTGAGTGGCAGTATTTGTCAACTAACGAGACAGTGAATTGCTATGCCATTTCCACCATCAGCAGCTGAACCAGTTAATGGGTGTTAGGAAAGGCTATCAATAAATTTGCCTTTTTTGGGGCGAGTAAGTGTCACACTACCAGATACATCAATAACAGATTGTGAAGTAGATTACAGCCTTCTTCTCCAGAAGTTGCTAAAACTGATTAACAAAATGAGATTTAACTAAGTGTGTGCTTTACCTCTTTTACTTTTCTGCTCCGTGTTCCAAAACAGCCTGGTGTTTTATCATTGCTGGAAATATTTCTTCTTTGCATATATATGCTCTGGGCATAGCTCTCAGGGAGCTCTGTCTCTAGCTGGTAGGAAAGATTATGAAGAATGCACACACAATTCTCTGTGGCCTAAAATAACAAAAGAATAGAAATCTTAAAAACTCTAGCATGTGTTGAATGAACATGTATAGACATGGGAAGAACTTTCATTTTCGGATCTTCAGCAACTAACTGCAGAACTTCTAATGGCTTACAGAAGATCTAGTGTTCATGCCAGTGATCCACAAGACTGCATTTACACTGATAAATTAAACATGCCCTGGGATGTTCCTGAACACTGAGGCCAACTGGCACACAGGTCTTACATTCAGAGCAGGGTGCATGCCTGTTGGAAATGGTCCTGGGAGATCATAACTCCTGAATTGTGCCCGGGAATTGTTTGGGCGAGTGCTATTTGGCACAGAACAGAAGTGTGCCAAGGAACGCTTAAGAGCTTAAGAGTAAAGATGATCACGTACACACCTTGCCGAGTGTCAGCAAAAGGAAAGCTTTGTGTCTTTCCTAAGGAGGAAGCACTTTTTTGTGGTAGAATGCTTTTTAAAATTAGATGTGCCTTTCTGGGCACTATTAAGGTCAGGTCTGCAATTTCTGAGTGACAAGTCTCGTGGCAAATAGCTTTATTACCAGTTCCTCCTTTTTTGAAAGTAAAAAGGGAATGAGTGGTTTCAAGACAAAACGCAGCAGGGAGCTATTGGCACAAGTGTGATGTGCTGGATTCTCCCTGAAGCTAATGGCACTGAATACTGGGAGGTGGAGAAGCTCCAGCAACTAATCCTAGAACAGAGCTATAAATGTGCAGTAATTACCACCACACAGCACAAGTTACAGCAGGCACGCTAGAAGTGCCTCACAGGCTGTGGATAACCTTCGCAGAAGTGACGGCTGGGGTTCTCACCCCACTTCACCCAGCTACAAGACATCTAGTGTAAGCAATGTTCAGGGTTCATCGGCAGTCAACGGTGGAAGGCAGAGAATGAGAGGAGCTGGCTTCTGCAGGTGTCCATGTCCCTGTAGTTACTGGCTTAGGCAGAATGTTTAACTTCTAAAAAACTTTGGAGAATCAAGCTCATTCTAAATGATGCAAACTGCTTAGTTACACTGCTGCCCAAAGAGATTTCAGTTCTTCACTTCCTAAGCGGTATCCAGCACTAAATATACAGGAGAGTAACCAGATTAATTTTTTAAGCTCCTAGCTAGCTAGCTCCCTGAGATAACTAAAAAGGTAATATCTGACTCTCTAGGTGTTTCAATATTTCTGAAAGCTGTGACATTATGACAGATTTTGAAAGAAGTTTCTGGTGACTCTGAAAATGTTTTCCCAAAGCTAAGGTATGTTGTTCTTTTAGATTGCAGGATAAAAATAAAAACACTTCAGAAAGCTTCTTACTGGGCTTTTATCTTCGGTGACAGTTCTAAAAACCCTGGAAATAAGTGTAAGATTGGCAGTTACATCACAACTGTTTCTGAACATTGATTTCTAAACAAAAAAATATTCTCCTAGCAATTTCCCCTGGGAAAAGACCTTTCATCTCAAAGCATACCTTGTCATTAGGCTCGTGGTCTGCAATAGCTCCTTGAATATAATACACAAGAGAATCAATCAAGCCATCACATTCTCTCATCTTTTTCCTTCCTTCTGGCCCGGCAGAGCTCAAGTTTCTGTGCAGGAAGAAATACGTCAGTGAGAAGAGATTTATTCCAAGACATTTCCTTGTGCTCCTCTGACAAACTTTTCCAGCTAAATCTTTAAGATACTGAAGTGAAGGTTGACTGCTTCCTTGCTTCAGAACTGTAAGATAATCTGAGCCTCTGCTAAGTAACACTTTCACTTTTGTGCACTCACAGACAAAACCAAATACTCCAGAAAAACAAACTGAGCTGTTTGGATGGATAAGGTAGGACCTGACTCGAATCTTCATCTTGAAGTTGAATTACTCCTTTTTAAACGGTCAAACAAACTGGGCTTTTTTTCCATTATTCCATTTGTAGTTATATTTTTGATATTTGGGACAGTAGCTATGTCAAAATATCAGAGGAAAGATACCTGTAGAAATTTCCATGCACATAAATGTCCTTTAGCACTTACCTCCACCAAACCAGTTCTTGATCCAATATGACCCATCAATAGACCCATGTTCTGAGAGTTTTAGCAACATTTGTACATTAACACGTAAAGATAACCGATGTCAGTTACGGGGCCAGATTCCCACAGCAATTCATGTGCTGCTGGAAATGCTCCGAGGGATGCTAGCGGGCAGGAAGGGACGTGACCACAGCCGAGCTGGTCGGTCGGAGCCGCAGCCCAGCCCCACTGCTGGGCGAGAGGCTGAGGGGATGGATCGCTGCCACTGCCATCGCTGCCAGGCCAGCAGCGCGACACCAGGAAGGGGGAAAAACACACTGTCCTCAGCCGATTCCCAGCTTCCCAGAGAAGCTGCTGGCGTCTGAGCAGAATAAGGCTGAAGCCACTAGCAGCCACTCAGTCCGAGAGCGAAATGCCAGCTGCTTTCTGCACATGCCTTCTGCCGTTCTACCACAGTGGCTTGGACGCGGCTCTGCACACTTTCTGCATCCTCCAGACCCAGGGGAAGCCACTGTTTGCCTGTCTTTCAAGTAACATTTCCTGTGCTTTCTGGTAACCCAAGTACAACCTGAAAATGACTTATGAAAGTGATTTAGAAACTCTTGAAAAGCCAAACACACACTTGCTGTTTAAAGTTTGGCTCTAAATAAGCCATTGATTTCCAGGGAAGTAACAACAGTTACATTTTTGGGGTATAATTATTTTTAAAACTGAACAAACTCTGAATTATGGAATGCTGGAATTATAAACCCAGGCCTCATTATTTTGGACTGCCACAGCTCTGCTGGCCAAAATGCTGCACGCAGCATCACATTCCAGCTTCTTTGTTTGAAATAATAACATTAAATAAAACCCAGTCTCTGTTCGTCACAAACAGAGAGGAACATGTTCCTTTAGATAGTTTCAGGGTGTTTATTTTGCACGCTTACTTTACTCACTGGAAATTATAATGGTTTAAAATTTTATTAACAAGAAAGCCTGTAAGGTAGAGCTTTAAACTTTCCTGTGGTTTATGATTGTAAAATGAACGTAGCTTTTTATATACTGTCAATGCAGTTCTGCTTTTTTCCCCTAGAAAGCACATGTTCAGATTAAATACTAATGCATTGTAATTATAGTTTTATGTTAGGTCATGCTGTTAACAATATCCCTATTTATGAGTTCATTTATTCTCTCCTGGAATTATATATCACAGAATCAATATTCAGATTCCTCAATATGGCCTACTATAGACATCACTTTAGAATTTAATTTTACTTATGTATGTGACATTTGAGGCATATCATCCTTTCATATGTTTACGGTTATGCTGACAGAAATGTACATGTTACAGCCCTTCTAGTGCACACCAAAAATAGTTTCTGAGGCACACAGACTAAAAATACTATTAAAAGATAAGTGTGGAATTTCCCTCGCCAAAGACACTTTAGCTGATAACAGTATTTCGTTTTGCCACAGCACGTTATTCTAAAAATCCCTGAACTTTTGACAACTATGATCACGCTGGATGGCCGTGCAAGGAGAAGCCACCACCCCGCCGTGCCGTCTAGCACGAATGTGGTGGGGCACGTAGCTTTATGGCTCAGGAGGCAAAGAAGAGCCTCGGTCAGAGGCACTGCCCTGTTCTGCCAAGGGAAGGAATCACTCAACCCTGTTTTGTTAAGAAGCTGATGCTCAACGGCTCATCCAGTCAGAGACGTCAGTGTGTGTCTGTGTGTGCGTTTGTACACAGACGGCCACGCCATTCTCCACCTTTCTCTGCTTCCTTATTGCCACAACGTACCACAACTCGCCCAGTTACAGTTGTAAGCACTTTACTCTGAACAGGGTCAGAACTGATTTGAAGGCAGAGAAGAGCATTTCAGGTAAAACTTCAGCTGACAGTTTAAGTTCATTTGCTAACTGAATCTTGAGACATTCCAGGAAATAAAATATTATTAGACTGGGGGAAAAAATGTTTCTGAGACTTGTCACAGAAACACAAAAAAAAAAAAAAAAAAAA
>Ga0065711_1005811_pt1 | contig 19084 bp, 13 predicted proteins | sample Hoacrofraction12_FD_59098 | JGI IMG/M metagenome (GOLD analysis project Ga0065711, IMG submission 59098) | Hoatzin crop microbial communities from Cojedes, Venezuela - Epithelial fraction 12 v2 (version 2) | ecosystem: Host-associated > Birds > Digestive system > Esophagus > Crop | place... | reverse complement strand
TTTTTTTTTTTTTTTTTTTTTTTAAAGAAGCAGCTGTTGTTGGAATTAATATTTTTGGGTTTCTTGGAGGATTGCTGTCTCGGGATAGACAGTATGCAGTCTCTGTTTTAGGAGGAGATCTTCCCTTAATATGTCAACCACTTCATCAGAATATGCTGAACAATTAATTTAAAAAAGAGTTGGTTGGTAGCATTTACTGCATCTCAGACTGCATTAAGATAGGGTAGGAAGAAGGTTGCAGGCTACCTGGGAAACTGCATGGGCAGTTACTTAAAAAATGGTGAAGGTATGTGTTAACAAATTACGTGTGTGCTTGTACTAAAACTCTCTCCCCCCCATTCCCTCTGATTTTTTCAATGATTGTTTCAGATACTTCTGATACATCTTTAATTTTCAAGCACGCAGAGTGAAAATGCTGCAAAGAGGGGTAGCCAGATACGTTTCTTGGCCAAGCAGAGACCTTTTTGCTGCTGCCTTGCCTTTCTTGTGCTAGCTGGCTGTTTGCATCAGCAATCTTCCTTAGTCACTTCATCTCCTTTTCACAGCTATCTCTTCTGACTTCTCTGCCATGTCCCTCTCTTCAGTGGCATCCTCATTTATACTTTCATTTTTCTTAATCCTGTTTCCACCAAAATGTGACACTAATTGAGTGTTTGTCATTCATTACACCCTTCAGGATTACTTTTTTTCCTTTTTGCTCTGATCTCTGGTGATCTATAAACTTTTTGTTCTAGGTAGTTTCTGCTCTGCTTAATACTGCTTGTAACATTACAGTCTAAATTGTGGTTGGTCCATAGGTACAATTACATTGATAGTGGAGTGAAAAATTGTTTAATCAATGTGTCGAAAGGTACTGTCTCTGAATTCGCTGCAAAGAGGAGAAAAGGTGGTTTCAGTCAAGGCATCCCTTCAGCCCTCAGATGATTTTTTTTCATTGTTCTTAAGTCACATCACCCCTGTTAATTTGAATGCTAGTAATGTAATACTTCTGATGAACTTCAGAGTAAGAAGCTTAAAAGTGAAACAAGCTTCAAGTGCTTTTGTATTCAAAATTGCAGTCTTGGAGTGAGTGAAAAATACCGTATTAGGACTTCAGTTAAATGCAAAAGATGGCTGTCAGACATGCACCAGTACACTATCCTTATCAGAGGTGAATTTTTTTAATAGAAAAATCAATTTAAATGTGATTGTTAAGTGTTGGTGGAAAAATGATTGAAATACATTATTTCTTCATTTGGTAGACAGACGTTCCTTGGGGACAAGTTGTGATCTGGAAAATGTTTTAAGTAGCTACATTTAAATTGCAAATCAAATGAGGTTGCACTGATTTGACTGAACTAAATTGTTGTTTATTTTAATGTATAGTATTTGGTTACTTATTACCATTCCTTTGAGGTGTGAAATGTATTGTTATGTACTAGGCCGTATCCAGTTTTCTGGTACTTGTGAAATCCATTCATGTGACAGATGTCAAATGAGTCCAAGTGCTGTGTTCTCTGAATGTAGCTGCTGATCTTTGATTTATGTAGGTAGGTGCAAAATTAAGTTCTGCTTCTATATTTCTCCATACAAATAAGCTTCTTAAATGATAGAACAGTTTGGGGATATTTATGGCTAAAAGGAGGTGTGACTATTAAGTAATATGCCATACACACCAGAGAATGTGACACAGTGCTGTACATTCTGTCTAACTCAATTGAGTCTGATTTTTAAAATTCTGGTACGTTAAAATTTATTTGCAGGCTAGAGATTTTTAACTGCTTGTCTAGCTATGGTTGTAAAAATAAAAAAAAGCAAACCACAAAACAAAACCAAAAACCCCCTAACAAACCAAACCCCCAAATGAAACCCAACCAATAAAACCACCTCACTTCTGTTGGCTTGAAGCTTGAAGTGCATCGTTCTGGTAGCTGTCTTGTTCACTCTTCGTAGTCCCCCTCATCTGTGACTATATATAGTTTGTTAGAAACCACTGTGAAAAATAAGCTTGGTTGTTCCCTAATGAAATTGTGGGGTAATGTACTGGAAAGATACTTAGGTTTCGTTGTTTGATATGCTGAGAAGAGTGTCTTTCTTTTTTGTCTGAGACCTGGCTTCTTGCATATCAGTTCAGGGCTAACAGGTGTCTGAAAATCAGGCTTCTTTCATCACTGTTTTTTCCTTTTGGATTGTTGGCAGAGCAAAATAAAACTTTGCTCTGCTTTGAATAGACTTCAGCTATTATAACTAAAGAATAAGGGTTTATTTCCACCCCCCAGTCGCTTGACTCTCTTGAATGGCAAGGGATTTTTGGCATTCTGTTCCTTCCATGGTTTCCAATTTGGGGGTCTTTCTCCCCTACGAATAGCTCTGTAGGACGTGTCTGTGCAGCTGTTAGGGCTTAGCAAGGCGGCAACCTTGCTACGACTCCAGTTTTATAATTTTTCTTGTTGCTGTTAAAGCTGGCAGAAGATCTGTTCTTGTAACTTAACTCAGCAAGACACATTCAGAGATGTAGAGAATAATTGCCATGCGTAGCACCCTCACTAAGAGTGGATGCTGAGTAGAAAAGTTTGAAAAGCTTTATCTGTTTTGCTTATAGATAAAAACCTTAATTTTGACAGCATATAGAGATGCATTTTAAAAATATCTTTCCAGTAAACTTCCAGCATAACATATTTCATAAGTGTTCAGTGGAAAATGCTATATGAAAACTGCTATGTTATCTTTGCTTTATGGTTATATGTATAAGCAAGAATCGTTTCCAGAAAGTCGGGGTTTACTTGGGCAGCTGTGGTGTTGCCCAAGTTGTTGTTTCTCAGTTTACCACCTCCTAAAGCTTGTTCAGAGCTTAAGTATAACATCCTCTGTATTAGAGTAGTTAATGCTATCACCTCCACTATTTGTTCCTGACCAGAACAATCAGAGTTTGCTGTCAGAGGGCAGGTACTTTCCTTAGCACTGTTGCACGTGGTTCAGCATACGCCTAGTTCTCATCAAGCACAATTCTTTCATAATGCAGACAGATTTTATGGGAAACTTTGAAATTCTGGTCATTTTTATCAGGAATAGTATTTTGTTGATTATGGTTAGGTGATGAAGAGCTGGTTGTTTAATGACAAGTGTGAGTAGCGTTTACTGTTCTGTTGTACGAATAATAGTATGAGTAGGCTCCTTGAAATGGAACCAATTGCTTACTAGACATTCATAAATCATTTATTAGCTTTCTATTGCCTTTCAAACTTTAGTATAAAAATATCTTAAAACCTTTTGTATTAATTATACCCTGCTGGCTAAGGATTCTGAGCTGTTGATTTATTTAGGAATTATGATTAACATAATCATAATAAATGGATACTGAAATAATTTTTATGACACTATTTAAAACCCTTTATTGTCTCTGAAAGCTGCTTTTAGCTGATGCTATTTGTTGCAGACCAATAAACTGGACATGCAGGTACTTTAACATCGATCTTTGGAGTGAGATGGCATGTTTGTAGGCTGTAAATAGCACAGCAGAAAGACAACAATAGACCCAGTAGTAGTTCTGTGAAGTACATTTAAATACAAGCTTCATCGTGTCAGCTACTCTGCTGTAGTGGTATTATGCCCGTTGCTGGTCTCCAGTATGTGCAGGGTAGCTTGTCTCTGTCCACCTAACATTCAGTACTGGGGAGCACAAGAGTATCTGTGTTTGTGGCAGGGTGGGTGGTATATCGCAAGTGCATGTTCTAGTATGTCCATTGGAGTAGTGACTTTACTGCAACATCCTCGATTCAGTAGGTAAAACAACTTTTCATTTTTGTGAACTGTATGTGCTTTTCAGGACTTTGAGGATGATTTTGTCCTTAAGTTTCTGTTTAGTCTTTCTTGCAATTGGTATGTTTCCACGTAAGGCAATACCAGAAACTATTTTAGATTGTTTTTTGGGGACTGATTAGGTTGAGTATGCCTGGAAGTCATAATTTGAAAAGTGGAAATAAAGAATTGCTAATATATGTGATATTATCCTCAGTGTGTTGGGTAGCTGATGTTCTGGCTTTGCACTGTATTTTCAAAGTCATCACTTGTGTGTTTCTAGGCAAGTTATTCCTGTTACTGAAGCTTTACATCATTCTTTCCTTGATGCACGGAGGCATACGCAGTTGTTTGGTTTGGAACTTTTATGTGCATGTTTAGGAAATGATTGCCAAAATTACAAAGGAAGGCTGCGTGAGCAGGTCTGGACCCTCAGACTGGAAGTGCTCTGGAGCTGGAATTGCTCTTTGTTTTGAAACTTTGAGGTGTCCTTATACTCTTAGCTGAAATACCACTTACCTTTCGTTACGAACACAAATAGTACAGAACTAGGGTATACTCAGGAAGATTGCAGTATATCTCAGTTTTCACTTAAAAGAATTGAAAGATTCTTTAAAAAATTTATAGAAAATGGAGAATGCTTCGAATTGTGTGTTGAGTACAAACAAATATTTTTGGAACTTAAGAACTCTTAACATTTGATTTCCTACTTCTCTGTTGATAGACATGCCTTTAATATTTTTTTTTTCTTTGCTATTTGTCACCATTACTTTTTATGGACAGATATTTATGTTAAGTCAAACAGAAAATGAAACGGTGGTTGATAAAACATAAATGTTTTTCTAGTCATCCGTTTCGTTAATGCTGTCAGTTATGATAAAGAGAAGCTACATGCCACACATCTGAAGCCAACCCAATCAAGCCTATCTGATTTTACTAACCTTTACTGAGATTTGCTTGCTGAGGGTCATAATGGAGAAGCTGCTTTGCTGGCTCAAGCGGGTTTATTTGATCCACATTTGTCCTACATTTTCAAACAGAATTTACAGAAGAATCGTATCCAGGTGTTAAGAAAAGGTCATGGAACATAGTTGCTGATGCTTTAGTACAGGATCAATTTGCATTATACCTCTCTTTCAGGGGCTTTTATCATTTTGTTCTTCGTAGGAGACTCATGGTTTTATAAAACTGTCAATAGGATGGTTATGAAATAAAATGAAAAAACCTCCTATTCTTTCTGTGTTCTGGCTGTTTTTCTCCATACTGTTTTAATCAAATAAGTGTATTTTAGCACGACAGTTCACTTGCCTCTTGTTACTTTAATTGCCAGTAACATGTTTCAGCAGTATAATTTGGACAAATGATGTGTGCGTCCTGAAGCCCTTCCAACAAATTTTCGTGTCTTCTGAATATTTAGTATTCAAAACGTATGCAGCTGACAAAGGTGCCTACTAAAAGCATCATGTGTTGCTCTTAAATGTACTGATCTTTCAGAAGCCGTCAGAAACATTTTCTTGCATAAGAGATTGTATTTAAGATCTAGTGTACAGCTGAAATAGAAAATAATGAAAATTTTGTGGCTCATTTTCAGAACAGATTAGGTTTGAAGGTTAGATTAGATCTGTTGTAGCTGTCTGTAATTTAAAGGGAAAATTAATCTACCTCCTTTTTTAATCGAGTTAGGCTTTCCAGACAGGCTGCATAAGAGTTAGTATGCTTTCATGCTACATTATTTTTTTTTTTTTAAATTTGTGTTGTCTATTTTAAAAAGAGAATTAAATGTATTGTTTATGTTGTGTAGTCAGAGTAATTCCAATACTTCAATAGAATGTTTAAAGACCTGGAGATTTTTATAGTGATAACTCCTAGACACTAAAACTCTAGGACACTTTCTATGAACACTTATGTGATATTCTTTTGAAGAAGTCTCAACAAAATAGAGCAGGCAGGTAGATCAACTTTATAATGTATTTTACCTGAAATTTGGAAGAACTTTAATCAGAAATGGTACAAAGGCATGTTGTCTCTATGCAATATAGCACGTAACAATGCTATTACTGACCTAATTACTTGTTAAATGTAGTTTCTCATTGAATAACTGATCAGTAAAAATAACACAACTGAAAACTGTTCCATGGATGAGTTTTAAATTACTATATTAATGAGCAGTTTCAAAGACTTTAAGCCTGAACTCGTGCAAAAACTGTATTCTGAGAAATACAGATATTTTCAAAGGTGCAGAACCGCAGTACTTTTCTGTTAATTCATGTTTAGCTATAATATAGTAGTGCTGTCAGGTAAGTCATATTCAGACAGGAAAAATAAAATACCTATATCTCTATTCTCCAAGTAACTCCAGGGAGAATTTTGAACTTCTTTTTAAGAAAAGGCTGAGGAAAATGACTGAAGTGGCAAGTGGCCTAGAAGGTGCATCCTTTCATTTAGATTTACTTACTGTATACTGCTTGTGATCAAAACACATTAAGTAAAGCAAAAGAATATTTGCAGCAACTTTGGTTATTAGTGTTTTACGTATATCTCTGATGGGGTCTTAGAACTCTGTGTTATTTTCATTACACTTGTGTATGCTTTAACAGTGAAAACTTGAATGTTCTGATAACAATATACTTCTACGTTAGCATGTTGGTGAAGGGAACCCTACTTAAAATCAAGATGTTACTTTATTTTCAAGTCAGGAGTTTTTGTAGCTCATATGGGCTGATAATCTGTTGTGCTGTTGTTTTTATCTGTTAATGGTCGTGACCTTTCTGGCTTTTTGACTTGTAGAACACAACTGAATCTACTGTCACTGTGGAGACCTTGGATGATGTACCTGAGCATGTGCTTAGGGGGCTTCCTGAAGACGTGAGGCTCTTCCCATCTGCTGTTGACAAGACACGGCTTGGTGAGTGCTACAACTGTGAAAAGAGAATGAAAATTTTTACACTAGCTCACATAAATTACAGTTGCTATGAAACCTTGGTGCCCTCCTGTGCTGTGTAGAGATGATGTCTGGTGCATTTATCTGAAATATTTTCTGTTGGAAAGAGTGGGCAGCTTCTAAGTTTCTCCAGCATCCCAAGACGGTGTTCGGAGAAAACCAGAATTGGGGTGAAAGGTGGACCAAGTTGCAAATAGATTATCACAGAATCACAGAATGGTAGGGGGTGGAAGGGACCTCTGTGGATCATCTAGTCCAACCCCCCCCGCCAAAACAGGGTCACCTAGAGCAGGCTGCACAGGACCGTGTCCAGGTGGGTTTTTAATTTCTCCAGAGAAGGAGACTTCCCAACCCCTCTAGGCAGCCTGTTCCAGTGCTCCGTCACCCTCAAAGTCAAGAAGTTCTTCCTCATGTTCAGACGGAACTTCCTCTGCTTCAGTTTGTGCCCGTTGCCCCTTGTCCTGTCACTGGGCACCACTGAAAAGAGTTTAGCCCGCTCCTCTTGATGCCCACCCTGGAGATATTTAGAAGATTCACTGTCAGCCTTCTCCAGGCTGAACAAGCCCAGCTCCCTCAGCCTTTCCTCACAGGAGAGATGCTTCAGTCCCCTCATCATCCTCGTAGCCCTCTGCTGGACTCTCCAATAGTTCCTCGTCTTTCTTGGACTGGGAAGCCCAGAACTGGACAGAGTACTCCAGATGGGGCCTCACTAGGGCTGAGTAGAAGGGGAGGAGAACCTCCCTCGACCTACTGGCCACACTCCTCTTGATACACCCCAGGATCCCATTGGCCTTCTTGGCAACAAGGGCACACTGCTGGCTTGTGGTCAACTTGTTCACCAGGACACCCAGGTCCCTCTCCACAGAGCTGCTCTCCAGCAGGTCCCCCCCAGCCTGTACTGGTGCCTGGGGTTGTTCCTCCCCAGGTGCAGGACCCTGCCCTTGCTCTTGTTGAACTTCATCAGGTTCCTCGGCGCCCAACTCTCCAGCCTGTCCAGGTCTCGCTGGATGGCAGCACAGCCTGCCGATGTATCAGCCACCCCTGCCAGTTTGGTGTCCTCAGTGAACTTGCTGAGGGTAAATTCTGTCCCTTTGTCCAGGTCATTGATGAGTAAGTTGAACAAGACTAGGCTGAGTACTGACCCCAGGGGAACCCCAGTAGCTACAGGCTTCCAGCCAGACTCTGCGCTGCTGATGACAACCCTCTGAGCTCTGCCGTTCAGTCAGTTCTCAATCCACCTCACTGCCCACTCGTCTAGCCCAGGCTTCCTGAGCTTCCCTAGGAGGACGTTACAGGAGACAGTGTCAAAAGCCTTGCTGAAGTCAAGGCAGACAACATGCATTGCTCTCCCCTCATCTACTCAGCCAGTCATGCCATCATAGGAGGCTTAGGTTATGAAAATACTGATATGTTACTTCACATCTTCTTTTCCCTCATAGCACTTAACAAGTTTTGTGTTTTGTAACTGTCTTATTGTTGTCTCTTTAGAATGCTGCATCTACCTTCCAATCAATATAAAAAGTTTATAAGAACAGATTCAGTGCAGACTTGAAAGCTGCTATATGGAGCAAAGTGTTGTTTCTGTAAGATGTGCAAAATGCTTGGCTTCTTTTTTAACCAAGTTTAATGTGGGAGAGCTTTGATGGAAGTCAGAATTGCAGGCTGGATACTTGATGTTGAAAGCTGGTACTCTGAGGAGTAAGTCTGACAATAGGTGCATTACTGTTAGTGACAGGTTATAAGCTCCCTGGAGCAAGGTTAATCTTTTCTAGTATGAACTTGATCTAGCATGGTCTGAATAAGAATGTTATGCTTTTATTATTGGTCAATCTGTTCTTCGTTTTCGTGCTATAAAATGTGAAATGCAGCAGTCCATTTTTAGATCAGTTAAATCTTGTCAATAAATTTGTGGGCAGATGCACATATTTTAACCAATCCTAAATGGTTTTTCCTTCAAAATATACTACTAGTTAGTTTCACAACTTTTGTGAGGGCTTTGTTTTCCTTTCAGAGAAAGGAAACAGGATTTTTGTTTTAGTAAAGTGTTTACTCAGCAAAACAGCTGAAATGGGGGACTTTACAATATAAAAGTATGGTATTCTGAGTAACACCTAAAGTACAAGAAAAATTGAGGTTGTTTTTTGTCTTCAGAGTTGCAGTAGTTCATGAGCACAGAATGAAACCAGATAAATGCTTAAACCTTTCATGAACGAAGTGAGTTTTGGGCAGAGGATTGTTTGAATTCATTTTAGTAAACTTCAGTTTCCTTATTGTGATCTTAATATTGTAGAATGCTCCCCAGTCTGAGACAGACACATATAATGATCTTAAATATGAATTGTGAGTAGAAGATTTGCTTGAGACGAGTTAGATGAGTTTTAACTACTGATATTTCTATCTTCAGGTGTCTGGGCAACAAAATCAATTTTAAAAGGCAAGAAGTTTGGGCCATTTGTTGGTGACAAGAAAAAAAGATCTCAAGTTAAGAGCAATGTATACATGTGGGAGGTAAGAAACAGCTTGTACATGGAAAAAGGTATCTGTCAATGGGTTGATATTTCGTATTTAACCTTTATTTTTTCTAGAGATTTTAGAAATAGACATGATGTGAAATAATTTCCATCTATGTCTACCATTACAAACACTTATTTATAGACACTTGGATGGAGCAGCCATTCTGAATTACAAAGCTTTAAACTATTGGCATTGTTTGAAATCTCTGTATTTTCTTACATACAGTCTTCAGATCACACCTCTCCTTAAGAGACTGTTGCTGATAAAGCTTTGCTTTGTTGGCTTGAACGCTGAGCGATACCCCTTCTGTAACTGAGGACTGTCAACTGCTTCTGAAATAAGGGAAATGAGAAGGATATGGAATCTCTCAAGGAAGCCACAGCACTGCTCCTCATCTGGCTCTTTGAAAACCAGCTTTGTTATGGCAATTGGTTTTGCTTTCGGAGTTTTATAAAAAGTTCTCAGCTGTTGCAGTATTTCTTGTACTGCTTGCATTTAGGCTTGCCTTAAAGCAAATACTGTCTGGACAGCTGAATAGCTCTTTAAGCTCCACTGATAGTCATAAGACCTTGGATATTACGTAGATTTCAAAATAAAGGTGTCTTAATCTGGAGCTGAATCCTATCTACAGTGTCTTTAAGGCAGTTTGTTATTACTTCCGAAGACTTCTTGAGCCTTTCTGAAGACACATACAGCAAATGGCTTTAGCAAAGTAAATGGTCAAGGAGGGGGGAGGGTTGGAAGAACTGTGGCATAGCATATTCTGGAGCAGAACTTACTAGTTTACAGATTTCTAGGCTAAAGATATTGATAGTAGTCATCCTTCTGGCCCCTGCCCTCCAAAAATTCAACTGCATAAAGCAATGGATACACATACAAAACTTAATGTTAACACCTATCAGAGGTATTGATCTATAATATTTTCCCATAAATGCAAATTCACATTCAGGAAAGTAATAAAGTGTTCGAGTATGGTGTTTGTTGCGTTGGGCTAATGTTATCACGAACTCCACTGCATAAAATATCTTCAGTTTTGATCTGGTGCAAGAACTCTTAGTGAGATTGAATCAGTCAAGTAAATTATTGACCTTGCAATTGTTTTTCTCAGTGCTGGATTTTGAATGTTCTCAGTGGATATGTCTTAATATTTTTAAAATTTGTGTTGAGAAATGATAGTTGCAAACAAGCTGTTACAAAGTTCTGTAGTTTGCGATGCAGGTGATAGGGAACACTCGTTCGATTTCGAAGTAATTGTGTGTTGCTTTAATACTGATTCTGGAATTTAAAAAAGCAGCTAAAATGAGACCACAGCAGTTGGCTCCATATGCTGATATCTGAAACCGCTACAGAATCTTAATGGTTAGAAAATATGATTTGTGAAAGGGTGGTGGTATGTGGAATTGGTTAGGTATATGGACCTTCAGCTAAGGAGAACAGCCTTTTCCACAAGAATCCCATTTGTTTGTTTAGTGAAGTTAATCTGAAGAAAAAGGCAGGCGTCTGAAAGCTGGCATCTCCAGTCAATTTTGATAATTTTGAACTGTCATCCTAGAGTATCATTCTGAATAAGATGTTTTGTGTGTCAGTGTATGCTTGCAGTGTCTGAGGAGAGAAATAGAGGCTTGAACAGATTTTCATTTTCTATTGGAGAAAAGCCACAGACAGGAAAATGACGGCAAGTGACTGAAAACTGGGGGAAATGCTGTCTGAATGACTGGCACCACTGCGCTGAATGGTCTTTACTGTGGTTTATAGGAATCTCTTCCAGTCGTGTTGTATGGAGGAGCTGGAGCTATTTCCTTTCTCACAGTGCACAAAGCTTTTAAACAATATTCTGTAAATTAGAAGCTTTAACTAAAAAGTGATGAAGTATTTTGTTTTGTGCAAAGCCATAATAAAGTAATACAGAAATGTAATGAAGTACTAGATTAAAAAAATGATAAAGTATTATGTTTTGACATATCTTCCATATCTACTAACTTCAACAGCATTGTTTGGCTCTTTTTTTTTCCATTTTAATTGGAAGAATTGCTTTTAAAGTCTTGGTCTGCAAAGCTGTTTACCCTTTCATATTGCAAGGACTGAGTGCGCTGATGAACATTCTTCCAAAAGTCAGCTGATGAAATCCATGCTGGAGTAGTTGTAAGGGAGATGTTTTCTCTTTGCTTGGAAAGAAACAGATGATTTTGGTGTATTTATTGAAACTTTACTTTTATTGATAAAATTGCATTTTATTTAATCAACAGTATATGAGCACAAAAAAATCATTTTTATTCAATGGTGCTTGTTTTAAGCTCTTGTAGAAGTGTACTTGAAATTTAAAATGTAAAGCAGTTGGAAAAGACTTGGAATTACTTGTAAAATAAGTGTCAGAAACAAAAAAAAAGCTACAACATTGAGTAACAGAATGGGAAGTTACGGTGAAATGGGGATTTTAGTTTATTCCTTATCTGCAGTGGTGCTAAGCGAATGTTGCAGGAGGTGATGAGCCGGGAGGCTGGGTTTTGAAAAGAGCTCTACCAGGCAGAGGCTGGTATTTATAGACTTGACCACAATGAAAAAAGCAAATAAGAAAATATAAACAAATTTCACATTGAGGAAGAACTTCTTCACTCTGAGGGTGATGGAGCACTGGAACAGGTTGCCCGGAGAGGTTGTGGATTCTCCCATGGAGATATTCAAAACCCTCCTGGACGAGGTCCTGTGCAGCCTGCTGTAGGTGACCCTGCTTTGGTAGAGTGGAGGTCTCTTCCAACCCCTACCATTCTGTGATTCTGTAAAATTGTTCCTTTTTTATTTCCTAAAAATCTGTGAGCTGCCCACTACTTCTGAGGTATTGTGTACCTGCGAGTATGCCTGTGGTTCTGAGACAAAGGCATGGAAGAAGGATAGTTCCATTGCTGAACAGTGGTGTGTTCTTTGGTTTGGAAAAAAATGTGTAACATCCACTGATAGCTCTTCTTATAGGCATCTAACCTGGATTATAAGAAGAGTGGGAGATGCATAACATGTCTTGAAAGAGAAGCAGAGTTGCCTGTCATCAAAAAATACTGAAGATGTCAGTAGCCTTGCTTTATTGCAAGCTGTCTTGAAATGTAAAACAGGAGTAGGTGTTAAAAATTTTTCTCCAGGAACAAAGCCCAATAATTTATACAGCGTCTTGGAACATGCAGAAGTTTATTGACGTGGTCATTTTTTTAAGGTGATCGCAAGATTTCTGAAATATTAAGGTTTTCTTTAATACCCTGAAAAAACCCTAAATTATGCTTTCACTTGTCTTTCCAAATAAAGCAGATGCTTCTAACTTCTATATAAATACTTTTCCCAATTCATCAGATAGTAAAAATAAAGCTCTATTGCCTTCATATCTTAAAAGCACTCATTTTACTAAATGCAAAATCTAGAGAATCATTTCAGGCTTGCCAAACTGAAAAGAAAGCATAAAATGTTCTAAGTGTGTTCGCTTTTGAGCCCAAAACCTTCAGAGAAGGGCTTGCAGGCCAGAAGTGTTTTTCCAGTTGTACCAGTTCCACTAAAAGATTGCAGAAGACCAGGAACACTCCCTCCCAGTACAACCTCTACCTCTGCTCATACCCTTTGTGTTACCTCTGCCCTTCGATGATAACTACTGCTTTGTACAGGTTTAAAATGTGTGGTGTTGTAGTGCGTGCACACTTCAGTGTTAACAGTTGTCCGTTTGCTTAATGCCATTTTTGTCTCATAGGTGTATTACCCAAACTTGGGATGGATGTGTGTTGATGCAACTGATCCAAAGAAGGGGAACTGGCTACGGTATATAAACTGGGCACGTTCAGGAAAGGAGCAAAATCTGTTTCCTCTGGAGATCAACAGGACCATATACTACAAAAGTTTAAAGGTATCAATGTCTGAAAAATCAGTTACAGCACTGTTACCTTTTATTATTAATACTTTTTATCCCCCTTTATTCAAATCCTATTTTTTTACTATTTGTGTTACACAGATTTTGAAACATTTTATGAAATATAATTAAAATAATTTTACAAAATATAATTAAAATATTGCAAATGCTACATTTCATTGGTCTAAATTCTGTGCCAGTACAGTTGACATTAAGAACTACTGTTAAATTATAGGATATGTACAAACACTGTTTCTGTCTTGTTGGTTAATGGTTTGCTGTAGCACCATATATGCTACAAACTAGAATGGAAAAACTATACCAGATTACATAAAATAAATATTTTTCTATTTCTGTAAATACTGAGACACTTTCTGCTGTGGATTTTTGTGCAGAAATCAGTTATTTTTATGGTCTTTGCATCATATGACAAAAATTGTTTGTCGAGACATTTTTATAGGTAGCTTCATGAAACAAATTGTCCTGGTTTTATACCATTCCAGTTTTATTCAGGGAGTTGGGGGCAGGAAAAAGGGTGTAATTACTGAGGCAATGTATCTCCCAAACCAAGAAAAAAATGGTTTAACTATAAGTAATGGTAGAGTATGTTACTGTTAGACTATTGTGGCTATAAACTATTATTCGAATAACTGATCAAGAGCTTGCTAGCAGTGAGTATACGTAGCTTGAGTTTGTTTTTATTTTAAAAACTTTTGTGGGTTTTGGGTATATACAGCCTTGCTGTTACACTGTTACTGTTTCTTAAATTTCCTTGTAAGGCTGACAACATCTGTAAGTAGCTGATTTTCACTTCATAAAAGAACGAGTTGATACTATGTAGTTCTGAAGTTTATAGGGCAATATAGCAATATGTAAAGCTGTTATATTTTAGGTCACTCAGGCTAGACTGAGGAACAAAACAAACCCTTCTGCACTTTCTAATAGCGTTGAGATAGCACTCAGATAGAGGTTCGCTATTGCCAGCCAGTCTGTTGACTTCTCTTCAGTGTTCATTCACCAAGGGCAGGCTCCCGATGTGAATCTCTAGCCAGCTTAGCTTTCTCTAGACACTTTATCTTGGGTTGCCTCTGCCCCTAGTCACATCAGTTCATTAACATAAGTGTGCTTTTGGAGTCACTCTGACAGTTTAAATTTCTGTCTCATTGATTGTTTTCTGCAAAGATTTTAGCCCTGATGAAGACAGGCATCCGTATATTTCAAATCTGTTTTCTGATGGATAATATTGCACTTTGGAAAATAAATGTACTGATAAAAGAGGCTGAGCACTGCTGACAGAATAGTAAATACCTTGCCTCAACATCTGAAATATCCTTTTGTTCATTTCACTGTCTTCTCTTGTGACCTGATGACTTTTATCCTAGTAGGTCTTGTGAACAAGATCATGCTGCCAAGCAGCTCTTTCTGAAGACTCTTGGAGCAGCCTCTAAGAATCAGTTTTGTTGGTTTCAAAATCTGTCTGGGATTTGTTGCAGTGTGAGATTTTGAGTTTGGGATGCAAAGGAGTTCTCCAAAGAGCCGTGTTCAGCAGAGTTTATTTGCCCCTGCAGCAGCCGCTCAGGTGTGTGTGTGCTGTGCCTTGCTCTGTGTGCTGTGGGTTGTTCATTAGTTGCAGTTTGGTGTTGGCAATACCAGTCCCAGGCAAGCTTCTGGAAATCCACGTTGGTGTCTGCACTGTATGTTAGTTGGAGGGAGCGTTAGATCAGAGCGTGAGCCTCGGTGCCTCTGGACAAAGGCTTGCCGCTGTGCCTCTTGGAGGCCAGCGCAGCGGCAGCAGCTCCGAGTAGTTTTGGGCTCAGGAGTTGCACAGAGTAGGGTGCTGGGCCTGAGCTGGTGTAGAACCACTGGGTTCTTTCTGCCCTCTAGACTTAGGTCCGGGAACGCAGTGCGGACATGCTCGAACTAGTTCTGCACGATCCAGGTTGGGGTGGCTGGTATTNGTAATCCCAGCTTCGTGCTGCTCAAAGGTAAGGCAGCTGTTTCCAGGACCAAGTTAGTCCAAGGAGCATTGCAGCCATGGTTCAGTGGTGTGCTCCTGCAGTTCCCTGATTGTCACTACGTCTGTGACACCGGTAGCTTGGCAGGTAATTTCAGAGGTGGCTGTAGAAATGTCTGAGTTGCTTCACTGCGCAAAACTAGGTTGTACTGTAAAGTTTAACTTTACTCCAAGATGGGGGAAAACAGATCACAAATCTGTAATCATGAATGTTTGTTGGAAGTGTATACTTATACTCCAATTATTTTTTGAACCATCTATTTTGATATATTTTATTCTTTTCTCCCACCTTTTAGAGAAGTGATATGTAAGGAAAATTCTTATCTTGCTAAACTGTGATGATTTTTGAAGTGAAAGCGTAACATGAAATTAAAGAGTTTTCACTACCATTAAATATTCAGCATTCAGTCAGCATACTGATAAATCAGGTCAAGATTAGTTTAATAGGAATATTTAAAAAGCAATATTCTGTTTAATTTCTTGTCCATTCCAAGAATATGAAAACCAAAGGAAGGCATTAAGAAACCTTGTTTTCTCTAGTATTTGTATTTTTCGGTATTTAAAGTGACAAATTTATAGTAAGCAGGCTTTTTAAATAAAGTGAATGTGAAGAAATTGGAATTTAAGGTGCAAGTGACTGACAGCGTAGGAGAAGTGTCATGTAGAGGAGGAGATCTTCAATGTGTGGTCTCAAGGGCGAGTTACTACATTAAAGCATTTACATACTGTCTGTTGTATCAGTTTTTACTATCCTATAGCTTAGAAACTGCAGGGAAAATTCATACCTTGGGAAAAAAATGTGCTGTTTTCTGCTTTCTTTATAAAATACGGTTGCTTATATGTCTGGTTTTTATTTAAAGGTTTGTTTTTGTCTCACCTTCTGTATCAGAGATGATGCTGTTCTTATAGGGTCTGTATCAGTCTTAGATTCACATCACACCTTCCTGACAACTGAGACGACAAAAAACGTGTAATAAATAATGTCTTAGATATCCTTCTGTCTCTGCATATAACGTGTTATGGTGTATACACTGCCATTTCAAAACTGTTGTAAATTTACCACCACAGGTACGTGCACATAGTTCCTTCCCCATTTTTATGATAATTTGTAAATTTAGGCAAATTCCATTTGGTGACAAACAAACAGCACAGGGTTTAGTTACCCCCAAAAGAGAATTAGAGTGGCTTGCATGTCATTTTGTTCTGCTTCACTTTGAAGCATTTAAGATGTTGTCATAGCCACTTATTTTTTTCCCAAGGTTTTCTTCAGCTTTTTGTGGGTTTCTAATTTGTGAGTTAAACAGGCTGATTTCCAAGCCTCATTGCTAAGATAAGCAAAGTCCAAATTTGCTTGGTGCAAACGAACCTTAAAACTGCACAGAGCTTTAACTTCCCTGTTCTCTGCTGTAAATGAATAGTAAATAGGATAGAATTTTTAAGTGAGCACAAGCGAGTACTTTTTTTCTTCCATCTTCTCTTCATCTTTACTGAAGGACTGAGGATATTTGTAGCCTGCTTTGCATGTGCTTTCCCCAGGATGCAGATATGAGAGTTGTGATATTTCATGGAAACAGCTTAAACTTGTTATGGGATTTCAGAATTTCTTCCTGCCTCTCCTAATGAAACGAACTAGCTAGTTCTGACTTCTAACAACTAGTGTTATTCTGCACATAGTACAGCACTTTGTAATTCCCGACAAAGTAAAATTGCAGTGAGAACTCAGTTTCAAAAAGGCTTCTGAATAAGCCTGGCTGTGAAACTGTCCTTGATTAAGGTGAGATTAATTTGTTTATGGAAGAATGTTTTGTCAAACAGGTTTATAACAACTCAGGCACCTTCCTGTTACGTAGGAACACAACGTAGCATAGGGTTATGTAGTATGAAAAATGCACAGGAGTACTAATGCCACAAACGGTCCACTATGGTTACATTTGGGGAGATAAGGCCACATTCAGGTGCAAAAGCACAGTGAATGCAGTGTCTGTGGTGAAAAATAAATAATAAGGTCAGACGGGCCAGTGCCTGTCTCAGTCTGTACAAGACACAGTGCAGTGCTTGTACGTTTACAATGAATTGAATTTTAGACAATCTGTGCTAGAACTTCTTAGGATGCAACTTGTTAGGATATTACACATGAAAATAAAAAATTTTGAAATTACTCCAAACCTTTTGAACAGAAAATATTCAGAGTAAGGAATGTTAAATGATGTAGTCAAAACATAAAGCACCAAAAGCATGTGGGAGTTGTTAACCTCATGAGCCTTTCCAAAATTCATACCATTTTTAGCCAAGCTATCCCAACCTGACGCTGCTACACGAGGAATCTGTAGGTGGTGGTTTGGAGGAGGCTGGCTTTTGGAGTTGTTATTAGAGGGTATCATCCGTGAGGGACAGCGGTGTGTTCTCCGGTGTCAGAGTAGCGGTGGAAGCGGCGCTTGCTCAGTGTCATCCTTTTGTCTGTGGAATTGACAGTGAGAGAGCTGTTTTAATTGTCTGGTTTTGAAGCTGCTGCTGCATCTCGGTTTAGAAGTACAAGGTTAGAGGGCTTAATTTAGATTCTAGAGCAGTTACACCAAAACTGAATTCATCAAGCTGAAGGTTAGTTCCAGCCATACAGCTAACAAATTACGTGCTCGTTACCAGCCTGTGTTTGCATTGCCCAAGATTTTTGCCAGCTCTTTTCTCTGAGTTTGTATGTTGTTCAAATGACAAGTCATTTGCATCAGACAGCTCTTCTTCATTCCTTGCTGCTGAACAGCTGCAAAATGGGACCATGCAAATAGTTTCACCACTATTTACCCTATCAGGCCTCCAGTACTGTTAAGGAAGCCAAACCGTAGGCTTTGCTTACAATACAACTTAAATACTTAACATAGTTGTTGGGATCTTGCATCTCTTGTTGTTCCAGTGTCTGGCAGTATAAAGATAACAATCACCTTTATCAAGTGCTGAGACCCATTTAAAAAAAAAAGTGCTTTAAAAGAAACAAATATTACTATTGTTCTTGATACAGAAATTCCCTTTGGCCTGAGACTTGAAATAATAGTGTGAGGATACCCTCTGCTGTGACAGAATGGCTCTGAGAATAGCTCCTGATCTCCACAAGCCCAATGTTCATTAAGCCCTGCAAAAAGAGGGGTTGTAGTTAAGGGATTAAGGAAGGCACTGAAGTTGATTTTTCTTGGTTTTGGATAGAATGCTTAAGGAAACGGAGAGATAGTGATGAAGGTTTAAAAAATGGGTACAAATCCATCTTCAGTCTGCAAACCTGGGGACGTGCTAGTTTGGTGAGATTGAGGAGCGGGTGAGGTAGTCGGAGGGACCGGCGTCGGTGGGTTTGGTGGCAGTGCTGGGAGCACGAGCCGGGAGTGCAGCAGTGCCTGCTCGGCTCGTTTGCTGTTCCCTGTGAATTTTTCTATTAGATAAAAAAAATTAAACATAATAAATTTAGAATGGCAGACAAATCTTTCATTATGGTGATTCAGTGGGTCTGTTCAGTGTGTAGTAATTATATAATACCTCTGCATCCCTGTTAACTCACCGCGGCAGTCTTCCCCTGTATCTTTAGATTTTGTTCCAAGTCCCAGTTCAGTGGGTGACTGAAGCTTTACTCCTTACTTAATGCTTTGTGTAAGGTAGGTGAGTTTAGCTCGACTAAGCTAATTAGAGAATTAAACTGTAAATAGCCGTAGTAATAAACACGTGGGGTTTCGTTGCTGTGGGTTCAGTCTGCGGGGCTTTAAATCGGTGTCGCGACAGGAGACAGACCGAAATCTGGGGCGTTCCAGCTTGGAGTTTCAAGTCTGTGTAACAGTCGTGTATTGTTGTGTGGTTAATTAACAGTACGGGGGAGAAGGCCGCTCTCGGGGTGGCAGGGCGTCCGCCGCACGGTCGGGAAGCGGCCGGGGGCTGCCGGTCCCCCGGAACTGGCCCCGTTCCTGCCCCGGTTGGTTTCGGC
>Ga0065711_1006124_pt1 | contig 19085 bp, 25 predicted proteins | sample Hoacrofraction12_FD_59098 | JGI IMG/M metagenome (GOLD analysis project Ga0065711, IMG submission 59098) | Hoatzin crop microbial communities from Cojedes, Venezuela - Epithelial fraction 12 v2 (version 2) | ecosystem: Host-associated > Birds > Digestive system > Esophagus > Crop | place... | reverse complement strand
GATGTAGCCCTTCTGGAAGACTTTGCAGGTGGTTGTGTTTGGGCATGTGCACGAGGTAGTCTCGTTGCCTGGAGCGTGAGAGGAGGAAGACAACAGTTAAGAGGGAGATAGCCTTGAAATCCACGGTATCTTTGGGAGTTTCTTGTGTGCAGGCACAACACCTGTCTCTATGTATCTTGGAAACAGTGATCAGTAGGGAGTTAAATGATTACCACTCAGTCCTCAAGGCTGTGAGGATTCAGAATAACAGGGTTTAGCAAAGGTCTCTGCCCAAATATGTAGTGCTCCTTCTGGTCAACACCATAGGTGCTGGATGAGAGGGACATCCCTTTGTTCACAGTGAAGCCGCCTCTATCTCTACCGTTGGAATAATAATTTCACCTTCCCCTTCTCCCCTCCCCACCTATATCCTCACAAGGAAAAAGCACAGCAGTTATGTGAGTCTCTTCTAGTCTGGCAATCTTTTGCTTGCAGTTAAGGGGTAAATGGAGCAAAAAGGCTAATTTATGGTTGGCTTTTCCTAGGCCTCAATTCCAGGGTTTTGTATAAGGTCCTCCCCCTCCATGTGAAGATGTCCTCCCCTTGCAGCCCATCTCCTTGACACAACCTCCAATAATAGGGAAGTCGCAGTATTTGGGAGAACTGGTTGTGGTATCTGAATCACTGAGATCAAGAACTGTTGTCTCCTTAGAAGCCATCTGTGTCACAAACAGGGACGTGAAGAAGGAGCCTTGCCTGCAAATCGCTGCTCCACCTCACGCAGCTGAGACTCAATCTCCATGTGAATGGTGTCGTTGGTCACGGCCAAGAGCCAGAGGAGGAGGTTAGTGGCTATGGTCAGCATCAGCCCGCACCTGGGAGAAGAGAAGGGCATTTCTGCAGTATGTTGCCTGTGGAAATTGTTTACGACCTGTGTGTCCACCTGCCAGGCCGTGCTGCTCTGTGCTTCTTGCTTGCCCGTGCACAGATGTGTGCGAACACAGCGCACTTGTGCCTGTTCTGCATGACTTATGCACACACAAATGCGGCTGAGTACGTTCCCGTTTGGCCATGTGCAAAGGAGCAGGGCAGGCAGTGCCAGGCTCGCTGGTGGAACTGGCCTAGGTCTGTGTGCAGTTGAGGGAGGGAAGGCTGAGACATCTCCCAGTGATAGGAATGGGGAGGCCACCCCACCTCATCCTCCCGTCAGTGAGCTAGTCCCTGAGCCGTGCAGCGGGAAGGTGCTTGGGATTAGGAGCAAGCAACGAGATCTGCAGCAGCCAAAGGCAGAAGTGAAAACCGAAGGGAGCTGGTGAGCTCAGGTCAGTGGAAGGAGGATAGGTCTGGTCAGGTCATAGCTTGGTTCTTGTGCGAGGCGGAATATAGAGTCTGTGCAAGATCAGATGAAGGCTGTTCTAGCAGGAACAAGGGACATCACAGAAAGGAAGAGTTTCTGCAGAGGAGTAGAAGGAAGGTTTATTCCCCCCTTTGTACCTGGTGAGGTTGTGCTGGACTTGAATGCAGTCCTTAGAGTGGTGCCACAGAAAAACAGCCTGCAAATTGATAACAATAACAAGGTGAGCAGGGCGAAGCTGGCAGCCTGCCATACATGTGGTGGAAGGGGACGGGCAGGCAAGAAGGCACGTGGCCGAGTGGGAGCGAACCTGCCTCTGTGCGAGTGGTGCTGGGGCAGGTGTCTGCCTGCATCTCAGTGTTGAGGCGTGTGCTGGGATCCGTAGGCGACCGCGGCACGTGTGTGCCTGCACCTCATGCCAAAGGAGGCCTAGGAGATCAGCTTTTCTCTGTCTTGTACGTATGTGGGTATTTGCTGCTGAGATGGGAGCTAGTTTACGTTTCAAATATGGCTTTGGGTCTGGAAAGAAGAGGGTTGGTATTGGACTAACAAGTCGCAAATGGTGTGAGATACGTTGCGGGCAAAGGATTTTGTTGAGCAGATGCATTAGCAAATAGAGAGAGAGGCTGGGTCTCGGACATCTCACCAGCATAATCTGAGATTTCCTCTCCTCTCTTCCTACTTTGATGCTTCAGAACAAACTCTTCTGGATCCTACAGTATGTCAGGTATTGCTAGAGGGATTTCTTTCTAAATTTGGCTACTTTGCCTTGAATTTGGTGCATCAAGAGTGTGGGTGGGTGGAATTTGAAATGGTGTGTGATACTTTAATGCATGTAATGCTCATGACAACGCCTCGCATGCAGCCACATTCCCAAACCTCCCCATTTCCCCCCACCCCTTGGGCTCCTAGGAATGGGACAGAGAGAACAAGTGAGCTGCCAGAAAGGTAAAGTGCAGTACCTGTGAGCAAATAAAAAGAATGTCAATGCTGGGGAACACAATTTCCACCCTGGATTTGCACTGGATGAGAATTGAGCTGTAGCCGATCTGAAACACGTTCAGGAGGACGCTGCAACTGCCGAACAGCAGCACTGACCCTGGGTGAACAGCAAAAGCACCAGTAAATAGACATGTCTGTGGAGCATCTGAGACCAGCTAGGGACTGGAGACCTCATGCCTCTTGGATCTGGGTGGAACTGGAGGCCTTCCTGTTTAGAAGTCTCATGATTTTGAGAGAAGGGGACAAAGGGGAACCTGATTCCTGAACCTGGTTGTGTGCTTCGGCTGGTTTAAGGTGTTGAGACAATGCGAGGTATTTTCTTGTGCTTGGAGACAAGGTGGGAACAGGGTCTTTGGCCTTTTCTGTGCAATCTGGAGTGATGGAGGTAAGCTAATGGCAGGTGATGGCTTCTGCTGTGTGGAGAAAACCGAAGATGAACGCAGGTCTGCTGAGGCTTTTGGCAGCACCAGTCTGCAGAAGTTAGGACCCTTTGTTTGACTTATTTCACTTTTGACACCCCTCTGTAGCTTTAGGCACTCGGGTAACTTGCAGCTTTCTTCCCTTTAATTCTCTGTGCTTAGTTAACAAGACTGTGCGCTAATCAGAAACTCCATAATGGACCAGAGGCAGGGCTGCTTGGAGAAGTTTCATTTCACAAAGTGGGCCAACTACTGCTGGGAAGTCTCCCAGGAAAGCCTGGGTGTCGCTGGGCTGTGACTCACTGGCCGGGAATCTTCCCCTGGAAACAGGACTGCTGTCACATTAAACAAGGACGAGGGTGGCGTGGGGCCGCTGACGCCCTTGGAGGGTAAACGTGGTGGTTTTCCTCTCGCTTTGCAAAGTGGCCATGCCTAAAACCTTTCCTATGTCTCTCTGGCCGTGCTCAGTTCCTGGGCTGCAGATGGGAGATGCTCGGGGTGTACTTTGGGAAGGGACCACAGAGCAAGGTTGGACTGGAGGCTGAGGGAAGCCAAGTTCAAGACCTTCCTGGCTGCTCCAGTTCCTCTCTGTGGCATCCACTATGCCCCTGTCTTCCCCCAGCCTTGTACAACAAGCTGGCAGGGTACTGGGAGATTCCCAGTGCACCAGCTACATCTCCTGTGGCTTCTAGCTCTTTTAGTAGTGGGGGAAGGATTTCTTCATCTTCTCTGTCAAGCACTGGAAAGACAGGGAAAGGCATGAGGTGATAAAAGCAGAACTTACCCCTGATCCAGATCGGCCCAGCGTGGGAATCCCGGTACAGCACTGCATGCAGCTGCCGACTGGTGCCCAGCAGGTAGTAGATGATCCAGCACAGGCACAAGACCTTGAGGATGGAGAGCAGGATCCAGACGTCTGCTAGCGTGATGGCCACGTGGTTGAAAATCATACTGCTGATGAAGGCGCTGCCCAGAAACACCACGTTCATGGCCAGCAGCCCTGAGAAGAGCCGCCCAGCTTTCTGAGCTTGCGTGTCCCTCTGCTGCAGCGAAGAGCAGTGACGGTACAGCCAGAACTTCTCATAGTGGATCGTGGCGGTGTCTGGTGGGGCTGAGGCCGACCAGCTATTGCAGCGACGGCAGGGTTTTTGCTTTGAGGCTTTGTTGTCCGACATGGCTCATCTGCCCGGGGGTCACCTGCCACGTTGAACAAAGGGGAGGTTAAAAGTAGAAAGGATGGTGGGGGGCATGCTGAGATGTGCTCTGTTGTAAAAGCTGCTTGTGTGGTGACCTCCTTTGCTTGCTTTGCAGCCTCCCGTTCCCTCTCAGGAGCTGGATGAAGGGTGTTTAGCCCAGGATAGGCATTAGATTTCCCCACTGGACAGAGTCATGGCGGGGCACCAGGACGAGGTGCTTCTGCCAAAAGCTCTCCAGACACACCTGCATTAAAATGGGTATTTGATGTCTCTGCCCTGCCCCACCAGTACTTCGAGCTGCTGGGACCAAATTGTTCCCATCCCCACCTTTCACACCTCCTTTGTGTACAGCCCTGGATTCAGGCTTCCCCCTTTGCTGTAAGCACTAGGTGGAAATACAGAGCAAGCTCAGACCTGCTTTAAAATTCAGAGCTGCTTGATGGGTTCAACCTTTTCCATGTGTTTTTGGGCTGTGAGAGTTACACCACCCTCCTCGTATGGTTGCACAAATCGTGGCAGAGCTGGAGAGAGTTAAAGAGAGTCTGTAAGTTTTGATCCAAGCTGCTGGGAAAGGATCCAGCCTCCCACCCAGGAGTTAACACCTGGCTGGCTTTCTTCTTCTACTTGTAGCACAGAGGAAAAAGCACAGAGCCACGAGCACACGGACACAGAAGACTTTGAGGAATTGGCCCAGGCAGATGCCCAGAGCTTGGGAGCTTTTCTGTCTAGCTTTTGGAAAAATCTTGGTAGGATGACATTGCCCGTGAGAGAGAAACCTCCTTGCTCGGGTGCAGCAATCGGGCGAGATCAGCCGCTCGATAGATGCGGTATAGGGAAAGGTGCTTTCGCTCCGGGGAGTGGGGGTGGCTGGAAGGATGCACACCCCTGAGGTGGGTTTGAGGGCGGGGGAATTGTACGTGGGTGTCTTGGGGCTTTGGGGGAGAAGCTGTCTGAGAAGGGGTTGCAATGTCAGTGCTTCCTTTGCACGTGCCCTGGGGTGCTCTGTCTCCCTTTGGGGATTCAGTGCACTTCTGTTAGAGGAGGTTGATCCTAAACTCTCCCCCAATTGGCTCCAAAACTCTCCTAACTTAGCAAGCGCAGGAGCAAATGCCCTCCCTTCTCCTAGGGCTGCAACTACTCTGCTTCAGGGTCAGGGGAGGGAGGGGAGAGGCCATAAATCAGCAGAATTGGGTGGAAACGCATCCACGCTGCGTCAGGAGGTACCCAAGTGCCCAGACACGGCAGCTGCTGCCGCGGACCCAACCCCTTGAGCCCGTAGCTGCGTGCTGCCGAGAGCAGCCGAGCCCCAGCCCTTACCTTCTGCAGCCCCTCGCTGCCTGCCAGTGGGAGCAGCTGCCGGCGCTGCCTCGGTTGCAGCCGATGTTAAAGCCGCTTGCTGGAGTGCCACCAGGACGCACGTGAGTCTTTCCAGCGGACCAAGGTGTGGGCAGAAGCCGTCAGGACTGCTCGCCGCTGAATGCGGCCTCTGCTCCCAGCCCATTGATTTTCTTTTGCACCTTGTTTACTTTGGGACTATTATTGTCATTAGATTCATTAGTCAGTGAGAAGCTCTTGGCTCTGCAAGGGCAGCCAATGGGGATCAGCTCCTTTCTACACTTGCTGAGTTGCCCCATGTCAACGGCCTTGGCAGAGGACGTGCCAACTGGTAAAACCACAGGCTGCGGTGACTAATTTGTGCCATGGCTCAGGCAAGTGTCGAGCTAATCTCCTGGCACAGGCTTGTGCTGGGAGTGCTTAGCCACGCTGCTTTGGCTAAAATCCACCTGAGTTCCCCCCTCCCTTGTTTTTAGGTAGATCCTAAGATATTTTTTCCTCAAGTGTGCTATTACTTTGTGCCTTTATCCAGAGCACAGATACTCAAAATGACCCAAAAGGCAGAACTCGCAGTCCAGCCTAGGTGCAGGGACTACTCCAATGCGATGCACTGCTGGCAGAAAGGTTGCTTCTCTGGGGGGTGATGGCTACGACCTGTTAATGCTGACTGCAGAGCCGGACCCTCATGCACAAACCCCACAGGCTCAGCCATGCGGGGTCAGGGATGCTTTATGTCCAAGCTGTGCTGTCCCCATTCCCTCTCCTCTTGCAGGGCAAACTGATTTCTGTCTTGGGACTCTGGGGTGAGTTGATCCCCCTGGTTTTGTGGCTGACCACGGGGATTTGGCATTTCTGCCTGAGCTGGTGAGCCCAGAGGGTCCATCAGGAGAGGATGGAGCTCTCCATGCAAGGAGAGGCGTTTGTGTGTCCCAGGATGAACCCCCAAGCCCTGGGGCTCCTGCAGCTGGCAAACGCGTGAGTTGGGAATTCAGAGCCATGAAACCCTTCCCAAGAAGCTGATTAGGGGTAGGAGTGGGTGGGGGAGCACAGGTTATCGTGCAGGGGGATGTGACGAAAGGGACGGAAAACAAGAGTGAAAGGGGCCCATTGGTCCCGGGCGAGAACACCCAGTGTGTGCCAGCGCAGCCATTGTGTTTGATGTCTGCCAGCAATACAGTCATGTTTAATGTCTGACCAAAGCCCTGCACTGCTGGGGGGGAGCCCGCCTGCTTTGATCTGGGCAGGTTTTCATGAATATCCATGGCTAGATTTGTCCTGCCTTCCCCCAAAACATCAACATCTCCAGCCTGCTCGGAGGACCATGTCACTGCTCTTCACGTTGATGTTCCGTGATCCCCTACGTGCAATCAGGCTCTCCTGTGGATGCCTGGCTCTTCTCTGGACCCCATTCTAGAGCTTAGCAGGGAACTGAGATCTCCCAGGAGCTATTTGGTGGCCTCTTTGTTGAACAATGCCGGCGGTTTACGTGTGAGACATGAACAAACCTGGCTGTTTTTCAGTGTTTAGTCACCCTTAAACTGCGGTGACTGCAGAACTGGGAAATGGAGGCCAGGAGTCTGAATATATCCTGGGGTAAATAAGCTGGAGTGAAACTGGAAATTTTTCCTTTAGAGATGGGCCTGAAATAAAATGCTGGGGGCTGCTGTGCCCCAGTGGTTTTGCCAATGGGATTGTGCATCTGGGCTGCAAAGATGAAGCATCCTTCCATGGCCTCTCCTGGCTTTGGAGCTGAGGTGGAACCCAGAGGAGTTGTAAAGCCCTGGGAGACCGGTTGATCCTCCTAATTTGGCCTTTATGTTGAAAAAGAGCAGCTGTTTAACTTGAACTTATTGACACAAGTTTGACCAAGTCATTAAGTGCGCAAGGGTGCAGGAGAGGGAGAGAAAGGGAGAGGATGAGTTGAACTAACTGGATCGATTGCGTAAATCGCTGCCCTGCTCTGCCCTGGACAAGCTGCCTTTACTCAGAGGTTGAGAGAAAGCTGCTAAACGTTAGGAGTCATGTTTGCCCCTCTGCTATCGGCAGCCTGCTTATTAATGGTGTTATCTGTGCACTTAGCAGTAATAACACCCAGGCTGGGCCAAGCGGATCTGTAAACAGGACCCGGGGAGGAAGGACGTTCATGCCCAGCTGCCGTGTTTGCCCAAAGGCCACCCAAGGAACGCCGTGGGCCTTGAGACTTCCCAGCCAGCCCACACCCTTCCTTCTCCTCTGCCGATAACCACACCGGTGACGTCTTCCGCGGGGCTGGTGAGTAGTGCCTTTCGGGGTGACTGCAAAGAGCAGCCTCATCAACGTGGGCGAGCCGTGCCCCACCACCCTGGCTCTGTCCCCTTGCCGTGGGAGCGGGTGGGCTCTGTGGGTACGCACTGGCTCCGCTTGTGAAGCGCAGCTCTGCGTTTTCCCTGCTGGCCCTCTGCACGGGTTGCTTCGACCTCCTGTTGTCACTGAGTTGCTCCTTGCTGGCAGGAACCACTGCCCGAGTCCCTGAGCAGTGCCTGCTCCACCACCGGCCGCTGCCCTGGCTCCCAGCGCAGCCCGCAGCCGGTCCCGCGCACAGGCTGTGCCTCGCCTCGTGCTGCAGACCCATCCCTCATCTCCAGCCTTGTGACCTTCTCAGTGCATCCGCTTTCCAACCTCTGCATTGACAGGTAATAATTAACTTGGATTCCTCCCTGTCCCTGACACACCTCAGAGCAAATCACCCAGATAAAAGGCGCTTTTTTTTCTCTAATAAAACAAAACTCGCCCTCACATAACAGATGATTAAGAAGCAGAGGAGGGGATGCGAAACTCTAGTAGCAGTGGGATGATTACTCAATTCTGGCCTTGGCTATGGCCTTCCCTGCTTTTTGTCTCCGCAGTGATTTCTGATCTCCTGCTCTTTGGCTCTTCCCCTTCTTGCTGCTCTCTCTTGCTGGCCCTGGCACTGCATGCCTCAGGCCAGGGTCTGGATCAGGACCTTCTCAGCACTCGTGAAGTGGCTCAAGTCCTGGGGCTGGACCTACAGATCCTAGAGTTTGGCCAGAGCTGGGCTCTTAACCCTGGCATCCCTTGATGAGTGATTTTTATCAGCGGAGTTCAGTGTTCCCACCAAACCTCTGCAGCGCAGCAGGTCCTCAGGTCCCTGTCAGGTCAAGCTGGCTTTTATATCAAAGCCAGCAAGACTGGAAGCCACTGGCAAGGTGCGAGAGGCCCAGGACAGCCCTTTGCTTTCCTGTAGCTGTTCATTTGCAGTGGCTGCCCTTCAACAGTCACCCCAAGGCACATTGTTGTCCCCAATTCCCATGCCCTAATGCGGATCCAGAACTGATGCAATGGCAGGAGCAGTCAGCAGCACACTGCCCGTGGCCTCAGGGCCCAGCCTTACTCTCTGCTCTGCTGCAGGCTTTCTGTCCACCCAGCTCCTGTGCCTCAGTTTCCCTCCTTCCAGGTGTGGAAGATGGAGCCAACAGCAGTGCTTTTCTGCAGGAATCTGTTGTGAGGATGAATGTACAGAGGACCAGGTGGGACCGCTTCATATTACTCGGGTGCTCTGCCTTTGGGGTCTTCTCACTTGTATAAAACTCTCCATCAGGGAGAGATGTCCCCCTCTGACTGGGCCGTGAGGCGATGTGTCCTGGGTCCATAGCGAAGGGCTGGTAACGGAGCAGCTGAATCAGTCGGCTGCATCGTCCGGCAGCGTGGAGTCCTTGGGAAGGGCATGGATCCCTGCAACTAGGAAGCGGCAGCGCCTGCTCCGGGGGGCACCCGGGTCTGGGTGACACTCCTGAGATGCTGGTTGCACCGAGCTGTTGCCCAGGGACATTTGGCTGGTCTCCATCAGCCTTGGAGATCGTCCCTTTGCACGTTAACTGACTGTGATCTGATACCTTCTGGGAGACAAGCCTTGAGCACACAGCATGTTTACACTGGAGTTTTCTTAGGGTTTGGGGTTTTGGTTGTTTTTTTTTCTTTTTGGACTTGTGGGTGCTCACTTTTCCTCTGTCCCATTTCTTGGGTATATAGATAGGATTCACTGATAGCCATTTCCCTACCTGCTGCCTCTCCCGAGATGCACGTGTGTGGCTGGAGGGCAGAAGAGCAACGCAGCCCTCAGCTGGAAACCCCCTGCTGTGCCTGCACTTCCAGCCTGGAGATGCCTCAGGTTAGCAAGGGGTCCTTGCAGAGCTTGTGGTGTCCCCGGAGCCCTTTGGTTTATCCCAAAATGATGGCTTGTTGTTGGATGCTGTGGTTCCTGCTGACCCAGCACCCTGGAGAGCTTGATTTGGGATTATTGCCTATATCGGTGCTTTATTATTTATTAGTTTATTTAGCCCAAGGAGTGCCCCTACGGTCTCCGTCCAGAACAGGAGAGCAGTTCAAACTCTGCCGTGCCTGGTTTGGTGTGCCCAGCCCTGAGAACCTGGGACCAGGCACCAGCGAGCGTGCGTAGGAGGAAGACATGGTGTGCCCCCCAGGAAGAGAGCAGGTGATGACTGAAAGTGTTTTCTGCCCCTGTCCAAGCTCAGCACTTGGGCTAAAACAATGTGTAGGGGTGTACGTAAGACTGACGTCTGTGCACCATTTACGTCTCTTTTCTGACTTAATCTGTGGCTCCTGCAGTTAAAATTAATAAGGCTTTTGTTTTATGACAGGTAAAGTTTATAGGGAGAGATTGTATCTTCATTAAATCGATGGAAAAAATAGAGCCAGGCCTTGGCCGGGTCAGTGGGGCTGGGAGAGGCTGCCTTGCTGCTCCCAGGCTCGCGAAGGGAAGGATTGACCCACCCCGGAGATGCTGGATCAGTGCATTCTTCTGGGGGAGGGGGAAATCAGGGTTTACCCCATCTTCTACTTGCCTCAGGAGAAGGCAAGACCAGCCAGAGGCACTGGTTCTTTATTGTTTGGTGATCTAGGGTTGGAGGGGAAAGGGGGTTCGAAACGCGTGAGCCATGGCTGGCAGTCTGGGCTGTCGGGTGGAAAATTGCATCACTCGCTCTCAAGTATCGTGATTTCTGTTTATTTTTTTTTCCTTTGGCTGATGCACGCACGTCTGTAGTAAAAGGCTTGACGATTTCTGCCACCTTTGCGGTGTTCTTTATTGGAACAACAAACCCTGATGTCTCAGGGTACAGACAAAGTTCTGCAGCCCAGGAGTCCTGCTCTGAAAGCCCCCTCAATCATACAGTGGTTCATGGAGAGCTGCAGGCACCCAGAAACCCGTGTCGGGGCCCCAGCTCTACGTGCACGGGGGGTACCGGGGTGCTGGGGCTGTGCTCGCAGCCTCGAAGCCCGCGCAGGCTCGAGGGTGCAGCCCAAGTGTGCCTTCAGGGCACGGGACGTCAGATTGGCCGTAGCATTGGATGGATTTCTGTGCTGTAGGGCTTAGAAGTTCCCTTCAGAAATTCAGCGTTATTGTGAAAATCAATAAATAACTTTGCATACAAAAATGTTCATATATTAAAAAAAATCATTATATATTAAAAAAAAAAAGAAAAAAACCCCCACATCTCTCTATCATTCCCCAGACTGTACTGCCCATACAATCTTTATGGTTCTGGTTCCCTGAATCAGGAGAACTGGGGCAAAAAAGTGTGCTTAGAGCAATCCCGTACCAGGGCCAGCCCCTGAGAACATGCCCAGCTCTCCTGTGGGGACAACCTGTCCCTCGGGCAGAGGAGGCCGCAGTGAGCAAACCCAGGCGGCAGCGGTGATTCCTCCCTGGAGAGAAAGGAAAACAGCAGGGGCTGGCACAGGGAAGGGTCGAGAGGGTCCATACAGAGAGGAAAGATTAACATGTTTCCCAAAGCCTTCGGTGGTCACGGGTTCGTTTTTCACATCTCTGCAGGGGAGTGGTTTCTGACTGGCCATACCAGAAGCTGGAGTGGTTTCCCTTGCTTTGCCTTCCACGCCTGCGTTAGCCCCTCGTACCCACCGGGTCCCTGTGCGCAGGCGGGCGCTGACTGTCCAAGGGTGCTGAGCACCCGCTGGAGAGCACATCAGTGGCGTGAACAGGCTTTTAAGAAGGAAGGTGAGTCTCTGCATGAACCAAGGGTAACTACCATGATCCTACTTCATCCTACTGGACACCTTCCTTTTTCTTTTATCTTTTTTTCATTTAAGCTATAAGAACTTCAGACACACACATGCACATCCACACACAAGTAGCAAAAATAAAATCTGGACTATGTTTGGATGATCTTCACTGGCGGTTCATAAATGCCCCAACACTGCAAGGGGACACAATTCAGGCAGCGCTGGGGACCCCTCAGGGCATCTGAGCAGTCTCCCAGCCCTGGGTAGGAAGAAGGTGGGTTGGTTGAGGAGGGTCACATCTTCATTGCGAGGAAGTTCTTTAGGACATGATGTAGACCTCCAGCAAACTGGCCACTGCGTGCATTCGGTAGAAGATCCCAAAGGGCAGGCAAATGTCCACGATGGCCGGCCACATGGAATCACCATAGAAGTTCAGTTCCGTGTCATTGTCAAACTGGGGCCGGGCACCAAACGCTGGCATGATCCAGAGCTGTGTGAGGAAATGGGAGAACAACATCGCAGTGAGAAAGACGTGTGGTACAGCAAGCACCTGCAATCACAGCTACTGAGAGATGGGAAAAGAGGAGCCTTCTGAGCATGGAACCTATGCCAGGAGCCTGTGTTTGCGTTAAGATTAAGTATGATCTAGTGTTGTACCCTAAGGCTAATTTCAATCCAAGCTCAAAGACAGGCTTGAACCAAGGGCTGAAACACTCAGAGAAGAACTTGAGCACGTTGTGTATTTGCATGAACCTGGCCTGTTCAAACTCTTTGGATGGAGCAAGCATGGGTAGGGCTGAGCTGGCAGCAGCCTGGTCTCCCTAGGCTCAGTTGTGTACATTGAGCTCAGAAGCCCAGCCAGCACGCGTATCTGGTTGCATGGACATTGTCAGCCCATTCTTTGTGAGCCTGTGTGTAAAATCTGTTTGAGGACATGATGTGACTGGCTAGTAGGAGATCTGGAGACTCTCCAGAGATGTAGCGTGCTTGGCTGCTTTGGTTATGCAGCTGTAATCCTACATTTCTTTTGCAGGAAACTGCAGTCCCCCGGCTGCTCATGAAAGTGGAATCCCCAGCTGAAGTTGTCAGTGACCAGTTTCTCCTCACAGCAACTGGGATCAGGCTTTGGGCTCCTTGGCCACGGGTTTTGAGAAGTCATGCTGCCATTTCTCAAGAAAACCCAGAATTCACCCCAGGTATTTGTCACTTTACATCCTTTCTTTGCGGGGGGGTGTGTGTGTGTGTGAGAGAGAGAAGGGTTTAATGTGTTTTATTGCTTTTATTAAGCTATTCTATATATCCATTAATAGTCAGTAAAAATGCTGAAAATGATTCTTCTCTTGTATCCACAGATTGTATTGTCTGATGTTCTGGTGATAAGTGACAGGTCTATCGGTGTAGCCTAAAATGTTTTAACTGCAGGGCATTTGCTCTTGCTTTTAAGCTACAAGGGAACCACAGCTCTCTGCACATACAAATAGAAGTAAGGGTGCTCTCCGCGTAGCGGAGGCACAGAAAGGACTGTTTCTGCATGGGCTGCAGCTTTTCCTTCACAGACACTTATCCCTTGTGCTTGCTTCCCTCTGCCCCACCCTGACAAACTCTTCTCTCTGCATATACTCACTATGATATTGCTCAGCAGGAGGAACATGGAGATCTCCCTTAAGAACTTCCTTCTCCAGTTCATCTTCTTGGGGGCGGTGAGGGACCGCACGAGGTCAGAAGGATGGATGGCTTCTGTGCCAGACGCAGTGCTAGGGGCCAAGGTGCTGCCACTGTCCGGCACACGGAGGGACACTGCATTGATGTTGACAAAGGTGAGGCCATAGAGATCCTTCTGATGAGAATTGTGCTTATGGTCTTCTTTGGGGGGTTGCCGATGAAGGCCTTCGATAATGAAGATGTTCTGGAAGGTGTGCTGGGCAATCATTAGGAGGGCATAGGTGAGGTTGAGTGCGCTGATAGCATCCCTTGGTGTGCTGGCTACAATGGCCACAATGGAATAGTAAGAAATAGCGTACTGCCCCAAGGCAGCACCCATCAGCAGGGCCACGTCCAGGGTCCTGGTTGGGTTCTTGTGCCGATCCATGTCTCTTTTGTCAAACCGGTAGATGACAGAACCACCAATGCAGACCAGAGACATCAGGCCCAGACAAACAATGTTGAAGGTGTAGTACATGGTGAGTGCTTGGCTCTTCTTGCTGGATTCAGTGCTGGAATTTACCTGCACCTCATAAAGAATAAGGACTCCCAAACCACTCACCAGAATGATGAGGCCCAACACGATGCCTACAAAGAAGGTCCTTCGGAAGAGCCTGAACTTCAGGCGGTGAATGTGGTGGGAGTGGTGGTCTATGAGGCGTCCAACATTCTTCCACATGACATAGACCATGGCAGAGGCAAAGAGACTGTACTCAATGTTAAAAGGGTACAGCCAATAGTAGCCGTTCTTGAAGATCTGGCAGATTTGGCTGTTGCAGTTGCATTCTTCAGATGAGCTACTTCTCATTCCCACTGAAACAAGATAAAAACACACAGTTGCAGTGGTATTAAAACAAGGAGCCAGCACTTGCTAGCAGCCCTGAAGAACTGGATGCTTAGGGTCAGTGACCAACAAGACCAAAGACAGAAGAATAAGTGACCACTTTGAAAATAAGGACACTTCAACCTCAGCTTTCTGGTGCTTGTGTTCTTCCTGAAGAAGTAAGGTGGCAGGTTAATTCTCTCTTTATTTTTTTTCCTTCACTTCTTCATTCCCATCCCATCTGAACAGGTCCTTCCGCCTTTCTGACTCCTCTGTGATACAGGTTAAGAAATGAACATGAAGACCCGGTTTTTGACATTACCAGCTCTGTCAAAGAACCTTCAGCTCTAGATAGGCCTCTGAAAAGGGACAAAACCTGACTTACATAACAATTTCTCCTCATGGGGTCCATCCCTGGACCAGATGGTTTCACAAATGGGCAGATTACCTTTCAGGAGCCATCTGAAGATTTCCTCTGTCACATTCTTCTTCAACTTTGAGTGAGCTTTGTGAACGGACTCATCTGTCACTGCTGACATCCACACCGCTAAGTTTGTAGTCAGTGTTAGCATCAAGCCGCACCTGCAGAGGAAGGAGAAGGTTCATGAGATTAAAGCAATGGCTCTAGGCCAAATTGCTTCCATCCACGTTTTAGCTGTGCATGTGCTCAAAGGGATTGTGGGAGCTGTCTGAAGTAGTGCAGGGACTCTAGTGGGCAAGGCTAGAAATCCTGACCTTTGCTTTGCTGCTCTCGCTCTCTTTCTACTTTATGTCCGTGCTCATGAGAATTAGCAAGGCTTGATTCATCTTGTTGGTTCTGGAAGAGCTTCTCAATGGTGAATATATTAATAGATCTGGATTGGCTTCAGGTAGATCCAGTCTTGCAAAAGTGGACAAGGTCTTGTTTTAGGCTGAGGCTTGCCCACTGCATCGTTGTCTTCCCCAGGGAAGCAAAAGTCAGCTACGAATAATTTTGTTTAATGCTCATTATTTATTTATTTAATACTAATCTGCTTTGAGTAATGCTTGTGTTCTTAAATTGATTCCCAACTCTGCTAGATACCTCCTAAACCTTACCTGCTTGAGCTGGGATCTAAGGCTAGCTAGAGACTCAGAAGGTTTAGTTTTGGCCAGCGCTAAGGGATATGGGATTATCCCCTTGTTGCATCTTAGCTGTGTGAGAGAGTGCAGTGGGTTTGTGATGGCCCAGGTCTTCTGAACCAGTGGAATTCAAAGAACAGCAGTGCTCACCTGGTAACGTTCAGGTGTACGTGGACGCAGTCTTTGGCAGAGATCCAGAGGAAGTATGTCTGGCAGGGGCAAGAGAAGAAATTGCTATTTCCAACAAAGCAAGAAAGCAAATCACATCATTCTGAAGTAGGTATCTCCCTGCTGAGCAGAGAGCAAGCTGGAGCCTCTTTCTCTTGGGTCTGTCTGGGCCCAGCCTACTAGCCCATAACTGTAGAATCATAGAATAGTTTGGGTTGGAAGAGACCTTTAAAGGTCATCTAGTCTGGCCCTCCTGCAGTGAGCAGGGACATCTTCAACTAGATAACTAATAATCCTGGCCATTTACTGGATATGCTCTGTTCTTTCTTTGATCTTCCTGCCCTGTCCCACTGCCATTGCTCTGCCCATGGCCAACCCCTGTTCCTGTCTAACCTGTCCCTATCTGACCTCTGCTCTCCTTGGTATTGTCCCAGAGCAGATGGTCCTCTGTGTAGGGACTTCAAACCATGAGGTAGTTCCTGCCCTGACTGTCCTCCTCCCTCTGTTCTTCATTGGAAAGAAGACCTGGCTGGATGGGGGCTGCTTAAAGCTTGTGACAAGCCATGCTGGCATAAGCCGAAATGTCACAGGATGGGCACAAGTTTAAATCAATGCCTTAAAGTGAGCTGCCACAGCTGGAAGTTGTTGTAGTTGGAGGGAGAAGATGTGGGCTGAGCGTGGGCTGAGTTAAGCCACTTGCACTTGCTGCAGGGGGAGTTGAACTATGTCTATGAGATCAAAGCTCCTTCCACTGGTGGCTCTGTCCCTCTACCACTCCCTGAGACAGAGCACAACCATCTCACCTGGACGGCCACAAATATTGCTTGCACAATGGGGTAGATGATTTTGATTGCAGACAGGCAGCTGTAGAAGCTCGAGTAATATCCTATTTTGAACACATCCATGACAAGGCTGAAAATGGCAAAGAGGATCAGGCCCCCTGTTGAGGAACCAAAATATCTGTGGTTGGACAGATGTATGCATGTGTGGGCTAATGCAGATAGATGAGAGGGAGAGGAAGAACTATTGCCATGGAGAGGCTTTGCTTCTAACTCTGTTTTTCCTCTCCCAGCACCCAAATTATCTAGGCCCCAACAGGATCATACAAGACTTTTGGCTGGAAGGGATTTTCAATCAACCGTGCACTCTAGGGCTAACAGCTCTTGCAAGGGCAATGGCAAGGCTGGAAAGGAACGTGGTGTGAAGTACCAAGAGCTTTTGCAGATAAAGGGAGACCTGGCAGTGAAACCAGTGGAGGGACTAGGAGGTAACCTTCTGAAGCAGGGCATGGTGCCGTGCCCCAGCGTGGGAGGAAGAGACTGTGCCCCAGGTGGTTGCTGTTTTCCTTGTAATAACTGATGCCCCCATGAACAATTCACCCTGCATCTCGCCTCCAGCCCTAGCCCCCCGAGAGCTCCTACCTCTCAGCCAGATGGGCCCAGCGTGGGAGTCTTTGCAGAGGATGGCATCTGGGCACCGCCTGGTACCAACGAGGTAGAAGATGATCCATACGATGACTATCAGCATCATGACAGTCAGCAGGAAGAAGACATCGTAATCATGCACGGCAATCTTCTCAAAAGCCCCGCTGCTCACCAGCGTGCAGGCCAGCAGGGCTAAGTGCACAGCCAGAAGGATGGAGAACATGCGTCCGCCCTTTTTCCACACTTCCTTGGAGGCAGGAGTGGAGGGGGGCTGGTGAGGCTGGTGGCTGAAAGATGCTATCTGGCTCGAAGCCAGGCTGGCTTTGTCATCCTTGTGTCCGCAGCCCATGCTGGAGTTGGGGTGTCTGATCTCGCTGTCCTTTCGCGTGAGCTCTTCGGTCATGGTTCAGGTGGTGCCTTAGCTGAGGGTTATTGCTGTTGGGAGGAGAGCCCCATGAATGAGAGGCGTTACTTCATTTTGAATAGTCCAGGGCTGGACCAAAGCAGAACATGTGATGAGGAGGAGAGGACATATCAGAGGAATGGGGAAGGCTGAGACAAGGAGCGCAAAAAGAGGGATGAGCTCATTTTGAGCCTTTCCCTTCCCGGTTCCCTGAAGGCTGTGTTCTTCCTTAGGATACTTTTGCTTGGGGAGATCCCACGCGAGTTTAACAAAACATGCGTAATTTCTCACAAAATCTTTAGGTGTTTATTGATGCAAGATATTGGCAAAGCACCAGTAAAGCACTCACAGGATCAAATATCCTGGGGCAAATGGACAATGTGGTTTGATTTCTAAATGTCAACCACTAAACATTCTGAGAAAATGTCATACTTCCTGGCTGAGGAAAGGCCACCGAAAGGTAAGAAAGCCCTGGGAGTCTTTGGAACATCACGTCATGATTTATACCAGTCCCTGCAAGAAGGATGTGAGCTATTTCCGCTGTCACTCCACCTAAAGCCTGTTGCCTGTGCCAAGCTTTGGACTTCATTGATTCTCAATGAAAAGCATGAAACAAAGCAAATTAGCTATTCAAACAAAGCCATTTCACCAACCTGGTTTGCTGCCTGGAATCCAAGTCTCTGCTCTTACCAGGCTGTCGGAGAAGTTTCCCCGTTGCTGCAGCTTGGTCAGCCAGAGAATTTATACCCTTTGGGATGTCTCTGTGATTTATACCATGTCTGGAGCTGACAACCGTGCTTCATGGGCTTCTCAGAGAAACTCATGTGATCCATTTTGTGCAATAGCTGGTTTTGGGGAAGCAGGAGAGAGATGAAGAGATAAGCGTTATTTACCTGGGGAAGGCATGAGGTGATAACACTGCTAAGCATGGCACGGACCGCTCAGTCGCAGGGTCATGGTCACCACAGAGCAAAGCCACTCCATCAAACCCGTCTCCCTATGCGCATGAGATCTCTTCCCTTGAGAGAAGATGGTTTAGGTGAAGAACTTCTCTTTAATGATAATTTTGGACTTGGCTTTCTGCTTAAATGAGCACAATAAATATTGTGCCTCACCCTGTACTATTCCCATCAGTACGCCCTATGCCTGGAAGGTTTTTGAGGAAAAGGAAGAAATTTGCATTTGTATCTGTTCGGTGCCAAGGGCAGCTCAATCTTTTCCCACCCATGGTGGCAGCAATGAGGAAGGTTTAGCACTAGAGCAGGGCAGGATTTCGGGACTGGAATGCGTGTTCCCCTTTGCTGATGTGCTGGCTTTGACTTTTCAGGGTGGGATCAGCCTTCTCAGGAGCTAAACTTCTCTCCTTTCATCAAGAAAGAAGTTGTGTCACAAACCACAGCGCAGATGGGATTCAAGCGTTTGCCAGGTGAGGGAAGAGGTTTTGTTCAAGCTCTCTTTTACCCCAGCTGTTATATTTTGGTAGAGGAGATAGGAGGACCCAGGACAGTTCTGGGTGGATGGGGACAAGGTTTTTTCCATCATGAGGACACCTTTTTTTGAGAAGTCCCTGCCACTTGCCTCCTCTGGGGCCAGCACAGGGATGGGGCTGTTTGCCGTGCATTTTCAGTCCCATTCCTGCCCGCTCACCACCGCGCTCCTCCTTGTAGCACTACAGGGACAGCATCAAACTGGACTGCGTGGGATGGTGAGGGACACAGCTCAGGACCTGCCGTACAGCCTGGGGACACCTTCATGTCCCTTTCCCGTGCTGCCACCAGCCGGCTGCCACCAGCAGCACCGGATCTGCCCTGCCTGGCCTCAGCGGCTCCTTTTCGGGGTGAGTGGTTGATCTTTTCTCTGTAGTCTTTCCAAGGGGAAGCCCAGACTTCCCTGCTGTGAATCTGAGCTGGTAACCAGTGATGTTTTGCAGAAGCCAGGGGTTCAGAGTGCCCCCGGGCTAAATGTGCTGATTTATCCTCCCTGTTTAGTCCTTAACATCCAGCAATGGAGGAGAGAGCATTTACTGCCTTGGGCAATGCTCCCAGTCCCCCCTGGGAGCCACCACAGAGCATAACAAGCTTAATTAGTAATAATACAAAAATCATTAAATAACCTCGGTAATGAATTGCAGACGTTACTGT